>Ga0209660_1000323_pt1 | contig 29024 bp, 18 predicted proteins | sample SaaInlV_100m_DNA_2_FD_184659 | JGI IMG/M metagenome (GOLD analysis project Ga0209660, IMG submission 184659) | Marine microbial communities from expanding oxygen minimum zones in the Saanich Inlet - SI072_LV_100m_DNA (SPAdes) (version 2) | ecosystem: Environmental > Aquatic > Marine > Intertidal... | reverse complement strand
CATGGATTGAGCAGGGAGCCAAGTATGAGGGGCATTGGGCCTTTATCGCCCCAAAACTCCCTGCAGAACCCAAGGTCAATAATTCAAAGTGGCCGCGTAACAAAATTGATCACTTCATACTCTCAAGATTGGAAAAAGAAGGAATACAACCCTCCCCTCATGCGGATCGGCGTACATTGATTCGTCGCCTTTCCCTAGACATAACAGGGCTCCCGCCAACTCCAATCCAGCTAAAGAGTTTTCTTGAGGATAAGGACCCAAGGGCCTATGAGAAGGTAGTAGACCGACTCCTCTTCTCGGATGAATATGCCGAGCGCATGGCCTTGGTATGGATGGATGCGGCTCGTTATGGGGATACATCCGTTTTCCATGATGATGGTCCTAGAGACATGTGGCCATGGAGAGACTGGGTGCTTCATGCCTACAAAAATAATATGCCGTTTGATCAATTTACAATTGAGCAACTGGCCGGCGACTTGCTACCGGAGGCAAATGTCCAACAAAAGATCGCATCTGGATTCAACCGGAACCACGCCACCACCGATGAGGGAGGGGCAATCGCAGAAGAATACAGGGTGGAGTACGTTGTTGATCGAGTAAAAACCACTTCAAATGTATGGATGGGACTCACAATGGAATGCAGCCAATGCCACTCTCATAAATATGATCCAATTTCTCAGGAGGAATACTACAATTTCTACGCCTTTTACAACAATAATGCAGATCCAGGGATGCAAACCCGGAGGGGTAATCAAACTCCGGTGGTCAACGTCATATCCAGGGAGCACGCAAAAAAGGAAGCTGAAGTTAAAAAGAAGAACACCGAATTGGCGAAGAAACTTGAGGCTCGAAAAAAGGAGGCAGAAAAACCGTTTGAGCAATGGAGCGAGGAACAGTTCCTAAATGCTGGAAATAATGATAAACCTGTGGAACCTGCGGGCATTGTAGCCCACCTGCCATTGGACAGCTTTGACAAAAACCTCACCACCGACCTTGTTCGGGACAAGGGCGAAAACCGTCTTCACGGCAAAGCCAAGGCGGTGGCGGTGGCCAAGTTTGGTGGTGGCCTCAAGATTGAAGGCAACGGGTTCGTGGAGGTTAAAGGATTCGGGGACCTTGAGTGGAATCGTCCATTCAGCTACGGTTGCTGGGTTCGTGCCCCCAATGGGAACCAAAATGGTTGCATCCTCGGCAAGATGGACGAGGGCAACAACTATCGTGGCTACGACCTATGGCTGCAAAACGGCCAACCCGGAGCGCACATTGTTAACAAGTGGCAGGAAAATGCCGTCAAGGTGGTCAGTAATAAAAAGATCACAGCCAAGAAGTGGCAGCACATTTTTGTAACCTACAACGGATCCGGTTCGGCTGCGGGAACAAGGGTCTACCTCAACGGTGAAAAACAAGCTCACAAGGTTGAGGCAGACGGCCTCAATGCCAGCATCATAACGGATAAACCCCTCCGCATTGGCAGACGCTTCAACACCTCACAAGCCAACGGGGTTGAAATTGATGATGTCCGCTTTTATGATCGCGAGTTAACCGATGCCGAGGTGAAAGCCCTTTCCGGATCAGACCCAATTGGGCCGCTTGTGGCAATCGCCCCTGCTGAACGGACCCCAAAGCAAACCAATATTCTCTTTGAGCACTACCTCAACACGCTGGATCAACCCTACCGAAAAATTGTGGAGCAGCGCCGAAAAAATGATGCGGAACTGGCATCCATGAAGAAATCCAAGGTAACCTCAATGATCATGGGAGATAATCCTGCCAACAAGATTCGTAAGACGTATGTTCTTATGCGGGGCCAGTATAATTCCCCTGACAAGGAGAAGGTCATTGAACCAGGAACACCTGCCTTCCTTCCACCGATGGCCGAGGATTCGCCACGCAATCGCCTGGGCATGGCCAAATGGCTTGTGAGCAAAGAACATCCGCTAACTGCAAGGGTGGCAGTAAACAGGTATTGGCAGACAATCTTCGGGAAAGGAATCGTTACCACACCGGGAGACTTTGGGTCACAAGGAGCATGGCCATCACATCCGGAACTACTGGATTGGTTGGCTAAAGATTTTATTGATAATCAATGGAATGTTAAAAGAACAATTAAACAAATCCTGATGTCATCCACCTATCGACAAACCTCGAATTTCAGGACTGAACTGAAGGATAAAGACCCTGCAAACAGATTGATGGCCAGAGCCCCCCGATTCAGGGTTATGGGTGAATTTGTACGAGACTCCGCACTCTCAGTAAGTGGCCTTCTGGTAAAGCAATTCGGGGGACAAGGGGTAAGGCCCTATCAACCCCCGGGATTATGGAATGAGGTTTCGCTGAATGGAGGACGCCGGTTCGTTCGCGAAAAAGGAGAAAAACTTTACCGCCGTAGCATGTACACATACTGGCGAAGATCATCGCCACAACCCGCGTTAACGGCCTTTGATACCCCAAGCAGAGAAAAATGTGTACTGGAACGACAAAGAACCAACACACCAATGCAGGCACTGGTGGTCCTGAACGACGAACAGTTCGTCGAAGCAGCAAGACACTTTGCCAAAAGAATCCTAAAGGAAGGAGGTAAGGACTTTAAGTCCAGACTGGACCACGCATTTATCCTGACGACTTCAAGACCCGCTGACGAACTTCGTCAGGAAGTCCTCAAGGCAACCCTTGATGAACAGCAAGCCATCTTTAAAAAGGAACCCAAGCGGGCCACCGACCTCCTCTCTGTAGGGGAATCAAAACGGGATGAAACCATTGAAGCAAGCGAACACGCAGCTTGGACTATTTTGGCTTCCATGATCCTGAATTTGGATGAGAACCTGAACAGGGAATAATCCTATAGACATTAATTAATAAGCCAAACAAGCCATGGACCCAATCACAGATTTCAACACGTTAAACACCCGTCGCCACTTTCTTAACACAGGAGCCAAGGGACTGGGTGCCTTAGCAGCAGCCTCCCTAATGAACCCAGGATTGATATCCGGGGGAGTACAAGGGAATCAATCTGGACATGGAACGCTTGGGAAACCTCACTTTGCCCCGACGGCCAAGCGGGTAATCTACTTATTTTTCTCTGGTGGGCCAAGTCATATAGACATGTATGACTACAAACCGGAGATGCACAAGATTCATGGCATTGAGCTTCCGGACTCCATACGCAACGGACAGCGCATCACCGGCATGACATCGGGACAAAAATCATTCCCATGTGTGGCGCCGATGTTCAAGTTCAACCGCTGCGGACAAAATGGTAGCTGGGTCTCTGAAATCCTGCCCAACATTGGCTCCATCATGGACGATATCACCCTCATCAAGACGGTGAATTCCGAAGCCATTAATCACGACCCTGCAATCACATACATTAATACAGGCACACAACAACCCGGACGACCAAGCATGGGAGCATGGTTACATTGGGGTCTTGGAAGCCCAAACCAGAATTTACCTGGATATGTAGTCATGATATCCAAAGGTCGAGGACAGTCACAAGCTCTATACGACCGCCTTTGGGGTAGTGGGTTTCTTCCATCCAAACATCAGGGAGTCAAATTCCGTCGAGTCGGTGATCCCGTACTCTACCTGTCAAATCCTCCCGGTATTGACGGCTCATCCAGGCGTAAAATGCTGGATGGAATCGCAAAAATTAATCAATCCAAGTACAATGAAACCGGGGATCCTGAGATACATGCCAGAATTGCCCAGTACGAGATGGCGTTCCGCATGCAAACTTCCGTACCCAACCTTGTCGACATGAAGGATGAACCGGATCATGTAATGAACATGTATGGGAAAAACGCCAAGAACAAGGGCACCTTTGCCCATAATTGCGTTATTGCACGCCGACTTGCTGAACGTGGGGTTCCATTTGTGCAACTGTTTCACCGAGGTTGGGACCAGCATGGAGCACTGCCAAGGAATATCCGCATGCAGTGCGAGGATATCGATCAACCCGCAGCAGCCCTCGTCAAGGACCTCAAGCAACGTGGCATGCTCAAGGATACACTTGTCATCTGTGGTGGTGAATTTGGTCGCACCATCTATTCACAAGGGAAACTGACAAAGGATAATCATGGTCGAGATCACCATGGTCGCTGTTTTTCCATGTGGATGGCAGGAGGTGGGATCAAGCAAGGACTCGAGTACGGCAAGACCGACGACTTCGCTTATAACATTGTTGAAAACCCCGTTCACATCAATGATTTTAACGCAACTATCCTGCACTGCCTTGGCATTGACCACGAACGTTTCAGTTACCGCTACCAGGGACTTGACCAAAGGCTCACAGGAGTCGAAGGCGCCCATGTCGTGAAAGACATATTGGCTTAGCCAGTTAGAAATAAATCTCGACTACCTTGATTTCAGTCGCCCAACTACGGAACCCATTTTAATAAACTGCATAGAGCTACAGATCGCCTCAAGGAAATCCATCTTGGAAATCCCAGTTACGGCAAGAGTTTCTGAATCAGGACTGAAACCACGGGACATTTCATTGATATTAATCTCCTCTTTGGTCACAGGAAATGCATCAACCGCAGCAATGACAAGGGAAAGTAAACAAGCAAACGGTCTATCATCCTGGCAACGAAGTGGTTGATTCTTAAATTTAATTGGTGATCGGACTTCTTGGGCAAATTTCCACTTTTCCATTAAGGAGGTCGTCACTTCAAGGTGAGAAAACCCGAGTATTTCCTTCTCCGTTTCCAGTGTCAAAGGAGGACGAATTTCATTTAACTCCTTGGTTCCGCCTGATTGATGAAATTGACTTATGACCATCTTGCCTATAGGCCAAAGTAACCCAGCGGTATAGGCCACCCCTCTCGAAGGTGGTTCGTACGAATCAGAAGAAACAAAAATCTGTGGGGCAAGGGTCTCCATACAAAAGGCTGTCCTCACCGAATCCTGCCATAATTGTTGTCCAGTGATGTTATAAAGTGTAAGGAATTTACAATATACCTCCTTTGCCGCCACGTAGCCAACAACGGAGTAAGCCTTATTGAGCCCGATACGGCTTAAAGCCTGTTCAACACTACTACATCCTCCTCCGTGAGCGAGTGCAAAATATGCTCCATTAGCAACATGGATCAATCTAGAGACGAGGGAAGCATCAGTCCTTGTTGTTGAGGCGATGTCATCAAGGGATGAATTATCATCGTTTAACAATGCCTGAAGCCTTGGAAGAATTTGAAGTGCAACAGGAAGAACATCGACCTGATTCAGGAGCGAATCAATACTAAGTGGAGGTTCCTGAAGAACTTCATCACAGAGGAAGCATTTGTAGTCGAATCGTTCAGCAGCTTCCTGAGGCAATTGTGCAGTATTGTTTGGACATGTGGAATTCGTACAGTTGTAGCTCATGGAAACTTTTGATTAAAATAAATATGCAACCAATCAACTATTATTTATGCACCATTACAATACGAAAACCCAGTTCGTCATCCCGTCGATTCGGGGAATCACTACCACGTTTGGCAGAACGTGCTGAAGCTCCAGCCATGAAAAAACTGCCACCGCGCTTAACCTTGAGCCCGGTATTTTTTTCTTGCAGGGGATCAGATGCAGTTTCTGAAGGATAACGGGCAAAGAAAAAATCCCGACACCACTCGACAGCGTTGCCGTGCATATCATAAAAGCCCCATGAATTGGGCTTATATTCCCCGATCCGATGGATACGTTTAGGGATACGGGCCTTGGCAACGGCACCATAGGGTCGCTGTGGATCTATTGCAGCATCCCCTGCACCAAGTACTTCACCAAAGGAGACTGGGGTAACTGTTCCTGCACGACAGGCATATTCCCACTGGGCTTCAGTTGGCAAATCATAAACAAAGTTTTCAGGCAAGGCACCATTTTTTTTCTCTAGTGAGATAAGTTGATCACAGAATTTCATGGCATCAATCCAACTGACTTTGACCTTGGGGAAATCTGGTTGGACAACGTTAGAATATGGTTCGGGTTGGAGCTTTTTATCATCATTTTCAGCATCATTCTCAACTTCATCCTCTTCCTCGGTCAAATCAATGGGATTCATTACCTTCTCCCACTCCAGATTAGTGATTTCATATTTCCCGAGCCAGAACCCTTGGGTCAAAGTGACTTCATGCTGAGTCTCGATGACTTCACGCCCTATCTCATCTTTGGGACTACCCATTGTAAATACTCCTGGATTAACCAAAAGCATCTCAGTTCCTGATGAAGTCACGGTGAATACATCACCAAGGGAAGGTAGAGGAAAAACCTTTCCCTTTTCTGAGGAACTTCGTAGTTCCTGTTTCTCCTCGGGATCAGTCGTTATTATCTCCGGATTTCCTGATCGTTGGGTACAAGACAAAAAAATAAAAACGCATACAAAAATCAGCAGGGTAGATAGAAACCGAAAACCATAAATCCTTTTACTCATTTTTCTGGCATCAAAAGTTTAGGAAGCAAAGGTCTTGGCCAACTCCTTACAGTCTTCAGCAGATGACTCGATGGACTTCAAGAACTCAACCTTGGGAATACCGACAATTGCAGCCAGTTCAGAATTGGGTTTATATTGCTCAGTCATTGCTTCGATATTAAAATCAAGACTGACGGGGAATTGCTTAACAGCATCAACCACCATCGCAAGCAAAGCAGCCAGCGGGCGATCACCGTGTCCCTTTAGAGGATTTGATTGAGAACGAATGGGACCCACAATTTCATCTTGAAAGTTCCATTTCATAAGTAGTTTTTCGGCTGCCTCAAGGTGATTAAAACCAAGCGCAGATTTCTCGCTCTCATCCGTCAATGGAAACTCGACATCATCCAGGGTTGGAATCCCCTCAGTGTCATAGTAATGATTGATCAACATCTTGCCGACAGGGTGAAGTAAACCAACCGTGTAGGCGGTGGACGTATCAGGAATGACATAAGAGTCAGATGAAGCCCGAATCTGGGGGGCAAGACTTTGCATGGCTATTGCAGTCCTGACGGAAGCTTCCCACAATTCAAGACCTGATATCTTGTAAAGGGCCAAATCTTTCTGAAAAAGCTGCTTTGCCGCTACATAACCAACCACCTTGTAAGCCGTGTTAAATCCGATACGGTTGAGTGCTTCCTCCAATGTACTGCAAAAACCACTATCTGGAAGTACATATATCGCACTATTACTAATCTTGAGAATCTGGGTGACCAATGAAGCATCCGTACGTGTGACCATGACGATGTCATCAATTGTCGAATTTTCATTATTAAGTAAAAGTTGAAGACGAGGCAAAATCTGCATGGCAACAGGCAATGCATCAATATTCTCAAGAATGCTTTTAAGCGTAAGTGGTGGATGCTCAAGTTGATCTTCACAGAGGAAACAACGAAAAAGCAGTTTTTCTGCTGCCTCCTGTGAAAAAAGAGTGGTGTTGTTTGCACAACCTTGATTGACGCAACTGTAGCTCATATTATGGAATTGAATTAAGCGGGAGCAAAAAAACAGGTCAAGCGTAGCATTTAATAAATTGTGATCCTATCAATCCTCATCCCAGACTCCAACAGATGCCTTTAAACGTGTAGCATTGGGATGGTTCGGGAAAACCTTGAGGATTTGCCCAAGTGAAGCTCGGGCCTCGTTCCATCTTCCCATCTGCATGAGACAGTCGAGTTCATTTTTCATGGATGGATAATACCAAGGGTTTCGCCTCAGATGCCCCTGAGCAATCGCCAGTGCTTTTTCCATTTTAAATTCCTGTCGATGCAGTCTGTAAAGATGAAACCATAGAGTTTCATCCCATGGCATATTTTCAAGAGCAATTTCATAAAACCTGATGGAGTTTTCCCTGTCGCCCTGTTGATTGGCCAAAAGTCCCTGAACCCGAAAGAAGTCCCCCTTGATTGTATGCCATGACAATAATGAAGAAAAAAACAGAACAAGGATGGAGACAAGAACCACAAGAGGTTTTCCATCACCCTTGATCTCAAAATTCACCCTGTCCCGAATCTCCATGCCTGCCAGTAATCCCAGACAAACCCAACCAATAGTAATAGTGGAAGGCATCCTGGACGGAAAATCAAAAAACATCGATACAGCCAGAGAAAGCACAGTTGCCAAAAGACAGATCAACACAAACAAACTCGCCCAATCACCAGCTCTCAAAGTACAAAGAACAGAGCGAAGACCTCCTTTAACCACCCTACCCCATAACCATAACCATGCGAGTAGTCCGACCCAACCCAATTCAGCTAGAAGTTGAAGGTAATCATTGTGCGCCCGACGAGTCTGCTTGAATTTATGCCCCTCAATTGAATCATTGAACATAGCCTGACTAGAGTTGATAAACTTTGGAAAACAGATGCGAAATTGCCCGGCGCCCACCCCGAAAGCACCTGCTTTCTTTCGGCACATTCGCCAACTGTCAGACCAAATTTCCAGTCGAGCATTTGATTGCCCGTGGAAGATTGATTGAAACTCCTCGATGAACCGATTCTCCCGCAAAGGAGGCGTGGGACCAGGCAAATCATCCCCCTTACCTATCGCCCAGTAGGGAGTCAGCACCAACAGGACAAGAAATCCACCACCCAGACCGCCCAGAACGATGAAAACCTTACGAAGGAATGGACGTACATTCAATGAATCTCGATAAAACCAAACGGCAACCAATAGAAGCAATAAAGTTAAAAAAACTCCACCAAGTAAACCCACCCATGCAGCACGAGCCTTGGTCAGAATAACAAAAACGAGCATCAAGAACCCAGCAAATAATCCAAGCACTTTCCTGTACCGATGTCCGGCAACTAAACAAGCAACAGACAATGGTAATAATAACGCCAAATACTCAGCTGCCAGATTTGGTGAAAAAAAGAATGAACCCAGACCATAACGGGGAAACTTCTCTCCCCAGCCCAGTTGATCCCACTCAAAAAACTGATCCAACCCAGTGAAGGCGGCTAAAACGCCAACAGGCAACATTGCCATCAAGAGGGAAAGCGACTCCTGCCGGTCCCACTTCTGCAATGCAATTACAAGGAACAATAGAAGCGGCAAAATAAAAACCTGCCACGCGGTCATCCAATGCCGCCCCGGGTCCACGGCATTAACACTACTGATTAGACAAGCCAACAATAGCAATCCTGCCGGGAACAAATAACCTCGAGGCAACTGAAAAGCTAATCGCCCTTGAGCCAGCGCAAGGCATATCCAGATAACAGGCAAACTACCAAGAATCAGGAAAACCGAGAATTTAATATGCTCGTCGACTACAACAGCGCCACGTGCACCTGCAACCCACTGCCCATTTGCAATCTCCATAAAAGCCAATGGAACCGCATTGCATAATACGGCAAGCAAGACGATGAACCATGACTTACCCACGAAATTTGTACAAAGGAGGCATAGGAAAAAACAATGTCTTTAAGAATCGTACTCTCCTCTATTCAAGGACAGAACTGGAGAATACATTAGCTTGAGAAGAGACTTCATCCACTACAATACAGCCTTGGATGAATTTTTTCGAACCGAAAAATCATTAATATCCGAATCCAAGACTAACTTCTGCATATATTCCTAATGAGAAAATCTGTATCATGGTCAAGATCAGGGAATACAAAGGTGATCCAAAATCCCTTGCCAAAAGGAGACCAAATATTCAGCGTCAACCATTCCAATGCAGTTTCTTGCACTTCTTCTGACCTTGCACGCCGGTGAATATGACCGAAATGAGGTAATGGTTGTAACAAAACTCCCGCATGAATATGAAAATTCAATTGGGATTACTCTTGTTCGAATTGAAGACAAACAGGAAATCTTAACCCAGCGAATCCCGGGAAATCCTTCGAGATTTGCATTCATGCTGAAGAAAAAACTCCCAGCGGGGAAGACCCGAAAGTATAAGCTTGCGATCAAAAAAATCAAGCGCCCAAACAACCTGATTCGTTATGTAAATGAAGGAGGAAAACTTACTTTTAGAATAGGAAACAAACCTGTATTTACGTACAATCATGGCATTCAGGTGCCACCTAAAGGGATTCCTGAAATCTATGCCAGAAGTGGTTTTATTCACCCCATCCATAGTCCGATCGGGCAAATTCTAACGGATGACTTCCCCAAGAAACATCACCATCATCAGCATGGACTCTTTCATGCCCACACCCGCATACTGATTGACAAACAAGCTCTGGATGGATGGAACCAGAAACTCCAGCAGGTCAACATTCGGCACCATAGCCTCATGGACAAACTGACCTTTGGCGGGCCCCTGGTTGGTGGATTTACAGCAAACATTGTCACTGAGGACATCCGGAAAGAAAGTAAAACAAAAAAAATTCTTAATGAAAAATGGGATGTATTGTTGTATGCTCATCGGCACATTCACATCTTCGATATCCAAATCGCTCACAATTCCGCACTGTCCGATCCTGTAGAAATTAAGAAATACCACTATGGAGGAATGGCTCTGCGTGGTCCTGAACACTGGGAAAACGGTAAACCAGGGGTCGGCATCATGACGAGCGATGGAATGGACCGTATGTCCGGCAACCATACTCAACCCAACTGGGTCGATATTCATGGTCCAGTTGACGGTCAAACCGGAGGAATAGCTGTACTCTCCCACCCTTCCAGTTTTCGCCATCCGCAACACGTTCGGCTTCATCCTCAAATGCCCTACATCTGCCATGCGCCAATGGTTGCCGGCAACTACAAAATCCCAAATAACAAACCCCTGACCGCACGCTATCGTTACATAGCCTATGCAGGACAACCAGACACCAAACGCAACCAGCTCGAATGGATAAACTTTGCATACCCCCCAAAAGTAACCTTTCAAACTTACAAGCCTTGACTCTGTTCAACAAACTATCCTCTGCTTAAAAAATCATCCTTCCCAATGCGAATTCTTCCTCTTTTTTTTCTGCCTGTAATAGCTGGGGGCACTTTTTTCACCAGCAACCTCCCGGAGGCTACTCAACGACCATGGCCCGGTCCCGAATACTTTGCCAACCGAATACTCGATTGGCAGGTTAGAGACGGGCGCCTTGAATGCTTGACGGGCAACAAATCCAAACCCCTTCGGACGATTCATCGCCTTACACATTTTGCAAGTGCCAAAAGCGGCACTCTTGAAATGGAGGTCATCACTGGATTGATCTCTCCATCAAAAAACTCCAAGCCAATAGCAAACACATGGACCGGATTCCTCATCGGGGTCGGAGGGGCTCATGTTGATTTTCGAATCAGCGCTTTATGCCATCATTGGCCGGCACAGGATGGTGGCCTGATTGTCGCAGTAGATGGAACAGGTCAAGTCGTCATTCGAAGCAATAGTTCTGAAAGCAAGGTGACCCAGCTTGGCAATCCGGAAAAAGCTTGGCCGCGGCTACCCGGAAAAGGGAAAAAAGGCTCTGCTTTCGAGGAAGCTTTGCCCACCAAGGTGCACCTCCATGTAAAAGCGTTTCCAAACAAAAATGCAAAAACCTACAAGCTTATTGCCACGGCTCGAAATATTGATGGGGCGCTCATTCATCAGTTTACTGCACCGGAAATTGATGCTACACTCGTTGATGGCAACTTGGCCCTCGTTTCCCATCATAGTCCAACCATGACAGGAAAAGGTTATTGGTTCCGAGACTGGAAGGCTTCCGGCACCAAACTACGGGAAGATAAATCCCGCACCCTGGGTCCGATTATTTCCGCACAATACACGCTCAACCATAAAAAGTTAAAACTCACGGCGCAACTCCCTGCCATGGGAAATCAAGACACACAAGAAGCAGAACTCCTTATTCGTTCCGGTCAAGGTGAACGCTGGAGGAAGGTTTCCACGGGGAAACTCCAATACCATAGCTACACAATCCCATTTATTGTAAAAGAGTGGGATGAATCCCAGAATCATACATACCGCATTGTCTACAGGGTACGCATCAATGCAAAAGAAACCGAAACCCACCACTTTGAAGGGACTATCCGGAAAAACCCAGCAAAGGCCGCAAACTTCAAGCTAGCAGCTTTTACAGGTCACCACATTTCCGCACAGGGTGCAGGAAACTGGAACCACGGAAGTATCTGGTATCCCCATAATGAACTTACTTCTGCAATAAAATGGCATGATCCCGACCTTCTCTTTTTTTCCGGGGACCAGATTTACGAAGGAGGTCTCGCGGGAATAGTCCGTCACCCCCCCGAGACAGCCTGTATCGATTACCTTTACCATTGGGTTCGCTGGTGCTGGGCATTCAGGGATCTGGCGCGAAATCGACCGACAATTTGCATCCCTGACGACCATGATGTCTACCATGGTAATATCTGGGGGTCCGGAGGTAAAAAAGCGGTCAAAACACAGGGTATTGGAGGAAATGCAGCAGACTCAGGCGGATACCAGATGGATGCGTTGTTCGTGAATGCTGTCCACCGCACGCAAGTATCCCACCTTCCCGACCCTTTTGAAATAGAACCGATTCAACAAGGCATCACAACCTATCACACATCCATGGACTACGGAGGACTAAGCTTTGCCATACTCGCCGACCGCATGTGGAAATCATCGCCCAGTGTTGTGGTTAAGAGAGGAGATGTAGTCAATGGTTGGTTTCACAACAAGGAATTCGATCCACGGAAAGCGGATGTTCCGGAAGCAAAACTTCTTGGGAACAAGCAACTCAATTTCCTTAATGAATGGTCTGCCGACTGGTCCAATCCTGATTCACAGATGAAGGTTCTTCTATCTCAAACGATCTTCAATAATGTATCGACCCTCCCCAAGGGATCCTTAAACGACAAGGTCGTCCCCAAACTTGTCTACCCCAAACCCGGTGAATACCCGGAAGATGATCTCTCTGCTGATTGTGATTCCAATGGTTGGCCCCAATCCGGACGCAATGCTGCCATTCGAGCCTTTCGCAAGGGATTTCCTTTCCATATTGCAGGGGATCAACACCTGGCAAGCCTTATCCAGTACGGAGTCGACCATTGGAATGATTCGCCCTATGCATTTTGCGTTCCATCCATTGCGAATGTTTGGCCCCGCCGATGGTTTCCTCCATCGCCAGGTCGGAATCGAAAATTTAATGCATCGAAGTATACAGGGGAACACGAGGATGGTTTTGGTAATAAACTCACTGTACACGCAGTAGCCAATCCGGTTATTTCAGGCCACAAACCAGCAGCACTCTACGATCGGATGCCCGGTTACGGCATCGTGAATTTTGACAAAGAAAAAAGGGAGGCCACCTTTGAGTGTTGGCCACGTTGGGAAGACCCAACCCGTCCTGATGCCAAACAATACGAAGGCTGGCCATTGACGATGCGACAGGCAGACAACTATCAATTCAAAGGTAATTCCTTTCTTCCGACCATCGTGGTCAAGGGAGTTGAATCCCCGGTGCTTCAGGTCATAGAGGAAGAATCTGAAGAAATTCTCTACACCATACGTATAAAAGGGAGTTTTTACCGCCCCAAAGTCCCCGGAACACAAGGCATCAGCTACATGGTGAAAATAACTGACCCCGACTCAGGCCGAAAAGCCACCATCAAGGGGTTAGTTACTTCTGGCCCCAACAAGAAGAAAATCATCTCGCTGGGCAAATAAAACAATGAAATGCTATTTAGAAATCAATTCACACTCAATATGAAAACCATAGTCCGCAGTCTGGCTTTAATCTCAATTAGTTTAAACCTGCAAGCGGTCAAGCCACTAAACTTCGTCCTGATACTTGTGGATGACCTTGGTTGGATGGACCTAGGTTGCCAGGGGAGCAAATATTACGAAACCCCAAATATTGACCGCCTTGCAGATGAAGGGATCAGATTCACAGATGCCTATGCAGCCTGTGCAGTTTGCTCTCCTACCCGCGCAGCAGTGCAAACAGGTCGATATCCGGCTCGGCTCGGCGTGACGGATTGGATTCGTTCTAGATTTCAAGGTGGAGCCATTCCTTCCGACAAGAAAAACCCCAGTGGGTTTACCGGTGGCAGAAACAGGAAGTATCTGGTACCCCAAAACGCACTGTGGATGGAATCCAGCGAGATGACTATTGCTGAGATGCTGGAACCTGCCGGCTATATTAGTTGCCATGTAGGGAAGTGGCATCTCGGTGCAGACGATTGGTATCCACAAAAACAAGGATACAAATTCAACTACGGAGGTTGCGACTACGGTCAGCCTCCAAACTATTTCGACCCCTTTAATAATCCCAAACATCGACATCCAATGATTCGGGAGGGGATACCCCATTTACCTGGTCGCAAAAAGGGACAATATCTCTCTGATCGGGAAGCAGATGAAGCTGTTGCTTTTATAGAGGCTCATAAGGATAAGCCTTTTTTCCTCAACATGGACAATTATGCAGTTCACACCCCAATCCAAGCCAAGCCAAGTGTCACAGCCAAGTACGAGGCAAAACCCAAAACCTTACAAAAAAACTCCAAGTATGCCGCCATGGTTGAGTCAGTCGATAACTCTACAGGACGTATAATGGATGCACTAAAAAAGCACGGAATTGAAAATCGAACTGTCATTATCTTCACCTCTGACAATGGAGGGCTACTTGGACCGACCAACAACGCACCCCTGCGTTCAGGTAAAGGCTATGCCTATGAAGGCGGAATCCGTGTCCCCCTGATCATAAAATGGCCAGGGGTGATCAAAGCCGGGACTCAAAGCAAAGAACCTGTAACCAGTGTTGATTATTTACCCACCATAGCTGAGGCAGCCGGTGTATCATTGTCACAGGAGCGTAAAATCGATGGTGTTTCCCTTGTAAATCACTTGCGATCCAACAAGAATAATAGCCTCACCCGAGAATCAATTTACTGGCACTTCCCTCATTACCGGCATGCCCCTGGACCGTATAGTATTATAAGAAGAGGTCCATGGAAACTAATAAAATTCTACGAGGGAAAGAGAGAGCTCTTTAACTTGGACAACGACCTCGGTGAGAAAAATAACCTGGCCAATAAAATGCCGGAAAAAGTCGAGTCCCTTGACATCGAACTCATGAAGCACTTGAAATCAATCGGGGCAAAGATTCCCAGGCTCAATCCTGGATACAAAGCCAAATAACAATAAAAACATTTGATACCCCCCAAAAACCCAAACATCCCATGAAAATCATCCTTCGAACAATCTCAGTAATTCTAACTCTCCTTGGCATAACCCTTTTCGGAGCCGAAAAGAAAATCTCTGTCCTCCTTATCGATGGGCAAAACAACCACAACTGGCGAGCAACCAGCCCGGTTCTTAAAGCCGGGCTCGAAGAAACCAACCGCTTCTCTGTTGATATTTCAACCTCTCCTCAAAAAGGTACGAACTGGGATGAATGGAACCCCGATTTCACCAAGTACGATGCGGTGCTATCCAATTATAATGGCAAGCTCTGGCCCGAGAAAATGCAAAGGAACCTCGAAAAGTACGTCAGTGGAGGCGCAGGGTTTGTCGTAGTACATGCTGCCAATAATGCCTTTACCAACTGGAAAGAGTTTAATCGAATGATAGCAGTTGGAGGTTGGGGAGGACGCAACGAGAAACATGGCCCATATATCCGCTGGAAATATGGTAAATTTATCCTGGATAACAGTAAGGGAAGAGGTGGAAGTCACGGACCACAACACGAATTCATTGTGCAAACACGCAACGAGAACCATCCAATAACCAAGGGTATCCCGGTAAAGTGGAAACACTGCAAAGACGAACTCTACGACTCCCTCCGCGGTCCAGCTGAGAATGTGACTGTCCTAGCCACGGCATATAGCGAGAAAAGCAAAGAGCATGAACCCATGATCATGACAATTGATTATGGTAAAGGTCGTGTATTCCATTCCCCGATGGGTCATGGCGATTATTCAATGAAGTGCGTAGGATTCCTTACATACCTGACTCGAGGGACCGAATGGGCGGCAACCGGGAAAGTTACATTTCCTGCACCCGATAAGTTCCCCACTGCGGAAGCAATCCTCGCTCACGATCCTACAAAATAAGCCGCTCAAAAAAGATGTAACCTTTTTGTCCATGCGCAAAAATTCGAAATAGAGCAGGCTCAATCTTCAATCTTTTCAATTATTTATGAACATAGCAAGGATTGAGGCACATATTCTAAGCTGTGTTATGCCGGATCCCGTCATCCTGCCATTCAAGGGTGGGATACGAACCATATACAAACGCGATGCCCTGATTATAAAAGTCAAGACTGACAATGGCCTGACTGGATACGGTCCGGGACCTGCATCTGAGCAAATGGCTGATAAAATCAATGGAGATTTATGCAAACTTCTCGTCGGCCAATCAGCGAAGAGTATTGAATCATTAAATAAATGGATCGCGTCACAAGGAAGGGCTGATCTTCTTCTTCCGTATGGAGCAATCAATGTTGCTCTTCACGATCTTCTTGGAAAGTATGAAGGATGTACCGCCTCTGAACTCCTCGGTGGTCGCGTTCAAGAGCGACTTCGACTTTATGGAAGTGCAGGTATGTATCAAACACCTGAGAAATATGCAGCTGAAGCTGCTCAGGTAACCGCCCTCGGTTTCAGTGCATACAAGTATAGGCCAGCACTTGGCCCAGATGAGGATCTACGGACTGTTCAACTCATGCGCGAAGCCGTTGGTCCCGATGTAGGTCTCTGCCTTGATGCACACGGTTGGTTTCGTATGGGTGACGAGTCCTATACACCGAAACTCGTTGAAGAAATGGCACATGAGATAGCACCCTACGGCATAACATGGCTGGAGGAACCTCTCCCTCCGAAAGACCATGCCTCCTATGCAAAACTTAGGGAAAAAAACATTGTCCCTATTGCAGCAGGAGAGCATGAAATCTCCCATCAGGGTTTTATGAACCTAATCCAAAACAGATGTATCGATATCGTCCAAGCTGACGTCACTCACCATGGGGGTCTCGATTGCATTAAAAAAATTCTGGAGGCGTGTAAAAGCCATAAACTGGAGTTTGCCTTCCATAACTGGGGTACGGAACTGGAAACTATCGCAGACGCCCAAGTCGGGGCCTGCTTTGGAAAAGAAACGGCCTCCTGGCTTGAATATCCGTGTTACAGCCACCGCGGCCAATCGATCATGTACCCATTTCCCCTTGCCGATGAAATCCTTACAGAACCGCTCAATATAGAGAAAGGTAACATTGTACTTCCAGATGAGGATGGACTCGGTGTCATGATCAACGAAGATATTTTCGATAAATATCCATATAAACCGGGACCATGGAGTACGTTCCAGATCAATTCTCCCCCACAAACCCTCCAGTTAAGCGGTGACCATGCAATGGTCTGGGACAGCCAATAGTTATGAATAGCAGTCCCATTATCAAAGGGATTGACACCATCCTGGGAAACTACAGACCGAATTGATCCCCGTTGCAACTAAACCAAAATAAAATTACAAAATGAATCTCGAAACCAAGTGCCTTCATTCCGGATACGAACCAGATCCCACAACATTTTCCCGTGCCGTCCCAGTCTACAAGACAAGTTCCTATACATTCAGGAATACTGAACATGCAGCCAACCTGTTTGGTCTTCGTGAACTTGGAAATATCTACACGAGACTCATGAACCCGACAACCGATGTGCTTGAAAAGCGTGTGGCAGATTTGGAGGGGGGTGCAGCCGGTCTTGGTGTGGCATCTGGAACAAGTGGGGTTTTCTATGCCATAATCAACCTTGCGGAGGCAGGTGACCATATTGTTTCTGCCAATAACCTCTATGGAGGAACCTATACCCAGTTCAATGACATCCTACCAAAACTAGGAATCAATGTCAGTTTTATTGACCCGAACAATCCCGAGAATTTTGCGGCAGCCATAACCCCAAAAACCAAGGCGCTCTTCTGCGAAACAGTAAGTAATCCCGGTCTCGATGTCGCCGATCTGGAGGCCATCGCAGCTATCGCAAAAGCAAATAACATTCCGCTTGTTGTCGATAGCACCTTCTCCACACCCTACCTTACTCGACCAATTGAGCACGGGGCAGATATCGTGGTCCACTCACTGACAAAGTGGCTTGGTGGTCACGGCAATGGTATCGGTGGCGTGGTGGTGGATTCGGGCCGATTCAACTGGGCCAACGGAAATTTTTCTCTCTTCGATGAACCGGATTCAAGTTATCATGGCCTGAGATGGGGCCATGACCTCCCTGCACCCCTGGCTTCTCTGGCATACATTCTCAGAATGCGTACCGTCCCACTGCGAAACCTGGGTGCATGTATTTCCCCTGATAATTCATGGCAATTCCTGCAGGGCATTGAAACCCTCCACCTTCGAATGGAGCGCCATTGCGAGAATGCCCTGGCGGTAGCCCGTCACCTTAAACAATCCCCATCTGTTGAATGGGTGCGCTTCCCTGGCTTGGAGGATGATCCAATGTATAATCTCAACCAAAAATATCTGAACGGAAAGGGTGGATCCATGGTTGTCTTTGGCATCAGGGGAGGAAATGAAGCTGGCCCGAAGTTCATTGATAACCTCAAGCTCTTTTCACATCTGGCAAATGTGGGCGATGCAAGAAGCCTGGCTATCCATCCCGCAACGACAACACATTCCCAGCTCAATGAAGAACAACAGGCAGCAGGCGGAATTACTCCGGAACTGGTTCGCCTGTCTGTGGGAATTGAACATGCTGATGATATAATAGCGGATATTGATCAGGCCTTAGCTGCTTCAACATCCTGAATCGAATCTCAGATTTCTCAGGCTTCCACTCACCCGGAAGGTGGAAAACTTGGCTTGTCCAGCAACAATCTTGCTGAAGGATGTAGTATAGATAGACGAAAAAAAATCACCGCCGCCATCATACTCAACGTTGTTGACTGTAAAATTCACCCGCAAGGAATTTATTCAAGGTGGGCACCATTGGGATTGGAATGCGATGTCATACCAAGGATTTCGAACCTCACTCCCCCAGGTAACCTTTGGATTTCATTTCCCGGATTTAGCCAAGTACGCCTTATATATCCAGTTCTTTCCAAGGATGTACAGGAAACCGTGATCAACTGTCGGCCTATTCCCATCATTGGCCTAGGTAAAGCCTATTTTTGTGGGGCAGATTCCTTCCGTTTAGCAATCGTGCCGTAAAGATGGCCTGTGGTTTTCCCATGAACCCAGGTTCCTGCATACCGGTCATCATCAAAGATGACAAAGGCACTGAATGTACCCATAGTGGGAATAGTCAGGTTATCCATGTGGATGACAGGCTTGCTACCAGCCCATTTAACTGGAAGAGGAATGGGAAGAGTAACCTTCTGCTTCCCTTTATTGATGATGGTGGTGAACAGCCATAAATCCCCTTTTCCAAGCTTCTGGATGCCGAGTATCTCGTAGGTTTCTTTACGAGGAGGTTGCTCCTTCCCCGAAACAGTGAAGTAACCGCTCAACTTAACGTTGTTAAGTTGAGCGATGAACTTGCGGTGTTGCTCATTGCCGGAAAGCGATTCAACGGCATTAAAACAGAACAAGAAAAGACTCAGTGCAGCTAGAAAACGAAAAGGTTGGGGCATATGAAGGATATTACTGAAAGGCCTATGGTTTTCTAACCTGAATTTGTATATTCTGGCCAAACTTGTCGAATTGGATTGGGTTCTTCATCAAGTTCTTGTCGTAACTGACATTGTTGATAAAGTTGACACGACCCACTGCACGTTGACTGGCGCCAAATGTTGGATATTTCCCATCCACACCGCCGTACATCGTGGCCATGTTTACCTGGGACCCACCAGGGAAATTGATGTTCATTAGATCAATAGTGGTAGCCTGCATATAAATTTCGCGAAGATTATTCGAAAACGCAACTTCGTTTAGCATAAGGTCACGTTGGGCAGAAATATGGATGCTGTCTCCTTCACGAACCCTTAAAGTTGAATCCTGGATAAAAAGATCCTCCATAGTCTGGATTGTTAGATCTCTGCCTGATTCCATACTCACATTTACGACCTCCATGCTTTCCCATGCACCGATGTGAAGGTTGTCTCCCAAAAACACAACGGATGTGCGCGGGGAAATCCCAAGGGTTTCGGAACTCAAAAATGAAAGATAGGTCTCCTGATCGGCATGGACGGGATCGATTTCAATATTTCCACTTAATTCAATATGCTGGGTTGCAGAAATAGAAAGATACTGTCCAATCTCGTAGAAGTCGGAAAGGTCAAGTATTCCACTGACTTGGCTGCTCTTGCTGACATGGGAAAAAAGAGGAGAATCCATATCATCATGAAAAAAGATGTCAGCCAAAGCTACGGGCTCAGTGTAAAATATATTCTCTTGTAGTTGATCGATAGAAAAAACACGGGAATGATCCAGGGTGCCGGATACTTGGACAGGAGAAAGAATCGCATTAGCCTGACGCCCAAGCTCGAGAAGCATTTCATCAAGTTTGCCTCCACCGATATTAAGTAGGATATCCACGATTTCAGGATTCCCATTCTCCTGAGTCAGGGCCATCAACTCTCGAAGCTGGGCACTGATATCCTCGATGGGTAAATGAGTAGGACTAATTGTAACAGGAAGAACATCCTCTATACGTGCATCATGTAAATCCGCAATAGCAAGTGCCATCTCTTCTTCCTTCATGCGGAGCTTAAGGAGGGATTGAACTAGATCAGGTTCAATATCCTCTCTTAAACGTTTCTGTAAAGGAGGTGAGTAACTCGAAATCACGACCAAATCATCAGGTGCCAAATCCATCTGTTTAATTTTTTCCTTTTCGACTTCTTTTTGAATACCTTCGAGAATCTGGTCTTTATTACCTGATTTGAGTAATTTTTTTCTATCTGAATTGCCCAGATTGGAAAGATGTTCAACCTCATCACGACTAAGGGAATCAAGATTCAACGTTCTACCCACTGATGGATCCTTCGCCTTTAGCTTATCAATAAAGTCCTCCTTCTCAACGCGTTCACGAATATTTTTTTCAACATCTGAAAGATTTCCTCCTGCCAACAGTTCCTTCCGGTCCTTATCACTCACCTTTCGAAGTTGAGCCAATTCATCTGACTTAAGGCCAAGAGACTTAAGCTTTTTCGCCTCCTTGGGGTCTTTAACAATAATACCTTGTTGAGCCAAACTGGCCTTGTCATCAGTTTCAAGTAGTTCTTCTGCACTTTCCCGCTTTGGAGCTACACGACGCTGTATCAATTTGCGTTCCTTTCCCTCCCCCTTGGATGACGGTTTCTCTTTGGGTTTGTCCCCGGGCTTCTTCTCGGGTTTCTTGCCGTCTGAATTCTTACGTGGAGGGGCACGCTGAATCTTTTGCTCAACTTCCGCTACGGCAGCAGTAACTTGGCCCATACGAATCTCAGCTGTCGTTGCCTTGGCCTCTGTTGTTGTCTGGGTCATCTTTTGAGTTACTTGGGGAGGAACAGGTGCTTCCTGCACCTGGCCTACCTGCTGACCTGTTGGGGTTGCCTGGGCCTGAACTGCCTGTCCTGCAGGAACGTTAACGAGATTGCCAGCCGGAGAGGTAAAGGCTACGGCACCAGAAAGCATGTTCAGCCCTCCGGAAAAATTCCCGGTCTGTGGGTCTACCGTCACCACCATTTGACCGTCCGTTCCACGAATACCGGCGCTGCCAACCGGGGACTCAATGTCGAAAGATGACCCAGCATTCAACTTCTTCACATTGAAAGTCAGATCACCATAACCGAGTTTGAGTTTTGTCTCGGAAGTACTGGGCTCGGTTTTCAGATCAGAAACCATGGAGGCAGGATCCAGTTCAAACTTTGCCTGCTGAAACTTGTCCAATAATAACTCACTCTTGGCATTCAGGGTTGTCACAGAGCCGTTGGAAAGTAGCAAGACAACGATGCTGTTTTCACCGGTAATTACAGTTTGTCCTTCAAAAAGCGACTTCCCAGCCACAATTTCACCTGCGGGAAGAGTTTCGCCGGCAGCATCCTTAACCTGTACCGCACCCTCAACTGAAACCAAGATAAAGGCACCTGCTCCACCCTCCTGTGCTGCCAATGAAGTCACAGCGTAAGGTAAAGCGACAAAAAGAAGCAGTGTACGAATATGCTGAAAGTGAGACACTTGGATAGAAGTTATTATAAATGGGCAATTAAACATATTGTCTCAACAATTAAATGCAAGCGACTTTCACAAATCCATCTTGCATCCATATTTTTCTGAATTCAGTGTTCCAACAACTTTTGTGATGCACTTTCTAGAAGAACTGGCTAAAACATTTCCAGAGGATAGACTCCTGATCGACAAGGAGTTGCTCTCACCCTATGAATCGGATGGATTGACAGCATTTGCTGTGACGCCACGTGCTGTTTTAATACCGGAAACCCAAGAAGAGGTTGTGGAGATCGTTAGGGCATGCGTAAAACACAAGGTGCCGTTTGTTTCACGAGGAAGTGGAACCAGTCTCTCAGGAGCTGCTCTTCCAGTTGAAACAGGCATCGTGATTGCCCTTAACCGACTCAATAGAGTCATTGAACTGGATCCGGAACGTCGAATTGCTCGCGTAGAACCGGGTGTCGTGAATATCGATGTAACCAAGGCGGCACAAGTCCACGGTCTCCATTTTGCACCGGACCCTTCAAGCCAGATAATCTGCACAATCGGAGGAAATGTTGCTTTTAACTCCGGTGGTGCCCACTGCCTGAAATATGGAATGACCTCGAATCATGTGCTGGGTCTCAAAGCAGTTCTGGCCACAGGCGAGGTAGTCGAGTTTGGGAATTCCAGCCTCGAAGATACCGGTCCAGATTATACGGGATTATTTGGAGGGAGCGAAGGAATGTTTGGCGTGGCGCTAGAGATTATACTTCGACTCCTACCGAAGTCAGAAACTTTTCACACAATACTTGCCGGTTACAACAGCCTTGAGAAGGCAGGTGATGCCGTCTCTGCGATCGTCGCATCCGGAATTCTCCCTGGAGCGATTGAGATCATGGACCGGCTCGCCATCGATGCCGCAGAAGCTGCAGTGGATGCAGGCTACCCAGAGGAAGCCAAGGCAGTGCTCATAGTCGAACTCGAAGGCCCGCAGGAACAGGTTGAATCTGAAAAACGTGAACTTGAAACCATTATCAATGCCTCCAATCCGATTGAAATACAAGTTGCCAAAGACACCACTGCACGCCTCAAGATTTGGAAGGGGCGAAAAAGTGCCTTCTCCGCCGTAGGCAGGCTGAGCCCAGACTTCATCGTACAGGATGGCGTTGTTCCCCGCAAACGCCTGGGCGAGGCACTCCGACGGATCGAGCAACTTGGGAAGAAACATGGTTTGCGCGTGGCAAATGTCTTTCACGCAGGTGACGGTAACCTCCACCCTCTCATTCTCTATGATGGAACAATAGAAGGTGAATTGGAACGCGGGGAAAATCTTGCCGGAGAAATACTGGAGATGTGCATTGAAATGGGTGGGTCCATAACCGGGGAACACGGTGTCGGCATGGAAAAGCGCTCCTACATGCCCAAAATGTTCACGAATGATGATATTTCCTTCATGAAAAAGACACGTACTGCCTTTGACCCTGACGGTATCGCCAACCCCGGAAAAATGTTTCCCGAAGGACAGGCACCAGCCTTGACGCTATACGGTCTTCACCCTCTGGAAAAGAAAGGTATCATTTCCCGCGAATGAACTGTCCATCTTCTATCGAGAAAGCCACCGAATTTGTCCGGGGGGCAAAACAAATAATTCCTGCCGGAGCTGGGACAAAGCACCCCAAGAAAGATACTTCAGGCACCCTGGACTTGAGTGGTTTATCTGGCATCATTGAATACGAACCGAGTGAATACACTTTCTCTGCACGTGCAGGAACGACCATTACAGAAATTAACGAGCTCCTAAATAAAAACGGACAATACCTTCCCTTTGACCCTCCATTCATAAATGCTGGAGCTACCTTGGGCGGAACCATAGCCTGCGGATTAAGTGGCCCGGGACGATTGCGCTATGGTGGAATACGGGACTTCCTGATTGGCATACGCTTCTTAAATGGCGAAGGAAGGATAATTCAGGCTGGAGGAAAGGTGGTCAAGAATGCTGCAGGATACGATTACCCGAAGCTATTTTGTGGCGCAATGGGAACACTTGGAATTCTACTTGAAGCAACCTTCAAGGTATTCCCCGCTCCTCGTGCCACCCGCACCCTAGAGCTAACCTCTAAGAGTAAGATGGCTGCTATTGAGACCCTATGCAATATAACTCTCACCCAGTGGGAACCTGATGCACTTGAGTTTTACCCTGAGGAAAATAAACTGTTGCTCCGTCTTGCGGGTAATCCCGATGCACTGGATGCGCGCCTTCCGAAAATCCTTCAAGAACTGGGTTATTGTGATGCAAAAATACTACCCGATGATGAGGCAACGATAGAATGGAATGCACTTCAGGAATTCCATTGGACTCCAAGGGACGCATATATCCTAAAAGCACCCATTACCCCGAAGGAAATCCCAGAATTGGAGCAGGCACTTTCCTTAAATGACGTTAAGAGACATTATGGTTTGGCGGGCAATGTTGCATGGATTGCAACAGCTGATACCAAAGCACTGGAAGAGATTTCAACCATTCTGGATAATCTAGGACTTGCGGCAATCAAGGTACGAGGCAATCTGGAACGGTTCATCTATGGAAAGACTCGTTCCCACAAAATCCACGGGGCACTCAAGGAGGCTATTGACCCACTTGGTAAATTCCCTGTTTTGCAATGAAAATTTCGGATAACCCCATCAAAACCATGGCATCACGGGGTTCCTCACAGGTGGCCTTGATGCTTGTTGCATTCCTTCTTGGTTGGCTGATTCGCGGCAAAACAAGCCGAAGTGGATCTGAACATGACCTCCTTGACCCCAATGGAGAAATTAATACCAGAACAAACCCGGGGCAGGCTTCTGATCCAGCACAATTTAATGCAAAAAAGAGCCATGCAGCATCAACCACGCCACTCCACAGTTTGTCAGGTCAAAACGGCACCAGTTTGCAAAAGGTAGATCTCAATAAACTTTTCATATCAAGAAACCCACTGACCCGCATTAGCGATTTCATCGAGGTACTCCGTGACCTGGGACCTGATACAATCGATGCAGTCCGTACCGCTTTCGAAACCCTTCCCGCTGGAGAATCAAGAACCCAGGAAATGCAATTGTTCTTCCATGCATGGGCAACATTTGCTCCACTGGATGCAATCGATTACGCACAGACTCTCGGTCGAAGCGAAACAATGTACGCTACTCGGTCTGCACTTGCAAGCTGGGCCGCTTATAATGCACCCGCTGCAATGCAATGGTCGAAAGCCAATCCAGATGAGAATAAAAAAGGGGAATACATGGTTGGCATTATTCAAGGCGTTGCCACTATTGACCTTGGTGCCGCGTCAGACCTGCTATACGGCATGAACAACACAAACTACCGCTTCCAAGCCGCATCTGTACTCGTAAGAAACCATGTAAACGAAGGGATTGAACCTGCAATGAAATGGGCAGACGAACTTCCCGATGGAGACCAGCACCTTAAAAATATAGTACTCAATCAGGTTGCATCAGAGGTGGCTCAGCGAAATCCGGAACGATGTGCCGAATGGGCACTTGAATTGGAGGAGGGAGAAGGTCGAAAACGGGTAATTGCCACTGTAATAAACTACTGGTCACGCAGTTCCCATGAGGCAGTGGCGGCCTGGGTGAAGGAACTACCCGAGGGAGGGAACAAATATCACGCCATTGAACAAATGGTTAACCAATGGGCTTGGCGCAACCCTGTCTCTACAGCAAACTGGCTCAACAACTTTCCTGCCAATAAAAAACTCGACCCCTCGATCGATAATTTTGCCCGACGAATTATGCATAAGGAACCGGCAACCGCTGTATCATGGGCCCATTCCATCGTCAATGATGAGCGACGTAATAAATCCCTTAACCATGTTTTCCAAAACTGGCAAAAGAAGAAGCCTGACGAAGCAATGGCCTGGGCAGAGTCGAACGCGCCAGAGTTGCTTCCGGATACAAAATGACAATGAAAGAAATACCCCAGACATCCAATACGGGGTGCGTACTCGGTGGCTTCGGCGCGATGGGATGCGGTCTTCTCATCTTCATCCCACTCGTGCTGTTCGGCTCAGGTTGGTTTATCCTGTTCCACACCCCCCTCCCCTTCAACTGGTTAGCAAAGCTAATCAACAAGGATGAGAATATTCAGGTTGGCAAGGTATCGGGTTCCCTGTCGAAGGGCTTTCGTATCGCCAAGATCGAGTTCAGTGAAAAAGTTAATGAAGTTTCCGAAATGGAAGATGTGCGCATCCTGTACCCTGACCTCCTGAAGAGCCTCAATAAGAACGAGTTCAATATCAAGGAAATCGGTGTGTCCCGCGCCCGACTGTATGTAGACTCCATCTCTACGGATAGAGAAAAATACATCGATGAACACCTGGGCGACCAAACCGTTGCGGATGAAATTAAAAATTCTTCCGATGATATGGAAACGCTCAACCGCTTCCACATTGGCAGGATCGACATCCAAAACGTTGAACTTCTCGACCCTGCCAGGGAATTCCAGTTTAAGCTCAAAGAATGCACGATTGATGGATTGGAAATTATCGAGAAAAGGATCCGGATGGGCCAACTCACGATTCGGAGTTCCATCCTCGACTTTAGCCTGTCGCCTTTACAGACCAACGAGAATGGGAATGTCCTCAGCTCCAACCACCGGTTAAAAGCCGTACTTCAACCGAACGAATCTCTAAAGGTCCGCAAGGCCATTAACCTTCATGGCACTGTCGAACTTACGAACATCGAATACCCGAAAGTGAATCTGACCGCCTTTGACGGCAAGCTCCGCATCTCCTCAACCGACGTGACTGGGCAGACCCGCCTACAAACAAACGGCCTTACACTTGCTGACTATCTGGAACTCGATGTTATCCTTCCCACTCAATTGAACTGGGACGCCACAATGCACGACGAGAAGGGAGACTCCGGAAAAATGGAAAGTAGTTCCGGTTCATTCATACTTGGGAAAACAGAGTTCTCTATCATGATGGGTAAGAACCCTTCACCCCAACAAGTAATCTTCGCAACTTCATCAGGTGACGACAGCAACTACACATTTGTCCTGGAATCAGCGGAAGGAGAAGAATTTCCAGTAGTCCGTGTTCACTCCAAGGCCAACCCCAAATGGCCAGACAGGGAAATCCTATCCGAGATCACTTTTGAAAAGCCGTTCCACAATCTGAAGGAAAACGAGCAGCAACTGATCCGTAAGACCCTTGGGGAGGAGCCTGGGTTGACAGTTCAATAAGAGGGAGAGGACATTCGAATCTGTAACCGGTTCATCCAGATAACTAAAAAACGCAGTCCCAATGGTCTGCTTCTATCTGCTAAATCCCAAGAAAATCACTTTTTCCCCTGAGGCAAAACCTTTCCAATAGCATGATCACTTGGCTTGATACCTTTGCGGAAAGAGTTAAAGCCATAGAAAAGCGGTTTATAGGGGTCAACATAGTCTACGTTCGCTTTCTTGGGAACTTGTAGTCCAATGCCGTCAAAAAGCGCGTTGACCACAAGCCGACGTACGCCTTCACTCTTGAGATCAGTAGCAGCGCCCATGGTGGTGTTGAAAATGTTGCTGGTCTTACCGGAAGGCCACTTATGCTTACGAGTCCAAGCTACAGGCATCGCGGGATCATTAATGCCACGCCCCTTCTTCTCCTTGGTGGAAGGTTTGGAATCCGGTTTCATATTCTCAAGAACCAGTCCACGAACGAGAATTGAGGCGTCCTTAGGCGGGTAAGCTTCATACACATCGCTATCAGCAAAAATGTCCGTAACACCGTTTAAAATCGGATTGTCCTTGGCGGAAGGTTCAATAACACCTCGACAAGCTTCTCTTTTATGCCCTCCCCAGTGACTGACCCATTTTTCACCAAGGACACGCTTGCCAAAACCACCATGCTTACCACGAAATGCATGTGTACTGGTACGTAAACCGAGGATTGGAATGCCTCGATTACAGGCGTCGTCGAAATGCTTATAGTCCTCATCACTCCATGTACGAAAGCGAAGAAGCATGATGATGGCATCGGCTGAATCCAGAGCCTTAGGATTGGAGAGGCTTTTTTGATTATTGGGATCAATTACCCCCTGTTCATTTACAGAAAATGAAACCGTACACTTGAACCCATGACGCTGGCTAAGAATTTTTCCAAGCATGGGCAGACCTTCCTCACTTCGATACTCCTCGTCTCCAGCAAGCAGAACGATGTGCTTACCCTTTCCGGGTCCATCACCACCAGGATATACAATCCAAGGGTCTGCAGCGTTTAAAATTCCGGCGAGCATTGCGCAGACCGTGAGAAAAGAGAGGATTTGCTTCATGAATAATGGTTGTATGAATTTCTTAATTGGGATCGAACATTGTTGTTCCCATACACAATACAAATGTCAAGTATTGCCGATTTTTGGTCAGGATTGTCAATTACATGTTATAATTGCATCCAAGAATAAATGAATATACGCGGTAAAAACCTAGTAGCAGGAAAGTTGGAGAATGGAAAGACCGGTAAGCCATTTCAGGCAACCAATCCCAGAAATGGTGAAAAACTTGATCCGGATTTCCATGAGGCAACCCCTGACATTATAAATAGAGCTATCAATAAAGGGCTCGAAGCCTTTAAAATTCTCAGGCAAACATCCCCACAAAAGAGAGCTGATTTCCTTGAAACTCTTGCTGCAGAAGTAGAATTGCGTGCTGAATCCATTATCCGAAGAGCACAAGATGAAACGGCGCTCGGTGAATCCCGCCTGAAAATGGAATTTGAACGTACAATTGCTCAACCCCGAGTATTTGCAGGACTCATACGAGAAGGCTCATGGATTGATGCAAAAATTGATCGTGCAGACCCAACGCGGAAACCATTCAAGCGCCCATCCATGCGATCCATACTTCAACCAATCGGTCCAATAGCAGTCTTTGGTGCAAGTAACTTCCCTTTGGCCATATCCGTGGTGGGAACAGATACAATTTGCGCATTTGCTGCTGGATGTCCTGTTATCGTTAAAGCTCATCCTGCTCATCCCGGAACCTGCGAACTAACCGCGGAAGCAGTCATCGCTGCGCTTCAGAAACATGGGTT
>Ga0209660_1000303_pt1 | contig 29796 bp, 25 predicted proteins | sample SaaInlV_100m_DNA_2_FD_184659 | JGI IMG/M metagenome (GOLD analysis project Ga0209660, IMG submission 184659) | Marine microbial communities from expanding oxygen minimum zones in the Saanich Inlet - SI072_LV_100m_DNA (SPAdes) (version 2) | ecosystem: Environmental > Aquatic > Marine > Intertidal... | reverse complement strand
AAGTGCAAGCCCGTTTTTATAGCGTAGGCGGAGAAGTTACTCGTATTGAGCAGGCGATTGAACACGCCCAGCAGAGGGCACAGGACCTTGATAAAGATCTACAACAGACTGAGCGCAATTATACTGAAACTGAGCAGCACCTCAGTGCGGATCAACAGAAGATAGCAGGGTGGAACGCTGAGTTTGTAGAGCTGGAACCAGCCTTAGTGGAAGCGGTAAAGGCTGAAGAGCTATCCTCAAGTGCGCTGCAAGAAGCCGAACTAGCGATGCAGGGTTGGCAGACACAGTGGGATGAGTTTAATCAGAAGTCTGCAGACCCTCGACAGCAAGCTGAGGTCCAGCAAGCACGTATCCAGCATCTTGAGCAATTGATGCGTCGTTTGTCTGAAAGGACCGAAACGCTTTCTACTGAGGCGAATAGCTTTCAGGCCAGTCCAGCAGAAGATGAAATGGCTAGTATTCAGGCATTGCTGAGTCAGGCGGAGTTAAGTCAGGCAGCTGTTGAGAGTCAACGTCAAGATAATATCCAGGCGATTGAGCTATTGCGTGCAGAAGAGAAACAAGCGGAAGTAGAGCATGATGGAGCGCGTAGCCGCCAACAAACCCTGAAAGGCCGGCAGGCCTCCCTGCTTGCTCTGCAGCAAGCGGCGATGAACGATGGCACAGAACAGCAGTGGCTTGCATCTAAAGGCTTAGACGGTAAGCTTCGACTTGCTGATAGCATCAGTGCTGCAAGTGGATGGGAAGTGGCGGTAGAGACTGTGTTAGGTAGTTATCTGCAAGCTATTACAGTGGATGATATAGCCAGTAACATAGAGCTTATTAGCGACTTTTCTAAAGGCGAGCTGCTGTTAATTGAGCCTGGACAGTCATCTGAGAATGGCACCGCCAATAAAGGGCGCTTGCTAAGCGATTTAATTAAGGGTGATGGTGCTAAGTCTCTTTTAAGTTCTGTCTATGCTGCCGACTGTTTAGAGGATGCTTTAAAGCTGCAACCTAAGCTGTCATCTGGTGAGTCTGTAGTAACGTCCGAAGGGATCTGGTTGGGTGCTAACTGGCTACGTGTGGCTCGAGACAAAGATGCTACTGCGGGAGTTTTACAGCGCAAGCAGGAGTTAGAGGTGATTGCTGGCGAACTGGAGCAGTTGATTAATGAAATCGACCAGTTAGAGAAACACCGTCAGGATAATGAACAGAACCTAAGAGCCTTAGAAACTACCCGCCAGGATATTTCGGGCAGTATCGCGGACCAGCAGGCAAGTTATGCTGAGTTACGCTCTAAATTAAGTGGTTTTGAAGTTCAAATTGAGCAATATAAAGCCCGTAAAGAGCGAGCAGAAAATGAGCTCACTGAAGTGGCTCAGCAGACTCAAATTGAGAAAGATAATCTATCTTCAGCCCGAGTCATTTTGCAGCAATCGATCGAAAAAATGGAAGCTGATACCAAAACTCGTGAGCAGTTGATTGGCCAGCGAGATACTTTTCGAGGACAACTGGACAGTGCTCGAGAGCAAACGCAAATTCATCGGGATAAGCGGCAGCAGTTAGCCGTGAGGGAGAGCTCATTGAGCACGCAATTAATCTCTATTCGTGACGGTATATCGCGTTTGGAATCTCAACTTGAGCGGCTTCATGAGCGTCGGACCCAACTCCGCGTCGCCTTCGATATAAAAGAAGATCCGACGGACGGGTATAAAGAAGAGCTTGAGAAACAACTCGAGATGCGTCTGGCGGTAGATGTCGAGCTTGCTGAGGCACGCAGGCAGGTAGAAGCCATTGAGTACCAAACACGTGAGCAAGAGAAGCAGCGGGCTAACATTGAAGTGGAACTCCAAAAAGTTCAAGCTGATCTAGAAAATCAGCGTCTCTCGGCCCAAGAAATAACAACGTTGAGTCGGACCATTGAGGAGCAGGTCGCGGACAAGCAAGGTGAGTTGAGTTCTCTACTTGAATCTTTGGCTGAAGACTCTGATCTAGTGGATTGGGAGGAGCAGTTGCAATTGTTTGGCAATCGTATCCAACGTTTAGGGCCGATTAATCTGGCAGCTATTGACGAATACAAAATAGAATCTGAACGTAAAGACTACTTGGATCAACAAAATTCTGAGCTAGAGGAAGCAATGGAAACTCTGCAGACGGCGATTCATAAGATTGACCGTGAGACGAGAACGCGCTTTAAAGAAACCTTCGAATTAGTTAATACGCATATTCAAGGTCTCTTCCCTAAACTATTTGGTGGTGGCCATGCATACCTAGAAATGACAGGTGATGATTTGCTTGATACTGGGGTAACCCTGATGGCACGCCCTCCAGGGAAAAAGAATGCTTCAATACACCTGTTATCTGGTGGTGAGAAAGCTCTGTCGGCAATTGCTATGGTGTTTGCGATTTTCAAACTTAATCCTGCACCTTTCTGCATGCTTGATGAGGTTGATGCGCCTTTGGATGATGCTAATGTTGAGCGTTACGCCGCTATGGTCAAAGATATGTCAGATCAGGTGCAGTTTATATTTATTACGCATAACAAAATTTCAATGGAAGCTGCTAATCAATTGATGGGTGTCACCATGCACGAAGCCGGCGTATCTAGGCTTGTTAGTGTGGATGTTGATCAAGCCGCTGCGTTTGCTGATGCATAGGTAGATAGTGAGAACTGCTGTGGTTTTTTCCAACTAGAAAAACTACACTGTCGGAGATTAAGTTAGATAGTTGTTAAGGTTTTCTTATGGATTTTTTAGGCCCTCGCGAAGTGGTTATCGTTGTCGGAATTTTGGCCCTTGTCGCCATTATTCTTGATGGGGCACGGCGCATGAAACGTAACCGTTATGAAAAATTGCAGATGTCTTCGCGTAACCTGCATAAGAACTCTGATGCAGCTCAAAATGAGGATCATGATGGTCTGGATGAAAGCCAGTTTCCTTCTGGTGGCTCAAGGTTGATTGGGTCTCGAACAATTTACGATAACAGCGTCCCACAAGGGCATGCATTTAACTTTGATCGAACCCCGCAGCAAGAAAACTTCGATTTAGATAATTCTATCTTTGCAACTCCCGAAGCTACACCTAATGCCAGCCCAGATCTGAAGGCGTCTACTCATCAAGGTTCTTCTGAATTAGCAGGTAACTCTCAAGAAGTGTTAGTGGTTCATTTGGTTGCCGATAAAGGGGCGACGGTTGATGGCGGGCACCTCTTGGACGCGGCCTTAGCGGCGGGCTTGCGTTATGGAGGGATGAAGATCTTCCATCGTCATTTAAGTGACGATGGGTCAGGCCCAGTGCTGTTTAGTATGGCAAATTTGGTTAACCCAGGTACTTTTGACTTAAACACCATCAAGTCTATTTCCACTCCAGGAATCACTTTGTTCATGGAGCTGGATGAAATTGAAGATCCCGTTGCAGCATTTGACTTAATGATAGAGTCTATCGACATTTTGGCGGCTAAAGGGCCATTTAATGTGATGGATGAATCCCGTAGTTCAATGACACGCCAGACTATTGATCATTATCGACAACTAGCCAAAAGTGCCGCGTCTCGCGCTGGTAAAGACTAATATGGTGTGGCAATTTTAGATGGAAACCACTCCCGACAGTGTTGTTATCTTATATCAACAGCTCAAAGATGAATTAAATCAGCATAATTATCGATATTATGTCCTTGATGATCCTTCGGTTCCTGATAGCGAATATGATCGCCAGTTGCGCAAACTTAGTGCGATAGAGACGCGTTATGAGGGTCTAATAACAGATGACTCTCCGAGCCAGCGAGTTGGAGGGGCTGCGCTGGAGTCTTTTTCGCAAATTAAACACGCTGTTCCAATGTTGTCATTGGATAATGCATTTAATGATGTTGAGTTACAGGAATTTGAACGCAAGGTAAAAGATCGTTTAAATTACTCCACATCTGACAAATCGCAGCAGATAGAGTATGCCTGTGAGCCGAAGTTAGATGGGGCTGCGGTAAGCTTGCTCTACAAAAAAGGTAGTTTAGTTTATGGCGCAACCCGCGGTGATGGAAGTGTTGGAGAAGACATTACTGCTAATGTTCGAACAATCAAAAGCGTCCCTCTAAAATTGCAGGGTGATAATATTCCCGAGTTATTAGAGGTGCGAGGTGAGATTTATTTACCTCGGGCGGGGTTTGATAAGCTTAATGCGGACGCGATTAGCGTAGGTGAAAAAACCTTTGTTAACCCCCGTAATGCTGCAGCCGGAAGCCTTCGGCAACTCGATTCTAAAATTACGGCGAGCCGGCCGTTAGAGATGTGCGCTTATAGTGTGGGCCAGTATCAGGCTGACGTAGAACCCGAGACTCATAAGGGCATGCTGGAGGCTCTGGGGGGATGGGGGCTTAAAATAAATCCCCATGTTGAGGTGTTATTAGGTATTGCTGCTTGTGAAGATTACTACCATCGTATGGTTGAGCAACGAGACCAGCTTCCCTACGACATTGACGGCATCGTTTACAAGGTTAATAGCCTCTCACTCCAGAACAGACTCGGTTTTGTGGCTAAGGCCCCGCGTTGGGCGATTGCGCGAAAATTTCCCGCGCAAGAAGAAATGACCCGGCTTTTGGATGTGGAATTTCAGGTGGGTAGAACAGGCGCTATTACCCCTGTAGCGAGACTCGAACCGGTTTTTGTTGGCGGTGTTACGGTGAGTAATGCAACGCTTCATAATCGTGATGAGATCGATCGCTTGGGTCTACGTATTGGCGATATGGTGATCATTCGTCGTGCAGGAGATGTGATTCCACAAATTGCGAAGGTGGTGGTTGAAAAGAGGCCGTTAGAGGCCAGATTAATAGAGTTCCCAAGCCGATGTCCGGTTTGTCAGTCATCGGTTCAACGAGCTGAGGGCGAAGCGGTAGCACGATGTTCGGGGGGCTTGTTTTGTGGGGCACAGATAAAAGAGGCGATCAAGCACTTCGCTTCACGTAAAGCTATGGATATCGATGGTTTGGGAGATAAACTAGTTGAGCTCCTTGTCGATAAATCGGTCATTTTTTCCGTAGCTGACCTTTATGAATTACGGTCAACGCAGTTGGTCGATCTAGAGCGCATGGCTGAAAAATCTGCGACTAACTTAATCGCAGCTATTGGCGCAAGCAAAGAGACCACTTTAGCGAAGTTTTTATATGCCTTGGGTGTGCGTGAGGTGGGCGAAGCCACGGCTCAAACCTTGGCTAATAATTTCGGGTCCATCGAGCCTATTACACAAGCCTCGGTTGAGGCGTTGTTGGAGATTGATGATATTGGGCCTATAGTCGCGAAACATATTGTTAATTTTTTCCGAAATCCTGATAATCTGTCCATTATTAGAGCGTTGCGCGAGGCTGGCGTTCATTGGTCTGATATCGATCTGTCTAATCAGGCTTCTCAGCCTCTTAGAGGTCAAACCTGGGTTCTCACAGGTGGGATGGAGACCATAAGCCGCGCAGAAGCCAAAGATAGGCTTCAAAATTTAGGGGCTAAGGTGGCATCCAGTGTTTCAGCCAAAACCACCCAAGTAGTCGCTGGCCCTGGGGCCGGATCGAAATTATCTAAAGCTCTTACCTTGGAGGTTGCGGTCATGGATGAAGCCGAGTTCGTTGTATTTCTCGCTGATCAGACTCATTAGAATATCAATTTAGTAAACTTAACGCCGTGTATCAAATAAGGAACTCCCTAGAGTGACCAAATCAACCTCGAAAAATACGTTAAAGCAGCGATCAACGTGGGTCGCCGCCATGGCTGCATGCTTTATTTTTTTATTGATGGTGGTAAAGGTATATGAGGTTCCAGCAGCAACTATGGCCACCAATCTTCTTATCGCGATATTAGGCTTGGCAGTGATAATCGCTATTACCGCTATTATTGGGCGGTTGATGTTATTGCTGCGCAAGCGCAAAAAATAGGTGCCGGCCCAACGTTTTTCATTTGATCATTATCTGGCCACGATCGGAGCTAGTAACTTTGCATTGGGTCTATTTAGTGTTATCTATCCCTGGCTAATTATTGGCGTTTTGCAGGAATCTCCGAGTCGTCTAGGTCTGGCGCAGATGGCTTTACTATTGCCTAACTTGCTGTTTATTTTGCCGGGTGGTGTGGTTTCGGATCGTAGCCATCGAGGGTTTTGGCTGTCCTTGTTGTATATACTTTATTTACTTCCTATCGGAATACTCGCTAGCGCAATACTAACGGATCAATTGTCTTTTTCATTACTTTTAATTTGCGGCATGACCTTTGGTACTGTCTCTGCTTTTGTTCAGCCTACCCGGGAAAGTTTGCTTGGCTATGCAGCACCAAATTTGATGCATCAAGCTGTCGCAAAAGTGGTGATGGTTCAATTTATTGCTCAGGGTATTGGCTTTGCCGCTGCCGGACAGATGGTGTCAACAGGGATAACCTTGCTGTTGTCTTTGCAGATGGTAGCCTTTGTGGCTAGCTCATTCTTGATCAAGCGCTCTCATCCTCGCCCATCAAGAAGTCACGAGGAAGCTGTAAAGCTTCGTCAGCCGTTGACCGAGTTGAGGGAAGGGCTGCAATTATTTATAGACAATAAAGCCTTGTTACATTTGGTTATTTTGACCTTTGCCACTGGAGCTCTGGCTTTTGGTGTTTATTTAGTCGGTATGCCACTGATTGCCAAGCAGGCTTATGGCGGTGGTGCTCAACTTTATGCTGGCATGCAAGTCATGTTTACTTTGGGGGTTATCAGCGCCAACTTTGGGGTCATGAAGCGAGATAAAATGTTTAATCGACCTGGAAGGTTAATCATCATTACCTTTTTATGGCGTGGAAGCTTGGTGGGTATTATTGCTCTTTTACCGAGTTTGTGGGTCTTGTTTCCGACACTTTTTGTGTGGGGCTTTTTCTCGGGTTTATCTATGACTTTGGGGCGCACTCTACTGCACAACCAAGTGCCGCATGACCTTCGTTCTCGGGCATCCTCGGTGTATCAACTCTGTTTGTTCGGTGGTGCTCCAATCGGAGCGTGGGGGTGTGGAATGTCCATTGAGGCGGTAGGCCTAAGCAATACCTTTATGGGTATTGCCGTGTTGACCCTCATAGTGTCTTTAGTGGCCTTCGCTTCGCCGCTGTGGAAATTAGTTGGACGTCAGCATGAGCCTGCAGTGCTTTAGCACACGGTAAAAGCAATTAGAGCGGCTGTGACGGCGACATTTAAAGACTCAACTCCATTGTTCATGGGTATCCCAACGCGGTGGTCACAGAGTTTTGAAATTTCATCGCTAACCCCGTCGGACTCGTTACCTAGCACGTAGACCACCGATTTAGTTTTGTTGACCTCAGTAATCGGTGTTGCATCATGAGAGGACAACATACAGATGTCGAAGCCTTGGTTTTTGAAGTGTCTCAATGCTTTTATCAGACTATCACAGCGTAATATGTTGCCTTTAAAAATATTTCCGGCACTGGCTTTGATGACCAGGGGAGAGATCTCGGCTACACCTTTACTGGGCAACAACAATCCATAGCACGGACTGGCCGTCACACTTCGAATAATCATCCCTAAGTTCTGAGGGTTGGTAACCCCATCTAGAGCAATAACCACTTTACGATCGCCATCAACTAGGGCGTCAAGAGCATGCTCATAGTGTTGGTATCCGCGGCATCGAATATCACAAGCGACCCCTTGATCCTGTTTGCTGTTGCGAGAGATGCGAGACAGGGCAGAGCGGCTATGGTACTGGATTTCAATGTTACGGCGCTGAGCTAGTTGCTTAATTTGGTTAATCACGCCGCCATCACGATTGCTATCAGCCAAATGTAATCGGTAAATTTGCAGGCTTTCGTCTTGCAGTAACTCCATGACAGGCTTGCGGCCATAAACGGTGATTAGTTGGTCAAAAAAAGCTTTGCGTTTGAGGTACTCAGGGCTGTCAGAACGAACGTTTGTATTGGGGTTATGGCTCATTTTAAGTATTGTCGCCGGTCTGGTTATTCGTGTCGATATTCAATAATTGTAGAATATCTTGAAGTTGCTCCGTCGATGCTTGGCCTTGCTTGGCGGAGATTTCCACTGCCATCTTGCTTAGTCCCCGATAAGCATCTTGCCACCCATCGGGCGAACTTTGGAGAGCTAATAGATGGGAGGCAACTGTATCAACATCACCTCTAGCAACGGGTCCAGTGAGCGCTTTCTGACCGCCGCTACTTAGATAGTTAGTGACGGTTTGTTTTATGAGTAAATCGAGTGGATTACCGCTGTTTTTAACATCAACACCAGCCTGGACTAGCATGCCCATGCTTATCTCTAATAGACTAACTAGATTATTACAGGCCATTACCGTGGCAGCATGGTAAAGCGATTTGCTATCACTATTTATGGCAAATGGTTGACCACCAATGGCAATGCAGAGATGGTTTAGCAGATCAATTGCATCAGCATCGCCCTCGATGGCAAAAGGCACCCCTTTAAGGTTAGCTATTGAATTTTGTGGGTTAGCAAAACTATGAATTGGATGGATAGATCCAACGTGAACACCCATAGCATTTAGTCGAGATAGTACGTTGGAGCCAATAGCTCCACTGCAGTGGAATACAATATTATCGGCTTGCAACACATCTGAGTCGATGAGCAACTGCACGGCCTCTTCAATATGATCATCTGGCGTGGAGATCATCCAGAGATCAGCAGGCTGAAATTTGTGATAACCGGCATCGTTAAGGGCAATTGGATCCCCAGCGCCGATGAAATTGACGGCGTATTCTGCTGAGGCGGCAGAGCGATTAATAATTTGCTTGATCGTTACATGCTTAGTTAGCAAATTGCATAAGCTCGACCCTGTTCGACCTGCTCCAATACAACTTAGACTAAGCGGGTTAGAGTGGGCCGAGTTAGATAATTGTAGCGACATGGTTACAGTAGCCCTAGGCGAGTAAGTTTTTGTAGGCGCGAACGGTGGCGGCCATACCAGAGGTTAGAGAGTCGACAATAAATGCATGACCGATTGATACCTCCAGTAAATTTGGGATGCTGGCAAATTTAGCTAAGTTATGGAGATTTAAGTCGTGACCCGCATTAACACCCATACCTAGTTCCGTCGCCAGTTCTGCTGCCTTTAAATGCTCTTGAAAGAGTGACTCCTGATCAGATCCATCCCAGGCTGCAGCAAATGGTCCCGTGTAAAGCTCGATTCGATCAGCTCCAGCTTGTGCAGCTAGTCTAATCTGATTTAGATCGGGATCCATAAATAGGCTAACTCGAATACCTTGCGCTTTGAGCCCCTCAATGATGGGTACCAAAGCATCGCCAGATGAGGTTAAATCGAAGCCATGGTCAGACGTGAGTTGACTGTCGGTGTCGGGCACCAGAGTGCATTGGTCAGGCCCAACTTCTATGACCAGCTCCAAAAAGCCCGGATAGTCTGCTATTTCTGATGCAAAGGGGTTGCCTTCGATATTAAACTCTACATGAGCCATCGGGGTGACTAGTTTGGCTAGATCTCTAACGTCGCTTGGGCGAATATGCCTTTGATCGGGACGAGGATGCACAGTGATACCATCTGCTCCGCTGTCAATGCAGAGTTGAGCATGACTGACCACACTAGGATAGTTTCCTTCGCGAGAATTTCTTAATAAGCTGACTTTATTTAAATTAATACTTAGAGCTGTCATAGGCTTCACGTGTTATTTTAGTGGTACAGGTCTTTCAAATGCTGGTGCTGCAGGCTCAGGATCCTTGAGCGGAGTCCATATTTCAGGGTTTAGTAAGCGTGCAGTCAAAATTCTAACAGGTTCAACAGGTACATTTTGATACATGCTTACAGTCTGGGTGCGTACCTTGGCGATAGCGTCAACGACATCCATGCCTCTAGTCACCTTGCCAAATACAGCATAACCAATTCTGTCGCCTCTTGTGTCAAGCCGACTATTACCTCTGTGATTAATAAAAAACTGGGCCTGGGCACTGTCGGGAACACTAGTGCGCGCCATTGCTATAGTTCCACGGCCATTAGTCAGGCCGTTCTTTGATTCATTAGCAATCGGCTCTCTTATAGAAAGTCGTGGCGTTAAATCAAAGGTGAACCCCCCTGATTGAATCATAAAGCCCTTGATAACTCGATGGAATATCAGGCCATCGTAATGAAAGTCATTTGCGTGTTTAATAAAGTTGTCGACGGATATAGGTGCTTTAGCCGGAAACAATTCAAGGGTAATATCTCCTTTTTCCGTTTCCAGCTTAATCATTGGATTGGTTGATGCGTCTTTAGCTTCACCGGTTAGCCCGAATTGGGTGATCAGGAGGCAGGCTACTATGAGTATGTATTTCATTTTATAACACTCTTAATGATTATGATTTCTTAATCTACCCTCGAGATATACCTATCTATCCCCATTCAGACAGGCGTTTTCTGCCTCTTAACCTAGGAATTAAAATCGCCAATAGAGCGCCGAGAAATACGGTGATTCCGCCGTATATAAATGACTGGTTACGATGATCATTGGATAGAACCTCAACCTCTGCCTGCAACACATCCTTGTCAGTCCGTAGCATATGATTTTGTTTAACTAATGTTTGGTTTTGTTTATTTAGGGCAATGGGGTCTGATGAGATGCCTTTTACTTCTGATATCTGAGACCTTAGGTTTTGATTATCACCCTCAATAGCGTCTATTTTTTGTTGCCATTCCTCGGACTGTTGCTCAAGATTTTTGATGTGCTCCATAAGTTGCGCGACACGATCGGCAACATCCGCTTTTTCTTGGTTAGCTTGAGCTAGTAATTGTCGTCCGGCAGGGGTAGAAGATATAAATTGTTCTTCCATCCAGCCTTTGTAGCCTTTCTTGGTGGCTACAAGACCCCAGCCATCTTTGACTTCAAATAGATCAACTTTAGTCCCGGACTTAATGCCCCAGTGAACTATTTTACACCTCGGGCAAGGCGTCTCTCTTAATGGTACGAAAAACTCATCTGACACATAACGAATCTCAGGTTCGGTCTGAGCGACTGCTGTTTCAACGTTAGCCAACTCTATGGTTGAGGCTTCGGCCTCCAATGCTTCGGCGCCTAACTCTTCGGTTGCGCCGATCGCGCTGTTAACCGTTTCAGCCTCTGCTGGTTCTTGGCTGACGGCGCTGACGGCTAGCAGAGTTAAACATAGCGTAAAAATTTTTCGGCTCATAAGGGTTCTGTACCACAGTTCATGTCGACGTGATCATACTCTGATTCAGCAAAAATAGAATCTCTTGTCTATTGAGAGTACTTTGTATGGTTAGGGTAATACTTTCTTAAATGGTTTGACGTTAACCGACTCGTAAACACCCGCAGAAACATAGGGGTCAGCTTCAGCCCAGCGCTGTGCATCTACTAGCGAGTCAAATTCTGCGATAATTAAGCTCCCAGTATACCCTGCTGCGCCCGGCTCTAAGTTGTCGATTGCGGGCTGAGGCCCAGCAACTAATAAGCGCCCCGCGTCTTTCAGCTCTGCCAGTCTGACTAGGTGCTCTGGTCTTGCTTTAGCTCTTTTGCTTAGGCTATCTTTTACGTCTTGGCTTACAATTGAATACCACATTGTTATTTTTTCTCTGTATCGACATTAAGGATTTCTTTTAGGGGCATTCCGGTCAATCGTTTAATGCCGCGAAAAATATAAAATAGGTCGGCGGTTAGCACGACCATTAGAGGTAGGGATATTACCGGAAAGCTCAACGCGGTCATTTTACCTAGTTGTTGGTTAAACGCTACGCTGCCAGGTTCTGCGGTAAGTAATACCACAGCGAGGATGTAATTAAGCAGTGCGGAGAGAAAAAATGATCCAGCTAATATCCAGGACGCGTTAACCAGTAGCTTATCAAAAGCCGGACGTCTATTTTTTTCTAGCAGCGCATTCGTTATCTTTTTGATATTTACGACTGATTTATTAAGTAAAAAAGTATGTATTAGAGGCTGGGAAGTCTTAAGGGACAATACGGTTGCTACCCCAAGGACAGCGGGAATAGACGCCTCTTTGATCGCAATGTAAATAGCGTCCAATTCCAGCAGGCTGATGCCGCCCGTCAAGGAAACATTGACTATACCTAGGCCTGAAAAGAAATTAATTTTGCCGGCTCTAGTGAAATCCTTCACACCATAGGCAATTGGGAATGCAAGCGCGACGACAATAGCCATCTTAATGCCAAGAAACTCATTGCCACTTAACTTGGATAAAATCAGTGCTGGAATTACTAAGTTGAAGACTAAGTTCCAAAGAAGACTGGGTTGTTTTTCGGGCGCCTCACTTTCTGTCTGGCTGGAAGGCGGGTTATGCTGTTCTGACATTTTAAAGACTTTTGTTGGTCAACAGGGAATATTGTAACGGCTTATGCCTAGTTGTCGACTGTCTACACATTTAATTTTCACTGAGTTTACATTTAAGACTGGGTTTTCCGCCGACAAGATAGGGTGTAAAGTGGCGTTCAAACTATGCCCAGCGATGTATCCATCAAAGCCGTGTGTGACATAATAGTGAGGCATTAAGCTATTACCATTGGAGTTATCCTTGAGCAGTCAATATTATTCAATACACCCAGAGAATCCGCAGCAGAGATATATTGCGAAGGTTGCAGAGATTATTCGTAGGGGTGGCTTAGTGGTTTATCCTACTGATTCGGTCTATGCCATTGGTTGTCATATAGGTGACAAAAGCGCGTTAGAGCGTATTCGCTCGATTAGGCAGCTGGATAAGCATCATAATTTCACTTTAGTGTGTCGTGATTTATCTGAGCTAGCGAATTATGCCAAGGTGGACAACAGTGCTTTTCGTATTCTTAAGGCAAGCACCCCGGGGCCTTTTACCTTTATCTTAACGGCGACCTCTGAAGTGCCAAAAAGGTTACAGCATCCTAAGCGGAAAACCATCGGCATTCGAGTACCCGACAGTCCGATTGTAAAAGCATTGCTTGATGAATTGGGGGAGCCGTTAATGAGTGTTACTTTGATTATGCCCAACGATGAATACCCGTTGAGCGACCCTCATGAGATCCGTCAAATAATGGAGCGCTATGTTGATGTAATCATTGATGGTGGTTATTGTGGCATTGAACCTACCACGGTGATTGACATGACTGATTTGAACCCAGGAATTTTGCGGCAAGGCATGGGGAATTTCGTCAATCCTTAATAATGAAGATGTCCGCAGGCGTTATTACGGTTATAATAAGGTAGGAAAAATACGAGGGTAGTCTGTGGCTAGCGAAGCAATATCAAGTAAGGTTATCTTGCCGTCGTCAACGTCGAGTATAGCAGGGTCATCGCGGCCTCAGCAGGAAGAAATGCCATTTGCGGTGGTACAAGGCAAAGAGTTAACCAGCCTGCCTAAGGATCTTTATATTCCCCCAGATGCTCTTGAAGTTATCTTAGAGGCTTTTGAAGGGCCGCTCGATCTACTTTTATATCTCATTAGACGTCAAAACCTTGATATTTTAGAAATTAATGTTGCTGAAATTACTCGGCAATATATGGGTTATATCGACTTGATGAGCTCTATTCAGCTTGAGTTGGCGGCAGAATATTTAGTCATGGCGGCTATGCTAGCGGAGATAAAATCTCGCATGTTACTTCCTCGTCAAATTATGGATGAAGAAGATGAGGGTGATCCGCGGGCTGAGTTGATTCGGCGTCTGCAGGAATATGAGCGCTTTAAAACGGTTGCTGAAGATATTGATGAAATGCCTAGAGTTGGTCGTGATTTACATCAAGCCTCCGCAGATGCGCCTGGGCGAGAACAAGAACGGCAATACCCAGATGTTGATATGAGAGAGATCTTGACTGCTCTTGCTGACGTGTTGCGACGCGCTGAGATGTTTGAAAGCCACCATATCGAGCGAGAAAAGTTGTCTACTCGGGAACGTATGTCTCAGGTGCTAGAGAGATTGCGTGACGAACAGTTCATTCCTTTTGTTAGCCTGTTTAAGGTTGCAGAGGGCAGATTAGGTGTTGTAGTAACCTTTTTGGCGGTTATGGAATTAATTAAAGAATCATTAATTGAGATTGTGCAGAACGAACCTTTTGGCCCTATTCACATTAAAGCAAGAGCATCATGAATTCAGATTTACTTAGACAAATAGTTGAAGGCGCGCTTTTAGCAGCAGCTAAACCATTAGATGTTAATCGGTTGGAGGCATTATTCGAAGACGACGAGCGGCCGCCCAGAGATCAGATTAAGGCTGCTTTAGATGAAATAGAATCAGATTGTCGAGGCCGTGGTTTTGAGCTCAAGCAGGTAGCTAGCGGCTATCGGTTTCAGGTTGCTCAAGGGTTGGCGACATGGGTTAATCGATTATGGGAAGAGAAGCCCAAGCGATATTCTCGCGCTATGCTCGAAACGCTAGCACTCATTGCTTATCGGCAGCCTCTGACTCGGGGTGACATTGAAGCCGTTAGAGGTGTGGAGGTGAGCTCAAACATTATTAAATCGCTACAAGAGCGTGAATGGGTGCGTATCGTAGGTCATCGCGATGTGCCAGGCCGGCCGGCGCTGTATGCCACTACTAAAAAGTTTCTTGATTACTTTAATGTTAAGAGCCTTGATCATTTGCCTGCACTAAGTGAAATAAAAGATTTTTCTGACCTTGATCCAGCGTTAGAGTTGGCGCTGTCAGATGATTCTGCAGAGGAAACTGCACCGCCGGCCGCTAACGATGATGATTCGGATTCAGGATTGGATGATTTCCAGTTAGATCAACAGGCGGATGGGCCTAATACTAGGGTCTCGCCTGATGAAATAGGGACTGATGGCCCAGAGCAGTCACCTGATGCATATGCCGACGATAATAACGAAAAAAGGCAGTAATCGATGAGTGAAAAATTACAAAAATTGCTGGCTACCGCGGGTCTTGGTTCGAGACGAGAGCTTGAGAAGTGGATTTCTGGAGGCCGCGTGTCTGTCAATGGAACGGTTGCCACCTTAGGAGATCGCGCTGAGTCTGGCGATCGTATTTTAGTTGATGGTCGTGCGATCAAAATTGTGACTGATGATGCTCCTCGGGTCCTTATGTATAGTAAGCCTGAGGGTGAAATATGCACTGCGTCGGACCCCGATGGCCGTCCTACGGTGTTTGATAATCTCCCACGACTGTCTCGGGGTCGTTGGATTGCGATTGGTCGATTGGATATTAATACGAGCGGATTGCTGCTCTTCACAACGCACGGTGAACTTGCCAATCGTTTAATGCACCCCTCCTATGAGATCAAGCGTGAATATATGGCGCGTATACATGGGGATGTGGATGAAGCGATGATTGCAAGGCTCACAGAAGGCGTAGTCCTTGAAGATGGGGTCGCTAAATTCCAGACCGTAAAAACTCAGCACGCCCAGAGTGCTAACGAGAGAAGTGGTAGTAATCGTTGGTTCAGAGTGATTTTGGCCGAAGGAAAGACTCGAGAGGTGCGTCGGCTATGGGAATCTCAAGGTGTTGAGGTAAATCGACTTAAGCGGATTAGTTATGGACCAATAGAGCTTCCTTCTATTGTTCGTCGGTCCGAATTTATCGAATTGGATCCGAAGCAAGTGATGTCGCTGTTTCGTGCAGTTGATTTAAAGCCGCCAAGGTTCAGTGAGAAAAATGTTTACCGAGATATCCGTGAGCGCAAAGAAAAGAAGCTCCGCGCTCGCGGGAACCCATATAAAAAGCAATCGCTTTAGGTTCTTACCTTAGTTGCGCGTCAATTGACTGCCCGTTGATCCCGATGCTGTCTTGGCCCAGTAGGTACAGGTAGGCGGGTAATATATCTTCCGGGGTTTTTAGGTCGTTTGGATTTTCCGCGGGGAACGCTTGAGCGCGCATGTTAGTTCTGGTGGCACCGGGGTTAATAGCATTTATCCGTACTGAACCCAACCCTTCAACTTCTGAGGCCCAAGTCTGGACCATTCCCTCGATAGCAAATTTGGATACCGCATACGCTCCCCAGAATGCCTTACCGACTCTACCAACCTCTGAAGTCGTAAATATGACCGAAGCATCTTCGGACTTCTCTAAAACGGCCATTAAACTCTGTGTCATTTGGAATGGGGCAGTGAGATTGACCTGAATCACTTTGCTCCAGAGCTCGCTAGAGTAATTCGTCAGTGGAGAGCGTAGACCTAGAATCGCAGCATTGTGAAGTAGTCCATCAAGGCGACCAAATTGCTCATCAATTAAAACGCTTAGATCGTCGTAGTCTTTAGCCGTGGCGCCAGTCAAGTCGATAGGATAAATGCTAGGCTCCGGCCCACCGGCTTTAACAATTAAACTATAGACTTGTTCTAATTTGGCCACTGTTCGGCCCGCCAGAATAACAGTCGCACCAGATTTGGCTGCGCCTATAGCGACCGCTTTGCCGATGCCGTCGCCAGCTCCTGTCACCAGTATAATGCGTTGTGCAAGGTGCTTGAGGCTTGATTTATAACGGATAATGTCGTGAGTAGAAAGCAAAGGATAGTCCTGTTATTTAGCGGTTAAACAGCAGATTATGTAGTAGGGAGGAATGCTCAACTATATGGTCGGCACCCCAGTCTTCGATACGTTCTTCGGCATCTATATAGCCCCAGGCAGCAGCGATAGTCCGCATGCCTGATGCTCGACCCGCATCAATATCGCGGCGATGATCCCCGACATAGACACAGTCATCGGGAAGTAAGGACAGTTCGTTGCAGGCAGCAAACATTGACTCTGGGTGGGGCTTAGGGTGTTTGACATGATCTGGGCAGATAACCGTGGCTGCTTTTTTGATTAAATTCAATTGCTCGAGCACAGGCTCAGCATATTTCCAAGGTTTGTTGGTCACTATTCCCCAGGGAAGATTTCGATCGGAGCAGGTATCTAGGACGCGCTGTACACCTTCAAATAAAACGGTCTTGACGGCTATATTATTTAAGTAGAGAGCTAAATATTCTTCGCGGATAGCGTCAAATTGACCGTCACTAGGGTTGATGCCAAAACCGGCTTGGACAAGACCAACAGAACCATGAGTGACACAGCTGCGAACAGCAGATTCTGGCATTGGAGCACGGTTATGCAACGCTAGCTGAATATTTAGTGCGGCAACGAAGTCTGGTGCCGTATCGAGTAGAGTGCCGTCCAAGTCAAATAGGAGCGCTTTAAAATTCACTAGGCATTATCCTTTGATTAGACTGGTTTTCGTGCGCAGATCATATAGTTTACATCGACGTCACGCTGAGTTAATCGGTAAGTTTTAGTTATTGGGTTGTAAACTAAGCCTGTCATGTGGGTTATTTCCAATCCGGCATTTCGGATCCATTCGCCTAACTCAGACGGGCGAATAAATTTGGCGTACTCGTGAGTGCCTTTTGGTAGCATTCGTAAAATATACTCCACGCCAATAACCGCCAGTAGATATGACTTTGGGTTGCGGTTTATCGTGGAGAAAAAAACGGCACCTCCAGGTTTGGTCATTTTAGCGCAGGCCGTCACTACGGAAGACGGGTCTGGAACGTGCTCAAGCATTTCGAGGCATGTTACTGTGTCGAACGCACCTTCATGATCTTCGGCATAGTCTTCGGCAGTGGCTTTGACATAGCTTACGTCCACGCCTGATTCAAGTTTGTGCAGATTGCCAACGGCAAGGGGTGCATCCCCCATATCGATGCCGGTCACTGTAGCCCCTCGCTGGGCCATGGCCTCGCAAAGTATACCGCCGCCGCAACCGACATCTAATAGATCTTTCTCGGTAACAGGCGCTAGCTTGTCAATCCAGTTGGCCCGCAGAGGGTTTATGTCATGTAGTGGTTTGAATTCACTATTACGATCCCACCAGCGGCTGGCGAGCTGTTCAAATTTATGGATCTCATGAGGGTCGACATTCATTATATTTTATACCTTAAGCAAGGATTTTAATTAACGGTCTTCCGTTTATTCACGTCACACACCGGATTGAATTTTGTTACGCCAGTCTTCCGTAATTCGGATCATGTTTTGCTCATTGATAGTGTGCAATTTACGGTCTTCCATCAGCAGTTTTCCAGCCACCCAACTATGGGATACTTGAGGCCCAGAGTTGGTATAAACTAATTGAGACGCTGCATTATACAACGGTTGCTGACCAACGGAGTCTATTTTCACGGCGATAATATCTGCATATTTTCCTTTCTCTAGACTGCCGATCTCTTCATCCCAGCCTAGTGCTTTGGCGCCATTGATGGTGGCCATTCTTAGTGCGGCATGCGCATCGAGGCTATTTGCGTCGCCCGATATACCTTTGGCGAGCAGAGAAGCTGTTTTTAATTCACCAAATAAGTTCAGGTCATTGTTGCTAGCTGCACCATCGGTGCCTATAGCTACGTTGATGCCATTATCAATGAGTTTTGATATGGGACAAAAGCCACTAGCAAGTTTAAGGTTTGATTCTGGGCAGTGCATGATATGGCACTGATGGGCCTTCAAGAGGGTGATATCATCATCGGTAATCTGCGTCATATGCACTAGCTGCGTTTGAGGCAGCAATATACCTAAATCATTAAGTCGCTGTAGGGGCCTGACACCATATGTGTCGATCGATTCCTGGATTTCAGAGGCAGTCTCATGGCAATGCATGTGTATCGCCATGTCCAGCTCGTTAGAGTAGGTAGATATTTTTTTAAGCGCCTCATCTGACACCGAATACGGTGCGTGAGGTGCGCAAGCGACTTTGATGAGTGGGTGGTCGTTCCATCTGTCCCTAAAAGCCAGACCCTTGTGGATGTAGTCGTCTGCGTCCTTGCCGAAAGGTGTTTGAAAGTCCAGAATAGTGAATCCGATTTGACTTCGTATTCCAGCATTTCGTACTTCTTCAGCGATGCTGTCATGGTAAAAATACATATCAGCAAAGCAAGTCGTGCCAGTTTTGATCATCTCTGCGATAGATAATCGAGTACCATCATGAACGAATTGTTCGGTGACAAAAATCTTTTCCGCGGGCCATATGTGGCCTTCTAACCAGGGCTTTAAAGCTAAGTCGTCGGCATATCCGCGCAATAGACTCATCGCAGCGTGACCGTGGCTATTGATTAATCCAGGCATAAGAATATGTTGGTCAAGATGCTCTACCTTGTGGGCTAAAAAGCGCTTATTAGCCTCTGCTTGCGGGAAAATGCCGAGTATCCGATCTTTGTCTATCGCCAATGCGCAGTTATGCAATATTTTATTCTCTGGAATGATAGGAATTATCCATTGACAATTGATTAGCAGGTCTATTTTTAGTGGTGTCATAGAGGCTCCGAGTATTTGTGTTGGAGTATACCCATTTTTTATCTTCAGTAAGAGCTATGACGGCAATAAAAGCGACATTCTGGGCGCTAACTATGTTAAAATTTGACAACTTTAAAGGCTGATTTTAGGTGTTGCAGCTAGATTTTTTTTGAGCGTGGAGACCTGTTGTGTTTTACCTCCCGGTTGACTTCAATAATGCGGAAATAATTATAAATTATGAGTGATTTAGGCAAAGAAATTGTTCCAGTTAATATTGAGGATGAGCTCAAGCAATCCTATTTGGATTATGCGATGAGTGTTATCGTCGGTCGAGCTCTGCCAGACGTGCGTGATGGTCTTAAACCAGTGCATAGGCGGGCATTATTCGCGATGAGCGAATTAAATAATGATTGGAATAAAGCCTACAAGAAATCTGCTCGAGTGGTAGGTGATGTGATTGGTAAATATCACCCTCATGGTGATTCGGCTGTCTATGAGACCATCGTCCGCATGGCTCAACCGTTCTCTCTTCGCTATATGCTAGTTGACGGCCAAGGCAATTTTGGCTCTGTCGATGGTGATTCAGCTGCGGCTATGAGATATACCGAAATCCGTATGACTAAGATCGCCCACGCTTTGTTAGAGGACTTAGAGAAAGATACTGTCGATTTTGCGCCAAATTATGATGAGACTGAACAGATACCTGTAGTGATGCCAACCCGAGTGCCTAATTTACTAGTTAATGGGTCCTCAGGAATTGCGGTTGGTATGGCGACTAACATTCCGCCTCATAACTTGACTGAGGTGGTCAAAGGCTGTCTGGCTTTGATCGACAATAGCGAAATTACTATTGATGAGCTCATGGAGTATATTCCTGGCCCGGATCTCCCTACGGGCGCTATCATCAATGGTAAGGCTGGCATTATTCAAGCATATCGCACGGGCCGTGGGCGCATCTATATGCGTGCTCGCGCTACCATTGAGGTAGACGAAAAAACGCGCCGAGAAACGATTATTGTTACTGAGATACCTTATCAGTTGAATAAAGCACGATTAATCGAGCGGATTGCTGAATTGGTTAAAGAGAAAAAACTAGAGGGTATCTCTGAGCTTCGGGATGAGTCTGATAAAGATGGCCTGCGCGTCGTCATTGAGTTAAAGCGTGGCGAAATGGGCGAAGTAGTCCTTAATAATCTTTATGCTCAAACTCAGCTGCAGAACGTCTTTGGCATTAATGTGGTGGCGTTGGTTGATGGTCAGCCGAGAATTCTGAACCTTAAAGAAATGTTGGAAGCCTTTGTTCGGCATCGCCGTGAGGTGGTTACGCGTAGAACTATCTTCTTATTGCGTAAGGCGCGTGAGCGAGCTCATACTTTGGAAGGTTTCGCCATAGCGCTGGCTAACATAGATGAGATTATTGTTCTGATTAAGGAGTCTTCCACTCCAGCAGATGCTCGAGAAGCTATGATCGCGAGAGGGTGGAATCCGGGCTCTGTACTTCAGATGCTAGACCGGGCCGGACCAGAAGCGGCTCGCCCTGATTGGCTGGAAGACCATTTTGGGTTGCGCGACGGGAAGTACTTCCTGTCCCCTGAGCAAGCTAAAGATATCCTAGAGCTTCGGTTACACCGACTGACCGGAATGGAGCATGACAAAATCATCGAGGAGTTTGCAGTTAAACTTGATGAAATAGCAGATTACCAGGACATCCTAGGCGATATTAACCGTCTCATGACGGTTATTCGTGATGAGCTGGAGGCAGTAGTTGAAGAGTTTGGTGATGAGCGACGAACAGAGATTATTGAGTCTCAGCATGATTTAACAGTTGAGGACTTGATTACGGAAGAAGACCGGGTGGTGACTATTTCTCATGGTGGTTATGCTAAGACGCAGCCTTTAAGTGATTACCAGGCTCAGCGCCGTGGCGGTATGGGTAAATCGGCAACCGCCGTTAAAGATGAGGATTTTGTTGAGCATCTGTTAGTGGCGAGCACTCACACGACGATCCTTTGTTTTACCAATCTGGGTAAGGTGTACTGGCTGAAGGTCTATCAGATTCCGGTGGCAGGGCGTAATTCTAGAGGTCGTCCCGTGGTTAACCTGTTGCCTTTAGGCGAGGGTGAGCGTATCAGCTCGATATTGCCAGTAGATGAGTATAGCGAAGATAAATTCGTGATTATGGCGACCGCCAATGGCACGGTGAAGAAGACATCACTTGATCAATACTCGCGACCGCGCAGTGTTGGCTTGCGTGCGGTTGACTTAGTGGAAGGTGATCATCTGGTTGGTACCGCTATTATCGATGGTAGCCAAAATATCATGTTATTTAGCAGTGAAGGTAAGGCGGTACGGTTTGCTGAGACCGATGTTCGTGCAATGGGGCGTGTGTCTAAGGGTGTCAGAGGCATGCGGTTACCCGAGGATCATTCGGTTATCTCTATGGTGATACCAGAGTCAGATGGCTTCCTGTTGATTGTTTGCGAGAACGGTTATGGCAAGCGTACCAAGGTTGATGAATTTCCTACTAAAGGACGGGGCGGTAAAGGCATGATTGCGATACAGGCAAGTGAGCGAAATGGACCACTCGTGGGTGCGACGCAATTATTTACCGGCGATGAAATCATGTTAATTTCTGATCAGGGAACTATGGTTAGAACGCGTGGTGATGAGGTTTCTGTGGTTGGACGTAACACTCAGGGTGTGCGAATAATCAGGCTTAAAGAAAATGAAAATCTTGTTAGTTTGGCAAGAGTCGCAGAGCCTGAAGAGGATGATTTTGTTGAGTCAGAGTCTGATGGCGCTGAAATTGAAGATTCTACGACTGACTAGACTGAAAAAGTTTAAAAAGGTGACGTATGTCTGAAGAAAACGAGTTGCTGTCGCTTAGGGATAAAATTGATGCCTTGGATCTCCAGATTATGGAGAAAATAAGTCAGCGAGCGGATTGTGCGAAACAGGTTGCTCAGGTTAAGAAAAGTCAGGGTGATACTGCCTATTATAGGCCTGAGCGCGAAGCTCAGGTTCTTCGGCATATTATGGAAGCCAATAAAGGGCCTCTTGATAATGAAGACATGGCGAGGTTGTTTCGTCAGATCATGTCTGCCTGTCTAGCCCTTGAACAACCCATTAGAGTCGCTTTTTTGGGTCCTGAGGGGACATTCACTCAAGAGGCAGCGCTTAAACATTTTGGTGACGCCGCAATTAGTGTGCCTAAGGCGGCCATTGATGAGGTATTTCGAGAGGTTCTGGCGGGCGCTTGCGATTACGGTGTAGTACCTGTCGAAAATTCTACTGAAGGCGTTATCAGTCATACGCTAGATAGCTTTATGGATTCCTCTATCAAAATTTGCGGTGAAGTAGAATTACGTATCCATCAGCATTTTATGATAGGCGGAAATACTAAATCAGAAAATATAACGAGAGTTTATTCTCATGCTCAGTCATTGGCACAATGCCGGCAGTGGCTAAACTCGAATTATCCGAATATCGAGCGTATAGCGGTAAGTAGCAATGCTGAGGCGGCAAGACGAGTACAAAGTGAATGGAATTCAGCGGCCATTGCTGGTGATATGTCCTGTGAGCTTTTTGAGCTAGAGAAGATCTGGGAGAAAATTGAAGATCGACCTGATAATTCAACACGTTTCCTGATTATTGGTAAAGAGTCAGTGGCACCTAGTGGCGATGATAGAACGTCGATTGTCGTGTCAGTTAAGAACAAGCCTGGCGCTCTACATAATCTTATTGAGCCCTTTCGACGAAATAATGTTGATATGACACGCCTTGAATCTCGACCGTCGCGCAGCAGCAAGTGGTCCTATGTGTTCTTTATTGATTTTGTTGGACACACTGAAGATGCCTCAGTGGTACAAGTGCTGGCTGATTTGGCTGCTGATGTCGTCGATCTTAGGGTGCTCGGATCCTATCCAAGAGCTGTTCTATAGCTGAATGAAGCTACACTAAAGGTAGCGAAAATGACTCATAGTTGGGCACTTGAATGTTAAACAAGGCGGTAAATTCGAAGCCAGCCATTAATCGGTTGGTCATAATTGGTTTAGGTCTGATCGGCTCTAGCCTCGCTGCGGCAGTGCGAAAGTTGGGTTTGGCAGAAACAGTCGTGGGGATTTCTCGTCGAAGCTCTACTCTTGAGTTGGCTTTAGAGCGAGGAATTATCGATGAAGCTTGCGATAGCCTCAAAGCAATAGCGAATGATTTAGATGCCGGCGATATGGTAGTTATTGGTGTCCCGACACTCACCGTACCCGCTATGCTCAAGGAATGTCATGAGCTACTGAATGATTGTGTCACTATCACTGACGTTGCAAGTGTCAAAGGCAGTGTAGTTAGTTCGGCAACTAGTATTTATGGAAGAATACCCGGTCAATTTGTTCCAGGCCATCCTATTGCAGGATCAGAGCGAAGCGGAGTCACCGCTGCAGACAGTAAGCTTTTTGAACATCATAAAGTTATTTTAACACCGACTGAAACTACTGAATCTAAACACCTAGAGGCCGTTACAAACCTGTGGATTGGCGTTGGCGCGACAGTGTCATCTATGGATGTTGAGGAGCATGATGAGATCCTTGCCGCAACTAGTCACCTACCTCATTTCTTGGCTTATTCATTGGTCGATACATTAGCTTCAATGGAAGATAAACGAGAAATTTTTCGTTATGCAGCGGGAGGATTTCGAGACTTTACTCGCATAGCGGCTAGCGATCCGGTCATGTGGCGAGACATCGCGCTGGCGAATAGGACATCGATACTAAGTACTCTTGATTCGGTCATGGATAACTTCAAAGCCTTGCGCGGAGCCATTGATAGTGGTGATGAGCAGTATTTAATGGACATATTTACGCGCGCTCGCGATGCACGCATTCATTTTGGAAAATTACTTGAGAATAAATCAGGGCAGGGTCCTATGACTGAAAAGGTCATCAATTACCGGATTTCAGCGGGTGGCCATGCTCGAGGTGTTGTCAGAGTGCCGGGGGATAAGTCAATGTCCCACCGTTCAATAATGCTCGGGTCGTTGGCAACTGGAATGACAGAGGTAACGGGCTTTCTGGAAGGGGAGGACAGCCTGGCAACGCTTAAAGCATTCCGTGATATGGGGGTGACGATCGAGGGCCCTGATGAGGGTCGGGTGGTGATTCATGGCGTAGGTTTATATGGTCTCAAAGCGCCCACTAAGCCTCTGTATATGGGCAACTCGGGCACCTCGATTAGATTGCTCAGTGGTTTGTTGGCAGGGCAAACATTCGACTGCGAATTGACCGGTGATGCTTCCTTATCTGGGCGGCCTATGGGGCGTGTTGCAAAACCTCTTGCGATGATGGGCGCGAAAATTGAAACGGCCGAAGGCGGTACACCCCCTCTGAAAATTAAAGGTAGTCAGAAGTTGTTGCCCATTCATTACGAGATGCCTATTGCTAGCGCACAGGTCAAGTCCTGTGTTCTGTTAGCCGGACTTTATATTGAAGGTGAAACCTCGGTGAGTGAGCCTGCGCCGACTCGGGATCATACTGAAAGAATGCTTAAGGGTTTTGGCTATGAGGTCGGTGTTGATAATGGTACCGTTACATTATCAGGCGGCGGGGCGTTGAAGGCGACGCGAATTGACGTGCCTGCGGATATATCTTCCGCAGCCTTCTTTATGGTTGCTGCAGCTATCACGCCAGATTCGGATATTACTTTACTGCACGTTGGCGTCAATCCAACACGCATAGGAGTAATTAATGTATTACGCCAAATGGGCGCTAAGATCAGCCTATCCAATGAAATGGAGATAGGCGGCGAACCCGTTGCGGATATTCGTGTTGAATATGGTGAGTTAAAGGGGGTTGCTATACCAGGAGATCAGGTCCCACTGGCAATCGATGAATTTCCTGTGTTATTTATCGCGGCTGCCTGTGCTGAGGGGGTAACCACTTTAACCGGAGCCGAAGAGCTGAGAGTCAAAGAGAGCGATCGGATTCAAAGTATGGCTGACGGTTTAAACACGCTGGGCATTGATGCTCAACCGACAGCTGATGGTATTAGGATTGTAGGCGGGCAATTGGGTTCTGGACGTATTGTTAGTCATCATGACCACAGAATTGCGATGGCTTTTTCTATCGCAGGGTTGCGGGCTGCAGGAGATATTATTGTTGAAGACTGCAGTAATGTCGCAACCTCTTTCCCTCATTTTATTGCGGCCGCAGAAAGCGTGGGACTAAATATCAAGGTTGAGATTGTTGAATGACGAAGATTATTACAATAGATGGGCCCAGCGGATCCGGGAAAGGGTCTGTCAGCAGGCTGCTGGCAAAAAAATTAGGTTTTAGCTATCTCGATAGTGGAGCGCTATATCGTCTGCTAAGTATCACCGCCTCTCGGTGTCAGGTTGCTAGTAATAACAAAAAAGGACTGGAGAGTTTGGCAGAGCATATGGATATATGCTTTGAGTCAGACGACATGGGGGAGCTCAGAGCTCTGCTAGAGGGGGAGGATGTCACCCTAGAAATGCGTACTGAAAATACAGGTGAACTAGCGTCCAAAATAGCAGGGCATAGTGAAGTTCGTGCGGCGTTACTCAAGCGCCAGCGGTTGTTTGCCAAAGGAGATGGTTTGGTGGCCGATGGGCGTGACATGGGAACAGTGATATTTCCAAACGCAAATTTAAAGATTTATATGACCGCGAGCATTGAAGAGCGCGCTAGCAGGCGCTACAAAGAGTTGCTTGCGAAGGGCGAAGATGTTAGTCTGCGCGCCCTTGCAGAACAGGTTCGAGCAAGGGACGAAAGAGACATGAGTCGGGATGTGTCGCCATTGGTTCCCGCCGAGGACGCCATTGAGTTAGATACCTCTAGTCTGTCGATTAAAGAAGTATTGGAAACTATCTTAGACACTTTAGATGCTAAGGGTTTCCGATAATAACGGGCAATTTAGCAGTCGCCAGCTTTTACTGCTAGAAGCCTTAATTTAAACTGACCCGCAGTACTGGCATTGCGGAAAAAAGAGTACAGCGCCGCTTTATGCAGCTGTCACTCTGTCATTATTTGGGTATATCCAATGACCGAAAGTTTCCAAGACCTATTTGAAGAAAGCCTTAAAACCGTTGAAATGAATCCCGGCGCCATCATTACTGGTGTTGTTATCGATATTGATAAAGACTGGGTAACAGTTCACGCTGGATTAAAATCTGAGGGCGTGATCTCCTTAGACCAATTCTATGACGATAAAGGCGAACTCGAAGTCGCTATTGGCGATGAAGTACAGGTTGCTCTAGAAGCTGTTGAAGACGGTTTCGGTGCGACTAAACTTTCTCGCGAAAAAGCGCGCAGAGCTGAATCCTGGATCGAACTTGAAGCGGCACACAATGCCGATGAAGTTGTGATCGGTGTTATCAGCGGTAAAGTTAAAGGTGGTTTCACTGTTGATGTTCGTGGCCTGAGAGCCTTCCTACCTGGTTCATTGGTAGATGTGCGTCCGCTGCGTGAAATTACACATCTTGAAAATATTGATTTAGAATTCAAGGTCATTAAGTTAGATGCTAAGCGTAACAATGTCGTTGTAAGCCGACGCGCGGTTATGGAAAGTGCTAACTCAGCAGAACGTGAGGAACTGTTGGCCAATCTAGAGGAAGGCTCATCATTGAAGGGTGTGATTAAAAATCTTACCGATTATGGTGCTTTTGTTGATCTAGGTGGTATCGATGGTCTACTACACATTACTGATATGTCATGGAAGCGTATCAAACATCCATCAGAGATGATCAATGTTGGCGATGAGATTGATGTCAAAGTACTTAAGTTTGATCGTGAGCGTAATCGAGTATCGCTTGGCATGAAGCAGATGGGCGAAGATCCTTGGGGCGATATTAAAGGACGTTACCCAGAAGGCGCTAGAGTCAAAGCGAAGATTACTAACCTTACTGATTATGGTTGTTTCGCTGAACTTGAAGATGGTGTTGAGGGATTGGTTCATGTTTCAGAAATGGATTGGACTAATAAAAATGTTCACCCATCTAAGATTGTCGATCTAGGTCAAGAAGTTGAAGTTATGGTCCTCGATATTGACGAAGAACGTCGACGTATTTCACTGGGTATAAAGCAGTGCTTTACTAATCCTTGGGATGACTTTGCTACAACGATGACCAAAGGCGACAAGATCTCAGGTAGTATCAAATCAATTACAGACTTCGGTATCTTTATCGGTTTGGACGGAGGCATTGACGGTTTAGTGCACCTTTCGGATATTTCTTGGAACGAAACTGGGGAAGAAGCAGTTCGTAACTACAAGAAGGGTGATGAAGTTGAAACTGTTGTGTTGAGTATCGATGCAGAACGTGAGCGCATTTCTCTTGGTATCAAGCAAATGTCAGATGATCCGTTTAATAATTATGTGGATCAAAATGACAAGGGAGCTATCGTTACTGGTACCGTCAAAGAAGTTGATGCCAAAGGTGCTGTAATTATTCTTGCTGAAAATATTGAAGCGACTCTTAAGAGTTCTGAATTGTCACGAGAGAAGATAGAAGATGCTCGTCACGAGTTGGCAGTAGGTGCCGAAGTCGAAGCTAAGATTATAAATGTTGACCGCAAAAACAGAGTCATCAATCTATCGATTAAAGCGAAAGATGTATCTGAAGAGAAGGCTGCTGTTAAAGCTCATCGTAGTACCGCGAAGGTGGATAAAGCAGCATCGGCCGCAACGATTGGTGATCTTATTAAGGCACAAATGGATAAGTAATTAGCTGTTTGGATGAAAAGGGTAGCTCTGCTACCCTTTTTTTTACCAAATATTTAGATTACTCGTATTTTTTACTTGAATAATTCTAAAACTTCAATAAAATCAAAGACTAATAATCCAGAAATTAACGTAGAAAAGCCTTAAGAATGACTAAATCCGAATTGATTGAAAAAATCTCGTCTAATCAGGATCAACTGCCGCCAAAGGATGTAGAAGCTGCCGTGCGAATGATTCTTGAGCGTATGGCCGCAACATTGTCTAATAACCAGCGTGTTGAAATACGAGGATTTGGTAGTTTTTCATTACACTATCGCGCACCCAGAGTGGGCCGAAATCCAAAAACGGGTGATTCCGTTGATCTCCACGGAAAGTATGTGCCTTATTTTAAGCCAGGAAAAGAATTGCGTGCCCGAGTTAACAAGAGATTTTAGATATTTATCTCGTTGTTCTAAAGACACAACATTTTCATCAGTAGCATCATGCAAAGAGTGATTTCAGGGCTGCTAGGGATTGTTCGCCTGCGACCTGATTGTCCTCTTCGCTAGTCTCTATGCCGACCCCTATTCTGATTAAATCATCCTCAGGAAGTTCATCGACAAAGCGACTTGGCGTAGTCGATGACGTCTCCCCAAACTGTGTACGCTGACGTGCGCTAGTCATTGTTAGAGTTCGCTGTGCACGAGTGATGCCTACGTAGGCTAGTCGTCGTTCCTCTTCGATCTGGCCGCCGCCAACGCTATTTTTATGGGGCAGAATACCTTCTTCCATGCCAATCATAAATACATGCAAAAATTCTAGGCCCTTGGCCGCATGCAGTGTTAGTAGCTGCACCTTGTCATCAGCAGATTCTTCCTGCGCTCTATCAAGAATATCCCTAAGAATTAATTTTGAGATGGCATTCTCTATAGTAGAGTCGCTATTTTTGTTGGGTTCATCTTGTTGATCTGTTTTTAATGCCTGGGTAAGTTGAGCTAACAGGAAATTAACATTGTCCCAGCGCTTTTGGGCAACCGGATCGCTACTGGCATTCTGGTGGAGCCAACCTAGGTAGTCGGCATCACTCAACATTCCATTAACTGCAGCAATCGGGTTTCCGCTATATATGTTTTTCTGCACGCCGGTTATCCAACTCTTAAATGCTTTAAGGCGTTCCAGATTATTGGCTGGCATGGATGCGCTGAGTGCAACTTCGTCAATAGCAGCATACATAGACAGCCCGCGTTTATTCGCATAATCGCCGAGCCGCTCTAAAGTAATGGGGCCTATTTGGCGCCTCGGGGTATTGATGATTCTCAGTAACGCATTGTCATCATCAGTGTTGATCACGAGTCTCAGGTATGCCATTATATCCTTGATTTCAGTTTTGGCATAGAACGACTGGCCGCCCGTTATTTCATAGGGAATGTTTTGGGTTTGTAGTTTAATTTCAAGCAACTTGGCCTGGTAATTACCACGATATAAGACGGCAAAATCACTATATTTACAGCGCCGTTTAAGCCGCATATCGATAATTTCATTAACAACTCGCTCGCACTCAGTGTCTTCGTTCTCACTGGTAATAAAGCGAAGTGGATCACCAGGCCCCAACTCACTCCAGAGGGTTTTTGGCATTAGGTGTGGGTTGTTGTCTATCAGTTTGTTGGCCGCACCAAGAATACGGCCGGTAGAGCGATAATTTTGTTCTAACTTAACAATCTCAAGACTCGGAAAGTCTTCTTGCAGTTGCATCAGATTCTCTGGGCGAGCTCCGCGCCATGCATAGATCGATTGATCATCATCGCCAACGACGGTGAGAGCTTGTTTTTCGTTGACTAGCGTTTTGACCAGCTCATATTGGGCAAGATTAGTGTCTTGATATTCATCAACCAATAAATAGCGGATACGTCTCTGCCATTTCGCTAGTACCTCTGGATACTGCCTAAA
>Ga0209660_1000289_pt1 | contig 30503 bp, 21 predicted proteins | sample SaaInlV_100m_DNA_2_FD_184659 | JGI IMG/M metagenome (GOLD analysis project Ga0209660, IMG submission 184659) | Marine microbial communities from expanding oxygen minimum zones in the Saanich Inlet - SI072_LV_100m_DNA (SPAdes) (version 2) | ecosystem: Environmental > Aquatic > Marine > Intertidal... | reverse complement strand
GCCAAGATCGTCGCACTATGCGATGTCGATACCAATCGTGGTTCCCGCTTGATCGAGTATTTTACAGAGAGCGATGGGAGGGTGAAAGTCTACAAGGATTTTCGCAAGATGCTGGAGGAGATGGATAAGGATATCGATGCTGTGACCGTAAGCACTCCGGACCATCTTCATGCTCCCGCCTCTCTCCTTGCCATGCAGATGGGAAAGCATTGTTATACACAGAAACCACTGACATGGTCTGTTCATGAGGCACGCCTAATGAAGGAGATTTCTGAACAGAAGGGAGTGGTTACCCAAATGGGTAATCAGGCCCATGCAGGCGAACCTATTCGCCGAGCAGTTGAATTGATTCGTGCAGGCATTATTGGTGATGTCACAGAGGCTCATGTCATGACCAACCGTCCGATTTGGCCCCAGGGTATGAAGAAATTTCCAGAAAAGGTTGAGATACCCAAACATCTTGATTGGGACCTTTGGCTTGGACCTGCTCCAAAGAATGATTATGGCAAGGGAATCCTCCCTTTCAATTGGCGAGGTTGGTGGGATTACGGAACCGGTGCACTCGGCGACATGGCCTGCCATATCATGGACATGGCATACTGGGCGCTGGAACTAGGTGCGCCAATTTCTGTCGAAGCAGAATCTGGAGGCAATACTGAAGTTTCACCTCCCAAATGGTCGGTTGTAACCTATCAGTTCCCCGGTCGTTGTGTTAAGCCGCCAGTCACTCTCAAATGGTATGATGGTCGAGATGGTGATGACCCAAAGGTTCCTGCAAAGGAGCTCTGGGAAGGGGTCGAACTCTATCGGAAAGATAAAAAAGGCAAATTTAGCGGGTCCTCCAGATACGGATCCATACTTGTTGGCACCAAGGGCAACCTCTACTTCAATCGTAGCAACACGAATTTTGTCGTAAAACATAAGGATGGTACGGTCACCACTGGTGAAAAAGGGTACATTGATTTTGTTAATGAAGGATTCAAGGCCCCCAAGCAAAAGCTTGCCCGGACAAAGGACGAGGACTTCGAGTGGATCAATGCCATTCGTAATGGAGGAAAGCTTCCTTTATCCAACTTCAGCCAGTCTGGTCCGTTTTCAGAGACAGTGCTTCTTGGCAATGTAGCCATTCGTACCGGTGAAAAGATTGAATGGGATGCAAAGGCCCTAAAGGCCAAGGGCTGTCCTGCCGCAGATCAGTTCATTCGTCGTACCTACCGAAAGGGTTGGGAATTGCCCGTCTAATCCAAGTACTCGGTTCGGGTTTCATTGGCACCTCTAATCCTGTATCATTCTCCTAATATTTCACAAAGTGATCAGAAACATTTCACTTGGAATCATCTTTTACTGCATTTGCTTCCCTAATTTAAGCGCTCAGGATATGCCTCTATCGCAGGTTCTGGTTCCCGGAGAGCACTGGGATTTGGTGGTTGATGGAATTGGTTTTGCCGATGCGCCAACTGCGGATGGTCAGGGAAACTTTTATTTTTCAGACATGAAAAGCGAAGAAGGGCTTTTTTTTATCAGTCCTACCGGAAAAATATCCCCTTTCCTCAAGGGGATCACCGGTGTCAGCGGTATGAAGTTTGGACCGGATGGGAACCTTTATGCCTGCCGGGCAAGATTTCGTGAACTGGTAAGTGTTGATATCAGGACCAGTAAAATAAATGTTTTGGCCAGAGATGTGCGCCCCAATGACCTTGTCGTTACCCACAAGGGTCATATTTATTTCACTGAAACATCCAAAAAGCAGGTTACCTTCATCAACCCGGAAACCAAGGAAATCAAGCCCGCTGACATCGGCATCAATGCGCCCAATGGCATTTGCCTTTCCCTGGATCAGGGTACACTGTCTGTTTCTGATTTTCGCGGTAAACATTGTTGGGCTTTTCGTATCGAAGCAGATGGTGCCCTTAAGTATCGCCAGCCTTACATGACCATGCGTCGTAGAGCGGATCCCGATTCCGAACGGGCCGTACTTCCGGTTTTTAAACCATCTTGCCGTGGTGATGGCATGATTACTGATGCTTATGGACGTTACTATGTTGCTACGGAACTGGGGGTTCAGTTCTTTGACCCCACTGGTCGTGTCAGCGGCGTTATCCCCGGGCCAAGATGGATCAAGGGTATGACCAGTGTTACCTTTGCTGGTCCCGAATTGGAGTTCATGTACATAACCTGTTTTGACAGGATTTACCGCATGAAGACTCGTACACGAGGTATCCTTTACCAGAAGGGTCCACAGGCTTATCCCCTAGAGGAATCCATCAAGTAATTTTTCACTTGGCAGTCTTAAGGTGTCCCGCACACTCCCCCGTTTATGGAAACAAATTGTTACCACGGCGTTATACCCGCCTTAATGACACCCTGCAACGCAGACCGCACCCCGAATTACCTTTCGCTGGTCAAGAAGGCTGAGTCTCTGATGGAAACCGGAATGAGTGCCGTTGTTTACTGCGGTTCGATGGGGGATTGGCCATTACTGACCGATGCACAGCGTCAAGAGGGGGTAACCATGCTTGTTGATGCGGGTATTCCTGTTATTGTCGGTACAGGGGCCCAAAATCCTAAACAGGCCGCAGCTCATGCTGCCCATGCTGTCCGGGTTGGAGCAAAAGGTCTTATGTTGATTCCCCGAGTGCTTTCCCGGGGGACATCCCCTGCAGCCCAACGAGCCCATTTTGCCGGAATACTGGAGATGGCAAACGGCTTGCCTTCAATCATCTATAACAGTCCGTACTATGGGTTTGAGACCAAGGCTGACCTTTTCTTTGACTTGCAAAATGAGTTTCCTCATTTGGTTGGTTTCAAAGAATTTGGAGGAGCCGATTCATTGAGCTATGCTTCTGAACATATTACTAGCAGTGATCCTGATCTTCTCCTTCTTGCCGGAGTCGATACACAGGTTTTTCATGGGGTGGTCAACTGTGGTGCAGTGGGTGCGATTACTGGAATAGGTAATGTCATTCCCAAGGAAATCCTGCACTACTATAATTTATGCCGGCAGGCTGTTGCCGGTGATGCTGAAGCCAATCGATTTGCCCAGGAACTCAGTGTGTCTTTACAGGTTCTTTCCACTTTTGATGAGGGACCTGATCTTGTCCTCTACTACAAGTACCTTTTGACCCTCCGGGGTGAGTCTGAATACCAGTTACATTTCAATGAATCCGATGAGTTGAGCCCCAGCCAAAAAGGTTACGCCAAGGCTCAATTAAAGCAATTTGATACATGGTGGACAAATTGGGCCGGCCGGCATTTGAAAATGATGGATTAATTATCACCCTATGAAGTTTTTGGATGAAGTCCTCTAAGTCTATTCCCGCGGCTTGCTTGTTTCTACTCGGGGCGGCATATGTGACAGGCTTTTTCTACATTCATTCAGCGAAGGATTTTTGGTTGGATGAGATTTTTACTCATTATCAGGTATCTAATCATGGTTTTGGAAGTCTTTGCAGCTCCTTTCATGCTGGTGTGAATAGCCTTCCACCGGCTTATTTTCTAGTTTTATGGTTTCAGGAAACGGTCTTTGGGGATGGTTCATTCTCTTTTCGGTTTCCAAGTTTGTTCTTTTCATTGATTTCCATACTTTACGCCTACAAGTGCCTTTACCTCTTTTTTGATCGTCCCACTTCAACTTTAACCGTATTAACGATATTCTGTTTTGCGGTGGAGCTACATCAGCAGACTGTGGAAGCTCGTCCATATGCGATGTATTTCATGGTTTCAGTGCTTTCAATTTACTGTTGGTGTAGATTGATACAGGATGTGAAGCCTTCAGGGAAATTATTGTCTGCAAATGCTGCTCTGGCTTTCCTTCTCCCCTTTACTCATTATTATGGGGGGCTTTATAACGGATTACTGCTGGCATCGATTTGTTTCGTGGATCGAAGTGCCGGACGCCTGAGGGTAAAAGTCTACCTGTCATTCTTGTTCGGGTGGGTATGTTTTTGCATACTTGGCCTTCAGGTTTTCCTTTCACAGATGTCTATTATTTCAAATAAAGCCGAAGCGGGTCTTCTCCTGACCGAAAATCATTTGATTAAGATTTTTAACCTTTATGGGAATTTTATTCTTTTTCCCCTTCCGCTGTTAGTACTTTTGGCAATTTATTTATTCCTTCATAAGCCTGCGGATACAGACTTCCCCTGTAGCCCCCAAAATAATTCTCCATCAATATTGATGGCCATGTCCCTATGGTTGTTGGTTCCCGGCGTTCTCGTTTTGTTGGCAAAATTCAAGGTTCTGGAGGTGGCAGCCAATGTGAAGTATTTCTTGCCTACTGTAATGGCTTTGGCATTTTTTATCGCTCACTTTATAAAGGGTTTTCTTGGCCGTTTTAGGGATGCTGATATTCCTCGAATGAATCGATATTTGATTGTCTACACCATTTTTTGCCTTGGATTTTTCGCTCTCAACAGCCATCGTTTTACCAAGGCTTTCAGGGATTTTGGAATACCTGATTATTATGCGACTGTCTTTGGAGAAAAACTTCCTATTTTTGTAAACGACAACACTGCATTCTACCATCTTTCATACTTCAGCAATTCATCTTTAGTCTATCGTATCACTCGAGATTCTTCTTTTGTTCAGCATATGAATCAATTTTCCTCGGAATTGAAGACTTTCAATTACGAGGATGATACTCTAAAAATTCCGGAGTTACTATTCGTTTCAGTTGGGGAAACGAATGCGGAGGAATCCTTATTTCTGGATTTTATTGAAAATACCCATTCAATGGTTGAAGAACGAAACCTTGATCGACATCGTGTCCTTAAGTTCCTTATTAAGGATACATGAGAATCCTGATTACAGGGATATGTGGTTTTGTTGGCTCTAGAATTGCTCAGACAATTCGTGAGCATCTTTCCGGTTCAACAATCTTTGGCATCGACAACTTTTCCCGAACCGGTGCCTACCTTAATAAATCTCTACTGGAGTCATTAGGAATTCAAGTCTTCTCCGGCGATATTCGCTTGTCCAGCGATGTTGATGCATTACCTCCTGCTGATTGGGTTATCGATGCTGCTGCTAATCCATCTGTACTTGCCGGATTGCAAGGTTCCACCGGTCCCCGTCAGTTACTGGAGCACAATCTCCAGTCGACTATCAATATTCTTGAGTATTGCCGTAAATCTAGCGCGGGTTTTCTTCTTATCAGCACCAGTCGAGTATACTCGGTATCTGCCTTGGCCAATATCCCTGTGGAATCTACCGGTGATGCCTTTGTCCTTAAGCAGGGCAAGAAGCTCGCAGGTGGACTTACTGAATCTGGCATTAATGAGGCATTCTCAACTCAAGCTCCTGTTTCCCTCTATGGTTCGACCAAAATTGCGTCTGAAACCATTGCACTTGAATATGGTGAGGCATTTGACCTTCCTGTTTGGGTCAATCGTTGCGGTGTTCTTGCTGGAGCGGGTCAATTCGGCCGTCCGGACCAAGGAATCATTAGCTTCTGGATCAATTCCTGGCTAAGGAAACGTCCGTTAAAATACATTGGATTTTCCGGGTCGGGTCTTCAGGTTCGGGATTGTTTTCACCCCCGAGACCTTGCGCAGATAATTCTGAAGCAGATGCAGTATTCGGGGACTGACCGTCCGCGTATGGTTAACCTTGGCGGTGGACTGGATAACTCCTTTTCACTGAAGCAACTTTCGGATTGGTGTGCTTCTACAATCTGTGAACAAGGTGTTGCTCCCAGTAATGATGAGCGTCCCTATGATGCCCCTTGGATTGTTATGGATTCTGCTGTTGCTTCAGAACACTGGGACTGGAAAGCCGAGACTAGCTTGGATGCAATTTTTGCAGAAACCTTGGATCATGCCAAGGCCAATACTGATTGGCTCAAGATTTCAGGTGTGGATTAAAACCAATGAGTGGAAACATTCCAGATTCACTGAGTCTACTATCAGTAGTCATACCAGCTCGAAACGAGAGCGAGATTTTGCCTTGCACGGTAAGAACGCTTACCGGTGTTCTTTCTTCAGCCGGGGTGCCGCATGAATTGGTTGTTGTTGATGATGGCAGTTCAGATGATTCATGGAATGTTCTACAGACCTTGGCAGGGGAGATCGATACCTTGCACCCTGTCCGGAACTTGGGGTTGAATGGTTTTGGCCGTGCAATCGTTTGTGGTCTTGATGCTGTGCAAGGGGATTCCGTTGTTATTTTTATGGCCGATCAGTCGGATTCTCCGGAAGATGTGGTAAGCTACTGGAAAAAACTAAACGAAGGTCATGATTGTGTATTTGGGAGCCGGTTTATTTCCAATTCCGAGGTTATCGATTATCCCAGATTTAAGCTTTTCATTAATCGACTCGCCAATTTTTTCATAAAGGTTATTTTTCGTATCAAACTGAACGATACCACCAATGCCTTCAAGGCGTACCGGAAGACGGTTATAGACGGTTGTCGTCCCCTAATCTCTCCTCATTTCAATCTTACGGTGGAGCTACCCCTCAAGGCCATTGTCCGCGGTTTCACGTGGACTGTCGTTCCCATCTCTTGGCGCAATCGAACGAGTGGAACCGCCAAATTTAAGATCAAGGAGATGGGGAGCCGCTACTTCTTTATTTGTGCCTATATTTGGCTCGAGAAATATTTCAGCCGGGGTGACTATAGGAAACGCTGAGAAACCATATTTTACTGTTACGTTACTCCAATAATTTATTTACGCAAATCGAGGCAGATCAATTCACCGGTAGCATTTCGGCAATATAGGTAGCCATTTACCAGAATGTGAGGATTCCAGCACTTTCCCTCCAGTACTTGGGCTTTCGCTGTTGGTTTAAAACTATTTGGGGAAACAGGGGCGACCAGAAGCTCACCTTTTCCACTCAGGCAAATCAACTTCCCATTGGCAGCCAAGATATTTCCTGAACCAAAACCTTCATATGTCCAACGCTTCTTTCCTGTGCCTAGATCGATGCACTTTAGGCTGGCCTTTTGGGTTGTGTCACCATCCACACCATAAAGATATCCATCAATCAAAAGGCTGGTGCATGTCTGGTTTTTTAAATCGCGGGATTTCCATAAGATTTCAGGATCTTCCTTGAACATCTTGATGTGGGCAGACCCTTTTCCGTATCCACTGGAGATGAATGCATGTCCTTCCTTTGTCACGATTGGGTCTGTTGCATTAACTCCGTATCGCGTTAACCAGCGGAAGCTCCACCAAGGCTTTCCTGTCGCGATATCCACTGCAGAATATTGCTTCCCTGAGGAGAATATGGCCCATTCCTTTCCCGCAGATTCAAAGATTACAGGGGTGGAGTATCCTGCACTTCGATTTGCTGACTTCCATATTGTTTTTCCTGTTGACTTGCTAAGTGCCATGCCAGCCTCACCAACATTTAGCAGGATTTTTTCCCCGTCGATGACTGGGGCTCCGGAAAATCCCCATGTTGGCAACCGTACACCTTCTTCTTCAACTAAATCCCGTTGCCAGTTCATCGTTCCATTATCAGCCTTCATACAGAAGACCTTCCCCCAGCGTCCAAGCACATAGAGATGCTCTTTGTTTACAATGGGGGTAGTTACTGCTCCTCCCTCGAAATATTTGTCCCCAAGGTCAGATTTCCATGAGGATTTCCATATTCTTTTTCCGGTTTCGGAATCGAGGCAGAAGAGGGTGACGGTCTCCTTGCCGTCATGCCCCATTGTGAACAAACGGCCGTCCGCTACAACCATCGAACCAAAACCTAACTGTACTTCACTCCGCCAGACTTCTTTTGGCTGACCACCGGCCCACTCATCGGTCCATTCAGTTTCCTTTGAGATATTGTTACGGTCAGGCCCCCTCCATTGTGGCCAGTCCGCTCCAGATGTATGAAGCGAATTGGATATCATGAAGAGTAGTGATATGATAATTGATTTTGGTTTCATTGCAGAATTCATTCTTTAGGAAGAAATAGGCCCTTGCTGGTTCGCAATTAATCTTTGTCGGACTACCTCGTAGAGAGTTACGCCAGCTGCCACGCTTACATTGAGGCATTCAACATGGCCCATCATGGGTATTTTCACCAAAGTGTCACAGACATCCCTGGACAACCTTCGGAGTCCTTCTCCTTCCGCTCCCATTACGATTCCGATTGCCCCGGTTAAATCGGCATCATGTAGGTTTATATCAGTGTGCTCCGAGCATCCGACCAATTTTATGCCATATTCGCTTACCTTTGCCATGGTCTCTGCCAGATTGCGCACCTGAACTACAGGCACATACTCAGCTGCTCCTCGTGCAATACTGACTGCCGTCTCTGTCAAGGGGGCGGCCCGGTTCTTTAGGATGATGATTGCATCCACGCCTACTGCGTCAGCAGTTCGTAGGCATGCACCGAGGTTTTGCGGGTCCTGAACACGATCAAGAAAGAGAAGGAAGGGCGCCTCCATGTTCTCAATCAATTCAAGTAGGAAGTCTTCATCCTGGATCACTGGAGCCACTGGTGGTGGTTTCCGATAATTTCGATCCCCCTTTTTATTCTTGTGGAAAGGGTCCTTGCGGTTTTTCGTGCGTGCTGCTCTTTTCTGGGCCATCTGGCGGTTTGCCTTTAAATTTGAATCCTTCTTGAATATGGACACAGACAAAAATGCAACAAGGGAATCACACTTCCGTAGTCTTCTTAAGGGGTTGAGCTGGCGCGTTCTGGCGACACTGACCACTATACTGGTCGCATATTTGCTTTTAAGAGAGGAGCCAAATGCCGTGAAGAAGGCATTATCAATCGGAGGGATCGAGTTCTTTGCCAAGCTTGGTATCTACTATGCGCATGAACGTGTCTGGCAAAGAATTCCCATCGGTACGATCCGTAATGCAACCAAGGCAGGATAGGGGATGGATACATCAATCAAATTCTCGCCCATGGGCCAGCGGTTGACCGAACCGGTCATTACCGACCTCATGGCTCGTGCCCTTGCCGACCCTGCAATGCTTTCTCTTGCTGCCGGTTTCACGGATAACACCCAACTTCCCAAGTCACTTGTTGGCCAGGCTGTTGCAGGGTTGACTGCCCCGGAGTCCGACCCCGAGACACTGCAATATGGAACAAATGCGGGCCGTACAGGTTTACGGGAGGCTGTTTGTCGAATTGTATCCCGCCATGAAGGCGAAGATGCATCCCGTATCACCCCGGAACAAGTCTTCCTTGCCCAGGGGTCCCAGCAGGCCCTCTACCTTTCCATGCAGGTCCTTTGCGAACCCGGTGACATTATTCTCGTTGAGGAACCAACCTATTTTGTCTTCATGGAGATGCTGCAGGGCCTTGGACTGGAGGCTCGTTCCATTCCCTATTCGCCCGATACCGGGATTGACTTCGGCAAACTGGAACAGCTTTTCATGGAAATGCAGTCAACCGGGGAATGGGCACGCGTCCGTGCCGTCTACATCGAGGGTTATTTTTCAAACCCTTCCTCGCGCAGTCAACCGGCCTCCGCCAAGTCCGGTCTTGCCAACTTCCTCCGAGAACGGAATGCCATCCTGCCCATTATCGAGGATGCCGCTTATCGTGATCTTTATTTTGAGAAGCCGTGGTCTGCCATGTCGACTCTCTCGATGCCCGAATTTGATGGTTTCCCTGTCCTCTATCTTGGCACATTTGACAAGCCATTTGCCAGTGGACTAAAGTCCGGTTTTGGCATCTGCAACCATCAGGAATGGCGGAACAATATGCTTTTTGCCAAGGGGCATCAGGACTTCGGTTCCAGTAACTTTGTACAAGCCCTGATTGAGCGTGTGGTTTCCACTGATGCCTATGATGCCCACGTTGCCACGGTTCGAGCCCACTATCAGGGCAAGGCTTTTCAAGTTCAGGCCATTCTTGAGGCGGAAGGTCTTGCTGATGTAGGTTGGCAATGGGAACCGCCTTCCGGAGGTCTGTATTTCTGGCTAAAGGGCCCCGAGGGTTTCGATACCTCAATCGGTTCAGACTTCTGCGAAGCCTGCCTTGCCAACAAGGTCCTTTATGTTCCCGGTGACCTGTGTCTCGCCGGAGGCCAGCCTCGCAACTGTGTGCGTCTTAGCTACGGTGTACTCTTGGGAGCCAAACTTGATGAAGCGGTACGTAGATTCGTGCGCACGGCAACAGCTGGTTAAAATAATTTTTCCGGGTTTTCCGAAGCCGAGAGGGCGCGGCTTTGAGGTTCATTTTTCAGATTTTTCCCGATCCATTTTTGTTGCCGGTAAAGCGTGGCAAATGTAAAGTCCGGAGCGTCTCCGCCCTGGCCACCTACCAGCTCGGCACCGCGCCTGACATTATCCTGCATCCAGGCTGGTGTGAGTAGATGGTAGGGATTGCGTTGAACCTCACCGACGTGAAAGGAGAGGGCGGTCAGCATATCGGCAAGGTCATCGTGAGAGGACTCAATCATTAGGTTCGGGTTATCCATCGCTCCCCAGAACTCGGTCTCGAAGGTGTGGCAGGTGAAATCACCTGGTAGCTTGGCCAGTGCATCAGTGACCAGCAGGTGTGTGCCGATATGGGTTGAATTCCAGTCATTGTCATGGGGAAAGAATATACTATGAGGTTTGGTGCTGCCCAGAATTCCAGCGATACACTCGACGCATTCCTCCCAGTGTGAAGGGTCTTCATCCCTGGTTTTTCGGTTGATTCGCTCAAGACCGGTACCTTCCCGAGTTGTGATCAGATCGAATCCAATGTGCTGGCAACAGTTCTCCAGTTCCATCAAGCGTTCCTCCTGACGGTCGCGTTTGCTGCCTTGAGTTACAGCGATGTTAATAACACGCATCCCACATTCCCGCATCATGCGGATGGGGAGACCCCCGATGATGACTTCATCATCCGGGTGAGGGGAGAAAATCAGCACATTTGGGGCATTATCCGGAAGAACGGGGTGGGACAGGGGAGCAACGCCACCAAGGGGGATTTGCCTGCCGTTCTTCAGTGTAGAGGCAAATTTTTCAACGAGTTCGTGGTAGGTATTCATGGGAGCATTTTATCATGTCATACTGTTGGATAATTCTTCATCGTCCATTTTTTTCCGCTTGAGCGAAATCCAGCCTTTGTCAGGAATGGCCAGATGAAATTCCAGTTTATCCCTATTCCATCTTTATTATTCTTTGCAATCTCCTTGTTTTCTGCAGAACCGCTTAGCCTTTTGGTCATCCAGACGGACGAGCATCACTTCAAGACGCTTGGATCTTATGGAGGCCGGATTGTGCAGACGCCGCACATCGACTGGATCGGGAACACCGGGGCCATCGCTACGAGTTTTTATGCAACCTCACCGGTTTGCTCTCCTTCACGCGGAGCACTGGTCTCCGGGCGATATCCACAGAATACGCCTGTCACGAACAATAACATCCGGTTGGGGGATGATATCATAACATTTGCCGAGATTCTTCATCGTAAGGGTTACGCAACCGGGTTTGGGGGCAAGTGGCATCTCGATGGTGACGGAAAACCACAGTGGGCTCCAAAACGGAAGTTTGGTTTTGAGGATAACCGCTTCATGTTCAATCGAGGTCACTGGAAGATGTTCGAGGATACGCCTGAAGGGCCGCGTGTTGCCTCCCGCAAGAACAACAAAGCGGATTACGGGCTTAAGGGTGCTGATGAAAAGTCTTTTGCAACAGACTGGTTGGCGGATAAGGCAATCGACTTTATTAACACGAACAGGGGCAAGCCTTTTTGCTACATGTTGAGCCTGCCGGACCCACACGGTCCCAATACTGTACGCGCACCATATGATAATTGGTACCAGGACGTGACTGTCCCGATACCGCGCTCACTGGATAAGACCCTGGAACAAACCCCACGCTGGGGTATGCGTGCACCCAGGATCACCGCAGATACCGTACGGACGCTGATGCCAAAGTATTACGGCATGGTGAAGTGCATTGATGACAACGTGGGTCGCATTCTTGGAGCGTTGCGTAGAAATGGACAGATCGACAACACGCTTATCGTGCTTACCAGTGACCATGGAGATCTATGCGGAGAACATGGTCGACTGAATAAGGGGGTTCCTTACGAGGGATCGGCTAGGATTCCATTCCTGCTTCGATGTCCGGGCAAGGTCCCGGCGGGAACGGTTGTCAATCAAGCCCTGAGTTGTGTTGATTTTCTGCCCACGGTGCTGAAGCTCATGGATGTCAAGACAGCAGGGAAGGAGCAGGGGCGGGATGCCTCATCCCTATTCACCGGTGAAGCGAAGGATTGGAAGGATGTGACCTGCATTCGCTCGACCAGTGGAGGAAAACCCTGGCTTTGCGCTGTGTCTGATAGATACAAACTGGTCCTGTCCTCGGAGGATCGACCCTGGCTCTTCGATCTTCAGTCTGATCCAGATGAATTAAACAACCGTGCAGATGACCCCGGGTTGAAGAAGGTTGTGCGTTCCCTTGCGGGTGACCTCAATGACTATTGTCGTGAATTCAAGGATCCCCATGGGGACGATCCGGCCATACGCAAGGCCCTCAATGCTATCCTTACCGTGAAAAATTAAGGTTCCAAGGTTCTTTAGACGAAGAGATGCGTAAGGGGGAGTCCCTTGTCGGCAATGGTGAATGGACGACGGCTTGGTGAGTAGACCACTTGACCCAAAGGTAATCCAAGGGCGTAGGCAATGGTGGCATTGAAGTCAGGAATCGTAACCTTGTTCTCAATGACATTTGCACCACCTTCATCCGTTTTTCCGTAGGCTTGGCCACCCTTGATACCCCCTCCGGCCAGAAAACCACTGAAGGCCTTCGGGTAGTGGTCGCGTCCGGCATTTTGGTTGATTGTGGGTGTCCGTCCAAATTCCGTGGCCAAAACAATCAGGGTTTCATCAAGCATGCCACGGGTTTCAAGGTCTCTGAGCAGGGCAGCCAGTCCCTGATCCAGATACCCGGCTTGTTCAGGCACCCTTACAAAGTTATTCTGATGGGTATCCCAGCCACCAAGATTGACCTCAACGTAGCGAACATTATTCTCCACCAAACGGCGAGCCAGCAGGCAGCCTTGGCCAAAGGTGGACTCACCGTACAAATCCTTCATGCTTTCAGGCTCTTTATTCAAGTCGAAGGCCTGAAGGTCCTTTGAGCTCATGAGCTTAATGGCATCCTTGTACATGTCACTGTAGGCCTTTGTTGCTGTGATATCATACTTGGTTCGAAACTTTTTGCCCAGACGATTAGCGAGTGTGAGGCGGTCGTGGAATTTTTCCTCAGTAACGTTTGGTATGCGTTTACTGTTTTGTAGTCCGGCTGTGGGGTTGCCAATTGCAAGAGGTGTGTGCTTGGAACCAAGGAATCCACTTCCGGCGAATTGGCTGCCACCCCCGATAAGGACACTGCCGGGAAGGGTTCCGTTGGAGCGGTCCTGAAAACGGGTTGTCCATGAACCCATACAGGGGTGAACGATTGTGGCGCGCTTTGCATAACTGGTATGCATGAAGTAGCGGCCTTGATCATGGGCACCCTTGGTTGAGGATAGGGAGCGAATTGCGCAACCCTTGTTCATCTGTCCAGCAAGGAGAGGCATGTACTCGGAGATTTGTACACCATCCGCCTTTGTTTTAATGGCCTTGACTGGTCCACCTTGCTCGGTCCCAGGCTTTGGGTCCAGGGTATCCAGATGTGTCATTCCTCCACTCATGTATAAATATATGATGTTGCGGGCCAATGGGCGATTTGTGGGAACGGTTTCACTTCCAAGGCGACCTGCAGCGTGTGCCTTTTTAAGGCAAAGGGGCAGGGCACTGACGCCGAGGAATGTCTTGGCGGCCTGTGCAACAAATTGTCGCCGAGAGAAGTCGTCTGAATTCAGTAGAAGTTGTTTCATTTTTTACTGTTTTTTAAAGCTGTTGTTTAAAGGCGGAACAGGAACTCCTGGGTATTAAGAACGGCCCATACAATGTCTGTCCATGGGCTGGCCAAGTAGGATTTGCTCAGGTTTCTGGATTTCTTGGGATCGTATTTAACACGGGTAAGGTTTGGGTGCTTGTTTACGACTTCCATGCAGATGGCCATCTCGTCGGCATCGGGTAATCGATTGAGTATACTCAGGTAAATTACCCGAATTTTTTCCTTCGGAGTTTCCTTTTCACGGATGCTAAGGGTTAGTGGTGCCTGTGGCCTCACAATCTCGTATAGGTGGCGACCGTTGAGAAGGGTCAGTACCTGTGGGATTGATGCATCGTCTGATGCATTTTCGATCAGTTCTCGGTCGGATTGACCAAACTGTCGAAGAAAGTGGCCTGCCGGAGCTGGGTTTGGCAGTTCGGATGCCCTTAGAAGGTTGCGATTGAAACCTTTCCATTGGGCGGATTCATTGCGGTCAGGTTCCATTCGGTTGTAAAACATCATGCCTTTGGCTGATGAACCATTGGATTTCATGACATCAATACCCCCGGTGGCTAGAAGCATGTAATTGCTTTCCCGTTCCCGGCGTTTCATGCCGTATTCACGCTTTAGATCCCTGACCATGGCGAAGTCTTCCCTGTCCTGTGCCTTGAGAATTTTTTCCTGAATGGTACGCATTTCATCATTGGTTCTGGCTTCCAATTTTGCACCTTCCTTGATCATGTCCACAACCTGCTCTGGGCTTTTGGAGTTTAGGATTTTTTCATAGCGATTATAGGCCGCAAGCTTGGAGTCTGCATTTTTGAGACTGGCAAGTCGATGATCGGGGTTTGGTAGGGCAAGCGTCACGTAGGAATCCCAAATTTGCTCGGCACTGATCCGTTTTACGATTGGTCCCTGAAAGGGATACTTGTCCACCACTGAAAGTTCCCCGGAAAATCCTTCCCCCTGATAGGCACGGGTATTATAGATTGCCCGAAGGAATTGCTTCATGTCGTAACCAAGGGCGATCAGTTGCTTCTCCAGATATTCTGAAAGTTGGGGGTTTGCAGACTCAGTGTCATCACGGATGTCATCAACCGGTTCAATGAGGCCCCTGCCCATGACACGTTTCCATAGGCGGTTGGCAATGACCTTGGTAAAGCGAGGGTTTTGCGGGGAGGTCATCCACTCGACGTAGCTTTCACGGCGGTCTTCGCTGTCTTTCAGGTCGATCTCGTTCCCAAAAATAGTCCCCGGGGTGACTTTCTGCTTTGGCTTGGCATCCGAGTACTGGTAGTCATGGGGTAACTGGAGATTGCGGTTGTGCATTTCCTGAACTCCATAAGCAATTGGCTTGAAGATTTCACTGGAGGCCCGACCAAACTTCTTGCGCAGGGCGTTTTCGTATTTTTTTGCCTGTTGCTTGGACGGTTTGCCTTCCTTCTTGATCTTGGCGGCAAATTCCTGACGCATCAGGTTTTGTGCTTTCCCCTTAAGCGGACTGTTTACCCGGGTGTGTGCACCATATGTAAATGCTGCCAACTGATAGTAGTCCATCTGGGTCCATTTATCGAAAGGATGGTTGTGGCATTGGGCGCAAACCATCTGGGTTCCAAGAAAGACTTGAACTGTATTGGACATGTTATCCAGAGGCATCCCGGAATCCCTCATATAATATCCAACTGCGCCATTATCCCATGAGAAGCCTTCTGAAGTGAGAAGTCGGTGGACGAACTTGTCGTAGGGGAGGTTATCACGGATGGCCTCCTTGACCCACTTAATATAGGCAATAGGAGATCCGTAGTTGCCGCCTCCGCCTCCGAATCTGTCTTTTAAGCGAAGGATATCCGCCCAGAATGTGAAGGCGTAACTGTTGTAGCCTTCAGAATCCAGAAGATTGTCCACAAGCGCCCCGCGTTTATTGGTACTGGTGTCCCTTAGAAATGATGTGGTTTCCTGATAGGTGGGGATGCGTCCGGCAATATCGAGGTAGGTCCGCCGGAGAAAAGTTTCATCATTTACAACCGGGAGAGCTTTTACTCCATATTTCTTGTAACCAACCTCGAGCAGTTGATCAATTTTTCGGCTGATTGTCAGAATCTCTCCTCGGGGAGTCTTCTTTACGGTTTCTTGCAGGCGGTTAACTTGTCGCCTTGGAATGACATTTTCCTTCTTGCTTGTTTCTTCCTTTGTTCCGGGAAAGGCCTTTCGCTTTGGAATCTTTACCGTCTTGGCAGGCTTACCCTTTTTTTTACCTTGTTGCAGGAAATCCTGGTCCGCCTTGGATAATCTTGAGAATGGAACGGTGATGGTTTTTCCATCACTGTTTCGCTGAATCTTGGCATTGGTCCCATCAAACTGGAGAAGGGTTCCATCCAGTTGCTTCCCGCCTTGCCCGGTGAAGACGCGACCATCAACAGCAACACTGCCGGCAATCATGACCAATACGGCCCATTTCAGTATTTTTTTATTGTTCATGTATGACAAAGTTTTCCTCCTTATAAATAGAATTTGGCCGGTTTTTTACCTCTTTATGTTTGAGGTCCGGTTAACTGAAAATTATTTCTGAACAGGATTGCGGGGTTCAACGACATCTCATGCCCAAAAGTTTCAAGGATTCTGGATTTACGATCCTGACTTATTGGCTCAGGTGACAGGAGCAAGTTCAGGAATTGGACTTCCATGGGGCAGTATCGGCATGGGACGTCCAAAGTGATCGGGAAAAGCCATGTTATGGTCGATGCCCAAATGTTGGTAGACGGTGGCCCACATATCATTTGGGGAAAGGGGGCGTTCGGTGGGTTCCTCGCCTTTTGAATTGGTGGCCCCGATAACTTGCCCGGTTCTCATACCGCTTCCGGACACAAGCATGCTCATAGCTCGTGGCCAGTGATCACGACCCGGGCAGAGAGATGTATGTTTTCTACGCCTCACTTATACATTCACAGCATGTAGTCACTTGCTTTGAGACTCAAGTTTTAAAGAGAACTTCAGATTTTACTGAATCCCCATCTATTTGCCGCCCCATCCTTGCCAAATTCCCCTTTGGATGATGAGCTTTAGGTTGTTTGATACATGGGAAATAGGAGGCATCATTTTTTACTCGAGCCTTATGTTTCTTTCCATTGAGAATGGAACAGGGAAGGCCTGATAACCCAAGGAATTACTTCTTTTTCCCTTTGCCTGTGTACTTTCCGTCGTCCTTTTGGCTTCGGGGTTCACGGTAGCCATCGGTGATATACTGCTTTAGTCTGGCAGCAATTTCCGGGTATTTAGCAGACAAGTCGTTTTTCTCCGCCATATCCTTTGTGAGATCGTAGAGATACAGGTGGCCTCCCTTGCCGATCCCTTTCCATTTCCCCGACCGCACTGCTCTAACACCAAACTGCCAAAACATATACTCATGCTTTTTTTGATTTCCCTTTTCCAGCAGGGTTGGGAGGACGGAGATGCCATCAATGTCTTTGGGTACTTCACCTGAAACACCTGCGATTTCTGCGAGTGTGGGCATGACATCAGGGAAATACCAAGGATGGTCGCTGACCGAGCCCGGCTTGATTTTGCCAGGCCAGCGGACAACCATGGGCACTCGTATTCCACCCTCATGCAGTGAACGCTTGTGTCCCTGCATGACGCCGCATGAATTGTGCACACCGTCAAAGCGCTTGGCGGCCCCGTTGTCGGAGGTGAAGAACATCAAGGTGTTCTCATAGATGCCAAGCTTCTTGAGTAATGTAGTTATCTCACCGACCTGACGATCCATCATGGTGTCCATTGCCGCCACCACCTTGGTGTTCTTGCCCCAGGTCTTGTCCTTGTAGATTTGCCAGGAAGGTTCGTCCTCGGGGATCTGGTAGGCGGCGTGCGGAGGGGTCCATGGGCAGTAAAGGAAAAAAGGTCCGTCCTTGTTGTCCTTGATAAACTTGATCGTCTCGTCGTAGATGGCATGGTGGGTGTAACGACCATTTAGTTCCACTTTCTTGCTGTTGCGGAAAAGGTGGGTGTAGTAAGTGTGGGCATGCCATTGGTTGTAGTAACCGTAGAAGAGATCGAATCCCTGTCGTTCTGCTGCACCGTCTTTACCTTGATTGCCAAGGCCCCACTTGCCGAACCCGCCCGTGGTGTAACCAGCTTTCTTCAGGACTTCAGCCACGGTTACGTCGTTTGGAAAAAGGGGGATGCCACCTGAGTTTCCGCGCACTGGCGTATGTCCTTTGTGATATCCCGTCATTAGCGTGCTTCTGGCAGATGCGCAAACGGTATCCCCCGAATAGCAATCCGTGAAGCGAAGACCCTCCTTCGCCATTCGGTCGATATTGGGGGTCAGGATGGTCTTGCTGCCGTAACAACCGAGATCGTGGTAGCCCATGTCGTCCACCATGATGAAGATTATATTGGGCAACTTGGGTGCTGCTTGCAGATGAATCCCGAATAAAATGGCCAAGCAAGGCAGTGCAACTCTTAGGAGGATTGAAACAGGATTCATGGTGTTATGGGGGATGCCACCCTGACAAACAGGATGAGGTTTATTGGTTACTTCGAAAGAAAGATTTCGCTATCTACAACGAAGTGGACGAGGTCCCGAAGGCGATCCCCTTTTTTGCCGAGCTCAGCGACAATGCGATCCACCTCTCCACGGTCGATCGCTTCTAGGTGACGGCCGGTGGCGTAGGTGAGCATCTTTTTTGTGAGGCAGCTAACGATTAACGGTTTGCGCTCCCTTAACATTTTCTTGAAGGCGACAATATCGGCGATCTCTTCTCCGTTCGCCATGGTGGCCGAACTGTCGATGGGGTCCTTGGCCCGCTTGTATTTGTCCCTCCAGCGGCCAACCACGTCGAAGTTCTCAAATGCGAAGCCCATGGGGTCAATTTTTACGTGGCAACTATTACAGGCTTCATTTTTCCGATGTAATTCGAGCCGTTCCCGGATTGAGGTGGCTTTGCTGGTATCTGCTGGGAGGGGTTCGACATCAGGAGGGGGAGGGGATGGTGGTGTGCCCAGTATATTTTCCAGCACCCATACCCCGCGGACGACTGGTGAGGTATCCACCCCGTTCGCCGTGGCTGTCATTAGGCCCGGCTGGGTGAATATGCCGCCTCTTCTGGGATCGTCCAGTTTAACCTTGCGTAGGCGCTCGCCTCGAATCCCTTCCCGTTTATAGATCCACTTGGCCAGGGTCTGGTTCATGTAGGTGTAGTCCGAGTCAATGAATTGCTCGATACGGCCGTTCGTTTTCAAAATCTCCGAAAAATAGGTCGTTACCTGCTTGGCCAGCATGGGTTCTACCTTGAGGTTTTTGTAGAACTGAAAGTCACCACCTGAAGGAGGCATGTCACCCAGTTTGTCTAGCCGAAGCCAAGTCGATGGGAAATGGCGCACGAATGCCTCGGCCTTGTTGTCCTTGAGCATGCGATCCACTTGTCGACTGCGCTCCTTTGGATCATTGAGTTTTCCCGAAAGAGCAGAAGCAAACAGTTCTTCGTCCGGCATGGAAGACCATAGGAAATAGCTAAGTCTGGAGGCGATGCCAAAGGCGTCAAGGCGTCCAGGCTTTTCCTGCAGATAAAGGAACTGCGGCGAGCACATAATGGCCGCGTATCCATCCTTCATTGCGCGAATGAGAAGAGGGACTTCATTCGAGGGTTTCTTATTGTTTTGTTTTGGGTCTCGCAGGCTGTTGATGGAAAGCTGGGAATGAGCTAGTCCCGGTCCTCCCCATCCCGCACGAAAGCTGTTTGGCTGGCCATAGGCGAAATACTCCACTCGAATCCGATGTTCACCCTCTTGGAGTTTGACCTGGCCTTTCTTTAGTTCAGCTCCGTGTAGACCATCGTGCTCGACGATCTTTTTTCCATCGATCAAGAGGCGTCCACCGTCATCCGACGCGATCTCAAATACGTATTCTCCAGACTTGGGAGCCTTCAAGCTTCCAGTGAAAACCATGCCATATTTTTCTTTTCGATTGGAGACACTCAGGTCGATGAATCCCTGGGGCAATTTTCCTTCGGATACGGGTTCCAGGGAATCGAATTCAGGCAGGTTGTTCCATTGGCCTTCGTATACCTTGTACTTCAAGTCTTTTATTCCGCCCGGCAGGGTAACGACGGGTTCGACTTTCTGGCGAAGGACAAGCTGCACGTAAGGCTCCACCAGTTCGGGTTCGATGGGCCTACGAAATGCTCGTTCGGCAAAGGTGGTCATGAGCTTTCGGATTTCCTCTTCCCGACCCGAACCTGACCCATACAGGGCGGTGTGGCTTTTTGGGGGCCAAGTTTCAAGGAGTGGCTCAACGGTGAGGCTGTGAATTCTTAGATGGGGGCCTTTGTACCCATCTTTAAACAATAATTTTGCGATGTTAAATTGCCAACTGTCATGCCCCTTCTTGTCGGCCTTCTTGTCCGGACGCGGGAAGTATACATCGGGCAAGAATTTTTCGACCAACTTTTCTGCGCGAAATGTGCGGTCGTCCGGTCCATTTTCCCAGCCAATCCAAGGGGCCCATTTCTTGTCCATCCAAACCTCATGAGTGAAGGTTCTTTTCTTGCTGTCATCTGGAAGTGACCAGATTGCCAGAGGGGTTGAAGTCGGGCCGGCAATGCCTCCATTGCCAGTATCCGCAATATTGAGGCAAAACTGGAAATCCTTGTTTGGGCCGAAATGAATCATTTCACCAAAGGGATGCTTCCCATTGTGAGCAGATACCTCGATTGTGATTCGGTAACGAGCGGCAACCCCGACGCCCTGACGCAACTTGGTGGGTGAGACGCGACCATATCGTTCATAACCCTTTGCCATCATGTCAAAATCAGGGTTGAATTCACGGGAAACCGCCTCGATGGGATGTTCCCCCTGTCCCTTGCCCTCAATCAAATGCCCCGCGAAACGTCTCTTTTCCACCTTGGGCTTGGCCTCGAGATGGGTGGCTTGCGCCAGCACCTCTTCCGCAGCGCCAAGGGTTAGTTTCAAGAGAAAGTCCGACATAACCAGTTTGTCGCCCAGGTTGAAGAAGCCATCTTCCTCCTCATCCTCGGGGAAGAAGCGCAGGGGGTCTTTGCCCGTTCGCTCGACGCTTCCGTTCCCATTGTTGTCAACCAGCCTTGAGCCGGTTGCGTCGGGACTATATTCCGCCCCTTTTAGATGGAGCAGGTCCCGAAAGGTGTTGCGTAGTTCGTGTCGGTTCAGTCTTCGCAATACAGTCTGCCCACCGGTGCTCCGTGCTTTTTCATAGGCTTGTTTAAGTGCGGGAGTCAATATTTCCACCGCTCTCTTGACCTCTGTCCGTTCTGGTCGAGGTCGTTTCTCGGGTGGCATTTCGCCGAGGTTTAACTGGTCGAGAATACCCTGCCAAATCTCCAGGTTTTCGATCCTGAAAAGATCTTTGCCCAGGGTGTCAAAACGGATCTCTCCTTTTTGTTTCTCAGGACCATGACAATCGTAGCAGTGCTGTGTAAGAAATGGAACCAACTTGTTCAGCGATTCATCTCCATAGGAAATGGACATGCTGAACAGGGCCGGGATGACAGTAAGAAGTCCTTTTGACCTCCAAATAAAGGAGGAATTCAATGATTTCATGATTAATTAATTAACCAATCTGTATGGTCAGTATTTGTCCAAGTAATCTAGGACCATTCCAACCCGGTCAGCGTACCTGAACTGGAACCGAATCGATCGATTTCCAGACCTGAGTTCTGAAGTATGGAAAGCAGTAGGTTGGCCGCAGGTACTTCGGATACGCCTTCAGCCAGCCGTTTTTCCTGGCTGACCAATCTGTCGGAACTCTTCAAGTCCTTTAGATGCGGTCCTGGATAAACCTTGTGTTCGCCGTGCTTGAATCCACCGCCAGCAAGTACGAGAGGCAGATTGCGTGTGGAATGACCACCTGTCGCCATTCCGCAACCGTAAAGAACTGAGGTGTGATCAAGCAAAGTACCTCCGTTAATTGGGTCATCCTGCGCCTTGAGCAGGTCTACCAGGTAGGACATCATTGAAACTTGAAACCCTTCGATTTTCTTGAGGGCGGCAACGGGTTCGGGACGTTCCCCATGGTGAGAGAAACCGTGATAACCACCGTTTAGACCGAAGTCACCGTTCGCAAAACCACTCGTGCATGTGATTGCCCGGGTCGAGTCCGTTTGGATGGCAAGGGCAATGATTTCGATCATAGCCTTGAGTTGTTCTTCCGTACGATTGCCTGGTTTTGGTTCGGGGACCTCGGTTTGGGGCTTGGGGCGTTTGAGCCAGGGTTCCTGCTGTCCGATCTTTTTTTCCAGGGTACGAACCGAGTCGAAGTACTCCTCGAGTTTACGTTGGTCATTTTTACCCAGTTGACTGTTTAGGGACTTGGCTTGATCCAATACCACGTCGAGAATACTGTTCTGGCGTTTGAAGCGTTCGGCCTCGGAGGTCTTCTTCTGTGGCGTATCCTCAAAGAACATTGCCCTGTAAGCGGCTCGCATGTCCATGTTTGGCACCTGCACCCCTGTCCGGGTGAAACTCAGCAGGTTGCGTTCGCGTACCCCAAGTGTCATCGATGGGAACCGTGTGGCTGCGCCATGATGCTCCGCAAGTTTTTGGTCCAGGCTGATGTTCCCCTCGGCGTAATTGTGAGCGAGGATTGGGCGAACTCCGCTTAGGAATACAGGTACTCCCTGGTGACCCCCCGTGAAGCCATGGTCGAGGTTCTGGAAAAGGGTGATATCCTTTCGATGCTTTTCCAGCGACTTCAGGGTCTCGGGCATGTCGTAGTCGGCACCGGTTTGATTCACATCCGGAAAGAAAGCCTTCTGGTAAACACCATAGTTATTAGACAAGCAAATAAAGCGCTTTACCGGTTTCTTTGGTTTGGAAGCACCTCGAAGAGGGGAGAGGGATTCCATCATGGGCAAGGCTATGGATACACCAGCCCCTTTAAGAAAAAATCGCCGATTCAGTAAGCTCATGTCAAGTTAACTATTATTGTTTCAGGTTAATATTTACAGCGCTCATACAGGTAAAGGTTATTTTCTTTTGTAATAGGCATGTGGGCAAAATTTAACCCATGAAATGTGGGTCTTGGAGCTTTTTGTATTATTTTCCGGGGACCTTATTGATGGTCAGGTAGACCAGTTCCTTGAAATTGCCGCCGTCAACAGCGGACAGGTTCAGGTTCATCTTGACCTGGTTGACGGGCCGAATGTTGGGAATCTCGAGGAACACCGAGTTCTTGTCGACGTTGTGTTTCACACGGGTGATGGCAATGTCTTCCGGGCCGACCTTGCCCGTGGACGGGGAATATTGCTTTGAGCCGTAACCGGCGGTCCACTTGTAGTTCCATTGCTTGAGCTGATAGCGTTCGGGGTCGGTTGTAGTCTCGGGGTCGAGCTGGAAGTTGAACTTTAACTCAATGCCATCATGCAGGACTTTTGTGTCGGTCAACAAGCGGGCGGATTTGCCTGTGTATCTAAAGCGATGAATATGTCCTTGGGAAAGGCCCTTTCGTCCATTGCCATTCCACCCGTTGAGTCCGGTGGCATACACTTGTCCGTCTGCCGGGTTGATCCGGGCACGATGGATGCCGGTGAGGGCATCGATCTTAAGGCGCACGATGGCGGCCTGATCCTGTCCGTCTATATCCTGGAGCATCATGTAGTAGAGCCAGCCCTTGCCAAAACTGGTGTGAAGTAGACGACCGGAAAGGGGACCCCAGCGCGGGTCATCGACCCAGAGCTGTCCACCGGAGGAGTTGTCGAAATCCTGGGGCATCCAGATGATGGGTTGGTCAAAGGTTTTCGGTGGGACAACCTTGGTGTGGTCAATTCGACCACCGTCCGGAGCCCAGAGGCGTTGCTTGTGTACATGGGTCTGAACGTATCCGTAGAAACCGCCTGGCTTCAGTAGACTGACCTTTGAGGCCGGCATCCAGCTGCCCTGATTATCACTGGCGGTCAGGCGTCCGTCGGGCAGGATTCCCATTCCATTTGGGGTTCGGAACCCGGTTGAGTGTACTTCACGTTTCCTTCCGTCCGGAGAAACCTTGATCACTGCACCCGGCAGGGCATGGGAGGTGTATTGCCCGGACTTTATGTAGTACAGGTTGCCGTCCTTATCTCGTTGAAGGTCAAAATTGAAGGCGTGAAAAAAGGTGGAGACATCCGTGTCCGCACTGAAGCTCTCGTAGAAGTCAGCCTCCCCGTCATTGTTGTAATCATGAAGGCGTGTGAGCCGGTCCTTGCAGGTGACGTAAACCTTACCGTCGATAACCTGGAGGCCGAACGGTTCATACATGCCGGCGGCCAAGCGTTTCCATTTCAGGGCCTTTAGGGACTTATCGATGCCGGACACGATCCATACATCCCCTCCATGTGTGCATACAACCATGCGACCATCAGGAAAGAAGGCGAGGGCGGAGGTGCGGAACCATACGTTGCCCGGGACTTCCGCAGATGGAAGTGTGAGGGTGTCGAGGGTGTAGGCCTTGTCATCCTTGCCGGGTTTGCCCTTGGTGGTGAAGACAGTCGGCCAGCGTACCGGGCCGCCCTTAAGGAGTTGTGAAGGATCATTCATCCTGTCCTTGAGCTTGAGCAGCCTGAGATAGCCGGCCATGGAAAGGAGTTGTGCGTCATTGGGCCCGCTGTACCGAATGACCTGGAAGAGACGGCTTTTTCTGGATGCCGGTATGGTTAGCACGATTCGATTTTTTTTGTCGAAACTCCAGCGTAGGCCTTCATCCGCTCCAAAGATTGCAGCGGCGGTGAATCGGTGGGCTTGTTTCTCACCGGGTATCTGGCTCACGGCAATCCGATCGGTCCGGCTGTCATTCCCGGAATCCAGTTTGACGGTTGGGACCCCCGGGTCGAGGAAGCCATGTCGGATTCTGTCCCCATTCATCTGTGCCACGGCAAGCTGCAGCGGTTTGCTACCGGGCCCTACCTGCAGGGTGTGGGCGATGGCACCGAACCCCTCGGCCTTGGCGGGCATCTCCAGGATTTTTCGGCCGTTGATTGAGTATGACAAGACGAGCTGATCCTCGTGCAGGTAATGACCTCGGTAATGCATCCACTTTGCGGGCAATGGACCGCGTGGAAGGAGATCCTTGGTCGGGTAGTCAAAGGAGCCTTTGTGTGCCCATTCCCAGGTCTGGAGGCCCTCGATGGGTTGTCCCTCGATAGTCGGGACACCTCCACCTCGTTCCCGGTAATGCTGGGTGTTGCTGAGATTAAGAAACCCGCCGCGCCAGACACCTGCCTGGTCCATTGTATGCAGGTTGTAGCTGAGGGTATGGGCATCCCCCAGGTTGACTGTCAGTACACTGGACTTGTCTGTGCCAAGCTGGGATGCCAGCACCGGCCCGAAGTCCCGAATCACCTTCTTCTTTTTCGGGATCTCAATTGTATTCACCTTTGGTAGTCCGGCGAGGTATTGACCTGTAACCGGCGCGTACTGGGGATGCATCGGCTTCATGAACTTTTGCCGTATGTAGTGGATGACATCGTAACGTTCCCGGGGAGTCATCCATGTCTGGGGCCCCATCAACCCGTTCCCCTTGGTCAGGGTCTCAAACATGGAGTAGGGGTCCGTGCCAAACTTCAATTCACCGGTCCCAAAGGCCCGGGCCACCGGGAGGGTCGGCGTTTTGCCATCACCGCCATGACAGTTGATACAAAGACTCTCGTAGATGATCTGGCCCCGGTCGAGGCTCGACTTGTCGAGTGCCTTCAGGATGCCCGCGTGGTCGACCAGGTTCGGTTCCTGTTGCTTTTCCTGTGCCGGTAGAATGTAGGGGGTTGATATAAGGAGGAAGATGAATCGAATGGCTTTCATGGTCCTGGAAATCTGTTCTTCCTGTCCTTGTGGATTGGAACCCGAATGATTGGGTTATTCTTCGCCCTCGTGATTGGTGTATCTACCGATGAGTGGGTATTGCTCCAGCTCGGCAATGGTTCCGGAGATGGGAAAGCTCTCACGACTCACCCAGTAGACGGCAGCCGTTGCAATCTCCTCCGGCTTGATGAGGCGTCCGAAAGGATTGGCATAGGCTGGGACATTTTCCGGCCAGTCTGCCGGCAGACCATCCCCCATCTTTACCTTGTACTCGTTATCTGTGAGGGTCCACCCCACATTTAGCTGGTTGAAGCGCACTCCATCCTGTCCATGGGCATCGGCCAGGTTTCTGGTCATGGTCATGAGGCCGCCCTTGGAAACCGCATAGGCCAGCAGGTTGGCCTGTCCACAATGAGCCAGGACTGAACCGATATTGAGGACACACCCCTTAGTACGTTTCAATTCGGGCATAAGGGCCCGGGTCAGAAGAAGGGGAGCCCGGGTGTTGACCGAGATGATCCGGTCGAAAAGAGCGGCATCGGTCTCCTCGATCTTCCCTCGGTTGGTCAGTGCCGCATTATTGACCAGTACATCGATTTGTCCAAACGCCTCCAGTGCCTCCTTGGCCAGGCGTTCCAATCCTTGAGGGTCGCCAAGGTCTCCCTGGCAAAAGGCTGCGCTATCTTCTCCGAGTTCCTCGCGGAGGGCCTCGCCCCGCTCGGTGTTTCGACCGTGAAGAATTACTTTTGCCCCCTCCTCAACAAATCGGCGAGCCATAAATTCTCCAATGCCAGTGGTGCTTCCAGTAATCAGGATATGTTGTTTTTTAAGTCTCATTTAAGGTCCGCAGGAAATCAATTCCTCGAGATGTGGCAAGTCCACAAGCCATTCTGTACCGAACTTTAATTTTCCAAAAAATGCACAAGAAAGTTGATTGTAATCGGCAGTCTTGACTGACAAAACCCAACAAAATGAAAAATCGAATGGGTCGTGGAATTTTGTGGTATGGAGCGTGGTTGATCCTGTTGCCATTGGAAGGATGGTCCATTGGGTCATCACACCCTCTTTCCATATTATTGATTGGACCAATCCTTTTCTTTGCCTTTTGGAATGCTGTTCAATTTTGTGTCTGTCTGGAATGCCAGAAGAGGATCGGCCAAAACATCGCATTGCCCGTTCTGCGGGTGCGAGGCGTGGATACAAGTTCAGGGTGACCATGGGAAGGGCTCCGTTGAATGATCACACTTTGACTGGATTCTTCCACGCAGTTTAGGGATTACCACAATGATTCATCATGCTTGACCACAATACCTTCCGTGGATACCTGCAGGATGGACCGAAGTTGTCCGGCCTTACGACTATTGAGGAGCAGGCCTGGTGTGCCTGGTATGCTGCGGAGGCCTATTCCGGGGCCGGTGTCATCGTCGAGTGGGGCCCTTGGTTGGGTTCCCTGACGAGAAGCTACTGTCGAGGGCTTCGTCAAAACCAACACATCACCACGGGTGAACCAATAGCGTTTCTTTACGACTTGTTCAAGTGGCAGGACTGGTGTGAGAACGAGGCTAGGGGAACAGAACATGAGGGCAGGCTTGCGATCGGTGAATCTTTTGAACCCTATTTTAGGGAAATCAATGAAGACCTGTTGGACCTCCTGCATATCCGTACCGCGGATTTATCAAATTGTGAGTGGCCGGGGAGACCCATAGAGTTGATCATTAATGATGCCATCAAGTCCCTGCCGATTGCAGGGAACACATTCAAGCGGTTTCTCCCGCACCTGCTTCCGGGGAAGGGTTTGATTGCTCATCAGGATTTCCTGTGGCCTACCGAGGCCTTTCTTGTAGTCCTGATGTTTCTAGCCAGGGAGAGCTTTTATTTTGAGTTTTCCGTCCCGGATTCCTGCATGGTTGTTTTCAGGTGCAAGAAACGGTTTGCACCGGAAGAAATATGGTTTCCCGGCCAGTTTCATGAAATTCCCGAAGTCCTGTTTGACGAGGCCTTTGACTGGGCGTTTTCAATATTGCCACCGCGGTGCCATGCCGTGGCCAAATTGGGGAAGGCTGTCAATATGCACCGTGCGGGATTATTGGATCAAGCCCGGGAGTTTGTGAATCGGGAGAACCTGGCTTCCTCCATTGGTGACGGTCTCTATGATTTCCAGTTGGATGTACTGCGTAAATGGGGTTACGGCGAGCTTCTGGAGAAGAGGTGAGTCACGAGTGTCTGTTTTTTTACTTTGCCCCGTTTTTTTGAGCTACTTTCTGGGTTTACGCTGACCCGGTACAGGCGGTCTGGTGGGTCTGGGATCAGCCGTGTCAAGGAAACGCATGTTCTTGCCGACCCGGTCAAAATCGCCGAGATCCTTGCGCATGTTCTCGGCAAGGGCCATCAGTTTCTCGACCGCCTCCGGATGTTTGCTGGCAACGTTGGTTGTTTCCCCAAGGTCCTTGTTGAGGTCGACAAGGAAGGGTTTATTGAAACCAACACGATCGTCGGGTGCTATGTGGCGGTTGACCAGGAAAGGCTCGGTGCCGGGTTGTTTCTCATCCCGGGGCAGGTGCAGTTTCCATCTTCCCTGTCGTACGGCCTGCAGATGAACGCGCAGGTAGTAAAAGAAAGCCTTGTCCGGGTTTGCTTCTTCAAACTTCCCGTGGAAGAGGTGGCGGATGTCCTCCCCGTCGATGACACGGTCCCCTGGAGGTTCCGTGCCGGCAAGTGCAGCCAGGGTGGGGAGGATGTCCAGGGTGCTGGCAATCTTGTCACAGGTGGTGCCTGCGGGGACCCTGCCAGGAGCCCACAATACCGTGGGCACGCGCACGCCTCCCTCAAAGGTGGATACTTTTCCACTCCTTAATGGACCGGCTGAACCTCCGTGATCCCCGGGTAGATGCCCGTCGGCGTGGTTCTTGTTCTTGATCAACCAGGGCCCATTGTCGCTGGTGAAGAGGACATATGTGTTTTTCTCAAGCCCCAGCTTCTTTACTGAGTCGAGGATACGCCCGACGTTGAAATCGATTTCCTCGATCACATCGCCGTACAATCCGCGGGGGCTCCTGCCCTTGAACTGTTTAGAGGCCGCGAGCCGTGTGTGGGGCTGGGTGTGTGGAATATAGACAAGGAAAGGTTCCTTGCGGTGCTTTTCCATAAACCCGATGGCTTCATCCGTGTAGCGGCGGGTCAATGTTGACATGTCGCTCCTTGGTTCAATCAGCTTCTCATTACGGTACAGGTTGGCAATGGAGTCATTACTGGTCGGGGTGCCGAAGAAATAATCAAAACCCTGGCGCGTGGGGAATAGGTCCATGAAGAAGCCGGATTGTGAATGCTTGGCGAGATCCCATTTGCCAAAGCAGGCCGTGGCGTAGCCCTTGGTCTTGAGAATTTCGGCGATGGTGATCTCCTTGTCATGGAGTATGGGATGCACATTCTTGACATTGCCACGTTCAGCCACACGCAGGGGCTGGCAACCGGTCATGAGGGCGGCACGGGAAGGGCCGCAGATCGGTTGGGCGTAGAAACTTGTGAAGCGCATACCCTCCTTCGCCATTCCGTCAATTCTGGGAGTCCGGATGTCCTTCGAACCGAAACACCCGGCGTCAGCGTAGCCCATGTCATCGATAAAGAGGACAACAAAGTTCGGTGGTGCGGCCGTACACAAGCATGTGGTGAGACATGCGAACAGGTGCCGGATTACAGGGGAGAAGAGGCGGTTCATATCTGGATTTTATGGGGATTGAGTTCCCGGTTGCCCGCCTTATCCTTTGATCCGGCAGTTATCCTGGAGGATTTTGGCAATTCTATGGACCAGTCAGCGACACCATATTCCTGCTTATGGATGCGGGCTGGCCGGTTATTCACGGTCACAGACTGGATTGTACCGTTATCGTGAGTGGTGCCTCGGATTATTAATTGGCCATTGGATTCATCAATCCTGGTTATGATGGTTGCGGGTGGCAGATCGTCCACTGGGTTTAGCAACTCAGGAAACTTTACGTTGGCTATCCTTGCCATAACCGCCTCGTCTCCTGTGAGGCCGGGTTCCTTGACGTACTTGTTCCCATCGGCGAGCAGGTCCTTGGCACGGGTGCTGACCACCTTTGCATGTTTGCCTGGCCCAAAGTGGTCGTGGAGGAAATAGGGTACGCCGGGCTTTGTGGGCTTGAGGCGAGGCCCGCCGCCCAGATTGAAGACAGGCCAACGTTCAGGGCGATCCCGGTCGTGCACAGTCACATTGCGAAAGTGTGATTCGGCGCGCCCACTCACATTGTTGGCGCTAATCTGGACCAGTGGCATCCTTCCTCCATGCCTAAGTTTACTGAACGTTAATCCATCGACTGTAATGCTCCCATGTTGGGTACTCGCATCATCAAGACCCCGGTTGAAGGGTTCGGCACCGGTCGCGGCGATGCTTAGGTTACGATAGACATGGTTTTGAAATCGAGGTCGGTACACACCATAGGATGCATGATCCACTTGGACATTCTCAACCAGCATTGTGGGCAACTGTGTCCTGAGTGCATAGTGGGTCTGCCATATCTTGAGGTTTCTTACCACATGTGGATGCCGTGTGTCCGGTCCGGTACCCTCCGTGCCTGCAAGTGCCACCGAGTAAAGTCCTTCGCTGTGGGATTCATTTGCCTCAAACCGGGTGATGGCCAGTGTGCGGATGTCGACGGTTTTTCTCGTGCCATCAGGCATGAGTATGTTCAGGTTGCTGTCGAAGTTGCTACGTTTTTGGCTATCGTATCGGAATCCATACCGTGCATTTTCAACGGCCACATTGCGGGTCAGGGTGTTGCGGCCATTGGCCCACCAGAAGGCAGCTCCGTCATTTGGATCAAAGGGTAGGGCTTGATCCGGCAATCGTTTGCCTTGAAAAGCCTGCACTCCAAGGTTTCGGTCCATGAGGTTAAAAACCTCGGTGCCG
>Ga0209660_1000285_pt1 | contig 30771 bp, 25 predicted proteins | sample SaaInlV_100m_DNA_2_FD_184659 | JGI IMG/M metagenome (GOLD analysis project Ga0209660, IMG submission 184659) | Marine microbial communities from expanding oxygen minimum zones in the Saanich Inlet - SI072_LV_100m_DNA (SPAdes) (version 2) | ecosystem: Environmental > Aquatic > Marine > Intertidal... | reverse complement strand
GATTTTCCTAGTCTTTATTCCGGCTATAGGCATGCGCCTTTGGGCGGAGGAGAAAAGGTCAGGGACATGGGAACTGCTATTTACCCTACCGATCACCCCCATACAGGCAGTCTTGGGAAAGTTCCTCGCCGCCTGGATATTTGTACTGGTGGCAATCTGCCTTACAATAACCATGGTTTTGACAATCGGGTACCTTGGCAATCCGGACTGGGGTCCTGTTTTGACTGGGTATTTTGGACTATTCCTGATGGCCGGAAGCTTTATGGCAGTCACATCCTTAACCTCTGCCTTCACGAAGAATCAGGTCATCAGCTTTGTGATAAGTACCTTGGTCACATTGATATTTCTTTTTCTCGGATGGAGTGTCTTCTCGGGGTTTCTGGAAGGATTTCTACCAATGGAAATAGCAGATGCTGTTGCTCAATTTAGTTTCATAACACACTTTGAACCATTTCAAAATGGCGTAGTATCATTGAAAGGACTTCTCTACTTTTTATCATTCACAGTCTTTTGCTTGTTCGTGAACGTGATCGTTCTCGAACGCTGATCTGATTCAGAACTGAATAATAATAAAAACGAATTCAAAGACGGAAAATCAGTCATGAAAACAAAATTTATTTCTATCGTAATACTATTCATCGGTATCGTCCTCGTAAACTGGATAGCCAGCAAGGCAAAAGGGATTCGCTTGGATACGACCAACGACAAAACTTATTCCCTAACCAAGGGCACAAAGGAATTTCTGGCCAAAATCAAGGGAGAGATCGATATCGAAGTTCATTTTTCACGCAGTCGGGAAGATGTGCCAGTTTATATCAAAAACCAAGCAGACCGTGTTCTCTCTCTGCTGGAGCAATTTGAAGATAACTATGGATCAAAGGACTCAAAGATTACTCTTACAGTAATTGATCCCAAACCAGATACTGATGAGGAAGAAATCGCTGAAAAGTCGGACTTTGGAATAAAGGGACGCTTGGGGAACACGCTCTTCTACACAGGTATTAAAATTATCTATCAGGGTGAAGAGGAAAATATTAACTTTTTACACGAATCCGAAACCTTTCTTGAGCGCCAGATCATTACCACTCTTTATGGACTCACCAACGATGACAAACCAGTCATCGGAGTAATAAATAGTATGGAGCAAATGGCTCAGCACCAACCTTTCTTTCAGGATCTGGGCAAACTCTACGAGGTGGAAAATATTGGTGCCACAGCAACCTCACTCCCGGAAGGCAAGGACCTCGCTGCCCTGGTAATTATCCATCCTAAAAATCTTCCCGATGAACTTCAATTTGCCATCGATCAATATCTTTTGGGTGGTGGCAAACTTTTCGTGGCTGTCGATCCCAGTTCATGGATTGACCAATACGCCAATGGAAATCTACCTCAAAACCTGCCAATAGGTGGATTTCAAATGCCCAACCGGATTGACGCCAACAGCGATCTGGAAAAATTATTTAAGGCATGGGGGGTGAATTATGACAAGACCAAGGTGCTAGCAGACCTTGGTGCACAAGTTCCTATGCCCAAACTAGGGGACTATCCCGCATGGATTCGGGTTATTGGCGACGAACAAATCAATAAGAATGAATTTATTCCTAGTGATGATCTCCTGCTCTTTATGGAATGTGGATCTTTTAGCCTATCGGAAGATAGCGGGCTAAACCTGACGAAGCTGATAGAAGCTTCGCCAGACGCTGGGTTACTTCCTACAGGAGACCTTCCCCGCACCCAAAGTCTTTATCCACAATATCCGTTCGATCCATTTCAGGTCAATCCTCGCACGCTCATGAGTCTCCGCAGCCAATCAGCCGCCATCAATGCTAGCATTGAAAAATCCAAGGATGGTAAGCGACACACCATTGGAGGCATCCTTAAAGGTAATTTTAAAACCGCCTTTCCGGATGGCAAGCCCGGCGATGCAAATGCCAGCGAAAAAGACTCAAAAACTGCCATCAAGGAAGGTGAGAGTGAGGTTGTACTGTTTACTGACTTTGACTTCCTGAACAACCTGTTTCAGCGTTTCCAGAACACCGATAATATGCGCCCCATATCCGCCCACAATGGCGTACTCGCCCTGAACCTCGTTGACTACTTGGTCACAGGGGAAAAGTCACTGGGAGCAGTTAGTGTCAAGGGAGACTCCTACCGTCCATTCGTACGCATTGAAAAGCTTGAGGCTGAAAGGCAGCAAAAGCTTAACGAAAAAAACAAGGACATAGACAAGGAAATCCAAGCGGCAAACGCCGCATTGGAAGCTGAATTGGGGAAAATAAACATGACCATGCAACAACAACAACGGGATGCCCAAATCCAGATGCGTGAAAAAAGCCTTCAAATCCAGAAGGAACTGGAACCGTATCGAAAGTATGTTAAACCAGATGGTTCAATCTCTCTTGATCGGCAAAAGGATGCTGCAACCATTAAAAAGTTGATGGATTTACAAAACCAGATGAATGTTATCCGGGCTCAGGTACAAGAGGAAATGCGCAAGTCTATTCTCGAATTACAGGCACAAATCCAAGTAAAACAGGAGGAGGCAAATGAAAAAATCAAAGAACTGGAGAAACTGAAGCGCAAGGACCGCAAGGAAGGACGTGAAGAAATTGAAAGTGTGGAATTCTGGGTCAAGTTGGCAAATACCATCGTGGTTCCTCCAGCTGTACTGGCCCTTGGTATTTTTTCATTCATCATGAGGAGGAACCGAAGGTAGCAGAAAGTCAGAAAACACAAAAATAAAAATCTTAGGATCTAAAAGAACGATGAAACCAAAAAACCTCGCCATTGGCGTCGCAATCCTAGGCATAATTGCCATCGCCCTTTCCTTCATGGGCAAGTCAGGGGAAAATAGAAATTCCAACTCCAAGAATCAACTAAAGGGTCGCTTTCTTATTATCGAAGAAAAAAGAAAATTACTTGATGGTACTTATTTCGTGGAGATTGAAGCAGAAAAGACTCTTTATCTCAACGACGATGATAAAAATCGCTCTGATCTAGGCAACTTCACCTTAACTGAAGATGCAAAGAAGGACGAAGAAGTTATCACTAAAGCAGGAACGATTCTCGACAATGCCAACATTTCCAAACTGCGGGAAAAAGAAGTTGGCAGCGTTGAGGTTCGTGAAAAGGTGGTTCTGAACCGGGGAGCAACAAGTTGGCTAGTACAGACCTTCCATGGTCTCCCCGGCAAGGATCCATTTGATAATGAGGATGGATTCGTTAAGGATCTTCGCAATGCCAAGATCTTTCGCCAAGCAGGCAAAGCTACCGCTGTATCGGAAAAGCATGAGACGGGAAAAACAACAATCACTTTCAAGGATAAGGACGGTAGCACCATATGGTCGTTTCATCCTGGCAAAAAGCATGACAGCGGAGGTCGTTTTGCCGCCGTTGAAGGGGAAGAATATGCCTACCATGTCCAGTCCAAGAAAGATAGTGACAACGATAGTTTCTCATGGCTCAACATTGACAATGACAACGATGACTGGGCTGAAAACAGCATTCTTGAACACATTGAGAATGACGATATCGAAAAACTTGAACTTACCTATCCAACACTTCCTCCTATAGTTGAGGCTATTACATTTACAAAAAAGGATGGTAAGTGGTCCACCGATAAAAGTGTACAGGGTAAAGACTTCGATGACAGCAAGGTAGCAGACCTTGTGGATGACATTACAGATTTGCGCTGGAATGATGCTCTATCTCTTGAATGCGAAGATGCCAAAGGAGCAAACGGCCAATACCGCAAACTTATTCTACATACATCCCTCGGCCGTTATCAGGTACAAGTTGGTCGCAAACCCGCCCCTCCCAAGCAAGTAACGAATGAGGATGAGAAAAAGGAGGATGAAGAGAAAAAAGATGGCGAAGATAAGAAAGAAGATGAGGAACCTAAACCCGGACCTGTAATTACCCTTGTGGAGTCCCTTGAAATATCTAGTCCCATTTTCAACCTTGCTGAAAAGACTGCCTTTGATGCAGGTGAAAGTCTATACGATGCAATTCCCGCTACAGTAGCAGGCTTCTTTAAAGCCCCACCACCTCCACCGCCACCACCTGCAGCGTTGTCAGGTACAGGCGGAGTGTCTCCTACAGGAGGAGTCAAAAAGCCAACCAGAAAAAAAATAACAGTAGCAACACCTCCAATTCCAGTTCCTCCAATACCCCAAAAAAACAACAAGGAGGAACCTCCTAAACCACCGGCGAATCCCCCAGGTCCCCCGCCTTCGGTAAAACCACCGAACCCGCCACCAACAACGCCTCCATCACCTCCACCTGAGGTAAAATAATTTCAATAATCTCAATGTATGGACGCCGGCACTTTGTCGGCGTTCCTGCTTAACGTCCCAAGCTCATGATCTCCCGGGAGATTTTCGTAACCTCCCGGTCATGTTTTCGAGCCCGAATATCGTAAGTCTCCAGTAATAACCAGAAAGTCCCTGAATGGTTCATCTCTGTCAGGTGTGCCAATTCATGCAAAATGATATAGTCCTGCAAATCCGGTCGAATCAAAAGAAGTCTCCAATTGAGAGAGACGGTACCCCGATCGGAACAAGACCCCCATCGTGACTTCTGGTTCCGGACACTGATTCTGGCCAAGGATAATTGCTTTTCCTCTGCTAAATCCCAGGTTCGGGTCTTCAGCTTTTCGGATGCCAACTGTCTTAAAAGACCAATCAACTCCAATTCTTCATCTCCATCCCTGTTCAGGACAAAACACAAAAAATCATCCATAAACTTGATCCGGGAAGAATTCCCAAATGAGATTTTAATGGAATATTTTTTGCCAGCAAAAGACAACCAGCCCTGCTTTTGTAAAAATTCCATAAGCGACAAAGCAGACTTTTTCTTGCGATTCCCCAAATGCTTCTTCATCCAATCCCCGTGCTTGTGAAGAAATTTAATACCTTCTGCTCGCGAGCATCCCCTTGGGATGGTGAGGATTGCCTCCCCCTGCACTCCAATGGTTAGGCGTAGTCGCCTTGCGCGATTAGAACGCCGAACAAGAACAGGCATTAATTCAGCGCCCTCCGTTGTCGGAATAGCCAAGAGTTCCGTATCAATCCCCTTCAACGACACGTGCTTCTATCTCCCGCTGAACCTTCCCGGCATGGCGACGCACTGCCGCCTCAGGATCAATCCCCGCCTCCCGGCAAGCCGCTACAATTTGAAAAATCTGCTCCCCTGCCATAGACTCGTTAAGGCCTGACGCTGTATCTCGAATTGCATCCTGATTCACCATATTCTCCGCAGGCAAATTCTTTTTCTGGATACGTTTATAGGTTTCCAGTGCATATAATAAAGCCGGCAACCTAGGAGGCAACTTCTTGAAAACGCCTTCTGGAGGTTGATCCTTTTTTTCAGCCGCCTTAATCTTATCCCACTCAACAAGAACCTCGCCAGAAGTATCAAGACTAACTCCTTCACCGAACACATGGGGATGACGCCGTATCAACTTTTCATTGATGTCCCTGGCAACGTCTCCTAGATCAAAACGTTTCTCCTCCTCCGCAAAGCGCGCATGCATAACAACCTGTAAAAGCAGATCGCCCAGTTCTTCCCGCATAAGCTTAAAATCAAGATTATCAATTGCCTCCAGTAATTCAGAACATTCCTCAACAAGACAAATCGTCAATGATTGATGGGTCTGTTCCTGATCCCAAGGGCACCCACCGGGTTCCCGTAAGCTCGCTACAGTTTTCTTTAATGCAATAACTTCTTCCATTTAAAATTGAATAAAGTAGGACAGCCTTCCAGCCTGTCACCTCAAAACACACTCATGGACAAACTTGCAGAAATTATGGCGTGGAAACGTCAGGAAATAAAAGATCGAATCCGCCCAGTTCGCGAGCAGGAACTTCTGCATTTCAATAAGTTAAATCAAGGACGCCGTACATTCATTGAATCACTGAAAGGAAACAAAAAGCTATCCATCATTGGTGAAATAAAGCGCAAGTCCCCCTCTGCAGGAGAAATAGCAGAGCTGGCTGATTCATCAGATCAGGCTCGGCGCTATATCAATGCCGATGTGGATGCAATCTCTGTCCTGACGGACGAAAAATATTTTTCAGGAAGAATCAGTGACCTATGGGATGTAACCGACTTCATTCGGGACCATGACCGAAACACCCCCTGCCTACGCAAAGACTTCATGGTTCATCCTGTCCAAGTACTCGAAGCCTGTGAAGCCGGAGCGCGCGCCATCCTGATAATTGTTCGAGCCTTGGAAAATGATGAAATCAAACAGCTATACGATGCGGCCAATCTTGCGGGATTGGACAGCCTCTTTGAGATCCATGAACTTGCAGAGCTTGAACGCACACTCAATTTTAACCCCAAAATAATTGGTGTAAATAATCGAGACCTGACCCGGTTTGTTACTGATCTTCAAATTTCCTGCGATCTCATTCCTCAAATCCCGGATAATATTGTATCTATTAGTGAAAGTGGAATCCACGAAATCAATGATGCGGCACTCGTAAAAGAAGCCGGGGCACAAGCAGTCCTTATTGGAGAAGCCCTTATGCGTAGCGAAGATCCAGAAAGTTTTATTCAAGCTCTACATGACCTTTAAAGAATCCAATGAAGCCTATACTATACATTAAGAAAGGATGCCCTTGGTGCGTCGATGCTCTCAATTATTTCCAGGCCAAAGGTCTAAAACTGGATATACGAGATGTCCAAGTTTCAACGGATGACATGAGAGATTTACAAAAGGTCAGCGGGCAAACACTTACCCCTACACTCAGTTATGGGGACTTCCTTGTTGCTGATTTTGATATCAGTGAATTTGAAATAGCCATAGACAAATTTCCGGCTGTTAAATCCTCCTTGGGATTGTAAATAATACTCAAATAGTCTGCCGGAACGGCACAATGAATGCGTTCGTGCAAACAAATATCCGAACCAAATAATCAGATATTCATTTGCATCTTGATATGATTAATATCTGCCTCTTGGTATATTTCACCAATTTCAACAAAACCAATTTTTTGGTAGAATGCCTTGGCATGGCATTGCGAAGAAATCCATACCTCAGGCAGTTGTAGATTCCCAGCGACACGAACTAATTCATTGATTATAATTGTCCCAATCCCCTTGCCCCGGTAATGCTTCTTAACAGCAATTCGCCCAATATGCCCGTCCAGTAGCATCCTTCCTGTTCCAATAACTTCTTCGGCGTCAAAAACAAGAACGTGACGAGCTACAGGGTCTAAGCCATCTATTTCAATGTCTGCAGGAACGCCTTGTTCCTTTACAAATACGTTTTCTCGTATTTTCCTTATGTGCTCCTCGCCTGATTTATAAGTGACTATCCTTGAGTGAATCCCAGCCATCTTGTTTGTCTAGAAACTAATTCAATGCATTGGATACCCAACATACATCCAGCAAAATTTTATCCAGATGGAATGAAAGCTTGGCCCGATTTTGTAGACCAATGGATCGTAACAGATTAAAGACTTCCACAAAATTCTTTTAGACGGACAAGACCCTTTTCAATCACCTCGTCAGAAGTGGCGTAACTTAGACGTATGTATCCCGGTGCGCCAAAACCCTCACCAGGAACAACAGCGACTTTATGGGACTCAAGAATACGTGCGGCAAAGTCATTGGCGGATAAACCGAGAGCAGAGATGTCAGGAAAAAGGTAGAATGCCCCTTGGGCTCGCTCGCAATTGATGCCATCGATGGAGTTTAGGCCATCCAAAAGCATCAACCGACGACGCTCAAAGACTTCCAGCATCCCATCGATCGCCGCGCGTGACTGATCTGGTTCCTCTATGGCAGCAAGGGCTCCCCACTGGGCAAAGGTTGTCGCGTTGGAACTGGTCTGGCTTTGAATGCTACCAACAGCCTTAGCGATTTTTCCATGAGCGACAAGCGTACCCAGGCGCCAACCAGTCATAGAGAAGGTTTTGCTGAATCCAGCAACGGTAATGACCTTTTCTGAAGCCTCCTTGCTAAAAGATGCAGGGCTGTGATGTATGACATCATCATAAAGGAGGTATTCATATATCTCATCAGACATTATGTAAATACCTGCGCTGAGAGCAACATCGACTAGAGACTGTAGTTCTTCTTTATTGTAAACAGCTCCCGTGGGATTGGAGGGACTGTTTAGAATGACCATGCGGGTATTGGGTGTGATCGCGTCCTTAAGTTGCTGGGCAGTAATCTTAAAGCCTGATCCATCTTCAGCGGGAAGAACTCTGGGAACACCACCAGCAAGTTTTACCATTTCAGGATAACTGACCCAGTAAGGTGCGGGAATAATAACCTCATCGCCAGGACTAGTAACAGCAAGAATAGCGAGATAGCAGGAATACTTACCCCCGGGACTAACAATTACATTGGCTGCCTCAACATCATCAATCCCATTTTCCTTCCGGTATTTTTCCGCAAGTCTTTCACGAAGAACAGGAAGTCCTGGAGCAGGGGCATATTTGGTTTTACCCTCGGCAAGTGCTTTGGCACATGCGTCTTTAATAAATTGAGGGGTGTCAAAATCGGGTTCGCCCGCGCCAAAACCGCAAACGTCTTCGCCTGCGGCTTTCATCGCTTTGGCCTTGGAATCAACAGCAAGTGTAGGTGAGGGCGAAATATTGGCCGCCCATGATGAAAGTTGAATATCAGTTTCGCTCATAACGTTACAGCATATGTGTAATTAGGACTTGGTGTGGCAACGAAAAATTTAAACAAAAGGTTTAGATTTATAATGTTTCTTAAAATGTGCGAAGAATTAAAAAACTCTGCAAGATCATGCTAAAATCGCTTCATGTTTGGTGGTTGGGGAATTGCAAGATAGTTAGGATCGAAAAGAATAATGGGATGAGGATTTCCAACATTCGCTGCACCGATCTCAAAACGAGCTTTATCTCGACTTAATTCATTAACCAAATCAATGGTTTTAAGAATCCACTGGTTATCCTCTAGCTTTTTAAAGCTAAGTATCTTGAATGTCCTTAGAGGCTTATCAAGGGGACCGAGAATTTCAACCCGAAGAAGAGCATTGTAGCCATCATCAAGAGCATAACGAACTGCTTTAAATTTTTTACCAAAACCAGGAAAATTGTCTGGAGGATAAGCAAGAAATATTTGAGCTGGTCTCCCCTTGACTTTTTCTGCGCCAAGATAGGTGGTTTTCTTCCAATATGTGAATGGCATCAGGAGATCGAAAGGTACATAGCCCACCCCAGGCAAAAATTCCTTGAACCAGAAGTGAGGGGGCAGGTTGGTGAAGGGTGGAGGTTCCGTAGATGATGTAGGTAGTGTAGATGCAAGAGACCGACTCCAAACCAGCGGGGCGATGCCATTCTGAAGAATCATCTCTATGGATTTGCCACTTGCAATTCCTTCCACTGCGGAAAACCGAGCCCGCATGAGAGGACCTGAAGAATTCCATGTCCCCCAAAGGAGACCCTGAAATATCCGGGATTCCCCACGGCGAGGCATGTGCTCAAGTTCAAATTGAAAGGTAAAGTCGCCTATGAGGCGCTGATACCTGAACTGATGGAGTCGTGATGATGCCTCCCCTTCGGAAAGATTTCTAGCAGAATTGGGTGGCGGTTTCTGTGCAAATACCCCCAGAGCAGTGAAAATAAATCCAAAAAATAAAAGACAAAGACGAATTTCCGGAATACTGCCGGGCATTGCTACTTAAGGCAAGTCAGCCTAATTGCTACCACCTGTGGTTGAAGTGGATTCCACAGATATCTCCTTGATGCCCGATGTTTTCGAAGTTGTGGAAATCCCAGGTCCAGCCGGTTGAGACAAAATAGGAGATGGCAATGGGGGCAGAGGAGTTTCTACTCCTGCTACAGGAGCAAGGTTCTCGAGCGCCTTACTCTCAGTGGCAACCCGCTTCTGGGTTCCGAGGAAAAGACTCATGCAAAGGACAAAGAAAATAATAGTACCCCAAACGGTCGCTTTGGTGAGAATATTGCCCGTATCGGACCCAAAAGCCTGCTCAGCAGCACTTCCGCCGAGGGTGGATCCCATGCCTGCATTGGCACTAGGCCTCTGCATAAGCACAATAAGAATAATGAAGAGGCTCAGTAAGACCAGAGCTACAATACCGAATCCGAGAAGAAAATTCATGGGTTGTGTGTAAAAGAAAAGGTGGGGCAGGATAGTTTTATGTGCGTGCCTGACAAGAGGAATCGGAGATAGAATACAGGATTGAAAAACTTTCTCTTATCAACCAATTTAGAGATGGCCATATTCAAGAAGGACTTCTGAAATCTGCACAGCGTTCAAGGCGGCACCTTTCCATAGTTGATCACCGACAACCCAAAGTGCCAACCCGTTGTTCAGAGCAGTATCTTTTCGGATTCGTCCGATGCCACATGATACCTTTTCGGAGTAGTCAATTGGCATGGGATAAACAAGATTGGAAGGGTCATCCTTGAGTTCTGAACCGGAAAAACCCTCAATCGCCTCACGGGCAATCGAAACGGAAACAGGAGAATCAAACTCTGCATTTATAGACATGGAGTGGGCCCGAAGGACTGGTACACGAACGCAAGTACAGGAAACCTCCAGACTGGGATGCTCGAGGATTTTTCTGCCCTCATTGAGCATTTTCATTTCCTCCCTGGTGTATCCATCGTCCAAAAATGAATCAACGTGAGGAAGAAGGTTGAACGCAATCTGGTATGGATATACTTCTGGGGCGTAATCTTCGCCCGCCATCAGAGCGCGAGTCTGAGCCTCAAGTTCACGAATAGCTGCAGCACCAGTACCAGAAACTGCTTGGTATGTAGAGACAAAGAAACGCTTTAGCCCAAATGCCTGATGGAGTGGGAAAAGCCCCATCAATGCAACGGCTGTAGAACAATTGGGATTGGCTACGATGCCAGGCTTTTCATTTCTTAGAACATGAGCATTAATTTCGGGTACAACAAGTGGAACCTTAGGATCCATTCTAAAAGCGGAACTATTGTCGACGACAATGCAACCTCGATTGACGGCCTCTGGAGCAAGCTTGGAGGAAATACTTCCGCTTGCACTGAATATCGCTAGGTCCAAGTCGTCAAAGGCTTCAGGTTTGGCTTCATCGATTATCCAGGTTTTTCCTTCCCTGGAGACTTTTTTGCCAACAGATCGAGCAGACGCAAGCAGGACCAACTCCTGAAGAGGAAATTTTCGTTCATGCAGAAGGCGGATGAGTTCTTGACCAACCGCTCCAGTCGCGCCGACAATACCGACCTTTAAATTATTAACTGATGGATTCATTATGGAACGCGCGGATGATGAAAAAGTGCCACGCCTTGTCAATCCCCTCGGCGAGGATTTGGTTGGGCGTTGACATTAATGCACAGAAAATGTGCCTGTTTGAAAATAGAAAATTGGTTCAACGCTATAGCGTCTCCACATCGAGAAAACTTCCTTCCTGTATCGAAAACTCTTTGGGCACTCCTTGGGGGCTTCACTCAATAGAAAAAAAAATAGGGGAAGGGGAAAAAGAAGGAATGGTTTTCCACAGTCGTATTCCAACAGGAAAGTGTTTTTTCGAGTATAATGAAGAATACAACAAGCAAAACCTCATAACATCAAGAATCCTTCGTTTACGGGGTGTTGAAAAAAAATTAAATGCTGGAGGTAATTGTGATTCATGGAATCGCTATATCTACATCCATGGCACCAATCACGAAGCGGAAATTGGTATCCCATCCAGCAGCGGTTGTATTCAGCTAAGGAATAGAGAGATTTTGGAGTTATTCGACCTTGTGGAAGAAGGTAGTCTCGTACTCATTGAAAGGGAACTTATCAACAAATGATCAGCCTACGCAACGAACCAGATACACCCGAAGCACCACCATTTTTTGAGCAACTACCAAAACTAACCGACAAAATTTTCTCTCAATCCGGCTGGCTGACAGGGGCAATGGGTATGGAACACCGCCCCCAACAGGAAGATATGGCCAGTTCAGTTGCCCAGCACCTACTAGATGACTCTCCTCTTCTATTTGAAGCAGGAACTGGGGTTGGCAAGAGTCTGGCTTACTTGCTCCCGGGAATTATGATGAGCCTTGAGACAAGGCGACCGTTTATTATCTCATCGAATACCATTTCACTGCAGGAGCAAGTGTTGCAAAAAGATATCCCTCTGTGTTCCAGATTTTTTGCAAAAGTTCCAGAACTTGAAAAATACAAGAAATTCGAAACAGCACTCCTCGTTGGCAAGGGTAATTACCTGTGTCCCAATCGTCTGGCTGCTGCCATCCGAGCAAAGACCGAACTCTTTCCCTCCGAGAATTTATCTGAACTGGGAAGAATTGCAGACTGGGCAAAAGAAACGAAACACGGCATGCGGCAGGAACTGAGTCCAGCACCCACTACTGAAATTTGGACTCAGGTAAACGCGGACTCCTCCACATGTAGCAGAAAAAACTGCAACGCAAGTCACTGTCACTACCAAAAAGCAAAGGCCAGGATACAGAAAGCCAACGTCCTTATACTAAACCACAGCCTCCTGTTTGCTCTTCTTGGGGCAGGAATGCATCCTGAAGGGAAAACATCAGGTGTCCTCTACCCTCAAGACTTCATGGTACTTGATGAGGCACATCGTATTCCAGCGATTGCAACGGAACATTTCGGACTCGACATTAGCTCATATGGACTGGGTCTAGCGCTTAAGCTCCTCTATAATCCGAAGCGTAAGCGTGGGCTCTTCACAAAAGTTGGGACACCGAAGGATTGCCAAATGGTTACAGACGCAATCCGTTCTTCTGAAGGTTTTTTTCATTATGTGCGCGACGCTTACCTTATGGAAAGGCCAATTACCCGTTTAATGGAACCCGCAGCTGGCGACCTCGATAGCTTGCACCCAATATACTATCTGACCCAACGAATTGCTACAATCGCAGAAAACCTGAGTAACGAACGCGTTATTGATGAACTGAAGGATCACCGCGATAAAATCCTAAATTACTACCACAATATACATGAATTCTGGAGAATGGATAAAAAGGACCACGTACACTGGTTTGAGCGAGGCGGCCGAAAAGGAATTATCACACACCTAAAAACTGCACCTGTTGATGTGGCTCCCTATCTAAGGAAACATATATTTTCAAGGAACACAGGTGTTATCCTAACCAGTGCAACACTAAGTATTTCAGGTTGCATGGATAATTTCCAGAAAGCAGCCGGTGCAGAGGAACAACCTTCGGTAATCCGTGACTCACCATTTAATTATCAAGATAAGGTTAAAGCCTTTATTGCAGAAGACTCTCCGGATCCACTACCCCAAGGGGAAAAAGATCAACTCGTTAAATTTCTCGCTGAAAATATTGAATATTTTACATCCAACATAAAGGGAGGAAGCTTGGTACTTTTCAACAGTTATAAAGACCTTTATGCTGTAGCAGATATCCTGTCAGAAAGTATTCTGATAAAAAATCGACCTCTTTTTATCCAAGGTCGAGAACTTTCCCGCACAAAAGCACTTAGACAATTCTCAAATGCAGGTAATGGACTTCTCCTTGGCACAGACACCTTTTGGACAGGAGTAGATGTCCCAGGACCTTCACTCTCCCAAGTTATAGTGACTCGCCTTCCCTTTGAGAACCCGACTCATCCCATTGCCCAAGCCCGTCAGGAATGGCTTCGGGCAGAAGGGCGCAATCCATTCCTTGAATTAACCTTACCTGACGCAATCATTAAGTTCCGTCAAGGGATAGGAAGACTCATCCGCAACAAAGAGGACCAAGGTATACTAACAATACTAGACTCAAGAGTCCTTCGGAAAAACTATGGTTTGCATTTTCTCAATGCCCTACCACTACAACACAGAAACTTTAACTCTCAAAGCAGACCTAACTTGCGAGAATTTGGTATTTGAACCCAAGGACTGCACCTTCTTGACGTCAGAGGTTTCTTCGCCTAATAAACATCCCTTTTTTAAATTCCGAGACTTTCCCATATGGCACTGATAGCATTTGGTAATTCTGACATTGGTCTACACCGTGAGCAGAATGAGGACAGCTTCCTGGTTGACAATGACCTGCAACTATTTGCAGTGGCGGACGGCATTGGAGGACTTCCCTATGGGGATAAAGCCAGCGGTATGGCAATGGAGTGTCTCCAGTTGTGGGCAAAAGAAAATCAAGGCATTGATTCAGAAGATGAATTTAAGGCTGCACTTGAATTTGTAAATGAGACTGTCACAGAGGAAGGCGTTGCACTTACCCCCGACACAGGTATCGGCACAACCATCTCAGCCCTGGCTGTAAAGGGAGCCAAAGTACTTGTTGGTCACATTGGGGACTCTTCAGGATTTCTCTTTCGTAAAAACGGGGCAGGCAAACTGACAACCGATCACACAATCGCACAGGAAATTTTTAACAAACTGGAACCTGGTGAGGAAATGCCAAATATCCCTGAATACTACCATCATTCACTAACACGTTGCGTGGGCCAACAAGCGGATTTTCACCCTGATGTCCACGCTTTCGACTTGTATAAAGGGGATCAACTTCTCATCTGCACCGATGGAATAACTGACCTTATTCAGCCAGACGAAATGTATCAAATGGCACTGGAGGCTGAAAAACCTGACGACTTTGTTGGCAATCTCATTCGCATCGCCAATAAAAGAGGGGGGCATGACAATTCAACGGCTGTTGCTGTATTTGTTGCATAAGTTGGTGCCTTGGGATTCAATCGTGCGCTCTGAAAAGTTCCTAAAACTAATCGAAAGCAAAGGGAAAAATCCTCTTCTGCTTTTCAGTTATGGCCAAGCCCTTTTAGATGAAGGCAAAACTAAAGCCGCTACGCTTCCACTAGAGAAATGTGCAGAGAACGATAAGGACTGGATGATACCACGTATCCTATTAGGTAAGGCACATCTTCAACTGGGAAATATGGATGAGAGTAACAATTGGCTTAAATCAGCGCTAAAACTTGCTATTGAGCAAAAACACGACGATCCCGAAGCGGAAATTCGTGAACTGCTCTTAGGGATAGAGGTTTAGTGATTTCACAAGAACCCATTGGTGTTCTACTGAATTCTAGGTATATTCCCAAAGTTTATTCGGATAGACACCTTCATCTATACGTTCCAGAATTGCAGCCTCTACCGCAGTTCTCTCCTCGGCATAAGTCATACCAAACCAACTTTCCTCAGTAGGCAGTACACGAAGTGTTGCATCACCATCAAGGATAAGTCTGCTGATCACCTCCGGCAGGAAAAACTCAGCATTCAAGTCTCCCTCATTGGCAGACAAAAAGTCCTCAAAGTTATCATTCAGTGCCTGTAGTAATTCTGACTGTAGAGCGAAAAGGTTTAAGGAAACAAGTTCTTCTCCAGTAAATTGAATCCCATGCTTGCGAGAATGCACAAACGTTTCACTTATATTCCAACTGAGCTCTTGATGCTCTTTCAATGACTTGAGGAAACCCTGTTCATCAACCTCACATATTCCACGGGAAACAGATCCATGACCGGACAAGGTGTTCCTGAGACGATAACCACCCAGAGCAAACCGCATCCCGTTGAAGCCAGAAGTGTCATTCTTAAGAAATCCGACAAGGTCCTGAAAAGCAGAGGCGCCATAAAAGTCATCTCCATTGATAACAATAAACGGGCCTGACAACTCATGCCTTGCCGCAAGAACGGCGTGACCGGTGCCCCAAGGTTTTGTCCGACCTTTCGGCGAAATTCTTTCACATGGAAGGTCTTCCAAGTCCTGATAAACACAGACCACCTTAAGCTTTGATGGAAATCTCGATATAACCAGTTTTCTAAATTCTAATTCAAAACTCCGACGAATAACAAAGATAACCTTCTTCACACCTGCACGCCATGCATCGTAGACTCCGTATTCAAGAAGTGTCTCTCCGTTGGGACCGATACCAGTCAACTGCTTGAGTCCGCCAAAACGATTCCCCATCCCGGCAGCAAGGACTACAAGTGAAATATTCATTATAATAATTCTTTGAAATTTACATTTCGAATAGCGTGAGCTTTAATAAGAGAAAGATGGATTGATTCAAGCTTTGTCCTTAAATGCGCGCACTTCTTACCTCACATGGATCCACCGGTGACATTTATCCAGTCATCGCTCTTGGCAAGGCATTAGCGGACGCAGGGCACGAGGTCCGGTTTGCTACAGTTCCATACTTTAAGGACGAAGTGGAACGCGCTGGTCTAGCGTTTATACCCGTCCCTCCCGATTGGGATCAGGATCGACTAACAGAAGCAATGCGAAACCTAAGTCGCACTAGAAATCCGGTGCGACTTCTCCAAAAGATATACAAACAATCAATTCCCTTCATTGGCGAATTGATGGAGCGGCTTGAATCAGCAATGGATGACTGTGATATCGTGGTATCATCCTATCTTTTTGCTCACTTCAGGGTATTGGCTCAAAAAAAGAAAAAGCCATTCGCAGTCATCACTTTTAGCCACAACGTAGTCCCTTCACCAAATTATCCACCATTCCCTATTGCCAAGCTTTGGCTCATGCCTCGGTTTGCACAAAAGTTCTGGAACCGACTACTGTGGAAGGCATCCGATCGATTTATTCTCTTGGCTCTCAACCGTACAATGGGCGGACATTTAAAAAACACTGATAGCCCAAAAATAAAATATTTCCTGATGAACCCAGGCGATCTCTCTCTGGTCGCTGTCTCAGAAAAACTCCTTAAACCAGAGGGATCGACCCAAGGGAGGTTCAAATTCACAGGTTACCTTCGCTGGCAATCGGAAGAAGACGCTTCACTGGAAAAGGTAATCAATGAATTCAGTGGGGGAGAAAAATTACCGATCCTCACTTTTGGAAGCGTCTCATTTGATAAAACTGAAAAGCTGATGCAACGCTTTCTGAATAAATGGCCCGAGGGTAAAAAACTCATTATTCAAGCTGGCTGGGCGGGGCTCTCGCTACTTGAAGAATCTCCTGGGATACTAGTCATAGGTAAAGTATCTCATGACCAGTTATTCCGTTATGGATCAGTGATCATTCATCATGGAGGTGCCGGTACAACTGCATCAGCTCTTCATGCAGGAGTTTCACAAATAATCATCCCGCATTTCGGTGACCAATTCCTGTGGGCGAGGGAAGTCAGGCGACTCGGTTCAGGAATCCGAATTCGCCGTAGAAAATGGCCGGAACGAATTGGCCCGGCAGTTTCCTTTGTCGAGAATTCGTTCCAAATGAAGGAAAAGGCAAAGGAATTGGCGGCAATATTATCAACCGAAGACGGGCGAAGGAATGCTGTGCGTGAACTTGAACTTCTCCATTCTGCCAACATTAAAAGGTGATAGACCAGTTTTTATAATTCTTCCAAGCATGCCAGAAATAAAAAAGCCTGCAGGAATATTCCTGCAGGCTTTTAAATTTCTGATAACTGGAGTAGCTTACTTAGCAGCAGCCTTAAGACCAGCACCAGCCTTGAACTTCACAGCCTTGGATGCTTTAATCTTAATTTTATCACCAGTGCGAGGATTCACACCAGTACGAGCAGCGCGTTTAACTACAGAGAAGGTACCGAACCCAATGAGTTGGACGGATCCATCCTTTTTAACGCCAGAAGTGATGCCAGCAAGTACTGCACTAACAGCAGCATCAGCAGCAGCTTTGGAGGTGTCGCCACCGAGGTTTTTTTGAACAGCTTCTACAAGTTCAGATTTATTCATATTCTTCGCTTTATTATTGGAGGTTAACAAGTTCTTCAATTGTTATGAACTCGGCTCCATTTCTGGGATAGAGAGGGGAACCTCGTCAACCCAAAATCAAAAAAAAGATCAATTTTTTTTATTTTTGCGATTTGTCGGGGCAAAATCTGGATCAATTTTGCCTTGAAAACCTTCGTGACAAAGTCGCATGAGACGTTTCAGTGACTCAACTCTTGATATATTTTGCTCCTGGGCAACCTGCTCCGCACGTCGAAGGAGCTGTCTGGCCATTGTAAAGGCCTGTTTTGATTCTGCACCGAGCCCTTCAAACACCTTTGCCAGCTGTTCTTGCTCATTCATAATTAAATAATATCGGTAATTTTGAGTCCTGAACCATCTTTTAAAAACCAAGATTCGGATGCCGCCTTTTCAGCAAAACGACGTCGCAACATTACAATGGCGATCCATTTATTTAAATGTGATACTCTACAGGAACTTCGAACCTCGCCGGCATCATCATCACCGCAAAGTATAGCATCACCATAAACCGGCACCTCCCCTCTGCCTTCAACCCGAAAAAGTCGGCGCTGAACCCGACCCATGGCTTTAAGCCGTGCCATAACCTCCTGCCCGAGATAACACCCTTTGTTAAAAGAAACCGCATCATGTTCCAAGCCCCCTTCCTGCGGAAGGTCTCCCGGACCTATATCCGTTGGAATAGAAGGGTTGCCAGAATGGATTCGCAGAAAATCCAGTTTCTCAAAATTCTGTAGTGTACCCTCCAGTTCAAAGATAAAAGAGGACGGAACCAGAACATCATAATGTTCCTCTGAAATCCATCGGCCATGAAATGAAAGACATCCGGATGTATCACTGAAACAACCTTTCGAAGAAAACTTATGACCATTATTTAATTCATTAACCCCAGCAATGACCACCCATTTGCCTAAATCCTGTTTTTCGAAATAAACCTCATCAGCTATTACATTCTCCACCAATAACCTTTCCAGATTTTCAGAAGTGATGTGATAGCTGATTACATCAAAGCATTCGCTCCCTCGCTGGCAGACAAACGCATCTGCCCTTACCTTTCCCTTAAGTCCCAGAAAAAGTCCGTAGGTAACAGGATTCTTTTCCGAGCGATGTAAATTATTGCTGAACTGGCTCTGTAGGTAGTCTGCTGCATCTTCTCCTGTTACCCGAACCCAACCCGCCATATGGTTTTCCCATATTCGTAAATCCTTTTCGCTTTGCATCATCATATTTAAAATCAAATATTACCAATGTAAGGCTGAATAGGCACCACACCCTTTTCAAGCTTGATAGACTACAAGAAAAAACTATCAACCTACGCCCCGTGCAACAAACATCGGACATACGCATCACCCAAAACAAAACACTACCCGCTCCGGAAATACTTCGGCAGGAAATTGCCAAGACCCCGAAACAGGCAGAATTCGTTTTGGAATCAAGAAAACAAATTGCCAGTTCACTGAATGGCAAAGACGACCGACTCCTTGTCATTGTAGGTCCATGCTCTATTCATGACACACAAGCTGGGATTGAATACGCAAAAAATCTGGCCGGTCTTTCCCATGAGATTGAGGACCGTATCCTTGTCGCCATGCGCGTATATTTCGAAAAGCCACGAACAACAGTGGGGTGGAAGGGTCTCATTATGGACCCTGACTTGAACAATACTTGCAACCTGGAAAAAGGTCTCCGAACGGCTCGCAGTTTCCTTAGGGACATCTTGGACCTCAGACTCCCAACTGCAACCGAACTACTCGACCCAATTACTCCACAATATATTTCAGATTTATTAAGTTGGACAGCCATAGGAGCGCGCACTACTGAATCGCAGACACATCGTCAGATGGCCAGCGGACTCTCCATGCCTGTGGGGTTCAAAAATGCCACCTCGGGCAACGTCAATGCCGCTATAAATGCGATTCTTGCTTCTAGTCAGGAGCAAACATTCCTCGGTATCGATAGAAATGGGAAGGCTTCAGCTGTCACCACCACAGGCAACCCCGAATGTCACCTCATTCTTCGTGGCGGAGACAATGGAGCAAATTATGATGAACTGTCGGTGCGGAAGGCACAAGACGCCATTGAAGCAGCGGGAATTGATACATCCATAATGATAGACTGCAGTCATGCAAACAGCCAAAAGGATCCAGCCAGACAACCTGAAGTCCTTACGGAGATCATACGCCAGTTCAAGGACCCAGACCTCCGCGTCTCCAGTGCCATGATTGAAAGTAATCTTCTTCATGGAAGTCAGAAGTTCCCTCCAACTAATGAAACCAAACTGCAGTATGGGCTTTCAATCACAGATGGTTGCGTTGATTGGAAAACTACAGAAACAATTCTCCGTAAAGCCCACCAAGACCTTTCATAACCAAATAATAATAAATCGAAAAACTTCCCATAAATTATGACTAAGCCAATCCGAGTCGCCGTAACTGGAGCTGCCGGCCAAATAGGCTACTCCCTCCTCATTCGTATTGCCTCAGGTGCCATGTTCGGCTCCGACCAACCAGTTGAGCTAAACCTAGTGGAGATACCCAAGGGCATGCAAGCACTTGAGGGTGTTGTTATGGAACTAGATGATTGTGCTTTTCCTCTCCTCCGAAATATCGTAGCGACCGACAATCTAGACACTGGTTTCAGCGGAGCAAACTGGTGCCTGCTCGTCGGGAGTGTTCCCCGCGGACCAGGCATGGAGCGGAAGGATTTACTTGGTATCAACGGAAAAATCTTCACTGGACAAGGACAAGCCATCCAAAAAAATGCGGCAGCAGATGTTCGTACCCTCGTCGTTGGCAACCCTTGTAATACCAACTGCTTGATCGCGATGAATAATGCGAAGGACATCCCCAATGACCGCTGGTTTGCAATGACCCGACTGGATGAGAACCGCGCCAAAAGCCAGCTTGCACAGAAGGCTGGCGTTCACTCTGAAACAGTCACCAACATGACTATCTGGGGCAATCATTCAGCAACACAATACCCAGATTTCTACAACGCCAGAATCAACGGCCAAAATGCTGAAGCTTTGATTGGGGATGAAGCTTGGCTGAAGGATACTTTCATCCCAACAGTCCAACAACGTGGGGCCGCAATCATCAAGGCTCGAGGACTCTCCTCCGCAGCTTCAGCTGCCAATGCAGTAGTTGACACGGTCACCTCCCTCACCAACCCAACACCCGAAAGTGATTGGAACAGCATTGCTGTCTGTTCTGATGGATCCTACGGAACCCAAAAAGGTCTCATAACTTCGTTCCCCATCCAAGCTGATGGGAAAGGATGTTGGGAAATTGTTCAGGACGTCCCAGTCAATGATTTCAGTCGAGAGAGAATTGATGCCTCCGTAAAGGAACTGGCTGAAGAATGTGAGATGGTAAGCGATCTGTTATAAATTTCACTTTACCTTTAGTTTTAGCCCTATGGTTTCGACTCAAAGGGTTCTTCGAGTAATTTGACAAGATCTATAGCCTTGGAGACAGGACGCTTGCACTGGTAATTCTGACACACGAAGACTTGTGGGATTCCATCCTTGGTCGGAGCTTGAAATTCAGTATAAGGTGCAATTTTTATAATGGAAGTATCGGCTTCCGAAGGTCGATGAAGAATAACTTTGTTCGGAATAAAATCCTTATGCAAAATCTTTAATAAATTTTGGGTTTGAGGGATATTCAGATCGCCGGCAATGACAATTTCAAGCGAGGGACCGACAGCAAAATCAAGCGCCTGCATTAGCTGGGTGTACGCGGAAGGATTACGTTGAACATCCAATGAGAAGGCTTTCATGACCCCTGCAGCCTTTTCCTCGAGTTCTATTCTTCCAGTGATACGACCAATACGAAGAAGATTCAAGGCGGTGACGGAATTACCGGAGGGAATGGCACCGTCGTAAATTTCCTTATGGCGAACAAGAAGTTTTTCGCCATCGTCTGCTGTCATAAAGAAACCACCATCCTTTGAATCCCAGAAATGTTTTAGAGTAAGGTCATTTAGGGAAATGGCCTCCTGGAGGTAGCTCACATTGAAAGTCGCCTCGTATAGGTTGAGAAGACCCCAAGTGAGAAATGCATAATCTTCGATGTGGGCAGGGAGTCCAGCCTCACCGGCACGGTAACGCTTGAGAAGTCGACCATCCTTTCGCCGAAGGGTTTGCAGGGAGAAATCGGCCGCACGTTTGGCGGCGCGAATATACCTGTCTTCGCCAAGGATGGTCCCAGCACGCGCCATCGCGGCAATCATCAGGCCGTTCCAGTCGGTTAAGACCTTGTCATCTTTCTGCGGATGGATGCGTTTTTCGCGGACAGTGAAAAGTTTGCGACGGTCAGCCTCAAGTTCCTCGGCGAGTTTACTGGATTTAAGATTAAGGTCCTTGGCAATTTCTGGTAATGATTTCCGTAAATGCGGAATATTGTCCTCACTCGCAATTCCTGAAGCTTCATCACGAAAATTACCCTCATCCAAAATATTGTAAATATTGCAAAAACGTAGACCTCGTTCCTTGCCGAGAACCTGGATGACCTCCTTGAACATCCATACATAGAACTTTCCCTCTTCCCCCTCGCTATCAGCATCCTCGGCACTATAAAAACCACCTTCAGGCGCAGTCATGTCTCGAAGAACATACGTAAAAAGTTCACGAACGAGGTCGGCATACTCGGCCTTACCGGTTGCCTGATATGCATCCAAGATGGCCTGGGCAAGGATGGCCTGATCATAGAGCATTTTCTCAAAGTGAGGAAGAAGCCAGACACGGTCAGTAGAATAGCGGTGCACACCCAGACCAACATGATCATAAATACCTCCAAGACGAATTCTCTGGATGGTACGTTCGACCATTTCCAAAGCTTTTGGGTTACCAGATCGTTTCCAGTAACGGACAAGGAAGGAAAGTTGGTGGGAAGTAGGGAATTTCGGATTACTTCCAAAACCGCCATGAACTGGATCATACCGCCCCTCCAGTTGCTCAAAAGCCTTATCAAGAAGATCCGCCGTAAGGGAATCCCCGGGGGTTCCTACGCTGGCTTGCTTGAGAAGACGTGTCACTTCCCCGGCAACTTCCAACACCTTGTCACGATCATCCTTCCATGCACCAGAGAGACCAAAGATAAGTTGTTTTAATCCGGGACGACCGAGGCGACTCTCCTTTGGGAAATATGTGCCGGCGAAATATGGGCGCTTTTCAGGTGTCATGACAACGGTCATGGGCCAACCACCAGAACCGGTCATCTGCTGGGTTACAGTCATGTAAACGGCATCGATATCTGGACGCTCCTCTCGATCAACCTTGATACAGATAAAATGCTCACTCATGAGTTTGCCAATTTCCTCATCCTCAAAGGATTCGCGCTCCATAACATGGCACCAATGGCATGTGGTGTATCCAATTGAAAGGAAGACTGGTTTATCCTGTTTCCGGGCAGCGGCAAAAGCCTCATTTCCCCACGGGTACCAATCGACCGGATTCCCCGCATGCTGGAGTAAATAGGGGCTTTTTTCAAAGACCAATCGGTTGTAGTTAGGCCCACCGTCCTTGGGGAGTTTCGCAATAACCTCTGGCGACGGAACAGGCTTCCGGTGGTGATGGTTACTCTTTTCGGCCGACTGCGTAGAAACTATGGACAAAAAAAACCAAACGGCTCCAAACAAACAATTTCGAACAAACAGCTTCATTATCATGACAAAGATGAAGTCAAGGAAAGGAAAACTTGTCAAACTTAGCCCATGATACCAATTTCTCTTTCAGAATGACCTCGCCCTCCATCCTAGTTGTTGATGACGAAACACATATTCTCGAAGTGGTGGAGTTCATCCTGCAGGACAATGGTTACGTAGTGACCACCGCCAGCACGGCCAGTGCAGCTGTTAACAGATTTGAGGAACTTGAACCGGATCTCGTTGTGCTCGATCTGAACCTCCCGGGTGTCAACGGACTCGATCTTCTCCGCCGATTTCGTGAACTTCGACCTGCTGTACCCATTGTCATGTTGACAGCCAAGAGTGAGGAAATTGACCGGATTATAGGACTTGAGGTCGGGGCCGACGACTATGTCACCAAACCCTTCAGTCCCCGTGAACTGTCAGCACGCGTAAAGGCAGTTCTACGACGCACCCATGGAAATCATAACGAGACATCAAATCAAAACCTATCCCATGGCCCTATAATTCTCGACCCTTTAAGCTTCACCGTAAGTCTAAACGGGAAGAAAATCCCCCTGACCATTCAGGAATACCGCCTCCTGGAATCACTTCTCCGTAATCCGGCGCGCGTCTTTACCCGTGAAATGCTCATCCGCCGGATTCATGATGGCCAACAGGTTATCACCGACCGAAGTATCGATTCCTACGTCAAGCGAATCCGGAAGAAGCTTCCCAATCTGGATCCCATCCAGACCATTTATGGCATCGGCTACAAACTGGCCCCTCTTCAATAATGCAAAGCCTCCGGTGGAAACTGATCCTGATGGCAGCTGCAATTGTTGTCATCCCCATCTACTTCCTTAACCAACAGGCAATCCGGTCGTTTGATCTATACACAAGGACCGCCTTGGAAGAAGAAATGAAGGGGAATGCAAACATGGCCGGAGCAGCGTTCCTTGCCTACCTACAGGCTGAAGAAACAGAAAAGCCTATTCTGGCTCCAGCCCTACACAATGTATTGTCCAGTTTCCAAGAATACGGAAAAGATTTTAACGCCCGCCTCCTCCTTCTGGACAATAGGGGGATTGCAATGTTTGATACACGCGAGCCACCTGAAAAAGGAAAAGATTTTTCAAATGAGGAGGCGGTCCTCGATGTTCATGAAAAAGGTTTCGGTGCAGCTTGGTCGACAACGGGGGACAATAAGTTAACATACTACTACATTGCAGTCCCGGTCGGTAATCCTGACTCGCCGGAAGGGATAGCCTACATCATTCAGCATACGAACCCCATCATAGGCGCTATCCTTCGGCTTAAGAGCAACCAAACCCGGGCCACCGCCGCAGCTCTCCTGATCGCCCTCTTCACCTCCATACTTATTGCCTTCACACTCATCCACCCACTTCGGAGACTCACCCAGGCCACCCATGATTTTGCCCGAGGTGAACCCAATGTTAAAATTCCGGAACGCGGGAAAGATGAAATCGGACAACTCGGGAAATCCATCGGTCAGATGGTTGAAGAAATTGAAAAGCGTAACATCTATAATCGCGATTTCGTCACCACCCTGGCCCATGAACTTCGCACCCCGCTTACCGCCATCAAGGGCGCCACCGAAATCCTCGAGGAAAGCAAAAATCTCCCACTGGAAAAGCGAGAGAAATTCCAAGCCAACATCCGCATTGAAACTGAACGAGTCATCCGCATGGTCAACGAACTTGGTGAGCTAACACGTCTGGATGCCGAGACCCTGCGTACTGAGCGAGAAACCGTCGACTACTCAGTATTTATTAGACAAGTACTTGAAAAACTTGAACCCGCATTCGACCAACCGCACGCCAGGTTGGTGTCGGAAATCCCTGAGGAAATTATCGACGTCAACATCCTGCCAACCCGGATTGAACAAGTCTTTGCAAACCTGCTGGAAAATGCATTCCGCTATACACCTAGTGAAGGAAAGGTAACCCTGCGTGTGGAAACAAGCCCCGATGGCGAGGTAAGAACCGATGTAGAGGATACCGGTTGCGGAATTGATCCAGTCAACCTATCAAAAGTTTTTGATCGATTCTTTACCACGGAGCCCACTGGACAGCCAAGGGACCATGGGAGTGGACTGGGCCTATCGATCGTGAAGAGCATCATTGAAAATCATGGTGGAACCATCCATGTAAAAAACATCCCTGATGGAGGAGCTCGTTTCACGTTTACCCTGACATAAATCATTATAAGCATCTACTAAAAAGAAGGCATCTCGGCTAAATTAATCATGGTTCTGCCTTATTTCTGCCACATTCCATTTGTCTAAACAAAGCATGATGAAAAACAATGAGACAAAACAATCTTCAAAATCAAACATCGTACGCAATCGATGGTTCGCCTTAGGCCTCTCTTTTTTCGTACTGAATGCATGGGCCGTTCTACGGGAAGAAAAGCCTCACGATAAATTAGAGAATAACCAGACATCGAAATCCATAGCAACAATCCTGGCTCGAACCAGTCCAGATGGCGATGCCACATTAAAGGAACGGTCCGAAATCAGGTGGAACTTTTCTGGACCGGTTGTTAAAGAGGAAGAAACCCACACATGGAGGGAAGTCGGTCCCTTTTCTTTTACCCCGAATCAGGAAGGCATGTTTTGCTGGGAGTCTCAACGAAACCTCGTTTTTAAGCCTCGGGGAAAATGGCCTGTCGCCCACGTCATCCATTCTACAGCAACGAGGGTTCTCAAAGACACACAGAAACGACCGATTCAGGTTCCAGATATCAACTTTAGGACTGAGTCCCTTCGTCTTCTGGGAGTCGAGTTCCACAACGGGGATGACAATATCCGATTTCGCTTCAACACGGAAGTTCACCCGGAGGAACTCGCGAAGTGTCTTATGGTTCAACCCGTTCACTCGAAGAAAACCCTTAGCATAAAGCCAATAACTACAGAACCAACAAAAAGTCCGATCCTTGCCATAGGAGACCATAAAACGTCAAAACTGAGGCTGGAAATCCCCGTCAATCTCCGTCCTGCCAATGGCAAGCTAGGGATCGGGGAATGTATCGTTCGTACACTGGATAACCCGAAACACCTACGGCTCATAAAAACCAGTACAAAAATAGACTCCTTTGGCAAAGGTGACATCGTCTTGAAATTCTCAACGAAAGTACTCCCCGAGAACCTTCGTGGTCACATTGACATCGAGCCAGAGATTCCATTCAGCATTCTTCCCACTAAATACTGGTGGCGCGGACACTGCCGCATCCATGCCAACTTCCTGCCAACGGCCACCTACCGCCTGACTTTTCATAAAGGAATCCGCACGGCAAAAGGGCATCCAAATACCGAGGCATTTGAGCGCACAGTCCATATCCCCTCAAGACCCGCCGGGCTGGCTTTCCTTCATCGTGGTTCACACCTCTCGCCTAACGGCAACCTGCAATTACCCGTGAATTCAATGAATCTGGACCAGATGAAGGTTTCCATAAGTCGCATCTACCCGAATAACCTTGTTATATTTGGGATGCGAAATGCCGACAAATATAGAAGTTACTACGGTCACGCCCACCAGGGGATTTCAGTACCGGTCGTGAAGGAAAAACTTTGGCCCATACTCAATAAACCTAACCAATCTGTTGAATCCCAAATCCACCTCCGTCAACTTCTTAAGCCACCCTATACAGGAATTTACCACATCGACATCCACGGTGAACGTAAAATCCTTCACGTCACCGACATCGGGATAAGCCTTCAGCGGTCTGAAAAAGAAATTCTAGTCTGGGCTAATTCACTTACAACCCTTGAACCCATATCGCAGGCCAATGTAACCTTTTACACGGAAGCCAACCAAATCCTTGCCAATGGTCAAACCAACGCCCAGGGATTGGCACAAATTTCCATCCCAGCGAATTCCGCCGAGGCCCCCTTCCTGCTCACCGTGGAAACAGGGCAGGACCTTGCCAGCCTCTTTCTGGGAGAAACCCTGATTAACAGCCCTTCCAACCGGGAAGGACGACCCTATCTCCACGATCAATCAGAGGCCCATGTCTTCACCGACCGTGGCATCTACCGTCCCGGTGAAACCACACATATTAAAGCAATCATTCGCGATTCCAAAGCCTCTATGACGGAATCTTTCCCTGTTGAGCTACAGATCATCCAGCCCGATGGCCGAGAAGGACGCAGGTTTCATGGGATGCTTTCGTCAAATGGGACAGTAAACTTCGACGTTCCATGGCCCCGTACTAATCCGCTTGGAAAATACACTTTTAATCTTAAGACGCCTGGAAGTGCCGAGCATATCCTCGGCACTTGTAAATCCAGTCTGGAAGAATTCACCGCTGCAAAACTCGCAGTGAAGGTCCAAACAAAGAAGGCATTCGCCAAACCACACGAGACCGTTGAGTTTGAGACCGAGGCAAGAAACCTCTTTGGACGCCCAGGCACCAATCTTCCAGTGACCGGCCACATCCGCTACCTGCCCAAAACATTCAAGCACCCCGACTGGAAGGATTTCCGTTTCCATGATGATGAAAAAACATTCCCAGCGGAACATGCCCAACTCAAGAAGATTGCGATGGGAAAACTCAGCAACGAAGGACTTGCATCATTCCATACTGAAATTGCAGGCATTCAACCGCCCTCCACCGCAGAGATTCTCCTCATCGCTACGGTTTCCGATGTAGCCGGTCGGCCTGTTTCAGGTTCCGTGACCTGTGAAATACATCCATACCCATTCCACATCGGCATCCACAAATCCGTAGAACCAAGGTCATGGGAAATTGCTGCAATTACACCCAAAGGAAAAACTGCACCGGATGGAACACCAATTAAATTAACCATTCAACAAATCTCACGGAGCCTGCTTTTAAGAAAAGATGATAGTGGTCATTATCGATATCATTCCGAGCGGCACTTGGAAGAAGTTAAAGAGAGCACAGTCCATACATTCGGAGGTCACGCCACCTTTATCCTTAAAGATAATCTATCCCCTGGCACCTACCTGATACGCGTGGAAGATGAAAAAGGTGGTTCGTCCGCGTCCATTGAATGGAACGCGGGGAACTCTGGCGAACTTACCCAAAATTGGGCGGGTGAAGAACCTGAAAAAATAGAACTAAGTCTCGATCAAGACAAGTACCTCCCCGGCGAAACAGCAACCCTCAACATCGCAGCACCCTTCACGGGGAAAGCCCTTGTGATCGTTCAGCAGGACACTATCCTTCAAACCCACGTCCTCAGGCTGAATGCTGAAGGGTCAGGCCAAATTTCATTTAATATCGACAAAAAATACTTTCCCAATGCGTGGGTTACCGTCAGCGTAATTCGCAAGATTGCTCCCGGAGTACCCCATTGGAAACCCCACCGCGCCTTCGGCAAAACTTCACTCAGGTTGTCCTCAAAACCACGGCAGCTGAATCTGGAAATCAAGGCACCAAAACAAGTCCGGCCCAACGAAACTTTCGCTACAGCCATCCGCATCACCACGGACGATGGTAGCCCCTCTGATGCCGAAATCACATTTGCTCTCATTGATGAGGGAGTCCTCTCCCTTACAGCTTTCCGTACCCCCGACCCACTTAGCTACTTTCACGCAAACCGTAAACCCGGCTTCCTCCTCCATGACACCTACGGACTACTACTCCCTGAAACAGAAGGAACCCAAATCGGAAATAAACTCGCCGTTGGTTCAGGAGCACAGCCTGCACTTGGTAAGTTCCTCAATCCGTTCGTGGCACGCCGGTTCACAAACCTGGCCCGCTGGAAACCTACAGTCCAGACTGGCCCTGACGGGAAAGCGGAAGTCCACTGGGATCTACCGGAATTTTCCGGCAAGGCCCGGTTGATGGCAATTGCCTCCAGTAAAGACAAGTTTGGCTCGGCACAGGAACACATCATTGTAAAGCGACCCTTCACCGTCACCCATGGACTACCTCGATTCCTTGCCCCGGGAGACCAGCTCACAATGCCCCTACGTATCTATAACGACTCGGATAAAGAAGCAGGTTTCGAGTTGCAGGTCCATACGTCCGAGAACCTTAAGATCAAGAATCCCATCCCCGAGGAAAATGGAAAAATTGCAGTAGGCGGCCACTTCGAAACTTCGGCCCAAATTCATGCCGGAAAACTCCCTGGAAAAGCTTGGGTTGAAATCTCTGCCACTGCCTTGGATGAATCCTATCGGGAACGTATCGAGATCGCAATCCGCCCTGCCTATGCTCGTGAATCCAGGGTCCATACCGGGATACTCACCAAGGGAGAACACATTAGTCTTCCTCTGTCTGAAGACTTTCTCACCGGAACCGTCTCCGGACACTTTGAAACCTCCCCCACCCCGGACGCTCTCCTTGGCCCGGCACTGGAGTCCCTTCTCGGATACCCCTATGGTTGCCTGGAGCAAACTACTTCAGGTAGCTTGCCACTTCTCTATCTCACAGACCTTGCCAAGCGCACCCGACCGGACTTGCTACAAAAGGATGAGGTTCAAGAATATGTGCAGGCAGGGATTCACCGCATCCTCTCCATGCAAGGCACTGAAGGCGCATTTGGTTGGTGGCCCGGCTTAAACAAACCTTTTCATTGGGGAACTCTTTATGCCACTCAATTCCTGGTTGAATCACAAGGAGCGGGTTTCACGGTGCCGCAATCTGACCTGGATCGATCCCTTGCCTGGATTCAGACAAAGCTCAGCTCTTCCAGTAACGACAACCTGCAGACCTACAGCCTGCAAGTCCTCGCACAGGCCCAAAAGCTCCCCCATGGTTGGCTGGATCGGTTCTGGGAAAAGCGAGATGAACTTGATATTGAAAGCCGTATCCGCCTAGCCACCGCCTTCGTCCATTCCGGTAACCGAAGAAAGGCTCAGGTACTCGCCAAGACCATCGCACTCCCGGCACTTGCCAATAATAAGATTCGAAGCTGGCAAACACTGGGGTCACCCCTTCGTTCTCGGGCGCTTCTCCTTGGGCTCCATCTTGAACTTGATCCGCATTCTGCTCGCACAACCAAACTTGCCGCAAGCCTTCAAACTGCTCTTGGCAACGTAAACCACTGGAGCACACAGGAAAATGCGATGCTGCTCCTCACCATGGGCAAGTATGCCCAACATCTTGGAGATCGCAGCTTGGAGACCACCGCCCATTTGTTGATTGACGGTCACCGAACAAAAAATAACTCAGCCCAGCAAAATCATCACTTTACAGAAGGTAAACTTCCGGGGGAACTCCGGTTGACCAATCAAGGGCCCGGACCTCTCTACTACTCCCTCACCCTCGACGGCATTCCGCAATCCCCACCTAAAAGCGGTGATAATGGGATTCGTATAACACGCTCCTTTCTGGATGAAGATGGAGTTCCCATCGGTGATCGTCACGTACATCGTGGCGAAATATTGCGAGTGGAACTTTCGATCGATACCCGTGGCAATGAACTTGACCATCTTGCCATCCGTGACCTCCTCCCTGCCGGTCTTGAAATTGAAAGATCGGAA
>Ga0209660_1000272_pt1 | contig 31616 bp, 25 predicted proteins | sample SaaInlV_100m_DNA_2_FD_184659 | JGI IMG/M metagenome (GOLD analysis project Ga0209660, IMG submission 184659) | Marine microbial communities from expanding oxygen minimum zones in the Saanich Inlet - SI072_LV_100m_DNA (SPAdes) (version 2) | ecosystem: Environmental > Aquatic > Marine > Intertidal... | reverse complement strand
CAATTAAAATTGGATTTTCTTCAGCTGCTTTAAATGCTTCTTCAACAAAGTTTTTAAGCTGACTTTTTTCATGAACAATTTCCATTGCTCTTCCACCTAATACATAAGAAGGTCTAACCATTAATGGTAAACCAATTCTCTCTGCTATTTTGATGGCTTGTTTATAAGTTTTAGCAATTCCACTTTCAGCTTGTTTTAACTTTAATTTATTGAGAAGATTTCTAAATAGATCTCTATCTTCTGCTAAATCAATTGATGTGTATTGCGTTCCTAAAATTGGAAGTTTGTTATTATGTAAAAATTTAGCAAGTTTAATTGGAGTTTGGCCACCAAACTGAGCGATAATACCAACTAAGTTTCCTTTTTCTTTTTCTTTTTTAATTATATTAAAGACATACTCTTCTTTTAAAGGCTCAAAGTATAAACGATCACTCGTATCATAATCTGTTGATACAGTTTCAGGATTACAGTTAATCATAATGGTCTCAAAACCAGCATCTTTCAGCGCAAAACTAGCCTGACAGCAGCAATAATCAAACTCAATTCCTTGTCCTATTCTATTTGGCCCACCACCTAGTATTATGATTTTCTTCTTAGCTGATGGATCAGCCTCACACTCTGAATTAATTGAGAAATTACGCTGATATGTTGAATACATATAAGGAGTGAATGATTTAAACTCAGCTGCACAAGTATCAACTTTCTTAAATACGGGTAATATTTTAAGAGCAGTTCTTTTGCGTCTAACAGCATCTTCCGATGTTTTTGTTAGCTCTGATAGTTTTTTATCAGAAAAACCAATAGATTTTATTCGGTTAAACTCATTAAAATCTTTAGGTAATCCTTTATTCTTAATCTTAGTTTCATTATCTACAATTTCTTTAATTTGCTCTAAGAACCAAGGGTCAATTTTTGATAAAGAAAATATTCTCTTTAAATCAATATTTTTTCTAATCGCCTCAGCAACTAACAAAATTTTATTTGGAATACTTTCTTTAAGTTTCTTTTCAATTTGTTTTTTATTTAGATCAAATATTCTGTCCAGCCCTGAAAATCCTGTTTCAAGTGACACCAATGCTTTTTGAAGTGACTCTTTGAAGTTTCTACCAATTGCCATTGCCTCACCAACTGACTTCATGGAAGTGCCTAGTATTGCTGGAGAAGTTGAAAACTTTTCAAAAGTAAATCTTGGAATTTTAGTTACCACATAATCGATACTTGGTTCAAACGATGCAGGAGTTACTTTTGTAATTTCATTTTTTAATTCATCTAATGTATAACCAACAGCAAGTTTTGCAGCAACTTTTGCAATTGGAAAACCAGTTGCTTTTGATGCAAGCGCTGATGAACGTGACACTCTTGGGTTCATTTCAATTACAACCATTCGTCCATTTTTTGGATTGATTGCAAATTGAACATTTGATCCACCTGTTTCAACTCCAATTTTTCTCAAACATGCAATGGATGCATTTCTCATTACTTGGTATTCTTTATCAGTTAAGGTGAGAGCAGGGGCAACAGTCACTGAGTCCCCAGTGTGTATTCCCATTGGATCAATATTTTCAATCGAACAGATGATGATACAGTTGTCTTTTTTATCTCTTACAACCTCCATCTCAAATTCTTTCCAGCCTTCTAAGCACTCTTCAACTAATACTTGGCTCACAGGAGATTCGTGTAATCCACTTTTAATAATTTTTAGATATTCCTTTTCATTTTTAGCAATTCCACCACCAAGACCTCCAAGAGTAAATGCGGGTCTTATGATTGCAGGCAATCCTATTTTTTTTAAAACTTTAGATGCTTGATTGATGTTATTGACGATTTCAGATTTAGGTAGATCTAAACCAATATCGATCATATTTTTTCTAAATTTCTTTCTATCTTCTGCGTTAGATATTGCTTTTGAATTTGCACCTATTAATTCTATTTTATATTTTTTTAGAATTCCTTTTTTCTCAGCTTCCATTGCAAGGTTAAGAGCAGTTTGACCACCCATCGTTGGGAGAATTGCATCTGGTTTTTCTTTTTTAAGAATTTTTTCTAAAACCTCTAAAGTAATAGGCTCAATATAAGTTTTATCAGCAACATCAGGATCAGTCATAATTGTTGCAGGATTTGAGTTAATTAACACAACTTTATAACCCTCATCTCTCAAAGCTTTACATGCTTGTGTTCCTGAATAATCAAACTCACAAGCCTGACCAATTATAATTGGACCAGCTCCAACAACTAATATTTTTTTAAGATCTTTTCTTTTTGGCATTTTTTTTCATGTTGTTAATAAATTCTTGAAATAAATAAACACTATCTTGTGGTCCTGGGTTTGACTCTGGATGATATTGAACAGAAAATATTGGTTTGTTTTTTAATTTGATACCCTCAATGCTATTATCAAATAGAGATTTATGGGTAACTACAATATTTTTTGGTAAATTTTCTTTGATGACTTCAAAGCCATGATTTTGACTGGTGATTTCCACATTATCATGGATTAAATTTTTAACAGGGTGGTTTGCGCCTCTATGACCTAGTTTCATTTTTTTTGTTTTAGCACCAAGTGTCAATGCAAGTACTTGATGACCCAAGCAAATCCCAAATATTGGTAAATCTTTTTTAATTAAATCTCTAACTATTTTGATAGCATATTTTCCAGTGGCGGCTGGGTCTCCTGGACCATTAGATAAAAATATACCATTTGGTTTAAGAGTTAAAATTTTGTCAGCCGAAGTTTTACAAGAAACTACAGTTACTTTACAATTAAAGTCAGAAAAATATCTTAAAATATTTTTCTTTATTCCATAATCTATAGCAACTACATGAAATGAATTTTTATTATTTTTTTTGTAACCTGTTTCTTTTTTCCAAGTTTTAAGACCTTTCCAGATATAATTTTTCGATGTGGTTACTTTTTCTGCAAGATCAAGGTTTTTTAATCCACTCCATTTAATTGTTGAGTTGGTTAATTTACTAATATTAAATTTGCCAGTTTTAGAATACGAGACGGTTCCTTTCGGAGCACCCTTGTCTCTAATGAAATTGGTTAAACTTCTAGTATCTAACCCTGTAATTCCAACTATTTTATTTTTTTTAAGCCAAGAATCTAAATGTTGAAATGATCTATAGTTTGAGGGTGATGTTATTTCTGAATTAAATATCACTCCTTTAGTCCATATTTTATCAGACTCGTAGTCTTCTTTATTAGTTCCAACATTTCCAATATGGGGGAAGGTAAAGTTTATAATTTGCCCAGCATAAGATGGGTCTGATATAATTTCTTGGTATCCTGTTATTGATGTATTAAAACAAACTTCTCCGGTAGCCTCTCCCTGATAACCAATTCCAACTCCTTTAAAAACCTTTTTGTTTTCAAGAACTAAGACGCCTGTGCTGATTTGTGAATTTTTTGAGTTCGATTTTTTTGCTTTTTTGATCAATTACAACTCTTGAGTTAGAGGTTAATACAATAATTGCATTATTATCGCAACAGAGATGTAATATAAAATTGTAAAAAAACAATTTTTCTTTTGAAGATTTTTTTCTTTGAAGTAGATTAAAAAATTATGGCATTAAAAGAAACTATTGAAACTGATTATAAAAACGCACTAAAAGCTAAAGATAAAACTAAAATATCAACCTATAGGTTAATATTATCATCTATTAAGGATTTAGACATTGTTAATAGATCTGGTCCTAACAAAAAGGATACTGATGACGAAGATATTAAAAAGCTTTTAAAAAAAATGGTTAAACAAAGAGTCGAATCGATAGATATTTATAAAAAAAACAACAGATCAGATCTTTTAGAAATTGAGCAAAACGAATATGAAATTTTAACAGCGTTTTTACCAAAACAGCTTGGTGAAGAGGAAACCAAGAAAATATGTGCTGAGGTAATATCAAAACTTGGAGCAAGTTCAGTTAAAGATATGGGAAAAGTAATGGGTGAATTAAAAAAACTACATGCTGATGAAATTGATTTTGCAAAAGCAGGTCCGCTAATCAAGGAATTATTGGGCAGTTAATGAAATACCCCAAAGAGTACCTGGATGAGATTAAAACGAGGCTCAAAGTTTCAACAGTTGTATCAAAGTCAGTTGCTTTAAAGAAAAGAGGCAAAGAATATGTAGGTTTGTCTCCATTTAAAACGGAAAAAACTCCATCATTTACAGTTAATGATGAAAAGGAATTTTATCATTGTTTTGCAACATCCGAGCATGGAAATATTTTTGATTTTGTAATGAAAACACAAAATTTTAAATTTGGCGAGGCTGTTAAACATCTGGCTCAGCTAGCAGGCATGCAACCTTACATGTTTTCAAAACAAGATGAGGAAAGAGAAAAAAAATGGAAGGAATATTTATCAATCTATAGTCAGTATGTTGATTTTTATCATAGTGAGCTATTAAAAAATGAAAAATATTCAAACGCTAGAGACTATTTAAAAAATAGATCATTAGGCAGAGAAGAGGTTAAAAAATTTAAAATTGGCTACATAGAAAAAAATCCCAGTTTTTTTGATAAATTAAAAAATGAATTTAGTGAACAAGCTTTAGTAGAGAGTGGATTGTTTTATCTAGATGAAAAGAAAAAAATATATGTTGAGAGATTTAGAGGAAGATTAATTTTTCCAATAAATAATATTTCAGGACAACCAATTGCTTTGGGGGGAAGAATAATAGAAAATTTAGATTACTTAGCAAAATATATTAATTCACCAGAAACAACTTTTTTTAAAAAAGGTTCAAATCTATATAATTTAGATTTAGCTAGAAAATTATCTAATAAATTAGATCACATTTATTTAGTTGAAGGATACATGGATGTTGTTGGATTGAGTAAAAATGGAATTGAAAATGTAGTTGCTAACCTTGGAACTTCATTAACTGATAAACAAATTTTAACTTTAAATCAGTTCTTTGATGATATTATAATTTGTTTTGATGGTGATGAGAGTGGATATAAAGCTGCTCTTAGAGCTGCTGAAAATTCTATAAGAGAATTAAGACCCGAAAAACAAATATCTTTTTTATTTTTACCAGACAAGGAAGATCCTGATAGCTATGTAAACAAACATGGTAAAAACTATTTTGTAGATTTTACAAAACAAAGCAAATTATCCATACATCAATTTATTTTTAGTCATTATAAGAAACAGACTGAAAACAACCCATCTTCAATGGCAATATTTGAAAAAAAACTTAGATCTATAGTAAATACGATTAAAGATGATTTTATTAAAAAATATGTGCTTGAATATTTTTTGGAAAAAATTGCAGAGTTAACTCCTCACTCTAATCAAAATAAGAAAAAGTTTTATGTAAAAAAGACAAAATCACTTGATTCAACTAAAAAATATTTTAACGAAAGCAAATCAATAACTGGTGTAGAGCTAAAAGAATTTTCTTTACTATATCTACTTCTAAATAATCTATCTCTTTTTCAAGCAAATATTCACCTAATTGAAAATATAAAGCTGTTCACTGAAATAAATAAACAAATATTTAATTCCATTATTGAAAGATTAAAGTCTGGTGAACAAATAAGTGTCGAAGATCTAAATTTCGATAAACAACTACTAGATAAAATAAATAAATTTGCTCCAATTAAACATATTTTAAAAAATAAACCTGAAAATGACAATCAAGCGATAGAATTGCTGGATGATATTTCTAAAGATTTATTTAATTACGATCTTGAGTTCAGAATCCAAGAATTAGAATCGAGGTTTTCAAAAGATATGAGCGAAACAACATTTAATGAGTTAAAAGAGCTTAAAAATGAGAGAAAAATCAACTAATCTGAATAAATTAGCAATGGATTTTTGTTAATTTGATATTATATAAGTCTTTCAAACTTATATTGCTGTGGAAAGAATAATTACTAAATCATTTGCTAGATTAATGGGTAGAGGAACCCACAGAGGGTTCATCACTTATGAGGAGTTAAATAAATCTCTTGGAAAAAGAAATCTATCTGATGAAAATTTATCTCAAGCGTTCATTCATATTTTAGATGAGGGTGTAGCCTTAGTAGAAAAAAAATCTGATTTTAAAGTCTTAAGAAAAAAAGAAGGATCTTCCAAAGAAGAAGGTAAGTCATTGGAGAAAAGTGATGATCCTATTAGAATGTATCTACGAGAAATGGGTGGTGTTGAATTACTTTCAAGAGAAGGTGAAATTGCAATTGCAAAAAGAATTGAAGCTGGAAAAGATGTAATGTTAATCGCTCTGTCACAAAGTCCAATGACTGCTCAACAGTTTTATGAATGGAATGATCAATTACAAAAAGACGAAATTCTAGTAAGAGAAATTATTGATATTGATACAAATTACATGGAAGATGAGTCCACTGGTCCTAGTGCGAAACAAAAAAATGCAGGCGAGACTGATAAAGAAGAAAACTCTGGTGATAGTGATGATGATGATGATTTTAACCCAACTCTTGCTGCCATGGAAACTGAAATTAAACCAAAAGTTTTAAAAACAGTAAACACTTTAACAAAAGAATATACAAAATTAATAAAATACCAAAAAGAAAAATTAGATTGTGTTTTAAATTCTCAAAATTTTTCTCCTGCGAAAGAAAAAAGATATCAAAAAATTGTAGATGATATTTTGGAAAATATAAAGTCACTTCAATTATCACCTTCAGTTTTAGAGATATTAGTGCAAAAACACTATGTTGAAAACAAAAAGATTATATCTTTAGAAGGTAACCTTTTAAGGTTAGCGATGGATCATAACATTCCAAGAAATGAATTTATAAAATTTTATATTGGAAATGAAATTAATCCAAATCTTAAAAAATTTTTAGATACGAACTCAATTTGGAAACAATTTTTTACAAAAAACAAAGAAGAGTTTAAAAATATAAGAGAAAGATTAATTGAAATTAGTCATAAGCTAGGAATTTCTGTTACTGACTTTAAAAAATTAGTTAGTAGAGTTCAAAAAGGTGAAAAAGAGTCTAGAATTGCCAAAAAAGAAATGGTTGAAGCTAATTTAAGATTAGTAATATCAATCGCTAAAAAATATACTAATAGAGGCCTTCAATTTTTAGATTTAATTCAGGAAGGAAATATTGGATTAATGAAAGCAGTTGATAAATTTGAGTACAGAAGAGGATATAAATTTTCGACTTATGCAACTTGGTGGATTAGACAAGCAATTACAAGATCAATTGCTGACCAAGCTAGAACTATTAGAATTCCAGTTCACATGATTGAAACAATTAATAAGATTGTTAGAACTCAAAGATTAATTTTAAGTGAGTTTGGAAGAGAAGCTACTCCTGAAGAATTAGCTCAAAAACTTAGAATGCCATTAGACAAAGTCAGAAAAGTTTTAAAAATTTCTAAAGAACCTGTTTCACTGGAAAAACCAGTGGGTGATGAAGAAGATAGTAGTTTAGGAGATTTTATAGAAGATACAAAAGCACTAGCACCTCTTGAACAAGCTATTAAATCTAACCTTGGAGAAGCAACAACTAAAATTTTATCTACTTTAACTCCAAGAGAAGAAAGAGTTTTAAGAATGAGATTTGGTGTTGGAATGAACACTGATCATACTTTAGAGGAAGTTGGTCTTCAGTTTTCTGTCACTAGAGAAAGAATTAGACAGATTGAGGCAAAAGCTCTTAGAAAACTAAAACATCCTAGTAGATCCAAACAATTAAAAAGTTTCTTGGAAAGTTAATTTTACTGGGCCGTTAGCTCAATAGTAGAGTACTGCATTGACATTGCAGGGGTAGTTGGAGCGTAACCAACACGGCCCACCATTTAATTATTATCTATAATTGATAACTTCTAAAAAATGTTATAGTTAACTGTAAGTTTGGGCCTGTAGCTCAGTTGGTTAGAGCAGTACACTCATAATGTATTGGTCCCAGGTTCGAGTCCTGGCGGGCCCACCAAATATTATTTATTTTTTAGGATTTTTTACACCAGCCAATTTTTGTAGCAGATATATTTCTTTTTCAGATAAAGTTTCCTTTTTATTTTTTAAATCTTCTGTAATTTTTGTTTTAAGTGTCATTGAAGACAAAAGACTAGCTATCGAAGAAAATATAGTAATTAAAATGAAGTAAATATATGATGGTGTAAATACTATCATTGCGATTGCAATTATCGACCAGCCAAAAAATATACCTTTTTGAATTGTTCTTTGACTATTTAAGTCTTTAATTTTTGTAAATTGAAAAAATAAAAGCATTGATAAAGCCATTGCAATCGAAATCCCAAACCAAAGAGTGACCGTAATATCAGATGTATTTCCACCTACAAAAGTATCATCCATTGCTTTTTGAACAAAATAAACCATAAAACCTTTGTAAACGAAATATAGTATAAAAATCATTGAGGTAATTATTGAAATTACAAAAGATACTTTTGAGGAAACTGTTATTCTTTTCATTATAAAATTAAATTATATTATTTTTGTAATTACTTAGAAGAAAAATCAGATAAATTTTTGAACAAAGCTTCAATATTACCATCATTTGAACTAATAATTGAATTAAACTCTTCTTTTTGAGTTCTTGCTAAGCTTAATCCTTCAATAATTAGATCTCTAATCAGAAAATTGTCAGGGTTTTTTGTGTAAACTCTCCATTCAATTTTTACTTCAGGTCTACTGTCTGTTGAAACTAGTTTACTTAAAACTATGGTATAATTTTTATTAATTTTATTTTTTGAAATGACTTCAATTTCTGGATTAGAATACTCAGCAAGCCTACTTGAAAAACTTTTCAAAAAATATTCTGCAAAAACTTTTTTGTAAGTTGATAGCTGATCTTTATCCAAGCTTTTTCTGTGAGAGCCTAAAGAATAAAATCCTATACCTGTAATATCTACCGTTTCTCTTGCTATTTGTTTTAATTTTAGAACTCTTTCCTCTTTAGTTAAATTGCTACTTAATGTATTTGCTGCTCTGTTGACTGTTGATTGAATAAAAACATCAGGTTCGATTGAGAAAGAATTGTTAGTATTTGATATAAAAATTATTGAAAATAAAAAAAAGGCGAAAATTTTTTTCATCTATTTTTAAGTAATAATTATTTAGTTTCTATTTCTTCCCAATCACTATCATCCATTGTTTCAGTAATTGTGTTAGAATTAGAAATTTTCATTTGTCTGTCTTGTAAATATAAACTACGCACAGAAGCATAAAAATCCATTGAATTTTTTTCTAAATTTTCAAATGAGTCAATATTTTTTGCTCTAAAGTCGATACCAGTCATTACTCTAGTGCTCCAATAATCAAAATCTGAAAAATGTTGTGTGTCGTTGGCAACAGTAACATTGTACCAAGGATCTCCTCCAACAACATTAACAAGTGAACCAATTGTATCTCTCACAGTTGATGGTCCAATAACAGGTAATACTAAATAACAACCTGGTCCAATTCCCAAAGCACCAAGTGTTTGTCCATAATCCTCTTTTTCATGGTCTGGAAATCCCATCATATCTGCAACATCAAATATTCCAACAACACCGATTGTTGTATTAACAACAAATCTTCCTGTATTAATTCCAGCTTTTTTAAATTCACCTTGAAGAACATTATTTGGTATAGTTACTAGCGTCGACAAGTTGTCTAAGGCATTGCCAGTTCCAGTTCGTACTGGTGAGGGTAAAACTCTGTAAACTTTTGCAATTGGTTTAAAAATTACTTTATCTAAACCTTGATTCAGGGCAAATGTTGCTCTGTTTAAGGGTTCAAAACAATCTTTAACGGTTTTCGTTTTCTTTGATAATGCATTTTCACCATCGCTACCTGCAAATGCATTAGTAGATAGCAAGAGCGTGATTAAAGATAATTTTAAAAATTTTTTCATTTCAAAAGACTATATAATACATATGTAAATAATGTAAATAATGTAAATCGAGATTTAGGTTAAAAAGTGACAATAAAATGGCTGTAAAAACTAGTTTTAATTACTCACCAAACTTTGATTCGAAGAAAAGAAAATTAAATAAGATTAAATTTATTATTTTTCATTATACTGGAATGAAGAGTGAATCTGCTGCAATTAAAAGACTTACGAATATAAAATCTAACGTAAGTTGCCATTATTTCATTAAAAATAATGGGGAAATTATAACTATAGTTCCTGACTCGTACACAGCGTGGCATGCAGGAGAATCAAAATGGAAAAATTATAATTCTTTAAATAAAAATTCAATTGGCATAGAAATTGCTAATCCTGGACATAGTTTTGGATATAAAAATTTTACTAAATCTCAAATATCATCTGTAATAAAATTAAGTAAATTTCTTATTAAGAAATATAAGATTAATACAAAGAATATTTTGGGACATTGTGATATTGCACCTGATAGAAAAAAAGATCCTGGTGAAAAGTTTCCTTGGGAATTGTTGTCGAAAAAAAATATTGGCTATTGGCATGAATTAAAAAAAAATATTTTATTAATAAATAGAAATGTAGAATTAAATAGTTTTGAAAAAGAAATTTTTTTTCATAATTTATTTAAAATTGGATATATGATTAAATTACAAAAAAATTCAAACTTAAGAAAAAACTTATTATTAAAAAAAATAACAAAAGCTTTTCAAAGAAGATTTAGACCAAACAACATAAATGGTAAAGTTGACAAAGAATGCTTAATTATAAGCCAAGATTTAATTAAAAGATAATTCATTTTACTTGAATTTTTAAAGTTTAGTAATAGATTAGGGTTGCCAGATAAATGATTTATCGCTTTAATTTATTAAAGAGGAAAGTCCGGGCTCCACAAGGATACAGTGCCAGATAATACCTGGCGGGGGTAACCCTAGGGATAGTGCCACAGAAAATAAACCGCCATAACATGGCAAGGGTGAAAAGGTGTGGTAAGAGCACACCGGTTCTATTGGTAACAATGAACGCTGGAAAACCCCACTGGGAGCAAGACTAAGTAGAGATGACATTGTTGAAAAACTAAAAGCCATCCTTGGCTCGTCATCAGGGTTAGTTGCTTGAGCTTAAGAGTGATTTTAAGCCTAGACAAATGATAGATTTAAATGACAGAACCCGGCTTATAATTTATCTGGCAAAACTATCCACAAGTTAAGTTTTTAATATAATAAAATGTTCTTGTTTTAATTCATTATTGAATCAACTTTGTTCTTTTTTTTCAATCCCATGATTTATTGTTGCTAGCTCTAATAATTTGATCCATCTTACACATTTGATTATAAAAAAGTTATTAACTGCAGTCAAAAATCAATAATAATGAGTATTTGACAGCATATTAAATAACCCATATATTCCCATATATTCCCAATTATGGAATTAAAAAATTATAAATTATATGTTTTTATCAACTTACGAGAACAAATTAGACAAAAAAGGAAGAGTTTCTGTGCCAGCTAGTTTTAGATCTCATTTGTCAAATTTAGGATACAATGGAGTTGTTTGTTATCCATCATTTAATAATTCATCATTAGAAGCATGTTCACAAGACAGAATTGAAAAAATTTCTTCTGCAATAGATTCTTTAAATCCCTTTGAAGAAAAAAGAGATTTCTTTGCAACATCAATTTTAGCAGAGAGTACAAATTTACAATTTGATAGCGAAGGAAGGATATCTATCTCTTTAAAATTATTAAAGCATGCCAAGATAAAAAATAGCATGTTGTTTGTTGGTCAAGGTCAAACTTTCCAAATATGGGAGCCAACTGCATTTGAAAAATTTAAGGTAACAGCGAGAAAAAAAGCAAATTTAAATCGAGCAAACCTTAAATGGGAAAAACATTTTAACAACTATGAGGGGAAATAACAGATGACAATTAACTTTAAAGCACCAGAAATTAAAGAGCTACAGCCACGACTATTAGTAATGGGAGTTGGTGGAGCAGGCGGAAACGCAATAAATGAAATGATTGAAAATAATCTACAAGGTGTAGAATTTATTGCAGTCAATACTGATGCACAGGATTTAAAGCTAAGTAAATGCAAAACAAGAATTCAAATTGGTTTAAATCTAACCAAAGGTTTGGGAGCTGGTGCGAAACTTGATATAGGTCAGGCAGCAGCAGACGAGTCTTTAAATGAAATAGTAAACACACTTCAAGGTGCAAATATGGTTTTCATAGCAGCTGGTATGGGTGGTGGAACAGGCACTGGTGCTGCCCATGTCATTGCTAGAGCCGCTAAAGAATTAAATATTTTAACGGTAGGTGTTGTTACTCTTCCATTTTTATATGAAGGTCCCTCTAGAATGAGAAGAGCACAACAAGGTTTAGAAGAATTAAGAAAACATGTTGATACAATAATTGTTATTCCAAATCAAAATTTGTTTAAAATAGCAAATGAGCAAACAACATTTGAAGATTCTTTTAATCTTTCAAATAATGTTTTAATGCATGGAGTTCAAAGCATAACAGATTTGATGGTAAGACCAGGTTTGATTAATCTTGATTTTGCTGATGTTGAAACTGTTATGGCGTCTATGGGCAAAGCTATGATGGGAACTGGCGAAGCTGAAGGAGAGGGAAGAGCTCTTAAAGCTGCAGACATGGCAGTAAGCAATCCATTAATTGATGACTATACTTTGAAAGGTGCAAAAGGATTGTTGGTTAATATTACGGGTGGAAAAGACCTTAAACTTTTTGAAGTTGATGAGGCAGTTAACAAAGTTAGAGCAGAAGTTGATCCAGAAGCAGAGTTAATTATTGGTGCTATCACTGATGCTGAGCTAGATGGAAAAATGAGAGTTTCAATTGTTGCGACATCATTAGATGGTCAACAACCGGAGACAAAATCTGTGATAAATATGGTTCATCGTATTCAAAACAGAAATCCAGGCTATTCAGATTTTTCAAACGTAGGGTCATCTGCATCTTTTAATTTTTCAAACTCAATTTCCAATCCTGTTTCACATGGTGCTAATGCACTTAAACTTGAAAATGAAATTGTTCAAGAGCAACATCAAGAACACTTAAATTCGAATGTTACAAATGGGGAAACAATGAACAGTAATAATTTTGAAACCGAAAGTGTTGTTGAAGATAGCTCTGTAAATGAAATGGAAAAGTCTTTTACACAAGAGGCTATGGAAGAACCTCAAGAACAAATAGTAGAAGAAAATATTGAAGAAGAAGTTTCTAATGATCTTAAGGAATTTGGTGTTGACTCCGATGCACCAGATTTATTTAGTTCAGAAACTGAAAATTTAAGTTCAGATGATTTATTATCTTCAAGTGACGAAGAAGATGACGATCTTGAGATACCAGCATTCCTAAGAAGACAAAAAAATTAATGGTCTTCAAAGAAATAAATGGAAGCCACCATAGTATCGGAAGTGCAAAGACATTATCCGGTACTGCTAAAAGAAATTATTAGCATTATTACCCCTCAATATGGTGGCACATTTATTGACTGCACATTTGGTCAAGGTGGTTATTCAAAAAAAATCTTAGAGTTTGAAAATACTAAAGTAATAGCTTTAGATCGTGATATTGAAAGTGAAGTAAAAGCTAATCAGCTTAAAGATAAATTTGAAGATAGATTTTTATTTAAAAATATTAAATTTAGCCAACTTAATAATTTAAAACTCAAAAATGAGAATATTAAAGGTGTGGTTTTTGATCTTGGCTATTCTTATACACAAATAAAAGATCCTAAAAAAGGATTATCATTTCAATCCAAAGGAAACTTAAATATGCAAATGGGTTTAAATAATTATTCAGCTGAGGACGTAATAAATAAACTAGATGAAAAGAAGCTAGATAAAATATTTAAATTTTTTGGTGAAGAAAAAGAAAGCAAATTTATAGCCAGAAATATTGTTAAAGAGAGATTAAAAAATAAGATAGATACCCAAACTCTAGTAAAGATCATAGATAAGACGAAAAGAAAAAAAAACTATAAAGTTCATAGTGCCACAAAAGTTTTTCAAGCTCTAAGAATTTTGGTTAATAAAGAAATTAGTGAATTAATATCTGGACTTATTAATGCAACAAAAGTTTTGAAAAAAGATGGAGTGTTAGCAGTAGTTACATTCCATTCACTGGAAGACAAAATTGTCAAATATTTTTTTAAAAGTCTTTCTGAAAAAAAAAGTATATCACGATATGTGCCTATTACAGAACAAGCAGAAACTTTACTTAAGCTAAATGAAAAAAAACCAATTGTGCCATCTGATGAAGAAATAAATGAAAATTTACCATCAAGGTCTGCAAAATTAAGATATGCAATTAAAAAAACTGATTTTTATGATTTTGAAACTGACATTCTAGATCAATTTAGCAATCTGATCGAGATAGAAAACTTTGGTGACAATCTGTGAAAAAAATTTTCTTAGTATTAATAATTTTTTCATTAATTTTATCAACAGCAATAATTAAAAATTCAGCAAAAAAAAATGAAGATAAAATTTTTACAGTAAAAGAAAATTTAAGAGTCTTAAATTCTGAGTATGAAAAGATTAAATTAGAACATGATTATTTAAGTTCTTCAGAAAAATTATTGGAATTTCAATCATTATATTTTGAAAATGACTTAGTACAAAAAAAAATTGAAAGTATTAAAGTTTTCAAAACTATTAATCGAGATAAAAAAATTCAAGATTTAAAAATAATTAAAGATTAATGAAAAAATTAAGATCAAAAATTGTTATTGAAGATTATAAAAATAATTTTGTTTATAAAAAAAATGAAGCAAACTTAAATATACAATTTAATAGAGTAGCATTTATATTTTTCATTTTTTTTATTATTTATCTTATTTATACTATTCATTTAATTCATCTTGGATCACGTAAATCTAAAGTTAAAATAGCGGATAGCTTTCCTGCATTTACTAATAATCTCTATAGAGCAGATATAACTGATATAAATGGTAATTATTTAGCTAAAACAGTTAAATCTATCGACATAGGCATAAAGACGTCAGATGTAATAGATAAGAAAAAACTTTTATTAAGTTTAAACATTATTTTTCCCAATAAAGATTTTAATAAAATTAAAAAGCAGCTTGATACAAAAAAATTCTTTTGGTTAGAAAAAAAAATTTCTGAAGAAAACTACGAAAAAATAATGAAACTTGGAGATAAATCTATAAAGCCAGAGGAAAAGGTTTTAAGAATGTATCCTCAAAAAAATCTTTTTAGTCATATTATTGGTCAAATAGACGATGACAATAATGGAATTTCTGGTCTTGAAAAATCTTTTGACGAAATTTTAAGAAAATCAAAAAAACTCATGAAACTTACAGTTGATAAAGATGTGCAGTTTTTAATACGTAACGAATTAATTAGATATCAAGAAATTTTTAAAAGCAAAGGTAGTGCAGCAATACTAATGAATGTAAATAATGGAGATATACTTTCACTTATTTCATTGCCTGATTTTAATCCAAATGAAAGGCAGAATATAACTGATGTTAATTTTATTAATAGAGTTACCAAAGGAACTTATGAACTTGGCTCAGTTTTTAAACCATTAACATTTGCGAGCGCTTTAAACGAAGATTTAATACAACCAGAAACTGAATTTTTTGATTTACCGAAATCTATTCGATGTGATAAACATAGAATAGGAGAGTATGACAATAAAATTCCTTCAGATTTAACAGCCGAACAAATTTTAATTAGATCAGGAAACATTGGCTCAGTTAGAATTGCTCAAATGATTGGATCAGAAAAACATAAGTCTTTTTTGGAAAAAGTAGGTGTTCTAAGTTCAATTGATTTTGACATAGGCGAAGTGGCTCCACAAAAGGATTATAATTTTGGAAAATGTAAATTAGCTACAGCTTCATTTGGGCATGGTGTTGCAACCACAATTCTTCAGTTAGCAAAAGGTTATGCAGTAATATCTAATGGAGGTTATGATGTTAGACCGACTTTAATTAATAAGAATACTGAAAATAATAAAAAAGGGATTAGATTGATTAATAAAGGAGTTTCTGCACAAGTAGTTACAGCTTTAAGAAAGATCGTTAATACAGAAGAAGGAACCGCAAAATTCGCTGATGTAGCAAATTACGAAATTGGTGGCAAAACCGGAACTGCAGATCAACCAAAAGAAGGTTCTTATTCTGAAGCTAAGATAAATACGTTCGCTTCAATATTTCCAACTTCAAATCCACAATATGTGTTTGTTGTTATGTTGGACACGCCACAAAAAGCAAAGGATTATTATTATAAATACCGGCATCAAAAAGGTGGTTGGAAGGGAACCTTGTATAATACAGCAGGGTGGACTTCAGTAGAGGTAGCTGGAAAAATAATGGACAAAATTGGGCCTATTTTAGCCACAAAATATCTAGAAATTAATTAATTATGCTTCTAGGAGATTACTTCCCGAATATTAAAGATAGTTACAAAAAATTTTTTTTTTCAGGAATCTCATTTAATAGCAATCAAATAAAAAAAAATTATATTTTTTTTGCAATTAAAGGAAATAAAATAGATGGTAATAGCTTTATATCATCTGCAATCTCGAATGGTGCAAAAATAATTATAACTGAAAAAAAAATTAGTAGATTAAAAAATGGTATTTTATTTATTCAATCAAATAATATTAGAAAGTTATTAGCTGAAATTTCATTTAAAATTAATAGCAAAATACCCAGTAATATTGTTGCAGTTACAGGTACAAATGGAAAATCATCTATTGCAGATTTTTATTATCAGATATTAAATTTGAATAATAAAAAAGTTGCTTCAATTGGAACTTTAGGAATTAAATCAAAAAAATTTAAAAAAAATTTATCTAATACCACAATAGATCCGATTCAATTAAGCAAAATTTTAAGCAATTTAAAAAAGCAAAATATTAATAATGTCATTATGGAAGCATCCAGTCATGGCTTAAGCCAAAATAGATTGGATGGATTATCTTTCAATACTGGAATATTTACAAATTTATCACAAGATCATTTAGATTATCACAAAAATATAAAAGATTATTTAAAAGCTAAATTATATTTATTTGAAAAATTAATTAAAAAAAATGGAAATATAATAACCGATGAAAAAATATCTCAATTTAAAAAAATAAAAAAAATAGCATCAAATAAAAATTTAAACCTTTTTTCGTTATTAGATAAGAAAAATAATTTTCAATTCTTATCTCATAAGTTTGAAGATGAAGCTCAATTGTTGGAGATAAAATACAATAATTTAATACACAAAATTAAACTTAATTTGATAGGAAAAGTTCAATTAAAAAATGTATTAATGGCAGTCATTGCATCAATAAAAAGTAACATTAATATTAAAGAAGTATTAAATGTTATACCAAAAATAAAATCTGTAGAAGGCAGATTTGAAAAAATAGGCAGAATTAAAAATAATTCAAAAGTAATATTAGACTATGCGCATACACCGGATGCTTTGAAAACTTGTATTAAAAATTTAAAAGAGCAATTTCCAGGACACAAAATTGTTTTAGTGTTTGGATGTGGAGGGAATAGAGATCAAGATAAAAGAGCTAAAATGGGTAAAATTGCAGATTTTTTTTCTGATAAAATATATCTTACTGATGATAATCCAAGACTAGAACAAGCCAGCAAAATAAGAAAAGACATAAAAAAAGGGATAAAAAAGCAAAAAGTGTTGGAATTTTCAAATAGAGCAAAGGCAATATCAGAAGCAATAAATTATTTAAATACTGGAGAAATTTTACTTGTAGCTGGAAAAGGTCATGAAACAATCCAGGAAATTGGCATTAAAAAAATTTTCTTTTCAGACAAAAAAATTATTCTTAATGCAATAAAAATAAAAAATTTGGCTTTATCAAATAATTTAAAAGTTAATATAATCAAAGAGCTCTACAGAAAAAAGAAATCTAATCATGTTTTTTTTAAACAAGCGAAAATTAATTCTAAAGAAATAAAAAAAGGTGACATTTTTTTTGCAATTAAAGGAAAAAAAAATGATGGTAATAAATTTGTGAGTGAAGCCTTTAATAAAAAAGCATCAATAGCAATAGTAAATATAATTAATAAAAATAATAATATTAATCGTCAAATTAAAGTTAAGGATACTCTAGAAATTTTAACAAAAAGTTCTAAAATATATAGACAAAATATAAATACAAAAATTATAGCTATTACAGGAAGTTGTGGAAAAACTACTTTGAAAGAATTATTAGGTAGTTCATTAAATCAAATATCCAAAGTAGGCATTTCTCCTAAATCATACAACAATAAATATGGTGTTCCTTTAAGTATTTTTAATTTAGATCAAAAAGATGATTATGGAGTTTTGGAAATAGGAATGGATAAAAAAGGTGAAATTGATTATCTTTCTAAAATTGCTCAACCAGATGTTAGTGTGATCACCAACATTAACTATGCTCATGCTAAAAATTTTAGAAATTTGAAACAAATTGCATTAGCAAAATCAGAAATAATTGATAATACAAAAGATAATGGTTTCATTGTTCTTAATGCAGACGACACTTTTTTTGCTTTACATAAAAAAATAGCTAATAAAAAAAATCTTAAAATCTTATCATTTGGTATTAATAATAAAAATTCAAATATTAAACTCATTAACATTAAAAAAATTGGAAATAAATTTAAGGCAATAATAGAAATAAATAATTTAAAAACTTCTTTCTTAATTTTTAACGATTTTCAAAATAATATTTATAATATTTTAGCTACCTTGGGAGTTATGAGTATTTTTTTTGATATATCCAAAATAAATAAAAATATATTTCTTAATTTTAAAATACCAAATGGTAGAGGGGATATTTCTAAAATAAATATTAATAATAAAAAATTAAATTTGATTGATGAAAGTTATAATTCAAATCCATTATCTCTCAAATCAGCAATTTTAAACTATGATAAAATTGATTCAAAAAATTCAAAAAAATATATACTACTTGGCGATATGCTTGAGCTTGGTAAACATTCTAAAAGACTTCATCAATCTATCGGAGCAATAATAAACCAAACCAAAATAGATAAGTTATTTGTTAAGGGTAGTAAAATTTCTCATGCATTCAATTCTGTTATAAAATCAAAAAGAGGAAGGATATTAAATAATAATTCTCAAATTATTGATTTGATTAAAAACCATTTAAATAATAATGATTATCTCATGATAAAGGCTTCAAACGCGACAGGACTCAATAAAATAGTGAATAATTTGAAAGACAATAAATAAATGCTTTATCAATTTTTATTAAATTTTATTGATACTTTTAGCTTTTTAAATGTCTTTAAATATATAACATTTAGAACAGGATTATCTTTGTTCACTTCATTAATAATTGTTTTATTAATTGGTGAACCTTTCATTAAATTTTTTTCAAATAGAAAAATATTAAATCCTATACGTGATGATGGACCAAAAGATCATATTGTAAAAAAAATTGGTACACCTACAATGGGTGGAGTAATCATTTTATTTGGATTATTAATTTCAATTTTATGTTGGGGTGATTTATCTAATGTAGGTATACTTTTTTGTATTTATATAACCACTTCTTTTGGCTTACTTGGTGCATTAGATGATTATAAAAAAATTAGATATAATAATTCCTCAGGCATTTCATCAAAATTCAAAATGATATCACAAATTTTACTAGCAATTTTAGGAATTAGTTTTTTTGTCTATTTTGCAGACTATCAAGAAATTACTAATTTGTATTTTCCATTCTTTAAAAATTTAATAATTAATCTTGGTTGGTTTTTTATTCCTTTTTCTGTATTTGTAATTGTAGGATCATCTAATGCAGTTAATTTAACTGATGGGCTTGATGGATTAGCTACAGTTCCTGTAATTCTGGTTGCTGGTTGTTTTGCATTTATAAGCTATGTAACAGGAAATATTGTTTTTTCAGATTATTTACAAATTCCTTATATTGAAGGTACAGGTGAAGTTTCAATTTTTTGTGGAGCAATAATAGGATCATGTTTAGGATTTTTATGGTTTAATGCACCACCAGCAAAAATTTTTATGGGCGACACAGGCTCTCTAGCACTTGGTGGTTCTCTAGGTGCGGTTGGAATAATTACTAAGCATGAAATAGTACTAGCAATTACAGGTGGATTATTTGTTCTAGAGGCTATTTCGGTAATGGTCCAAGTAATTTCTTTTAAACTAACAGGAAAAAGAATTTTTAGAATGGCACCTATACACCATCATTTTGAAAAAAAAGGATGGCCAGAATCAACCATCGTAATAAGATTTTGGATTATATCAATTATTTTAGCAATGATAGGTTTGGCTACTTTAAAATTAAGATAATGATAAGTAATAAAAATATTTTTTTAGAAAAAAAAATATTAATATATGGACTGGGTAAGAGTGGAATTTCATCATTCAAATTTTTAAATAATAAAGCTAAAGTATATTTATTTGACGATAACGTAAAAAATAAATTTAAGTATAAAACAAAACAAAGACTTAAAAATATTCATGCGATATCCAAAATTAAGTTTGATAAAATTATTATTAGTCCAGGTATTGATGCTTCAAAGTGTAAATTATCTAAATTTCTTAAAAAAAATTTCTCAAAAATATACACAGATTTAGATATATTTTATTCATTTTATAAAAATAAAAGCATTACTATTACTGGCACCAATGGAAAATCTACTACAGCTAAAATTTTACATGAAGTTTTCTTAGATCAAAACTATGACTGTAGATTGATTGGAAACATTGGAAATCCTGCATTATCCGAAACAAAAATTACGAAAAATACTGTTTTTGTGATTGAAGCTTCATCATATCAGTTAGATTATAGTAAATTATTTACTTCAGAATACTCAGTAATACTTAACATTAGCCCTGATCACATAGAGAGACATAAAAATTTAAAAAATTATGTAAATGCTAAATTTAAGTTATTAAATTCACAGTCATATAAATCTATAGCATTTGTAAAAAAAAATGATTTGTTAATTAATAAAAAAATTAATAATAAAAAATTCAAACAAAAAATTATTAAAGTTGATTTAATAAAAGCAAATAAAGCAATTAAACAATTAAAAAATAAATACTTTTCATCTGTAGGAAATAGAGAAAATTTATCTTTTATTCTAAAAATTTCAGATACACTAAAATTAGATAATAAAAGTTTATTTAAAACTTTAAATCGATTTAAAGGACTACAATACCGACAACAAATAATTTTTGAAAATAAGAATTTAACAATAATTAATGATTCAAAGTCAACTAGTTTTGCTTCATCAGAAAATTTATTGAAAGATTTAAAAAATGTTTTTTGGATTTTAGGTGGCATACCAAAGAAGGGTGATCAATTTAATTTATCCAAAAAACATTGCAAGAATTTTAAAACATTTATCTTTGGAAATAATCATGAAGAATTTCAAAAAAATCTTAAAAATAAGATGTCATTAAAAAATTTTATTAATTTAAATGACGTGCTAGGTGAAATATTTTCCGATTTAAAAAAGACAAAATTAAAAAAAAATATTATTTTCTTTAGTCCTGCAGGGGCATCATTTGATAGTTTTAAAAATTTCGAAAATAGAGGACGTTATTTTAATCAATTAGTTAAAAAATTTGTTAATGCAAAGCGATAGTTTTTTTTATAAATTTTATTATCAGTGGTGGAAAAATATAGATAAACATATTTTTTTTCTTATAGCTTTATTATTTACAATTGGACTTTTTTTTTCATTAGTTTCAACTTCATTAATTGCTTCAGATAAACTGGATACAAATAGTTATTTCTTTTTTTTTAAGCATTTAATCTATATCTTTATAGGAATATTTATAATGTTTATCTTTTCCTCTATAAAAACTGATCAGTTATTTAATTATTCACTAATTTTTTTTGTTGTTGCTTTAATTTCACTATTTTTGGTTCCAGTTATTGGTATTGAGGTAAAGGGATCAAAAAGATGGATAGATTTATTTTTTTTACCAAGATTTCAACCTATTGAGATATTAAAACCTTTTTTAATCATTATGTTATCAACTATTATATGTAGTAACAGAAGCTCGAATCTTTATTTGAAATATTTGTTATCAATTATCTTAGTGTCAATGATTTCTTTACTTCTAATAATGCAGCCCGATATTGGTCAAACTCTTCTAGTTGTTTTTTCTTGGGCAATCTTAATTTTTACCTCTGGTATCAACATCTTTTTTCTTTTTGTTTTTTCAATATTTGCCTTTAGTTTACTAGCTTATTTAATTATATACGTCCCTAAGTTTGATTATATTCAAGGAAGAATTTCTTCTTTCTTTAATAGAGATACAGGAACACATAATTTTCAGTCTGATAAAGCAATTGAGTCGATTACAAGTGGTGGTTTTTTTGGAAAAGGTATTGGTGAAGGAACGTTAAAAAATCGAGTACCAGAGGCACACACTGATTATATTATATCTGTAATTTCTGAGGAGTTTGGTGTTGTTGCCATAATATTAATATTGTTATTATTTTTAATGTTTATTTACATGGTTTTTAAAAAAATAAATTATGAAAAAAATGATAAAATTAAACTTGTTTTAATTGGATGTGTGAGCCTAATCTTAATGCAGGCAACCATTCACGTAGGTGTTAATATTAGATTATTTCCTACAACTGGTATGACATTACCATTTTTGAGTTACGGAGGCTCTTCAATAGTAAGTATTTCAATATTATCTGGAATAATCTTAAATTTGACTAAAAGAAAAATAAATAATTGAAAATGAATAGTAAAATTTTAATTTCCACAGGAGGGTCTGGCGGACATGTTGTTCCTGCGATTACAATGCATGATCATTTAAAAAATCATTATGACGTTTCAATTTCAAGTGATATTAGAGGTTTAAGATATCTAAATAATGAGAATTATAAAATTTTTGTAGTAGATACACCTAAGTTAAATAAATTAATTTTATTACCTATTTCAATTTTAAAAGTAGTTTTTTTAACACTAAAATCTTTATTTCTATTAAAAAATGAGAAAATTCAAATTCTGATTTCAACAGGTGGATATATGTCTCTACCATTATGTATAGCAGCAAGAATGTTAAGTATTAAAATTTTTTTACTAGAACCAAATATGGTTATTGGAAGAGCAAATAAATTTTTTATAAAATTTTCTGAAAAAATAATATGTTATTCTGAAAATATTATTGGTTTTCCAAAAAAATTTCGAAGCAAAATAAAAATTTTAAATCCACTTATAAGAAAAAAATATTATGTAGATAAATTAAAAAAATATAAAAATGAAAAATTTACCTTAATTATAATTGGAGGAAGTCAAGGAGCACAAATATTTGATAAGATCTTACATGAGTCAATTATTAAAATATCAAAAACGAAATCTTTAAAAATATTTCATCAAACAAATCAAAAAAATATAAACACTCTTATAAATTTATATTCAGAAAATAAAATTGATAATATTGTTTTTGATTTTGACCAAAATCTTAATTTGCTCTTAGATCAAGTAGATTTATGTATAACAAGAGCAGGAGCCTCTACATTAGCTGAAATATCTCTTCTTAATAAACCTTTTATTGCCATCCCATTGCCAAGTTCTAAAGATAATCATCAATTAGAAAATGCAAATTATTATAAACATAAAGATTGTTGCTGGGTTGTTGATCAAATTAATTTTGATAAAAAAAAATTTGAAGATTTGTTAATAAATATTTTGAGCGATAAAGATGAAATTCTTAAGAAAAAAAATAATTTAGAAAAATTAAATTACCAAAATACTTGGAATAATGTTAATCAAAATTTATTAAATATTATAAATGAAAATTAAATTAGCAAAATCCGAGATTATCCACTTTGTTGGTATTGGTGGAATAGGAATGAGTGGATTATCCCTTATAATGAAGGGTAAAGGTTTTAAAATTCAAGGAAGTGATATAGCCAGCAATAAAAATATAGACAGATTAAAAAAGGAAAAAATAAAGATTACGATTGGACATAAAAAACAGAACATTGATAATGTCACTATCGTTGTTGTCTCTTCAGCAATTAAAAGAAATAATCCAGAGTTAGTAGAGGCAAAAAAAAAACAATTACCAATTTACAAAAGAGGAGAAATGCTGGCGAATATAGTTTCTCTTACAAAAAATATTGTAGTTGTTGGCTCTCATGGTAAGACTACCACGACTTCACTTATAGCTTCAATTTTTCAAGAAACTAAAATAGATCCAACTATTATTAATGGAGGTGTCATAAATTCAATTAATAATACAGCTAAACTAGGTAAAAGTGATTGGTCAATTCTGGAAGCAGATGAGTCAGATGGTAGCTTTATCCATATTCCACCCACATACTCAATAATAACTAATATCGATAGAGAGCATATGGATTTCTATAGTTCTATGAATGAGCTTAATAAATATTTTATTAAGTTTGTAAATAAAGTTCCATCATTTGGAAAATCATTTATTTGCATAGATGATAAGAATAATAAAAATTTAATTAAAAAATTAACTAATAAAAATTTTTATACATATGGTGTCGACACAAAATCAAATTTTTGCATTCAAAACATAAAACAAATGAGAGATTATTCTGAGTTTGATTTAAAAATAATTTTACCAAATAAAAAAAATAGATTAATTAAAAAAATCAAGATTCCTCTATTAGGGACACATAACATTAGAAATTCTGTTGCAGCATCAGCTTTAGCTATCACAGTAGGTTTAACTGTTTCAAATATTAAAAAAGGTTTAAAAAATTTTAAGGGAGTTCAAAGAAGATTTAATAAAATTTTTACATTTAATAAAGTAGATTTTTTTGATGACTATGCTCATCATCCAACAGAAATAAAAGTTGTGCTAGATGGAGTAAATAATGTCTATAAAGGTTATGACAAAGTATGTATTTTCCAACCCCATAGAATTTCAAGATTAAAAGATTTAAAGAAAGAATTTACTTATGCATTTAAAGATGCGGACAAAGTTATTTTATTACCAATTTATACTGCAGGTGAAAAAATGAAATTAGGTTTCAATTATCAAAATTTTGCAAGAGAAATAATTAAAAATTCAAAAGTTAAATTATTTCTGGTAGATGATAGATTTCAATTAGCAAAATATGTAAAGAATAATATATATGGAAAAAAAATAGTTATTGGAATGGGTGCGGGAACTATCTCGGCATGGATGAGAGAAATGCCTAAATATTTATAATGAGTATTAATCAAGATGATCTGTTATCAGAATTTAATGATAATATAAGATTAAATTATAGTTTAAAAAAAAAAAACTGGTTTAATATAGGTGGTAAGACTAAAATTTATTTTAAAGCAACCAGTTTAAAGGAATTAATTAAATTTTTAAAAAAAATTGAAGATAAAGAAAAACTATTTGTACTAGGTGTTGGATCAAATACCTTAATCACTGATAAAATTTATGATGGTGTTGTAATAAAACTTTCAAATAATTTTAATAATATTTCTCTTTTGTCGGAAGACATAATTATTGCTGGAAGTGCTGTAAGTGATAAATCACTTTCAGAGTTTGCAATGAAAAATTGTTTGGGTGGGTTTGAGTTTTTATCCTGCATACCTGGTACAGTAGGTGGTGGAATAAAGATGAATGCAGGTTGTTTTGAAAGGGAATTTAAAGACATATTAATTTCAGTACAAGCTATTAATAAATTAGGACAAGTCATTACGATACCAGCTAAAGAAATCAATTTTAAATATAGAGATAGCGGATTACCACATGATCTAATCTTTTTGAGTGCATCTTTTAAAGGTTATGAAAAAGATTCAGATTTAATTAAGAAAGAAATGGTTAAATTAAAAGAAAAAAAAGAAAAGACACAACCTACTAAAATTAAAACTAGCGGAAGCACATTCAAAAATCCAATAGATCAATCAGATGAAAAAGTTTGGCAATTAATAAAAAAGTCAGTTTCTTTGGAAAAATCTTTTGGAGATGCCTGTATTTCAGAAAAACATTGCAACTTTTTTGTTAATAAGGGTGATGCAAAGTTTGATGACATGATAAGATTAATAGAATTTGTATCCGAAAGTGTTTTAAAAAAAACTGGTGTAAAGTTAGAAACAGAAATTAAAATTTTAAAATAATTTGAAAAAAAAAATACTAATACTTGCTGGTGGAATTTCAAAAGAAAGATTAATTAGTCTTGATACTGGTTTTCAAGTTGCAAAAGAACTAAAAAAAAATGATTATAATGTAAAAATTTCTGAACCAGATAATAATTTAATAAAAAACATTAATAAATTTAGACCAAATGTTATCTTTAATGCTTTACACGGGCAGTTTGGTGAAGATGGTTATATTCAAACTATTCTAGAAGGGTTTAAAATACCATACACACATTCAGGGGTAATTGCTTCTTCATTAGCAATGGACAAGGAAATATCAAAAAAAATTTTTATAAAAAATAAAATTAATACACCTAAATATATTAGATATTCTTATGATAAAAATAATTTTGATTTAATAAAGATAATAGAAAAGAAATTAAAATTTCCAGTAGTAGTGAAGCCTATTAATGAGGGTTCGAGTGTAAATGTTTTTATTTGTACTAAAAAAAATATATCGAAAATTTTAAATTCAATGAAAAGTTACAAGCAAGTAATTATTGAAGAATTTATTGGTGGAAGAGAAATTCAAGTTGCAATTATGGGTAATAAGAAATTAGGAGCAATAGAACTTAAACCAAAAAGAAAATTTTATGATTATCAAGCCAAATACAACACTAATGCAAAAACTGAACATATAATTCCAGTTGTGCTTCCAAACAATAAATTAAATGAGGTCATGAACATGTCGCTTAAGGCACATAAAGTGATTGGCTGTAAAGGAGTTACTAGATCAGATTTTAAATTTTTTGAAAATAAATTTTATCTATTGGAGATTAATACTCAACCAGGAATGACTAAATTATCGCTTGTTCCAGAAATAGCAAAATATAAAGGAATAACATTTATAAAACTAATTGAGTGGATTTTAAAAGATGCAACAACGAAAAAGTAAAAAAATTTTGATATATCTTTTTTTATTATTTTTAGTTGGCTCAATTAACAATATCAATTTTAATAATTTAAAATTTAAAGAAATTGAAAATATAAAAGTTTTAGGACTTGGTAATTATGATAATTCTATTTTGATATCTCAAATTAAAAATTTAAATTTAAAAAATATTTTTTTTATTAATAGAGAAGATATAAAAAAAAAAATAAAATCAAACAATTTAGTTGAAAAATATGAGATTTTTAAGTTATATCCATCATCACTTGTTATTAATATTAAAAAAACAAAATTTTTAGCAAAGATAAATGATAAAGAAAAAATATTTCTTGTCGGTTCAAATGGAAAATTTTTAAAAAATAATTCCTTCTATAATCAGTTGCCATTTATTTTTGGGAAACCAGATGTTAGTGAATTTTTAGAATTTAAAGAAATTATTGATCAATCTAAATTTTCATACAATGAAGTTAAAAATTTATACTATTTTTCATCTAAAAGATGGGATTTAGAACTTAAAAATAATGTAATTATCAAATTATCTAAAGATTATCCAGAAGAGTCTTTAAAGTTAGCATTTGAATTTTTGCATAATAAAGATTTAAAAGATATTAAATTTATTGATGCTAGAATTAAAAATCAGATTATTTTAAATGATTGAAGAAGAAGATTTTGAAACATATTTGTCAATTTCTAAAGACAAATTTCAAATTATTGTTTTTGACATAAAAAACTCGAAAAATTTATTCAGCAATGAGACAATATATGACAATAAAAAAAAATTTCAAATTTTAGAACATTTAGTAGACTTTCTAGATACAAATATTTTTAAAATAGAAAAATTAATTTCTACTTTTGTTAGAAATATTACTTTAGTCATCGACAGAGATGAAAATTTAAGTGTGGATATTTGTGTAAAAAAAAAAAATTATGATGAATTAATAAATCATAAAAATTTAGAGAATACGTTAATAGAAGCTAAAGATATATTTAAAGAAAATTATCAAGATCAAAGAATAACCCATATAGTAATTAGTAATTATTTAGTAAATGGAAAAAAATATTCAACTTTTATTAATAATTTACATAGTCATGACCTTTGTTTAGAAATTAATTTTAGTTCAATTTCAAATGAATTTATTTCAAGTTTAGAAATAATTTTAGAAAAATATCAAATCAAGATTAGTCAATTTTTAAACGGCAATTATATAAAAAATTTTTTTAATCGTACCAAACTTGAACCATCTGAAATGATCTTTAAAATCAAACATGGCTATAATGTAAACGAAGTTTTACTAGTTCCAAAAAATGATGAAAATAAAGGTTTTTTTGAAAAATTTTTTCAATTATTTAGTTAAATCTGTTTTTTATTGTAATATTACTTGTTTTTGAGATTTGCAAATATCAGAATAAAAATCTCAAGTGTCTTACTTAACTCAAAAAACAATTAAAAATAATGTTTCTTTTAAAGGTGTCGCACTACATAGTGGTGTTAATGTAAATATATGCATCAAACCAGCAGACCCTAATTTTGGGATTGTTTTTCAAAGAGTGGATTTAAAAACTAATAATTTAATATATCCAAACTTTATGAATGTGACTAATACCTCCCTTAATACAACTATAGAAAATGAGAATGGGGTCAAAGTTTCAACAATCGAACATTTGATGGGAGCATTATTTGGATTAGGGATTGATAATGCGCTAATAGAAATAGATAATGAAGAAGTTCCAATTTTAGATGGTTCAGCAAAAAAATTTATTGATGAAATTATTAAAACTGGATTTAAATTAAGTAATTCTCCAATTAAGATTATCAAAATAAATAAAAAAATAGAATATTCAGATGGTGAGAGATTTATATCAATACAGCCAACAACCTTAAGTCTTGATATAGATTTTGAACTTAAGTACAAAAATGAAATTATTGGAAATCAAAGAAACAAAGTTAAAGTATATGAAGATGATTTAACTGATGTTTATAACTCAAGAACTTTTTGTTTATTTGAGGATATTGAATTTATTAAAAAAAATGGTCTAGCAAAAGGTGGTAGTTTAGAAAATGCAATTGTTGTCAAAGATAAAGAGATATTAAACACGGAAGGTTTGAGAAATGAAAAAGAGTTTGTTAATCACAAAATACTTGATTGCATTGGAGATCTTTATACTTCAGGATATAGAATAGTTGGAAGCATTACTTGTTCTAAAGGAGGACACTATTTAACTAATCAATTGCTAAGAAAAGTTTTTCAAGATAAGGAAAATTTTTCAATTTTAGAAATCAAAGAAAAAAACCTTCCACACACCTTAATTAATAAAAAAATATTAAGATCTATAGCTTAACAGTAAAGATCACTTTAAAAGTATTTATTAAATCATTATAAACTTAGTATGAAATTTTTTAAGCTATTTACATTAATGACATTAGTTTTATTTTCTTTTTCATGCTCCAAAGAAAAAGTAAAACAATCTGTTATTAATGAAAAAAATTTAGATGCTCAAGTCCTAGAAGCTTATGAAGAAGGTGTGAGTTCATTAGAGCAAGGAGACGTATTATTTGCTTCAAAAAAATTTAATGAAGCAGAAATGCTATATCCACAATCTGAATGGGCACCAAAATCTGCTCTAATGGCAGCATATTCTTATTATACCCAAGATTATTATGAAGATGCTATAGCTGAATTAGTAAGATTAATTCGGGTTTATCCATATTATAAAAATTTAGATTATGCATATTATCTAATGGCAGTTTCATATTATGAACAAATCATTGATGAAAAAAAAGATCTACAATCAATTTTAAATGCTAAAAAAAATTTCTCTTATGTAATAAAGGAATACCCGAATACAGAATATGCACTAGACTCTGAATTTAAATTAGATCTTATAAATGACGTACTTGCTTCAAAAGAAATGTATATAGGTAGATTTTATTTTGATAAAAAAAAATGGATACCTGCAATAAATAGATTTAGAAAAGTAACAGATGAATATGACACAACTATATATGCTGAAGAAGCATTGCATCGATTAGTAGAAGTTTATTACATCATAGGATTGATAGATGAAGCAGAAAAGTATGCTAAAATTTTAGGTTATAATTATCAATCTTCTAAATGGTATGAACAGAGTTATAGGGTATTTAATAAAAAATATAAAATTAAAAAGATTAAAAAAGATAAAAGAAGAAAAAAATACATTTTAAAAAAATTTAAATCTCTTTTTGATTCAGATGAATAAAAAAGATATTGAAATTGAATATAAAAAAAAGATTAAGTTAATAATCAATTATAACAAAAATTATTATGACGCTAGCAAACCACTAGTATCTGATAAAGTATATGATGACTTAAAAAAAAGTATTTTAAATTTAGAGAGCAAACATTCATTCTTAAATTCAAAAAATTCACCTTCAAAAATAGTAGGATTTAAACCATCTAAAAATTTTCAAAAGAAAGCACATAGAGTTTCAATGTTGTCTTTGGCAAATGCGTTTGGTAGAGAAGATCTGATTAACTTTGAAAAAAGAATATTAAATTTTTTATCTAAAAATATAAATTTCAATCTATCTTATAGCACAGAACCCAAGATAGACGGTATATCAGCATCATTGATATATAAAAATGGTGAGTTTAAAACTGGTTTATCTAGAGGTGATGGAAAAGAAGGTGAAGATATTACGGTTAATCTTGCTACTATTGAAAATATCCCAAAAAAAATTAAGTCAAAAGACTTTCCTGAAGAAATTGATATTAGAGGTGAAGTTTTTATACAAAATAGTGATTTTGAAAACCTGAAAGAAAAATTTGCAAACCCAAGAAATGCAGCATCTGGTTCGTTAAGACAAAAAAACCCAGATGATACCAAAAAAATCCCTTTAAAATTTATTGCTTATACTTTTGGTTATGAAAAAGGTTTAAAAATTAAAAACCAAATAGATTTTTTAGGAAAATTAAATGACTGGGGTTTTAAAACTAACCCACTTAATAAATTAATTACAGGAGTTGATAATTTACTAATTAATTACAACAATATAGAAAAAAACAGAACAAAAATTGATTTTGATATCGATGGTATAGTTTATAAAATTAACGACTTTGAGCTTCAAAAAAGGCTTGGCAATGTTGCTAATGCACCAAGGTGGGCTATTGCTCATAAATTTGCCTCTAATAAAGCAATATCTAAAATTCTTAATATAGAAATTCAAATTGGTAGAACAGGAGCCTTAACACCGGTTGCAAAAATTAAACCAGTTAATATTGGGGGAGTAATTGTATCTAATGCAACTTTACATAACGAAGATGAAATCGATCGAAAAGATATAAGAATTGGAGATTTAGCAACTATAGAGAGAGCTGGTGATGTAATACCTCACATATTGTCAGTGGATAAAACGAAGAGGGATATTAAGTCGCTAAAATTTATATTTCCAAAAAAATGTCCATCATGTGGCTCTAAAACAATTAAAGAATTTAATAATGTTACCAAAAGAAAGGATGCTGTTAGAAGATGTGCAAGCGAAGGTTATAAGTGTGAAAAAATTGCAATAGAAAAAATAAAACATTTTGTTTCAAAAGATGCTTTTAATATTGATGGGTTTGGAAAGAAAATAGTCGAAAATTTTTGGAAACTTAATTTAATAAAATTACCACAAGATATATTTAGATTAGATTTTAAGAAAATAGAAAAACTAGAAGGTTGGGGCAAACAATCAATG
>Ga0209660_1000257_pt1 | contig 32218 bp, 28 predicted proteins | sample SaaInlV_100m_DNA_2_FD_184659 | JGI IMG/M metagenome (GOLD analysis project Ga0209660, IMG submission 184659) | Marine microbial communities from expanding oxygen minimum zones in the Saanich Inlet - SI072_LV_100m_DNA (SPAdes) (version 2) | ecosystem: Environmental > Aquatic > Marine > Intertidal... | reverse complement strand
CGGTTGTCGTCGCTCAAGCTAAAGCTAGGCGGGCAGGTGTCGCGCAACTGAATGTCTGGCTCTGTAGCAAAGGTGCTCGACATCGATAAAAGACCAGCACATAAAAACCCCCAGGCACTTATCCAAGTACCATTTTGGCAGTTATAAAGTAAGGATTTACCCATCTACAGACCTGAGTCTTTATTGTTATTACGCTTACCTCTAAGGGCGGGTAAGTCGTGTTTATACTAAGACCTCATAGTGCCACAGGTAATGGCATAAAGCTTTAATGGTTGTTGACCTAAGCGTAAGGGATATTAGCCCTTACAACTCAGTAAGTGATTTGATCTTAAATACAGCATTGGACACCCCCTTTAGTCTGATCTGTTTTTAACCGCACTGCACTATCTGCTTTTCTACCAGAGCATCGATTCGTGCATCACTCCAATCTAGTTCATGTAATATTTCTCGGCTCTGTTCACCCAGAGTCGGGCTCGGCAGCGCTTGGGTTGTGGCTGTGCCGCCGAACTGGACAGGGGGAGTTGGGAGAGTTAGCTCGCCAAGTGTCTCAGTGACGTAGGTTTCCAATGCGCCAATGGCTTTTATTTGTACATTATCCATGATGGTGTCGCGCCGCTCGCAGAGTGCACAGGGTATGTCGGCGGCTTTAAGCACTTTTAGTGTTTTGGTAACACCAAGATCTTTGCGTGGCGTTCTAAGTATTTCGCTAACCTTGTCCATATTGCTAAGCCGACTGCCCATGGTGGCAAAGACAGGCCCATCAAGTAGCTCTGGATAACCCAGTAGATCGAGCACCACCGGCCAATGGGAATCTTGCAGGGGGGCTAAGGCGACTGCGCCATCATGTAGATTTAAGGTCTGGTAGTAGTCAGACATTGGCGACATAGGCAAGACGTCATCATCATGCAAAGTATGGTGCATCATTCCATCGGGCCACATAAAGGCCAAGCAGGCATGCAACATAGAAATGTCGATGTGCTGTCCTAGTTGAGTTGCTCCTCTAGCCACTAACGCCGATGTGGCCGCTTGGCAGACAGTGTAGGCGGTGATTTTATCGCAAAGTAACGTGCGAATATAACTAAACTCGTTATCACCTGGCGCCTGCAGATCGGTAAAGCCCGTCATGCCTTGAATAACGTGATCATAGGCGGGCTCACCCGCCTTGGGTCCAGTAGTACCAAACCCTGTTACAGCTATATAGATTAGGCGCGGATTAATAGAGCGCAAAGTGTCGCTACTCAAGCCCAATCGCTCCATCACATTGGGTCGATAATTATGCATAACAATGTCAGCTTTGGCGGCGAGGGCTTTTATGGCTTCAACGCCTTCCGGCGATTTTAAATCAATCGCCAGAGATTGCTTACCGCGGTTACAGCTATGAAATAGGGCTGATACACCATTTTTTTGGTGACCTAGATGGCGCATAATATCGCCAGTTCCGGGCGGTTCGACTTTAATCACAGTGGCCCCTTGAGCCTCCATAGTCATGCTGGCCATGGCGCAGGTGACCATACTGGATAATTCTAGTATCAGTATCCCTGCAAGTGGTTTTTCAGCGCTTGGCAACGTTTGATTGTTCATGGTACTTAACCCTCTGTATCCCGGTAAGACATAATTTTCATATTACTGATAACTCCTTACCCACGTTTATCATAGGCGCCAACCAATTGATGACTTAACGCCAGCAGCTGGCCGTTGGGATGAAATATCTTCGCCTCTGCATGAGCATACCCAAAATAAGCTTGAATCACATCACACTCGTAAAACAGATAGTCATCGGCGTGCTATTGAGAAAAGTTTAAGGCCGAAGGATAACAATAAAGAAGATAAAATCTATATCTTTAGGTAACGTTTACATGCATTCTTAATTTAAAAATACATATATACTTAGCCCAAAAAACCACTCTCAAAGGTTATCTATGACAACGTTGGTTTCTCAATCTTTAACACTGCCCTGTGGTTCAGAATTGCCGAATCGCCTCTCTAAAGCGGCTATGACGGAAGGTTTGGCGACGGCTGACGGAGTACCCACTGAAGCGCTAGCTCGCCTTTATGGGTTGTGGAGTGATGGTGGTGCCGGCATGTTGTTGTCGGGAAATATTATTATCGACAAAGATCATCTTGAACGTCCAGGTAACGTGGTCATTGATAGTCCGCCTAGCCCGCAAATGCATGATGCTCTAGTTCGTTGGGCAGCGGCCGGAACCCGCAATGGGAATCACTTTTGGGCGCAGATAAGTCATGCGGGGCGACAGACACAAAAAATAGTAAATAAGAACCCTAAGGCGCCTTCTGCAGTCAAGCTTGGTTTGCCGGGTGGGCAGTTTGGTCAGCCAGTTGCCTTAACTAGTGATGAGATTGAGGATATTGTACAACGCTTTGGTATTTGTGCAGCGGCAGTCAAGGAGGCTGGTTTTACTGGTGTTCAAGTACACGCCGCACATGGATATCTGTTGTCTCAGTTTTTAAGTCCTCGAAGTAATCAGCGTACCGATGAATACGGTGGTGATTTAGCTAATCGCGCACGCGCTTTAATGGAAGTAGTCGCGGCGGTAAGAGCGGCAGTAGGCCCTTATTTTCCTGTGGCGGTCAAGCTTAATAGTGCCGATTTTCAAAAGGGCGGATTTTCTTTTGAAGATAGCGTGCAGGTTGCTCAATGGTTACAAGAGGCGGGGATTGACCTTATTGAGATTTCTGGTGGTACTTACGAGCAGCCCAAATTACTAGGTATGGTTGGTATGGAAGAGGAAGAGCAACAAAATGTGGCACAATCGACAATGATGCGCGAGGCTTACTTTGTGGATTTTGCAATTGCTATGCGTGAAAAGGTGAGCGTACCATTGATGGTCACTGGCGGCTTTAGGCAGCGAGCGGCCATGGAGCAGGCGCTTGACAGCGGTGGTGCTGACATCATTGGCCTGGGACGTCCTATGTGCGTTATGACTGATGCACCTAGTCAACTTATGGCAGGTTTAGGCGAATTACCACGCTATGAGGATTCGCTGTCATTGTTTCCATCGTGGTTGGCGTGGCTGGGTAATCTAAAGACACTCAAGGCTGTGGCCGGCTTTGCGGTGCAGTACTGGTTCTATGGTCAGATCGATTCTATCGGTCGTACGGGAAAGGCCGACCCCACTCTCTCCGTATTTGAAGCCACCAAGCAGACCATGGCTTTGCAAAAAAAGCTAACGCGTAAATAAAAATAACAGGGCTTTGATATCGTCGCGCTGCGGATCTGCAAACGCGTTAGCAGCGACTTTAGCGGCTTTTTACTATCAAAAAAAGGGAGCTGCTGACAGCTCCCCCATAAAATCACCACATAAGCTGTATTATTAAAAATCGTAGCGCAAACCAATAGTCGCTGTACGAGGCTTATTGGGACGGGCCCCTTTAGGTTGACGGGCGACGATGTCAGCTTCCTCAGTGAGGTTTTCAACCTTTAAGAAAACACCCAAACGGTCGCTAACTTGATAATGGCCGACCACATCTAGCACCGTAGAAGCCTCAGTTTTCTCAAAGCCCTCACAGCTGGCCTTCACACAAACAGCATCAACATAGTTAAGTGACACATTAAGTTGGTAAGCACCATGTTCTAGTCCGGCTGTAAGCGCTAACTGATTTTCCGGAATGTAAGGAATTGGGTCACCTTTAGTGACATCACCAAAGAACTCGCCGCCAAAGGTACTGTTAAACTCAGCATCAGTATAGGTGTAGACGACGGATACGGGCAGAGTCGTCATGTCACTTAACGAGTAGTGATTGCTGAACTGAAACTCCAGTCCTTGAACGCTCGCTTTACCACCATTAAATTGGTCACCAATATCACAATCACTCGTGCTTGAAGAAGCAGTACACTCACCTACTAAGTTTGCGTAGTCACTAGAAAAAGCAATTAATTCGATCAGTAGGTCATCTCGCTGATAACGACCGCCAACCTCAATGTTGATCGCATCTTCCTCCTTAACACCATCGGTAGTCGTCGGCGTACCAAAGCCGTTGTATGCTCCGGCCAGCAAAGATAGATTGTCACTAATATTGTAGATTAAGCCAATGCTTGGCAGTACAGCTGAAACGCTATTTGCTTTCACCCCAGGACTTGAATTTCGTGGTATTTCAGACCAATCAAGACGCTCTAGGTCAATATCTTCAAATCGCACCCCAGGCGTAACAACAAGGCTGCCAAAAGTAATAGCGTCTTTAACGTACAGCGCCACCGCTTCAGCTTGAACAACACGATTGTTGCCTTTACCGCCAGTAACACCTAGTGAATCTAGCACCAAGGTTTGGCTAGTTTGGGTATATTTATCTGTTCGCTGTAATCGATCTTCCTCATCTTGGTGGTAGCGAACACCCACTTCTATGTCCTGTGAGGCTGTATTGCCCTCTATTAACCAGTCGAGTTTGACGGATAGACCTCGCGAGTAATAATCGCGATTATTATCTTTTATGGCGACATCACCTGGACCGCTATCGCTACCCAATAGAATAGCCTGTAGGGCTGCATCCGAATAAAGGGTAGTCCCTTTATTGATATCGGCAATAATTTTCTCTGGACCTACATTGGCTAATTTCGCTAGTTTGTACCAGCTTCTAGCATGCTCATTATTATAAGCGGTTGTAGTGATACTGGCCCGATCACTTAAGCTGAACTCATGACGTAAAATTAGCTGATTATGCCCGGTAACCATGAGGTCATTTTGAGATGCTGAGTAACGGCGGTAGGGGTCTGCTCGGAAGTCCGCATCGGTAATCCCTAAATAGCTTTGGTTAGACTCTTGCGCTGCATATTGATATTTCAATTCCAATGCATGACGAGAATCATCTGGGGCATAGGATAATTTTACGGTGTAATCTTTGATATTCAGGCCTGTATCGTTATTGCTACCATCGATTGATTGAAACCCATCGCTTTTCCACTGATGAGTCTCTAAGAGATAGCCAAAGCCATTGCTACCTGTTGAACCATAGGCTGCATGGACTCGTGTGGTAGCATCGCCACCAATTTCTGCGATGACCTTACCCTCAGCTTGCTCCGGGATAGGAGTCGAGATCATATTAATAGCGCCACCAATGGTGTTAGGACCCTCGGTGATAGCAGCGGGCCCTTTGAGCACCTCCATACTGTACATTCGGCCGGCCGTTGGAAAATAATAAGCGCTGGATGCCGCATAAGGAGCTGGGGCTACGGGTACTCCGTCTTCTAGGAGCATAATGCGGCCGCTACGTTCGGTTTGAACGCCCCGAATACCAATGTTAGGGCGCAAGCCATAGCCATCTTCTAGCTGTAAATTGACCCCAGGAACTTGGCGTAATATCTGTTGGATGTCGGCATAGCTAAAAACCTCTAACTCGTCGTCGGCAATAAAGTGCGCTGAACCTGGCATCATGCGAGCCCGATCCTTGTTACCAACAATAGTAATTTCTTCAAAAAAAGCCGCTTTTTCTGCGTGGTCGGCATAGACCAAAGGAGCTATGGTTAATGCGACTAGAGAGAAAAGAGCCAGTGTTATCTTGAGTGTTTTAAACATTATAATCCTTAAATGTACATTTTAAATCGGTGATCAGGGTCAGCCCACCCACCCCACTCAGGGGCAAAGCTGCAGGGCGACCTTCATTTTACGTTTATTAGGCGATAATACAAGTCATTATCATTATCATTATCATTATCATTATCAGCTTTTAGATCGGCCACTGATGTGGATTGCGCTGCTATGATTAAAGAGTCGATATTTGAGTGTATTTGGGTGTAGATTTATGAGCTGAGGCCTAATATTGTATGAAATGTACATGTTGGGTCAGAAATAGCCAAGGCTTAACAATCCACCTAGCTTAAAGGGCTGTAACCACATCTTCTTCCGCATGAAGAATAGTACCTACAGGTGCTGCCGCGGCCTGCAGAGTGCTTTGTACCTTGTATTCGGCAGGCAGCGCTGGAATAGTAAGAACACGCCAAATACTCATTGCTCCCAAGCCTAGCAGACTAACAGCAATCAGTATAAAAAAGCTCTTCAAGCCAAAAATTTGTAGCCAAAAGACCGCGGTAATTGGTCCGGTAATCGAGGTTAGCCCGCTGATCAGGACAATAGTGCCGCTGGCCGGAACAATTTCAGCAGGACGCAAGTGATCGTTGGTAAAGGCGACAACAATCGAATATAGCGACAACGAGAAACCGCCAAATAAAAATATAAGGAAGTAGAGCCATATAGATGCATTGTCGATAAAGCTAATAATGATGGCGACAAACACCGCAACTAGACTTGAAACGCCAATTACCCAGCGCCGATCAATAGTGTCTGATAGCTTACCTAAAGGCCATTGTAAAATCATTCCGCCGGCCATCATGGCACCCATAAAGTTCGCCACCTGATATACACTAAAACCCAATTTTGTGGCATACACCGCACCCATACCAAATAGTATGCTTGATACCCATTGGGACATTATGATCGCAATGACGCCGACGGGTGTGCGATACCACAGGTGGCTAATGGTTACTCGCTCTGTTTCTTCAATAGGTGGCGTCTGTACTATCGACAACAAAATCGGAACGGCAGCGACACTGACCATCACGGAGATTAAAATAAATAATGTGAATTCAGTTGGATCAGCCACATTCAGCATAAATTGACCCGCGCAGATACCGGCGAGCAAGATAGTCGTATACACAGATAAAATTTGGCCACGATTGGCATTATTAGATGATTGATTAAGCCAGCTTTCTGAGACCACATAGATGGTTGAAAATGCAAAACCAGTTAATAGTCTCATCAACGCCCAAACCCAGGGATTAACAAACAACGCATGGATCAAAATAGTTACCGAGGCCACAGCCGATAAAGCGGCAAATATGCGAATATGACCAACTCGCTGAATCATTCTTGGCGTCAGTAGCGAGCCGGCTAAAAACCCCGCAAAATAGCAGGACATTAATAGCCCGATAAGAAGATCATCAAAGCCTTCTATAGCTGCACGTACGCCCAATAAGCTGCCCTGCACACCAACGGCAAGACCAATAAGGGACAGGCCTGCAAAAAGCGGCCAAATGGCAACAACGGTACGAACAGGCATGACAAAAGCGCTCAATTGATATCGCCGCCAATGTACTCTTAAAGATGGTTATTTCAAAGCACTATTTTCTCCTTCAGGAAGGCTGGGTTAGCGATGAATTAGTCCTACCGATTAAAGCCTATTTAAATAGAACAGCTCACTGATTAGAAAAAATTCCCTGCCTTACTTCTCAGTCATTCCTTGTTCCGGTTCTTGGTAATCGGTATCCTGCGCCTATTATTATCCAACTTGGATTTACTATGGCCACGGTGGTTTGGTCCTTAATAGAGCAGCAGGTTCGAGCTTGGCTCGAACACTTCGTTGTGGGCCTCAACTTATGCCCTTTCGCGTCACCCGTCGTATCTTCGGATGGGCTAAGAATAAAAATATGCGAGTCAACTGAGCTAGAGCAGATCATGCAAACCTTTCTGACTGAGTTAGACCTTATTCAGAGTACGTCCGAGCTGGATATTGCCACCACTTTGTTGGTCATTCCCAACGCCTTGGGTAATTTTGAAGAATATCTCGATGTTATTGATCTTGCTGAAACCCTTTTAATAGAGGCGGGCTTAGAGGGTATTATTCAGTTGGCTAGCTTCCATCCCCTTTATCAATTTGATGGAGAGCCTGAAGAGTCAGCGAGCCATTTCAGTAATCGCTCCCCCTATCCTTTAGTTCATTTATTGCGGGAAGATATGATGGCTAGCGCCTTAAGTAGTTTTCCTAATCCGCAGACCATTCCGTTAAAGAACATCAGTACTTTAGAATCTATTGGTCGAGAGGAAATTCAGCGGCGCTGGAATCAGATAGCGGGAGATAATGCTAAGTGAAAGATTACGATGTGATTATTATTGGTGGCGGTGCCGCAGGGTTATTTTGTGCTTTTACTGCAGGTCAGCGGGGCCAATCAGTATTAGTACTCGACAGCAGTAACAAGGTAGGTAAGAAAATACTGATGTCTGGGGGCGGACGCTGCAATTTCACCAATTTGGATACAACCCCTGAAAACTTCCTTTCTAACAACCCACATTTTTGCATTTCAGCGCTAAACCGATACAACCAATGGCAGTTTATCGATCTGGTTGAGCGTCATGAGATTCCTTACCATGAGAAAAGTCACGGCGAATTATTTTGTGACAACTCCTCCAAAGATATCCTAAAGATGTTGCTCGATGAGTGCGCAGCCGTCGGAGTAGTCATCGAAACTAAGTCGATAATTCATCAGATTGAGGTTGGTGAAGAGGGTGGTTTTACCTTGTCAGTGGGTGAAAATCCTTTTAAATGTCGGTCTTTAGTCGTCGCCTCAGGCGGCCTATCCATTCCGTCTTTGGGAGCTTCGGGATTTGGCTACGACATTGCCGAACAGTTCGGCCTTAATTTACTGCCACGCACCGCGGGATTGGTACCCTTTACTTTTAGTGATTGGGTAAAAGATATCAGTGAGACTAATTCGGGATTGTCCGTCGATGTTGAAATGTCAGTCAATGACATGAGTTTTCGAGAAAATTTACTGTTTACACACCGCGGTATAAGTGGCCCTGCAGCCCTTCAGTTGTCTAGTTATTGGAAGCCGGGACAATTTATTAGCGTGAACCTATTACCTGACCAAAATACTGAGGCGTTATTGCTAGAGTTCAAAAAGGCTAATCCAAAGAGTCTGTTACGAACTTTACTGGCACCTCTACTCTCAAAGGGGCTCGTTCAGTCATTGGAAAGTATTTATTGGGCGACCTATGCGGATACTGCTATTGCAGAAATACCCAACGGAGTACTTCAGTACATTGCCGACACACTGAACAACTGGCAATTAAAGCCGTCTGGCACTGAAGGTTATCGCACCGCCGAGGTAACATTGTGTGGCGTTGATACGGACCATATTTCTTCCAAAACCATGGAATGTAAAACGCAACCGGGCCTCTACTTTGTAGGCGAGGTACTTGATGTTACTGGTCATCTAGGTGGTTATAACTTTCAGTGGGCCTGGGCCTCTGGTTATGCCGCGGGGTGTTACGTATAACGCTATTTGCGATTTGACTTAGCTTTTCTACGCCGCGCAGCCGCCTTCTCTAAACGCAGCTTTTCACGTTCCGCTTTCTCTGCTTGCAAAATAACTACTTGTTGCATTTCTGCCTCAATGACTTCAGGTGTTTCAAAACCCAAAGGCCCTAATAAACCAGCGCGTAATTCGTTAATAAAGATGGTTGAAACACGTTCTAAATCGACGCGTCCGCCAGCTCTAAGACAGCCGCGTTGAGCGCCGATAATTTCCAGAAGTGCTATTTCTGATCTGGGTAATTCTTCGATATTAAATCGTTCTTTCAGACGCTGAGGGTATGCCTCGAGCAGAAACTCTGCAGCAAAAAACGCCAAATCCTCATAGCTTACCGCGGTATCTTTAATAGCACCCGTCGTGCCAAGGCGATAGCTGCCTTGGGGGTTTTCTATCTTTGGCCAGAGAATACCAGGTGTATCCAACAGCATAATTCCGTTGCGAAGATTAATCTTTTGCTGACCTTTGGTAACCGCTGGTTCATCACCAGTTTTGGTAATATGCTTTCCTGCCAGACAGTTAATTAACGACGACTTACCAACATTGGGAATGCCTGTCACCATAACCAAGGTGTTGCGGCCTTCTTTTTGTGGACTTAGTTTGTTAATCAGATCAATAATTTGCTGGCTTGGGTCATGATTTTTTAAATCCAATAGCAAGGTTTTGGTGTTCGCCTGCTGCTCAAAATAATCCTGCCACTGTTTGGTAATACTAGGATCACCTAAGTCAGTTTTATTAAGTAGTTTAATGTGTGGCTTGTCGGCACTCAGTTCTTGAATAAATGGATTCGAGCTACTGAACGGAATGCGAGCGTCCAGAACTTCAATGACGACATTGACTAGAGGGAGAGCCTCGATCATCTCGTTGCTGGCCTTGCGCATATGACCGGGATACCACTGGATAGACATGCTTAGCTCTTTTGATCGACGGCGAATTCTCTTGGAAGACGAGTATTTTCGGGGTGTCACCCTTCAAAAGCAAGTCTTACCCGCCAATAAACGTTAGATTAGATGCCTTGGGCTCAGAAAAAGCGAAGCTTAGGGTTATTCACCAGGCCTGTAGCGGCGTTCTATTTTTGATTTACGTAGGGATGAATCAAACAGAGGGTCATGAAGAATTTCGTTGGCATAATCCTCGGCTTGGTCAGCATAGTGAGGAGAGCTTTTATCCAGTGTGGCTGAGCCATATTGGTGAACACCGCGCACTTTTAACTCACCTTGGGCATCCCAAGAAACCTGATAGTAAAGTCCATCACCCGCAACATTGGTCAGATAACCGTCATCCTCCATACCCATTCCATAGACTGCCCGTAATACATCTGGTCCACCACCCAAGGGGATATTAATGTCACCACGAATATGTCGATTAACATCACCCCAGCGTGGATCAACTCGGCCACTCTTATCTATTAACAAATCAGTACAGCGAATGAGTTCATCGATAGGTGTTGGTGGAGTAAGACCTCTCTGCTCTGAAATCCATTCGCCACCTAACACACATGCGCTAAGGGCTGCACCACGATTATCGACATCAGTAGACAGATCCCAGTTGGCAATAAGGCTCTGTGCCGCTTGGTAGTTTTGTACCGTATCGGTTTGTATGTCACTAAGATCGGCGGCAGCTGCCTGTTGCAAATAACCGTACGCACGGGAGTTAACGCTGTATTTCTTATCGTGCTTGATATCATAAAACTGTTGTTCTGAAATGGAATCAAGTTCTGCCAGAAGCTCTAACCCTCGATCGGCGCGATTGGTCATCCTGGTGGGGAAGCCATCTTCAACGCCATAGTCACTTTTATTAGGATTATCAGCATCTGCGCTTACGCGAAAAGGTGTCTGATTGGCACTGTGCAAATAACCTGATTTTGGGTTAATGACTTGGGGCAGGTCGTCAAAGGCCATGTAGTCTTGCCATATAAGACGACTGTCATCACCCGGCAAATACTGTGTCCAGTCATAACCAGGCAGTCTTTTAGGCGTTAGAGAATTGTGCACAAACATAGTATTGCTTTCGCGGTCAGCATAGACAAAATTAAAACTGGCAAAGGCCTGCATACGCAACGCATCGCGCCACTGATCAAAATTTTGCGATTTGCTCATCGCCAGCCATTGTTCCAACTGTCGCACCTCATCCATGCCCGCATAACGCACCGCATAGGTGCCATGTTCATTCTGAATCACTGGGCCATGCACAGACTTTAAGCCTGTCTCAGACACTGTCCAAGGAAGGAAGCCAAACAACTTAACATCAATATCGATTTTCTTTGCTTCCAAGGTTTTCCAAGCACCATCGAGGTTGTAGCGCATTGGGTCATTGGGGTCCATTTCTAAGACATAGATATCAACCAAATCGGGTTTGTTAACGGTCGCGCCCCATGCCAAATTTTCGGTAAAGCCAACGCCTATAGTGGCACTGCCCGGAAACAGGCCGCCCATCACATTGAGGCCTTCTTTGCTCTGGATATGGGCCTCATACCAAGCTACCGGGCCGGTAGTGGGTTGGTGAGAGTTAATCGCTAAGCGTGTCGCACCGTCGACGGTAAAAGGCGCTGACACCGCAATAGCGTTAGACCCTATAGGAAGACCACTAATAGTAACCCCTTCAGCCATGGGTCTAGCCTGGTGATCTGCATCAGCGGGGCCACGGCTGACGGGACGCTGTCGTTGTGGTTCAAAAAGCTCGGTAATTGATGCGTCAAAACCGTAAAACAACAGATGCCGCAGCATGTAACCGGCGATAACATCTTTGTCGGTTAGCGGAAAAATTGATTGATTGGCCTGCTCAGGATGCAGTGCGGCGTAATAATTAATACCGTCAACAAAGGCACCAATCCAAGCGCGAGTTTCAGGCTTTAATTGGGTTTCATAGTCGCGATCAATGGTCTCCCAAATACCCAACCATTTAACTAAAAAGTCGGCGGTCGCAGCATCTTTTCCATTGATCGAAGCATTGGTACCCCGATAAAACGGAATAGTGTCATGAATAATTTGCCAGTTATCTTCGGCTTGTGCATAGGCAAAGCCAAAAGCAGCATCGACATCGCGGTCGCCAAGAATGTGGGGCACACCAAGATGATCGCGCTCAATGACCACCTGATACTTATCATCGAGAGTGAGGTAGTCACTAGCGACAAACTTTTGCGCGCAGCCCGACAGTACAATAAGCATCGTAATAAAAGAAAGACGGACGGCGGATATCTTTGCTATTGCCATGTTGCTCCCAGTTTTAATTATTTTAATAGTATGGATTATTTAAGATCCAGAGAAAATTAATCGTTCCAAACTCAAAATCGTGTGTAGACCTCGCACCAACATTATGGTCAAGCGCTACTATTATTCAGTAGCTTTAAAAACCTCTGGCATCACTAGTACCTCAGAATCAGCACTCAGACAACTAATCTCATCATCTTGGATACTTACCTGAAGATCAATAGTGCGCTTTAAAAAATTCTTTAGTTGTTCCAGAGATCTTGCATCAATGTGTTTTACGGTGAGATTTTTAAAACGGGTCAGCTGCGGCTGAACTTGTTTCCACCACAAGCTTGCAGATCCGGCACCATAAGCATAAACAATCACTTGCTGCGATCGGCCACAGGCTTTTTTCAGACGTTTTTCACTAGGAAGGCCAAGTTCGATCCAAAGCTCAATTTCATCGCTGAGACTTTTTTGCCACAAGTCTGGCTCATCATCGGTACTCAATCCTTTAGTAAATGCCATAGTATCACTAGCATGAAGAGCAAATACCAAAAGCCGCAGCATCAATCGCTCAGCCGTTTCAGAGGGATGTTGTGCAAGTGTTAGGGTGTGCTGTTCATAGTAATGACGATCCATATCAACAACATTGAGTTCTGCTTTATAGATCGTTGCACTAAGAGCCATGAGTAATCGATTTTTATTAAATGAATTAAGTAAAGGGCAAGATGGTTACGAAAGTATAACGCCCCATGTCTAATTTTTATGACTTGTTGGCGAACCGCAAAAACTGCAAAGCTGGGTCCCGACTTAGCGGCTAATCTTAAAAGACGTCTATATTTTTTTCAATAGCCAAAAGATACAGTAGCTAAGCTGCATTTTGTGGCTGACATGCAATCGCAGAGCGAGGCGTGCAAACCAAAAAGGTTACGTTTACACTTTGATCTTTCTAAAAGGGACTAACATGAAAAAGATCTTTAAATATTTTGGCTATGGTGCGCTGTCGTTAATACTGGTCGCCACAGTTTTTGCCGCTAATTTACTACTACAGCCCTACGATAAACTTCGTATTTACCTTAGCCTTGGTCCTGAGGTGGAAGTGCTTACGAGCGATGGTTTGGCTTACCGTGATTTAAATAAAAACCAACGTTTAGATATTTATGAGAATACACAAGCATCGGCCTCAGAGAGAGCAGAGGACTTACTTAGCCAAATGACCTTAGAAGAAAAGGTCGGTCAGATGATGCATCCAGCAATCGCTATTAAGCCCGATTTTGTGCTACTGGCCTTTCACTTCGCCATGGGGCGAGTAGATATAGACGCCGCAGAGATATTTGACAAACATATTAGCCACTTTAACTTCTATGGTGCGCCAACCCCTTTAGAGATTGCTGAGAAACTTAATGGGCTACAAAAAATAGCGGCAAGAACTAGACTGGGTATTCCGCTGACGATTAGTTCAGATCCACTGCATGAGGCAGCCAGTGGCGGCATTGCCGCGTTCTCTGTAAAAGGTTTTTCCGGTTGGCCATCGCAGCTTGGTTTTGCCGCGACACGCGATGTTGATCTTGTTAAACGCTTTGGTGAAATTGCAGCAGCAGAGTATCGCGCTGTTGGTTTGCGCACGGCTTTGCACCCTATGGCAGACTTGGCCACTGAACCGCGTTGGTCGCGTAATTTTGGCACCTTTGGCTCTGACGCTGAATTGTCTAGTCAGCTGACCAATGCCTATATGCTTGGCTTTCAGGGTGCCTCTCTGACATCGGACAGTGTCATGACGATGGTTAAACACTTCCCCGGCGGCGGGCCTCAAGAGTTTGGATTTGACCCACACCTACCCAGCGGTAAGCGCCAAGTTTACCCGGGCGGCAACTTTGATTACCACGTGGAGCCCTTTAAGAAAGCTATTGATAATGGCCTTCGCGTGATCATGCCGTACTACGGTGTGCCCATTGATCAGACCGATGAAAACGTCGCTATGGGCTTCAATAAAATGATTCTCACCGATCTTTTGCGTGATCAATTAGGCTTTACCGGTGTGGTTTGCACAGACTGGGGCATTGTTTCGAGTCGGGCGTGGGGTGTCGAGAATTTATCGATTCGCGAGCGCTATAAAAAGTCTATTAATGCTGGTGTTGATCAATATGGTGGTGAGAGTGATCCCGAACATATCATTGATCTGGTGAGGTCAGGGGAGCTTAGCGAAGCGCGTATTAATCAGTCAGTGCGACGCATTCTGTTGAACAAGTTTGAACTGGGTTTATTTGAATCCGCCTTGGTGGATGAGCAAGCCATTCCTTCAATCGTTAAAACGCCAGAATACGTTGCGGCTGGGTTGGAAGCACAGCGTAAATCGATTGTATTACTCAATAACAAAATGGTTGATGTACCAGTGCTACCGGTTAGGCAGGGCTCTAAAATATTTGTTGATGGTTTAGATCCAGAGCAGGCAAAATCCTTTGGGACCATGGTTAGTAGTGCCGATCAGGCAGATGTCATCATTCTTTACTTACCGAGCATTTTCAACGGTAATCAAACGCCAGGTTCAGATGAACTTATGGACAAGCTGGTGAGCAGTATTTTACCTGACGATAACCTAGCGTTTAACATCGCGGTTTTAGACAAAGCAAAAGCCTACAGCGAGACTGCTACCTTAATCACTGTGGTTGACCTCAATCGACCTGCCATTTTGACCGAACTGGATCAAATAAGTGACGGCCTTATCGGCACATTCGGCGTTTATGAATCCATATTATTTGAAATGATTTTTGGTCAATTTAGCCCGCAAGGAAAGTTACCTTTCGAGATACCTTCCTCTATGGCAGCAGTGATGGCACAAAAAGAAGACCTGCCAGATGATTCAGTCGCGCCAATCTTTAAGTTTGGGCATGGGCTGAGTTATTAATCTAACTCGACTCCCCGCGGCGCAATGCTCTTGATCTACGAGCCAGAGGCCCTCAGGCTAAAAGCCTAGGTCTTCCTGAGTGACAGTCACCTGAACATGGTCACCTTGTATATCAGTGTTCACCAAAATCGGCCGACAACAAACAAAACAGTCTTCGGTGTAGGTTTGGGATTCTGATGGATCTACTAGCAGCGTAATAGTCTCCCAGCAGAAGGGACAGGTTATGGACTCTTCAATTAGTTCAAAGGACATAAAGGACTCTATCTCTGGGGCCTCTTAAACCAAGTCTTTTAAGGGGTGATGTTCAGCGGACCACGGACTTTCAAAAAAAGGATCAACCATGGCAGACGTTACCTCTTCGATACGGGCTGGGTTCCATGCTGGACTATGATCTTTGTCTATGGCCAGCGCGCGAATACCCTCGACGGTTTCGCTAGTTGTTCCCGAGCGTTGTAAATGATCAGTTTGAAAGCAGTGCCTTACCAGTGTTCTTTCCATCCTAAGATCATCTGCTAGCGACATTGAGCGGCCAAGCCGAAGCTGTTTAAAGGTGACATGGAGCATCAAAGGTGAGCGTTTTTGCAATACTGCCAAGGTGTCTGCGGCCCATTGTGAATCACTCTCGGCCAAGGCTTGCATGATATCGTTAACGCTATCTAAGCAAAATATCGAGTTAATATCGGGTGTTAGCCAGTCTGATGAGGTGCCCCGCTTGAGGCGACTCTGCAAACGGCCAATCCGCGCGGTTACAGACATCATAGGGTTATTGGTGAGGCCGTCCCAGAGATCAGCCATATCATCGCTATCTGCAAGGCCATCGGCTAAATCGACATCTAATGCGTCAGCGCCAACTAATAATTTTCCAGTTAGAGCGAGGTACTCGCCGCTACTGCCAGGGCATCGGCTAAGAAAATAACCCCCGCCAACATCGGGGAATAATCCAATATTGGTTTCAGGCATCGCCATTTTAGTTCGTTCGGTGACAATTCTAAGTACAGCGCCTTGGGAAATGCCCATACCACCGCCCATAACAATACCATCCATAAAGGCTAGATAGGGTTTTGGGTAGTTAAAAATTAAATAATTTAATTGATATTCTTCGGTAAAAAAAGCCTCCAAATCAGGATCATTAGCAACGCCCGCAGTGTGGAAAAAGCGAATATCACCGCCAGCACAAAACGCACCAAAAGGGCCATGCTTGTTAGAACCGCGCACCGCAACCGCTTCAATAGCCGAGTCGTCACGCCAGTCGATTAGCGTTTTGCTTAGGTCGCGAATCATGTCCAGGTTAAGTGCATTTAGGGCCGCTGGGCGGTCAAGGGTAATAAGTCCAACGCCGGCAATAACGTCAGTAATAATATGGCTCAATAGAAGCTCCAAATGAATAGATTAATGGCCTAGACAGTAGCGAAAAAGACCTCCAATGTCGACCTTGCTTGCGGTCCGGATGCAAAAAATGATTTACTTCCGTGGTAATTCGAGTAGTTGTATTAAAGTATCCAACGGAGATCTTGAGTGTACATCGGCGACCTTGCAAAACAGACACCCAACAAAGCGGCTTATATTATGGCGGGCAGTGGCGAGACAGTCACTTATAAACAGTTAAACGAACGAACATGCCAGACATCCCAATTATTTAGGTCGCTGGGTTTGCAAACAGGTGATCATATTGCGCTCTTAATGGAAAATAACGCCCGATTTCTTGAAATTTGTATGGCAGCTGCGCGGACTGGCTTATTTTATACCGCCATTAGCTCTCGACTTACAGCCGACGAGGCCGCCTATATTATTAACGACTGTGGCGCAAAGCTCTTTATCAGCTCTATTGAGAAAGGTGCGTTGGCGACTGAATTGCTTGATGATATGTCTGCCGTTCAATCTAGACTAATGGTTAATGGCACAGTAAGTGGCTATGACAGTTACGAGGCCTTGCGTGACCAGATGTCGCAATACCCTATCGTTGATGAAGCTGCCGGCACTGATATGCTCTACTCCTCGGGGACTACAGGGCAACCCAAGGGCGTTAAAATTCCTTTACCAGATACAAATGTGGGAGATGAGTCCGCTAATTTAGTACTGTTGTCAAAAGGGCTCTACCGCTTTGGCAGTGAAACGGTCTATTTATCTCCGGCGCCTCTCTATCATGCAGCTCCACTGCGCTATAACCTCGTAACGCTGCTCTTTGGTGGCACTAGTGTAGTGATGGAAGACTTTAATGAAGAAGAAGCGTTACGCTTGATTGAAAAACACCAGATCACCCACAGCCAGTGGGTGCCCACTATGTTTGTAAAAATGTTGAAATTGCCAGAAGAGACCCGCACTAAATATGATATTTCGTCATTGCAGGTTGCGATTCATGCGGCGGCGCCCTGCCCGATAGAGATCAAGGAAAAAATGATTGATTGGTGGGGATCGGTGATTTTTGAGTATTATGCTGGCTCAGAAGGTAATGGCTTTTGCGCGATTAACTCCGATGAATGGTTGGCTCATAAAGGAAGTGTCGGTAAGGCAATGGTTGGCGTTTTGCATATTTGTGATGATGATGGGAATGAGGTTGCTGTAGGAGAGGCAGGAACCATTTACTTCGCGGATGGTCCTGTGTTCGAATATTACAATGATCCAGACAAAACGAAAGAGTCAAAGCATGCAAAAGGCTGGACAACGCTCGGTGATGTAGGGCGTGTAGACGAAGAGGGGTTTTTGTATTTAACCGATCGCAAGGCCTTTATGATCATATCAGGTGGCGTGAATATTTATCCACAAGAAGCGGAAAACCGATTGATCATGCATCCACAGGTCGCTGATGTCGCTGTATTTGGTGTACCTAATGAAGATTTTGGTGAAGAGGTTAAAGCCGTTGTCCAACCAATGGACTGGGCTGATGTAGGGCCAGACTTAGAGCAAGAACTAATGGTATTTTGCCAGCAGAGTTTGGCGAAAATAAAATGTCCTAAATCTGTTGATTTTGACAAGGAATTGCCTCGGCATCCTACTGGTAAACTTTATAAGCGCCTGCTCCGAGATAAGTATTGGGCTGACCACAAAACCCAAATTATTTAGGGTCTTAGAGATACAAAAAAAACAGAATTATCTGGCTCAGGGGTTGATTGATTTAACCAGAAAGAACATTTTGAGGTAGCCTAACTGTTCTTTTCAGTGACTTTCGTAGAAGACTTAATCTGCAGGGTCGAAATCATTAATCAGGGCAGACCTTATGGGGTCAAGCACAACCATTGCGTTGGGCTCTATTAATGGGGTGTCTATCCCTAAACTGAGTTTAGCTCCCTGTTTGAGCGCCGCAATTTGTTCGATTGAAAACTCAAAACGCAGAAAGTGCACGCTTGATGTTTTTTCATCGTTTTCACGTTCTAGGTCTTCGTCAGCAACAGGAGTAATGCGCGGCATATCTTCTACTTCAAGCCATAGTTGCTTTTCGACGCCTCTAAGTTTTTGCAGCATAACTTTACGCTGGTCGATGTCGTCATATTCAAGCATAAAGGTTGCTTTGAGGTTTCTGCCATCCGGAACAAGGGGATTGTATGTATCGAGCTCTTCTTGAATAGCGCCGGCTTCAAAGATACGTTCGATGCGCAACATTTCTTGGATTTGGTAGCGCATTGTGAGTTGGTCTTCAAAACAAAACCGAGCATGGGTGCCTAGTGTGATCTGGCGGTTTTTTTTATGCATCATTACTTCAGCGCGAAATGACTGCCGTCGCTCTGAATATTGTTCTAATGACCAAAGGTCTTGTCGCGTGAGTTGGTTCATAAATCGCCTTTAAATTCCGTAAGATGTTCTCAGCAAAGTCATTGGGTGTTCTGGCTTTTTATCTGAGCTTGAAAGATTACTAATGTGGGTAGCTGCCATGGGGCAGTCACTCGTAAAGTGGTCTGCGTTTTGGTCATTGGCTTTACGAACCACTGGCCGCGCAATTTTTACTGATTTGTCTCGGGTTTCTGTTTTTACCGCGTAGGTGCCGTCATGCCCTGAGCATCTTTCGATGGAGTGCACTTTGGTATCAGGGATTAGGCTCAAAATATCCCTTGTCTTGAGGCCAATATTCTGGACTCTTTGGTGACAGGCAACTTGGTAGCTAATACCCCCTAAAGGATTGGCGAAGTCGGTGTTTAATGCACCTTCTTTGTGACGTAAAAAGAGGTATTCAAAGGGGTCAAAAAACGCTTTTTGGACCTTTATAACGTCTGGGTCCCCGGGGAATATAAGCGGCAGTTCTTGCTTGTACATTAACACGCAGGACGGAATTGGAGCGGTCAGGTCATAGCCCTCGTCAACCAGTTTTGCCAACACTGGGATATTGGCGTTTTTCAGTTTTTCCACCGCCTTGAGGTCGCCTAATTCTAGTTTAGGCATGCCGCAGCATCGTTCTTTTGAGACAAGATCCATTTGGATGCCGTTGTGGCGAAACACCTGGTAGAAGTCCTCCCCTAGAGTTGGACTGTTGTAGTTGCCATAGCAGGTCACATAAAGGGCAATTTTGCCGGTGGTCTTACCAACGGATGCTACTTCAACCGGCACATCATCTTTAATGACTGACGCCATACGCTTGCGCAGGGTGTTGCTGTGATATTCAGGTACTGGCGCTTCATGGTGAACTCCAAAGCCATTGTCCAGAGCCTTGCGGAATAGGGTGTTTTTATTTAACGCGTTGACGGTGATATCAACCAAAGGAATGGAGGCAAGCTTGCCCACGGTGTCGGTATTGGTGAGGACTTTATCGCGCAGTTTTGCACCTTGTTGTTCAAACTTTACCGCCTTAGCTCTTAGCATAAGGTGAGGAAAATCCACAGCCCACTCGTGAGGAGGAGTGTAAGGGCATTTGGTCATATAGCATAGGTCACAGAGGTAGCACTGGTCGCTTACTTTACTGAAATCAGTCTTATCAACGCCGTCTACTTCAAAAGTCTCTGATTCGTCGACAAGATCAAACAGTGTTGGAAATGAGTCGCAGAGATTGACGCATCTTCGACAGCCGTGGCAGATATCAAATACACGCTCTAGCTCTGTATCGAGAGATTCTTGGTCATAAAATGCGTCTGACTGCCAGTCCAAAGGATGGCGCGTTGGCGCGACTAAATTACCTTCACGTTGAGCCACTTATTATCTCCTAAAGCATTAACAGGGGGCCACAGAAATGCTGGAGCCATATTCAATGCCCCAGCACTAGCGATAAAACTGGTTATAGAGCCGTTTAATCGTCCAGCTGATCGAGCGCTTTTTGGAATCGGTTAGCGTGGCTGCGTTCTGCCTTCGCCAGCGTTTCGAACCAATCAGCTATCTCGTCAAAACCCTCGTCACGAGCAGTTTTTGCCATACCTGGATACATGTCAGTGTACTCATGGGTCTCACCAGCAATAGCGCTTTCAAGATTCTCTTGAGTACCGCCAAATGGCATCCCAGTCGCTGGATCGCCGGTTTCCTCGAGATATTCAAGATGACCGTGCGCATGACCAGTCTCACCTTCTGCGGTCGAGCGAAACACTGCAGCTACATCGTTGTAGCCCTCAACGTCAGCTTTGGCGGCGAAATATAGGTAACGACGGTTGGCTTGAGATTCACCAGCAAATGCGGCTTTTAAGCTTTCTTCGGTTTTTGAACCTTGTAATGACATAGTTATACCTCGTATATCAGATATAAACATAAGTGATTCATATCTGCGTTAAAAGACCTCTACAGTTGTGAGGTTATATTTTTGTGAGAGCTAACTTAAAAGCCTCGATTCCAGTGTAATCCTAATCTTTGCACTTGGTCTAATAGTTTTAATTGATTAGGATAATTTATTTACCTTATTGCCTTTGGATTACGGCCTTAAGGTCTAATTAGATTGCCTATTTTAGGTTCGATATAAATCTTTTTTTAGCGGCTCCATAGTCCAGAGTGTAAACTAGCGACCCAAACGGGTTTTATTGGTGACTCTTTGCTAAATATAAACGCTATTTCTGATAATCCCATCTAGGCATCCTATGGTTAAACAGCGGCTTCTCAATTGCGATATCGTGGATCTTCTTCATGATGGCCGAGGTGTAGGTCGAATTAACGGTAAAGCCTATTTTGTCGAGGGCGCACTGCCAGGTGAGTCGGTTGAGTTTCAAGTTACCAATGAAAAGCGTAATTACGGTGAAGGGCGTATACGCAGTCTTAGTATAACCTCAGAACATCGAGTAGAACCCGGCTGTAAGCACTTTTCTCGTTGTGGTGGTTGCAGCTTGCAGCACCTTGATCACCAGCAACAAATTGAATTTAAAAAAACTCAGGTGTTGAATAGTTTCGAGCGGGAAAATGTAATGACTGAGTCATTACTAACACCGATCAATGGTTCTCAATGGGGTTATCGACGTCGTGCCCGACTTGCAGCGCAAAGAGCTAAGGATGGTCAGTTTATTGTTGGCTTTCGTAATGCAGGCAGTCGGCGAATAGAGCCTATTACCGAGTGCCTCGTGTTGGATGATTCTTTAGCGGCACTCTTAGTCGTATTGCCGCAGTGGCTACAATTATTACCCACAGATATTACCCTTTATGAGGTAGAGTTGGTCCGTGCTGATAATGCCATCGCAATTGCGCTGGAAGCGAGTCGTCGACTTAAAGAAGATGAGCTCAAGGATATAAGAGAAAGCCTCCAGGCTCTTGGAGAGCCCCCTATCCAGTGTTGGTGGAAGGTGGGTAAGAATGGCCAGTTTCGTCGGTTAGACGAGGGCGCTGACGAGCTGTATCTTAATGTGCCGGGAGACCTTAAGTTCCGTTTTAAGCCAGGACAGTTCATTCAAGTGAATGGCGAGATTAATACCAAAATGGTGGATCAAATGCTCCGGCTAGTCTCTCCTAGCAGTTCGGGTGTTGCGGTCGACTTATTCTGCGGAGCTGGTAACCTTTCATTGCACTTAACAAAGCAGTTTGATCAAGTGATTGGTGTTGAAGGATTGAATAGTTTGGTGGCCGGCGCCGCACAAAATGCTATCGAAAACGAGATCACGACTGCACAATTTTTTACAGCCGATCTTACTCAGAAGAACAGTCTAAATAAAATAAAGGAAATCCCAAAATCGCTAGACTTAGTAGTGCTTGATCCGCCACGTAGTGGCGCCATAGATATCATGCATTGGGTCGCTAAGTCAGGAGCCAAACAGGTGATTTATATTTCCTGCCATCCGTCGACAATGGTCAGAGACGCAAAGCATCTCTTAGACGCCGGCTATAAGATAAAAGATCTTGGGGTGCTAGATATGTTCCCTCATACCGCCCATGTGGAAGCAATAGCATTGTTCGAGAAATAAATAATATTTTTGTTTTCTTTGAAGCCGGAAGTTGGCCATCAGGCTGTAAGGGCTTGGCCATTTAAGGTAAACTCTGTTCTCACCTTGTAACTCGATTTAACTCCTTAGGAAACCTTTGAATCATGTTTGATAAAGATCATACCATTGAAAATATTGACCCTGAACTATGGCAGGCCATTCAACTTGAAGACCAGCGTCAAGAGCAGCATATTGAGCTAATCGCCTCAGAGAACTACACCAGTCTTGCGGTCATGGAGGCTCAGGGCGGCAAGATGACTAACAAATATGCAGAAGGTTATCCCGGCAAGCGCTATTACGGCGGCTGTGAACATGTTGATGTTGCCGAGCAACTGGCTATTGATCGATTAAAAAGCCTTTATGAGGCTGAATATGCCAACGTGCAGCCGCACTCAGGCTCTCAGGCTAACAGCGCTGTATTTTTAGCGCTGATCAAAGGTGGTGATACTGTGCTGGGAATGAGTTTGGCGGATGGCGGCCATCTTACGCATGGGGCCAAGCCCAATTTTTCTGGGAAGCTCTACAATCCAATTCAGTACGGGCTAAATGCCGATACAGGCTTGATCGACTATGAGCAAGTTGAGTCACTGGCTATTGAGCATAAGCCGGCTATGATTATTGCGGGCTTTTCAGCCTACTCGGGAATTATGGATTGGGCCAAGTTTAGAGAGATTGCAGACAAAGTGGGCGCTTACTTACTTGTAGATATGGCGCATGTCTCAGGCTTGGTTGCTGCAGGTGTTTATCCAAGCCCAATACCGCATGCTCATGTTGTGACATCTACGACGCACAAGACATTACGTGGTCCTCGTGGCGGAATTATTTTGACTAATGATGCTGAGATTGCAAAGAAATGTAACTCTGCCGTTTTCCCCGGTAGCCAAGGCGGTCCGCTCTGTCATGTGATTGCAGCTAAGGCTATTGCTTTCAAAGAAGCCGCGAGCGAAGAGTTCGTGATTTATCAAAAACAGGTTGTTGCAAACGCTAAGGCGATGGCCGCAACATTTATGGAGCGTGGTATCAGTATCGTCTCTAATGGTACTGAAAATCATCTCATGTTGGTCAGCTTGATTGGTAAAGAGTACACCGGAACTGATGCTGACCGTGCTATGGGGGAGGCGTTTATTACTGTCAATAAAAATGCTGTTCCTAACGATCCTCGGTCTCCGTTTGTCACCTCAGGGTTGCGTGTTGGCACGCCAGCGATCACAACTCGCGGCTTCGGTTTAGATGAAACGGTTGAGCTGACGAATTGGATGTGTGACATTCTCGATAGCCTTGGAAATGGCACTTCGGAAACGGTAATTGCTGAGACTAAGCTGAAGGTTCTAAAAATATGCCAGCGCTTCCCAGTTTATGGCTGATTTTCTTGGGACTAAGCTGTCGTGTTAGAACAACCTGCCTTAATAACTAGGTGACATCTATGTCTGACCAATCTGTGCCACTCCGCTTAGCGGCTACTGCGGTTTTGTTGCGAAACTCAGATAAGGGCATAGAAACGCTGTTGTTAAGACGTAACGCCAAACTAGCGTTCGCTGGTGGTGTCTGGGTGTTTCCTGGCGGTGCAATTAACATTGATGAGTTAGAGGCTGCGGCTACCGAGCAAGAGGCCGCTGTGACAGCAGCAGTGCGAGAGATTAGCGAGGAATGTGGCCTTAATGTACCCTGTCAAGACTTGATCCATTTTTGTAATTGGACTACCCCTGCGGGGGAAAAGCGGCGTTTCGCCACTTGGTTTTTTGTCGGCAATGTCGATGGTGACTCGGGAAAAGTTATTATTGATGACGGTGAGATTCACGAATTCCAATGGATCAGTCCTGAAGACGCCATTACCCTGCATCACCAAGGCGGGTTAACGCTTATGCCGCCTACATACCTTTCGCTAAGTCTTTTGACGCATTACGAGACCTCCGAATCAGCCTGTAGCGCACTAGCGGTACGCAAGCCGCACGAGGTAACGCCAAGGATATGCCAATTCCAAGATGAGATAGTTTGTCTGTATCCTGGGGATGCGGGTTATGCTTCGATCAATCCAGCTTTGCCAGGGCCGCGACATCGAACAGTATTCACCAGCAGGGGTATGCTTTATGATCATTCGGGTGATGACGTTGGCCTTATGCCAATGGATCAGCCTTAAGTCCAGACTAGGCTAATAACAGTAGTTGTTGTGCTAGAATAACGCTCCATTTTTTGAGCTTCACTTTTACGAGCTTAGTTATGTATTGTCCGTTTTGTAATGCAGATGACACCAAAGTCGTCGATTCGCGATTGGTTGCTGAGGGCGGTCAAGTTCGCCGCCGTCGCGAGTGCGTAGATTGCAGTGAGCGGTTTACTACCTATGAGCTTGCCGAATTGGTGATGCCCCGAGTAATTAAAAGCGATGGCACTCGTGAGCCATTTAATGAAGAAAAGCTCCGGGCTGGATTGCAGCGTGCTTTGGAAAAGCGACCTGTTTCTATTGAGCAAATTGAAATTTCTCTTTCTCAAATAAAACATTTCCTCCAGGTCACGGGTGAGCGAGAAATTAACTCTCGCATTATTGGTGAAGAAGTTATGGCCCAGCTTCATGAATTGGATGAAGTTGCTTATATCCGATTTGCCTCGGTGTATCGAAGTTTTCAGGACTTAAGTGAATTTCAAGATGAACTCAATCGATTAAAAGATAAAAAACCTTCTCTGGAAGAAGGGCAGTGAGTTTCTCTATAGTTGATCGCGAAATGATGTCTAGAGCCTTGGTGTTGGCGGCCAAAGGGCGCTATACCTCGTCTCCTAATCCAACTATTGGATGTGTGATCTCTATCGGTGATCAGATTGTAGGCGAGGGCTCGACGCGGCCATCTGGCGGCAATCATGCGGAGATTGAAGCGCTTAATCAGGTGTCTGATGCGGCCAATAGCTGCGTTTATGTGACGTTGGAGCCTTGTAGTCATCAAGGGAAGACTGGGCCCTGCGCCCTAGCATTGATCGAAGCGCGAGTAGCAAGAGTTGTTATAGCCTGCGAAGACCCTAATCCTGTTGTGGCTGGTTCAGGTATCAAATTGCTGCAAGAAGCAGGCATAGAGGTTGAGTGCGGATTACTTGAAGATCAGGCCCGAGAGGTAAATAAAGGTTTTTTTAAGCGCCATGAGCATGGGTTGCCTTGGGTATTGGTTAAGATGGCAGCAAGCATGGATGGCCGCACGGCAATGGCGAGCGGCCAAAGCCAGTGGGTGACTACACCGGCATCTCGGCAAGACGTGCAACGATTGCGTGCCGCAAGTTGCGCAATCATTACAGGCATCGGTACGCAGTTAATGGACGACCCCTCACTAACAGTGCGGATAACGAGAGAAGAGCTGGGTGTGCATGACCCGCTAATTCAACCCTTACGAGTTGTTGTTGATAGTCAACTTCAGATGCAACCTAGTGCTAGAATGCTCGCCCAGCCTGGCAACACGCTGATTGCCACCTTGGATGATAACGGTCAACGGAAAAAGGCTCAGGCACTTATTGATACTGGGGCAGAGGTTGTATTTTTGCCGGCCAATGGAAATCATATTGATCTGCAGGCGCTGCTAATTGAGCTAGCCTCCCGCAACTGTAATCGAGTCATGGTGGAGGCTGGCGCTGGCTTAGCGGGTGCTTTTGTGGCTGAGGGGTTATTGGACGAATTAGTGTGCTACTGGGCACCTAAATTATTTGGCAGCGACGCACGACCTATGTTTGATTTGGCGATTAATACGATCGATGCTCATCTTGCATTGTCTATAAAAGACATTAGACAAATTGGAGAGGACCTCCGTATTACTTTGTATCCAGATAAAGATTATTAATACTGATTGTGCGTAGGGTGGCATGATGAAATTTAAAATTTATAGTTAGGACGAAAAGTTATGTTTACAGGAATTATTACGGCTGTTGGTGGAGTCACTAATTTGGAGCCTCGAGGTGGCGATGTTCGATTGACTATTAACACGGGTGATTTGAGCTTGGGTGATGTCGGTTTGGGCGATAGCATCGCTTGCAGCGGTGCATGTCTGACGGCTGTCGAGTTAACCGGCGAAGGGTTTATCGCTGACGTGTCTGTTGAGACATTAAGTTTGACCACAATTGGTGGTTGGGGCGTCGGTACTCGAGTCAACCTTGAAAAGGCCATGCTCGCGAGTGATCGATTTGGCGGCCATATCGTGTCGGGTCATGTTGATGGGCTTGGAGAGGTGACCGCTTTTTATGAGGATGCACGCTCTTGGAGGCTAAGGATTCTCGCTCCGCGTGAGCTTGCTAAATACATTGCCCAAAAAGGCTCAATTACCGTTGATGGCACAAGCTTGACGGTCAATAATGTTGAAGGTGCGGAATTTGAGTTAAATATTATTCCGCAAACACTGATTCATACTGTGATTGGACAGTACGATGTTGGTACTCAGGTGAATCTTGAGATTGATTTGGTGGCTCGGTATTTAGAGCGGTTATTGCTTGGCGATAAAGCAGCTGACTAAAGAGTGATGGTACATAAACTGGAAGAGACAAACGACATGGTGTTAAACACAGTAGAAGAGTTACTCGAAGATATCCGTCAAGGCAAGATGGTTATTTTAATGGATGACGAAGACCGAGAGAATGAGGGTGACTTGGTTATGGCTGCACCGATGGTGCGCCCGCAAGATATTAACTTCATGGCGACCTATGCTCGTGGACTGATTTGTCTGACTCTGAATGACCAACGCTGCAAACAGCTTGATTTAGCGATGATGGTTAATGACGACAGCAACGCTTCAAGTCATGGAACACCCTTTACGCTTTCTATTGAGGCGGCAGAGGGGGTAACCACAGGGATATCTGCAGCCGACCGGGCGCGAACTGTACAGGCGGCGGTAGCGAGTAATGCCAAGCCAAATGATATTGTTCAGCCTGGACATATTTTTCCCCTTAAAGCCCAGCCAGGTGGGGTATTGAGTCGAGCTGGTCATACTGAAGCGGGTTGTGATTTGGCCAGAATTGCGGGTTTTGAGTCCGCCGCCGTGATTGTGGAGGTCATGAACGAAGATGGCACCATGGCTCGGCGCGATGACCTTGAGAAATTTGCCGAGAAGCATGAGCTTAAAATTGGCACTATTGCAGACCTAATTCATTATCGTCTGGTGACAGAGAAAACGACCCAATGTATTAATGAACGCATTGTGACCACTCACTATGGCGAATTTCTTTTAAAGACTTATTTGGACAATGCTCGCAATGAAAAACATTTTGCGTTGGTGATGGGTGATGTAAGTACAGATGAGCCATCTCTAGTGCGGGTTCACATTAATCGTTCTGCAAGAGATATATTGGCACTGGAGTCGGACGGAAAATTCAAATCCTGGTCTTTCCATAGCGCTCTAGAGCGTGTTGCTAAGGAAGGGCGTGGTGCAGTGGTATTGGTCTACTATCCTGAAACTGCAGAGGATATTGATAACAGTATCGATATGATTGTTAACCCCAGTATTGGTGGTGCTCAATCAGCAAGTGATGTCGTTTATCAGCAGGTGGGCACGGGGTCGCAAATTTTGATGGATTTGGGCGTACATAAAATGCGTCTAATGAGTGCGCCATTTAAGTTTAGCGCAATCTCTGGTTTTGACCTTGAGGTAGTGGAATACGTTGATTGCGATTAATGCCTTCAGCACTATTAATAGCGTTAATTTAAAAGAGTAGGAATTATAAATGGGTGAATACAGACCAGAAGAAGGCAATTTCAATGTTGGCGCAGTGCGCATAGCAGTTGTTGCAGCGCGTTGGAACTCAGAGGTGACTGATGGGTTATTGGCGGGTGCAGTTCGCGCTCTGAGCCGTCATGGAATCAGTAATGATACTCTGGAGGTATATCGAGTGCCAGGTGCTTTTGAATTGCCCTTAGCAAGTCAGAGAGCGGCCCAAACAGGGCGTTTTGATGGAGTGATAGCTTTGGGTTGTGTCATCCGTGGCGACACTCCCCACTTTGATTATGTTTGCTCAGAGACAACCCGAGGGATTGGAGAAGTTGGGTTAAGAGAGAACTTACCAGTTGCCTTTGGACTGCTGACCACTGACACTTTAGAGCAGTCGTTAGAGCGCTCGGGAAATAATGCTGAGAATAAAGGTGAAGAGGCTGCTTTGACCGTTCTTGAGATGTTAGCAATGTTTAAACAGATGGACGGTGACGCGTAGATGTCTAAATCTAGAGAGCGACAGAAAGCACGAAGAATGGTTGTTCAGGCACTCTACTCATGGGAAATGAGTGGCACTGACTTGGAGACGATAGAGGCTGAATTTCATACTGATCACAACATGACTAAAGTCGATAGTAAACTATTTCATAATATATTATTTGGCGTCCCCAAGAACTTAGCTGAGGTTGACAGCGCATTTGAGCCGCATCTTGACCGTGAAAATAAGCAACTGGATCCAATTTCTCGCGCTGTTTTGCGTTTATCGACCTATGAAATGCTCTATACCATCGAAGTGCCTTATAAGGTAGTGATCAACGAAGGTGTTAATCTTGCAAAAACCTTTGGCCCCACGGACGCGTTTAAATTTATAAATGGTGTTCTTGATCGTGTCGCTATAGACCGCCGTTCCATTGAAGTTATAGCAAATAAAGCCGTATAAATACTGGCGATGGAGCGGAAAACTCTGACTCAAAAAACATCTTTCCGACTTAGCGAATTTGACATTATCGCAGACTATTTTAAAGATCTGACAGGTCAAGATGGGGTTGCTTTAGGTATAGGCGATGATGCCGCGATTATAAATCTACCCCTTCATTCGGATATTCAGTTGGCGGTAGCCAGCGACACTTTAGTGGAAGAGGTGCACTTTCCTAGCGACGCAAGTGCTTATCAAATTGCTCAGCGAACTCTTTGCGTTAATCTAAGTGATATGGCGGCTATGGGGGCCACTCCTCGATGGTTCATGTTAGCCTTGACGCTACCTCATAAAAAAGCGAATGAGCAGTGGTTGAAAGAGTTTAGCGCCGGTCTGTCAGAAATCGCAGTAGATTATAATTGTGCCTTAATCGGTGGAGATACAACGGCTGGACCGTTGACAATAACTATAACCATGCTGGGAGAGGTACCCCTAACTGAGGGCCTTGTGCGCAGCGGTGCTATTACTGGAGATCGAGTTTATGTGACTGGGTTTTTGGGTGATGGAGCAGCTGGGTTATTAGCGGCAAAAAAAACAAATACCTTTAAAAATATGAATAAAAACGTAAGTGAACGCTTACTTTTAAAGTTCTATAAGCCTCTCCCCCAAATTAACATAGGTTTAAAAATACGAGGCTTGGCTTCTGCGTGCATTGACATATCTGATGGTCTGGTAGCTGACTTAGGTCATATCTGTAAGTCCAGTGGGGTTACGGCATCCGTAGATAGTAGAAGGTTACCAATACATCCAGATTTAGCGTCGAATTTTCAAGATCAATGTCTCGATTGGGCGCTCTTTGGCGGAGATGATTATCAGTTGTGTTTTACTGTGCCGGCTGAGAATTATCAGATGGTTGACGACTGGATTTCACGGGGAGAATTAGACGCCACATGGATAGGCTCTATAATACCCTGTAGCGATAACACTTCGGCTGTCTTGGTAGACGGCGTTAAGTCACCGGAAAGAGCAAGAGGCTTTGATCATTTTGTCCAATAATCCAGCATTTTCAGAGCTACTTAAATCGCCTGTCATGCTATTGGCCTTTGGATTTGGGAGTGGCCTTTCCCCTAAAGCGCCTGGCACCGTTGGCTCTTTGTTTGGTTTGGTGCTTTGGGTGTTCTTGGCAAAGTTGTCTCTGCCATTCTATTTGGGGTTTGTGACCGTCTCTACCTTGGTCGGCATTTACATCTGTGGTGCCGCAGCCGACCGGTTGGGCGTACATGATCATGGAGGCATAGTCTGGGATGAGTTTGTTGGCTTGTGGATAGCCATGGCTGCGCTGCCCGTATCTTGGTTGTCAATTACTCTAGGGTTTGGTCTGTTTCGACTTTTCGATATTTTTAAACCCTGGCCAATTAGGTGGATGGACAAAAACATTTCTGGTGGCCTTGGCATAATGATTGATGACATAGCAGCTGGTGTCGCGACCGCAGGCAGTATCGGTTTGATAGACCTGCTGGGCTGGATATAAGGGCGTTGTTCTTCTGAGCGGACGTGAGCTATGTGGCCTAGCCTGATTAAGTTGCTTTTTTAGTATAACTGACCCTATATATTTAGAGGTGAAATGAATCTAAATGATATTTTGAAACGTCTTATTACTTAGAATTTATTGGAAATCAAGTTAAAAGTAAGGAACCTGAGTTAATGAAAAATTTTGCACCCATATTGCTGGTTATAGGAGCAATAGCAGTTGCTGCTCTGATGTCTGCGCTTAAACCCGAGCCAGTAAAAGCCGAGGTGCCTGAAGCGGCCTTGGCAGTTAAGACTCAGACACTCAATCGTACTGAGGTGACTTTGGCCGTTGAGTCTCAGGGAACAGTTCGGCCAAGAACCCGAACAACATTGATTTCAGAAGTGTCGGGCACTGTTCTTGAAGTCTCCGAGCAGTTCATCGTTGGTGGTACTTTTAAGGCTGGTGAGATATTAATGCGTCTTGATCCCACGGATCATGAAGTGGATTTACAGCGAGCCAAGGCACAGTTAATTAGCAAAAATGCCTTACTAGAGTTTGAAAAAGCCAGAGCCGTCCAAGCTAAAAAAGAGTGGGAAATGACTGGCCGGCCTGAGTCGGACGCACCGATTTTGGCTTTGCGGAAGCCTTACTTGGCCGAAGCTGAAGCGAATATTCTACAAGCACAAGCGCAGGTAAAACAGGCGCAGCTAAAATTGCAAAGAGCCACTATTCGGGCACCATACGCGGGCATGGTATCTGTCAAGTCAGTGGATGTTGGTCAATATGTCACCACAGGTTCACGTCTCGGTGAAACATTTGCTATCGATTTTGTCGAAGTGAGATTGCCCCTGACTGAAAAAGACTTATCGCAGATGGACCCAATATCATTCCAAAATAATAATGATGTTAAAGGGGTCGTGCTTAGTGGTTCTGTAAATGGCAATCCAGCTAATTGGTCGGCAGTAATAGTCCGATCTGAAGGCGTTGTCAATGAGCTTAATCGCTCTCAATATGTGGTAGCTCGAATCTCTGACCCCTATAGACTTAATCAAACCTTGACGGCCAGAAAGCCACCGTTGTTAGTGGGTACATTTGTGACTGCAAAATTAAAAGGTAAGACTTTAAGCGATGTCTTCAAAGTGCCACGAAGTGCGCTGTTGCAGGGTTCTAAGGTTGCTGTAGTGGATGATATGCAGAGGTTGCGAATTAATTCTGTAAATGTAGTGTTTTCTGATGAAGGCTACTATTACGTTAGTGAAGGCCTAAAGGAAGGCGCAGAGGTCATCGTTAGTGCAGTAGGTACGCCGATTGAAGGCCTCAAGCTAAAAGTTAAGAATTCGTCCAATAATGGCAGTGCAGAGTAATGGATCTGAATTCTAAAGGACTTATCGGCTGGTTTGCCCGAAATCCGGTGGCAGCAAATTTAATTATGGTGCTTGTATTTTTTGCAGGATCATTGTCGCTAATGAATATAAGTAAGGAGATTTTTCCTCGTTCAGAAACCAAAATAATCAGTATCGGCGCACCTTATCCCGGCGCCGCGCCCGTTGAGGTAGAAAAGGGCGTTATCTTGCCTATGGAGTCAGCGCTTGAAGGGCTAAAGGGGATCAAAAAAATAACGTC
>Ga0209660_1000248_pt1 | contig 32940 bp, 34 predicted proteins | sample SaaInlV_100m_DNA_2_FD_184659 | JGI IMG/M metagenome (GOLD analysis project Ga0209660, IMG submission 184659) | Marine microbial communities from expanding oxygen minimum zones in the Saanich Inlet - SI072_LV_100m_DNA (SPAdes) (version 2) | ecosystem: Environmental > Aquatic > Marine > Intertidal... | reverse complement strand
CTTGATTTTCCTTTAAAGCCAAAGTCTTTTTTTTCTCCATCTCTTGAAGGTTTATCTGATCTACCTTTTCCATAAGATTTTGATTTATCTCTAAAGCTTGAAGATCGATCTTGTCTACCTTTTCCAAAAGATCTTTTTTCGTCTCTAGCTTTTCTTTTTTTATTATTTGGTCCCTTGCCTCTTCTTTTGTTTTTTGAATCTCTTCTTAAACCACTAGGCACTGGTTTGAAATTTGGATCAATTAATTTATTTATTGAATTCCACATTATTCTATCATCGGGTGTTAAAAATGTTAATGCAGATCCTTCAGATCCTGCTCTGGCAGTTCTTCCAATTCTATGGATGTAATCTTCTGGAACTTGTGGCAGATCATAATTGATTACATGTTGAATTAGAGGAATATCTAAACCTCTAGCCGCAACATCTGTTGCAATTAAAATTCTCTTTAATCCTTTTCTAAAAGAATTAATAACTCGATCTCTTTTGCTTTGACGAAGGTCTCCATGAATAGCATCCGCTGAATGTCCTTCTTCTTTAAGTTTTTTAACCATCTTATCAGCACCTCTTTTGGTCTTAACAAAAACTAGAATAGAACCTTTTCTAGCTAAAAATTGATCAATTAATTCATCGTATTTATTTTCTTTAAAAACTTGAAGAGTTTCTTGTTTAATCTTTGCAATTGGAACCGATGTAGCTCCTGTAGAAATTCTTTCAGGTTTGTTTAAATATCTATCTGAAATTCTTAAAATATTTTGAGGTAAAGTTGCTGAAAATAATAATGTTTGATGATCTTTTGGAACAAATTTTAAAATCATTTCAATTTGTGGGGTAAATCCCATATCCAGCATTCTATCAGTTTCATCTAAAACCAAATACTTGGTGGCTGATAAATTTAAGCTTTTTCTTTTTAAATGATCATTAATTCTTCCTGGGGTTCCAACTATTATTCTAGATCTGTTTCCTAGTTGTCTCAGTTGTTTTTGCATCGATTCTCCACCTATAAGCAAAGCTGATTTAATATTTATTTTATTACTTATAATGCTTTTGATTGCTTCCATTACTTGGGTAGCAAGCTCTCTTGTTGGACACATAACTAGTGCAAAAGCATTTTTATCTAAAATCAACTTATTAATTAAAGGAATGCTGAAGGCTAAAGTTTTTCCTGTTCCTGTTTGCGCTGTTCCTAAAATATCTTTTCCCTCTAAGGCAGCAGGTATTGCCATTCCTTGAATAGGAGTGGGCTTTGTAAAGTTCATTTTGTGCAACGAGCTTTTTAATGAGTCTTCTATTTTGAATAATTTAAAGTTTTCCATTTAATGATTTAAAGGTTTAGATGTTGATTCTTTATTGCATCTAATTTTATTGCGATATCTATATGTTTTTAAAACAATCACAAGAAGTGAATTCTTTATTAAAGTGTATTTAATAAGTAATTACTGTCTTTTTTTAAGTTTTCAAATCAAAGAATTAATGTATAAGAGCCACAATTTATGAGCAATAACATCAGAAACATCACAATCATTGCACACGTTGACCATGGAAAGACAACCATGATCGATAATTTAATGAAACAAAGTGGTTCATTTAGGGAGAATGAAGTTGTTGATGAAAGATTAATGGATTCAGGTGAATTAGAAAAAGAGAGAGGCATAACGATTCTTGCTAAACCTGCATCAATTAATTGGCAAGACTCAAGAGTAAATATAATAGACACCCCAGGTCACAGAGACTTTGCAGCTGAAGTTGAGCGTGTGTTAAGTATGGCTGATGGTGCGTTATTACTTATAGATTCTGCAGAAGGTGTAATGCCTCAAACAAAATTCGTATTAGCCAAGGCACTTAAACAAGGATTAAAACCAATCGTTGTAATTAATAAATTAGATAAAGCAGATCAAAGAGCAAATGAAGTATTAGATGAAACTTTTGATTTATTTGTAAGCTTAGATGCTAATGAGGAACAATTAGATTTTCCTGTTTTATATGCAAGTGGAAGATCTGGATGGGCAAGTAAAGAAGTTGATGGTCCAAGAGAAAATCTACACCCATTATTAGATTTAATAATCGAACACGTACAACCAGCAGAATTAGATAAAACAAAACCTTTTGCTATGCTCTCTACTTTGCTTTATGCAGATAGTTTTTTAGGAAGAAGTCTTGTTGGAAGAATATCTCAAGGAACTGCAAAAGCTAATCAGCCTATTAAAGCAATCAATCTTAAAGGTGAAAAAGTAGATGAAGGTAAACTTACAAAAATTTTTAGATACGAAGGAACTAAAAAAGTTCCAATTGAAATAGGAGAAGCTGGAGATATTGTTGTAATTGCAGGTTTAGAAAAAGCAAATGTCGCAGATACAATCTGTGATCCAGAATTAAATGACCCAATTCCTGCAACTCCAATAGATCCTCCTACAATGTCTATTACGATTAGTGTTAATAGTTCACCTTTAGCTGGAACTGAGGGGAAAAAACTAACAAGTACACAAATTCGAGACAGATTAGTTTCTGAGGCACAAAATAATGTTGGTATTACTTTTTCTCAAAATACAAATGTTGACTCATTTGTAATAAGTGGTCGAGGTGAATTAATGCTTGAAATTTTACTTACCCAAATGAGACGTGAAGGATTTGAGATGACAGTAAGTCCTCCAAAAGTATTATATCAAAAAGATGAAGTTGGTAATAAGCTTGAACCTATTGAAGAAATTACTGTTGATCTTGATGAAGAGTATTCTTCAAAAATAATTGACTCGATGAATAGAAGAAAAGGTAAACTTTTAGATTTAAAAGATACTGGAAAAGATAAAAAAAGATTAGTGTTTCACGCACCAACAAGAGGCTTAATGGGTTACACAAGTAGATTCTTAACTCTAACAAAAGGAACTGGTGTAATTAATAGAATTTTTCATGGATATGGGAAGTTTGAAGGTGAAATGGATGGTAGAAAAAATGGTGCTTTAATTTCAATGTCCACCGGAAAAGCTGTAGCATTTGCAATATTTAACTTACAGGCAAGAGGTGAAATGTTTGTCACTCATAATGACTCTGTATATGAAGGAATGATTGTTGGGTTAACTCCAAAACCTGGTGATATGATTATAAATGTTATGAAGGGTAAACAATTAACCAATATGAGAACTCAAGGTACGGATGAAAACGTTGTGCTAACCCCAGTAAGACAGATGTCGATTGCAGAACAATTAAGTATGTTAAATACTGATGAAGCTCTTGAAATTACGCCAAAATCTCTAAGATTAAGAAAAGCTATTCTTAACCCCCATGATAGAAAAAGAAGTGAAAAGTCTGGGACTGCTGCTTAGTTAAATAATTTATTTACTAAAAATAACCCTAAAGCCACACAAGGTCCAATCCCAAAAGCAAACAATAAAGTTCCAATTCCAACAGTACCTCCTAGGTACCAGCCAATAGACATTGCTGAAATTTCAAGCAAGCCTCTTACAGCAGCAATAGGTAAATTTGTTATTTTTTGAAGACCTATCATCAAACCATCTCTTGGACCTGCTCCTAAATTTGCAACTAAATAAATTCCTCCTCCTATTCCTACAGTCAGCACTGCAAATGCTCCAAGTAATATTTGGGATATATAATTTTCTGGTGTTGGAGCATATCTAATGCACACATCTATCATTACTCCAATAATTAAGGCATTTAAAATAGTACCAATTCCAGGTTTTTGTTTTAATGGAAGCCAAAGCAATAAAACTGCAATACTAATAAAAATAGTTATAAGACCGACTGAAAAACCAATATTTAAAAATATACCTTGTGCTAGCACACTCCATGGTGATGCTCCAGATGCTGAGACAATTAACATCCCTTCTCCCAAACCAAATAAAGTTAAACCAAAACAAAGAAAAAAAAAGGTAGAAATTTTTGGTTTTAAATTTAACGGTTTATCAGAACTCCAGTAAACTTTTGGTATATTTTTAATTTGTAAAAACATATTTAATAAAATACTTCTTTTATTATCAAAGTCTATTAAACTAATATCAAATGAAAAAGTTTTTATTGCTTATATTTCTTTTTGCATTCCCATTCAGCAGCATGGCTCATATGGCTCATTATAATAAGTTTAATAAAATAGAAATGGAAATTTTGAAAGATGGTGAGTTGATAGGTTATAATTTTTATTTTTTTAAAAGAAATAATAATGAAACAATAGTCACCAACCAAATAAAATTTACAGTAAAATTATTTGGTGCAACCGTTTTTGAAATTGAAGGTTATGGTGAAGAAAAATATATAAAAGATAAATTAATTTCATTTAAATCAAAAACACGCCAAAATAAAAAAGAAAAATTTGTAAATCTTAAGCTTAATGATCAAACAAATGAATTTGAAATTCAAGGATCATCATATACAGGAAAAGCATTAGCAGATAATGTAGTTGGAAATTGGTGGAGCCATAAAATACTGCAAGCAAATAGCCAAATTAGCCCCGTTTCAGGCAGTATTAAGGAACAGGTTGTGACTTTTATTGGTAAAGAAAAATTAGACCTATATGGAAAAATTTATGATGTGGAGCACTTTAAATTAACCTCAAAAGATATGTCTATTCCAAAAGATAAAAGACTTAATTTTGATATCTGGTTTAATAAAAAAAATGCATTAATTTTAAAAGTTGCCTACTCAAGATTAGGGGATTGGGAATATAAAGTTAAAAAATTTGAATAAGATTACTTTACTATCTTTTTATAAAGATCATTAGCGCTTATCCATCCAGCTTCCAATCTAGGACCCACAAACCAATCTGCACAAACACCTAGATTAATTGACGAGTCCCAAAAACTTTTTATTTTCAGTGGTTTTGAATTAGATGAATATTTCCAACCATGATTAAGAGAAAATAAAACTTTAGTTTTTTTGATTCCTGTCAACTTAAAGAACTGTTCAATTAAAATTTTAGAATTTAAATCTTTATTTTCTCTATTTTTATTAATTTTTTTATTTGCCCAATTATAAGTGCTTTGTAGAGTCCATAAATCCTTACTACTTTTAAATCTTTTTTTTGTATTTTCTTTAGCAACCCACCCTAAAACCTTATCATCAAATAAGTAACTACTAATATTTGTTTTTATTTTTTTTGTAACTATCATCACAGTAATATTAGCATCCATTTTTACTTTTTTTTTAATGAATGGGTTTTTTATAAATTTTTTTGATATTTTGGATAATTGAGCAAATGGACAAGTAAGAATTAATTTTTCATAAATTTTTTTAGTACCATCAGAAAAAGTTAAGACCCATTTTTTTTCTTTATAATCCATTTTTTTTAATTCTGTTTTAAAATTACAATTGATATCTTTGAGAAGATACTTGCTGATATCGTTATTGCCAAGTTTGCCAATTATCTTTAAATGATTTTTATTTTCTTTCTTAATTTTATTTAGAAATAAATGTTTTCCATCCCAAGTTTTTAAAACCTTTTTTTTTATTAACTTTTGAACAAAATTTTTAAAGGATGAGCTTTTTGGAGAAATATATTGTGTTCCATGATCAAAACCTTTTAACTTATCTAATCTTTTAAATGAAGCCCTGCCTCCCGGCCCTCTTGCTTTGTCAAATAAATCAACTGAATGTTTCTTGCTTAAAAGATTGGCAATTGTTGCTCCTGAGATACCAGAGCCAATCACGCAATAAGTGCTCATTTTCCTGCAACGGTCATTTCATCAATCATCATGGTAGGTGAATTTACTGAATATTTAAATTCTAAATCATTTGCTAAAGTAATTTTTTTAAACATCTCATTAAAATTTCCAGCAATAGTTATCTCATTTATCGGATATTTAAATTCTCCACCCTCAATTAGAAAACCAGTAGCTCCTACAGAGAAATCTCCTGTCACTAAATTAGTCCCATGTCCTATTGTCTCTGTCACGTATAAAATTTTAGAATGACTTTTTAGTAAGTCATCATAATTAATTTTACCATTTTCAAAATAAAGATTAGTGCAACCACCACTTCGACCGTTGGACTTTAAATTTAATTTTTTTCCATTGTATGTATCAATTAAATAATCATTAAGAATTCCATCCTTAACTAATTCTAAGTTTTCTGTTGATACCCCTTCAGTGTCAAAGCACTGTGAACCCATACCCTTAATTAAATCTGGTTTATCAATAATATTAATCGAATTAGAAAATACCTGTTGTTTTATTTTATCTTTAAGAAATGATGTGCCTCTTGCAATTGATGAAGCTGAAATAGCTCCCGCAAAGGAGCTTAAAAAACCTTTGGATATTCTTTTATCAAAAATAATACTCATTTTATCACTTCCAATTTTTTTAGGACTTAATTTTTTTATAGTTTGTTCAGCTGTTGTTTTTCCAAGCTCCAAAGGATTGGCAATATCATTTAAATGACATTTGCTTGTGAATTCATAATCTCTTTCCATGCTATTTTCATCCTTTGCGACAGTTACACAAGATGCAGAGAATGAAGATGATTTATACCCATTACAAAAACCATCACTATTTGCTAAAATAAAATTTGACTTATTTTCTGTAAAGCCTGACTCGGTATTAATAATCTTTTCATCAATTGATGCTGTTTCTTCTAATTCTCTTAAATAGTCTATTTTTTTATCATTCTCTACATGAGATTGATCATACAAATCTAAATCTTTAATATTTTTTGCCAATAAGTCTTTTTCAGGCAAGGAATTGAATTCATCTTCTGGTGTAATCTTTGTGGTTTCATAACATTTTTCAATTAAAATTTTTAAATTATCGTCTAATAAATTTGTTGATGATATTGATGATTTTTTTTTACCAATATATGTTTCAATACTTATTGCTAAATTATCTGATCTATTAGACTCATCTAAAACTTTATTTCTAAAACTAACAGTTTCTGAAATTGAGTTTCCAACAGTCACACTTACATCTGTTGCTCCAAGTTTTTTTGCTAAATCTAAGCAATATGAAGCTTTGGTCTTTAAATATTCTTGATTTTTAACCATGATTTATAATTTGGTTCCACCAACAGTCATTTTATCTATCAAAATTGAAGGTTGCGCTACTCCAACTGGCACACCTTGGCCCGCTTTACCACATGTTCCAATACCTGGATCCATCATCATGTCATTACCTACCATTGATACTTCTTTCAAAATTGATGGACCATCTCCTATCAAGGTTGCTCCTTTAATTGGTGAACCAATTTTACCACTATTTATTTCATAGGCTTCCGTGCAATTAAAAACAAATTTTCCAGATGTAATATCTACTTGTCCACCTCCAAAACTGACAGCAAAAATTCCTCTATCAACTGATTTAATCATTTCATCTTGAGTTTGAGTTCCGCTTAACATCATCGTGTTTCTCATTCTTGGTAAAACAATGTGCTTGTAGTTCTCTCTTCTTCCACTACCTGTAGACCTGGTATTCATTAACCTTGCATTTAATCTATCTTGCATAAAATTTTTTAAAATTCCATTTTCTATTAAAACAGTTCTTTCTGTTGGAGTTCCTTCATCATCGATAGTAAGGCTTCCTCTTCTTTTATCTATTGTTCCATCATCAACAATTGTAACCCCTTCGCTAGCAACTTTTTGGCCCATCAAATTATGAAATGCTGATGTTTTTTTTCTGTTAAAATCTCCTTCTAAACCATGACCAATAGCCTCATGGATTAATATTGCTGGCCAACCAGGGCCTAACACTACCTTCATTTCACCTGCTGGTGCTGGTTTGCTATCAAGGTTTACAGATGCAATTCTTAATGCTTCTTCGCAAACATTTTTCCAATTATCATCTTTTAAATAATCATCATAAGATTGTCTTCCACCAATTCCGTAAACTCCTGTTTCTTTTCTACCATTTTTTTCAAGCATTACTGAAACATTAAACCTAATTAGAGGACGAACATCTGTTAAAGCTTCTCCACCAGAACGAATAATTTCAATAGATTTTTGCTCTCCACTAAAACTTGCTGTTACCTGTTTAACTTTAGAATCTTTTTTTCTTAAATAATCATTTACTTTATTTAGGACTTCTAATTTAGAATCTAGTGTCTTTTGTTCAATGGGGTTTATATCATCATAAAATTTATTATTAGTTTTGGGAATTTCATGATTATAAATTCCATTACTAGATTTAAGTGTAGACTTTAAATTTTCAGCAGAACTTTTTAATGAATATTTTGAAATTTCATTAGAATGAGAGTAAGCAACCACCTCATTTGAAACAGCCCTAAAACCAAAACCTAGATCCGAACTATAATTTGAGCTTTTAATTTTATTATCATCTAATAAAATAGACTCTGATTTTGAATTTTCAAAATATAACTCACCATCATCACAATTCTTTAAAGTGTCAGATACAATCTCATCCGCATCTTTTCTAGTTAGATCTGATTTGTCAAAAAAATTTGCCATGAACATTACATAGCTATTTATACTCAATTTTCAATGGATGAATTAACACATGTACATATATTAATTCCATAGATACAAAGTTTAATTATATGAAAGTTTATTTTAATAATTCCTGTAAAATTTGTAGATCTGAAATTAATTTATACAAAAAAGAAAAGATTAAAAATATCGATTGGGTTGATATAACAGATAATTCTATCGCTGAAAAAGAAACATCAAAAAAAGATAAAGATCTTTTAAGAAGACTTCATGTAAAAGATGGGAATAACATAATTGAAGGTGCAGAAGCATTTTTATACGTTTGGAAAAAAATTCCAAAATATAAGTTTCTATATAATTTTTTTAAACTTCCTGTAATTTTTGTGTTCTTTAAATTTGGATATGAAATTATTGCTTATTTTTTATATTTAAAAAATAAAAAACAATTAAAAAAAATTAAAAACTAATTTAGAAAAAATATTAAAAACTTACTCAATAAAGACATAGAAGCAATAAACATGATCATTACAACTGAATACATTAAAGTAACAATCTTATTTTTTTTTCTTCTTAGTCTCACAAAATCTTTATCATCTAAATCTGAAATATCTCTTTCACCAACTACCTGATAATCATAACTCCAACGCCATGTAGAGTCTCCAAGTCTTGAGTCTAAATTGTTATAATAGGTTATCCAAGCAAGAGTATATCTTAAGATTAGGTATAGAATTATCATTGTAATTGTTCCAAAAAACATTCGGAATATTATTTAATTAAATAAGATAGTTTAATTGTCATTTTTTGACCTTTTTCTGGCAATAAGCTGTGTGAGTGAGTCAACCATCGTATCTGATGCTTTAAATATTTCATTATTTTTAAATTCGTGAGATATATTTTTTTCTTGGTTAGTCTTATCTTCAATGACTATTCCTTCATCTGGTGAGTTATTTTTAATATATATTAATAACAACCAATCTTCATCAGAAGACTCATCCCACTTAACAAAAATTTCACCAGTCTCAAATCTTTTATCAATACATCTGAAGATGGACATGTGTCTTGTAATGTGTCTTTTGTTTAACTGAAACACTAAACTGCTTGCACTACGGTAAAAACTTTCAAGTGCAAATTCTATTTTTTGCCTTGCTATTGTGTATTCTTTTTCTTTTTGCAGTAATGTTTCTCTATCTTCATCACCTTGAATTTTTACTCCAAGCGCCTCCACTCTTTCTCTTATTTTCTGATCTCTAATTATTCGATATTTTTCCTTTAATTTTTCTATTCGTTGCTGAAGGGCAGCATAATCATCTCTTTTTTCTCTAAGTGAAATTTTTTCTAATTTTTCTAATTCTTTAACTTCTCTAATTCTGAATTTTTCAATTTGTTTTTCTAATCTTAATTGCTTCAAGAATTGCTTTTGTTTTTCAGCTTGTTCTATTCTCAATAAAGCTTGCTCTTTTCGAAGAAAGATTTTTATATCTTTGGCTCTTTGTTTATCTAACTTAATTTCATCTTTTAAAGCTTGTTCCTGTAACTTAATCTTTAATTCCTCTTGTTTTTGCTTTTCATTTTCAAGATTAATTTTTTCTAGTCTTTCTTTTTCTAATTTTTCTAATTTTAGTCTTCTAGCTTCGTCTTTTTTAGTCTCTTTATATTCAAAAATTGTATTAGCTATTTTATCAAAGAAAGCTTGAATATATTTTTCAACACTAAAACTAATTTTAAAGTTTATTTTAGGTCTTAAAGAATTTTGAAAATTTATTAATCTTAAAATAAAATTTTGTTTTATTGGTATTTTTTTATTTATAATTTTTTTTTTAGCTTTATCTAATTTTCTTGATCTAATTTTTGATTTTATTTTTTTTACTTTTTTAATGATAACTTTTGATTTTATTTTTTTTACTTTTTTAATGATAACTTTTGATTTTATTTTTTTTACTTTTTTAATGATAGCTTTTGATTTTTTATTTACTTTTTTCTTAACTTTTTTTTTTGTTTTTTTTGATTGTTTTTTTATTTTTTTCATGTTCAAGAGAATTATATCTATCAATAAATCATTGATAAATATAGTCTCTTGTTACTGGTGTTGATGTATAATTTTTTGTAAGTTGAAATTGATATACAACCTGATCACCCCATTTGAATGCCATTTCACATCCAGCTAAATAAAATTCCCACATTCTAAAAAACTTTTCATCAAACATTTGAATAATTTTTTTTCTATTTTTAATACAGTTTTCTTTCCAGTGTCTCAATGTGTGTGAATAATGAAGTCTTAAAACCTCAATGTCAGATATAATTAAACCAGCTTTTTCGATCGGCGTAGTTACTTCACTTAAACTTGGGGTATATCCCCCTGGAAAAATATATTTGGTTATCCAAGGATGTGGGTCTCTTGGTGGATTAACTGAGCCTATTGTATGAATTAAAGATATACCATCGTCATTTAATAACTTATCAATTTGTTTGAAAAATTTCTTATAAAATTTCCTACCAACATGCTCAAACATTCCAACACTTACAATTCTATCAAATTTTTCATCTAGTTGTCGGTAATCCATTAATTTAAACGTTAAGCGTTTCTCTAAATCAAGCTCTTTTGCTTTTTTATTGCAATAATTAAACTGGTTTTGAGACAGCGTTATTCCCAAAACTTTACAATTAGAAGTTTTAGCAATATCAGTAGCCAAAGATCCCCAGCCGCAGCCAATGTCCAGAACTTTCTGATTAGGTTTTATGTTTAATTTTTTTATTATATGTTGAATTTTATTATTCTGAGCATCTTCAAGAGTATCATTTTCACTTTTAAAATATGCACACGAGTATTGTCTTTTAGAGTCTAAAAATAAATCATAAAGATCATCTGAGATATCATAATGATGGGATACATTCATTTTAGATTTTTTAATAAAATTAAAATTAGTTAAGTACCTATAGGATCCTCTAAGCTTATTGATTAAATAACTAATAAAATTTAAATTATTTCTTCCAAAGTTCATTAAAGCTAAATCTAAAAAATCACTTAAACTTCCATTTTCAATAACTATATCACCATTAGTATAAGCCTCTCCAAAATATAAATCAGGTCGAAATAACAATTTATAATGAAGTTTTTTATCTAAAATTTTAACTTTAATTGGTTTATTACTCTTCGGAGAACCAATTATAAAGTTTTTAGAATAAGCGTTTTCTAAGATAAAGCCATCTTTCTTAAATGCACCGTTAAGAAATCTAGCCAATTGCATTTCAAGTTACCAATGTTGGTTTTGTAGAAAAATTTAATTTTTCTAAATTATCAATTAACTCCTTTTCTTCCTTAGAATTTAAAATTGATAATGGTGGTAAAACGTTTTTGTAAATTGGATCGTCTTTTGAATAATAAGTATGAAGTCCAGATATCAAATTATATTTTTCAAATGTATTTCTAACATCACAAAGTTTTTGGTTAACAGATTGTTCTTTTTTATCAAAAAAATCATCATACACTTTTCTTGCTAAAGCAGATGTAGCATTGCACGTTGCTGTAATTATTCCAGAGCATCCAAGTTCTAAACCTTTCAATAACTTAGATTCTGATCCAGGTAAAATTGAAAAATTGTCTACTTCTAAATTTTCAAAAAGATTATAAGAACTATCTTTAACACCAATAATTTGTTCAGGAAATCGTTTCACTAATTCCTGAACGCACTCTACACTAAACTTATAACCACATAACTTTTCAAAATTGTAAAGTACTATTTCACACTCAGGATGTGCTTCTATTATTTTTGTATAAAAATTGATAACATTATTATCTGCATATTTATAAAATGCAGGTGGCATAATTAAAAATTTTTTAAAATTTAAAGTTCTGGCTATGCTCATTAAATTGATAGTTTCACTTAACGAGTTTAGACCAGTTCCAATTATATATTTTTCTTTATACTTGCTTGTAGATAGTTGATTAAATAAATTAATCTTTTCAGCAATAGATATTAGTTGAGCTTGGCCTGTGCTACCAAATATTGCAACTCCATGGCAACCTTGATCAATAACCATTTCAGCATGCTTGATAGTTCTTTCAATATTTAATGTTAAATCATCGTTTAAAATAGACATAACAGCGGCATAAATACCATTAATTTTACTCATAATTAAAATTTATCTAAAAATATCAATTAGTAAAGTTTATAAATAAATATGAAAATTTTAGCAGTTCAAAACAGAATGGGAATTGGGGATACCGTTATTTTTTTACCTTTTATAGAGACAATTTCTAAAAAATTTAATGCTCCAGTAAATTTGCTTGTAAAAAAAAGTTCAAAAGCAGACCAGTATCTGAGTCGAACTGATTATTTAGATAAGATAATTTTTTTAGAGAGAGATAACAAAAAAGAAGGTAGGCATAATGGAATTATTGGAAGCTTTAGATTGGCTCAAGATTTAAAAAAATATGAATTTGATAAAATCTTTATATTTAATTCATCTCTTAGATTTAATTTAGTTTCAAGATTAGCTAATATTAAAGAAATTTATCAATACCCACTTTTTACAAAAACTAATCAACATATTATTCAACCTGCAAAAGATTTAATTAAAAAAAATTTAGGAATTGATGTTGTAAAAAATCCTCAAATTCAAATTAGTAATAATTTAATTAAAAAAGCAATCGTAGAATATAACATAGATACTAATGAACAAAACATACTTTTAGGAATTGGTGGCTCAGGACCAACAAAAAGAGTCCCTTCAAAAACTTTTTTATCTGTTATGGAAAAAATAGATAATTTTAAAAAAAGTAAATTTTTCTTAGCGACAGGTAAAAAAGATGAAGAGCAAACAATTTTAAATGAGATATTAAACTCAAAATTTAAAGAAAAGTGTATTCCTTTAGATAGTTTATCAATTGCAGATACTTTGCCTATTATTAAGAATTGTGATATTTCAATCTGCAATGATTCAAGTTTTAGTCACTTGTCATCGGCACTTGGAATAAAAACAATAACTCTTATGACCGACACTCCTTTAATCTATGGTTCTTATAGTTCAAATATGTACCCTGTAATGCCAGACGGTGAAACCACCGTACAGCACAATACTTTTGGTAAAGATAAAATTAACCCAAATAAGATTTTTGATAAATTTAAATCAATTATAAATTAAGAAATATCTTTAATTACTATTTCTTTCGCTTCATTGACAATTGCTGATAGTCTTGATGTTTCAGGAGAAATATCTGGATGTATTTTTTTTTGAATTTTTATATAGGCTTGATTTACTAATTCCATTGTTGGTTTTTTACTACTATCTAAATTTAATATCTTGTAAGCCTCAGAAACAGAAAGTGTATTTAAATTGCTATTTTGAGATTTATCAAATGAAAATCTTCCTGATTGTCTGAGTGTTTGAATAAGTCTAAACAATGAGAATATTTGAAAAACTGACAATCCTTTAAGCTTTACTAAAGCTAAACTTAAAAGGGTTAATGGTAATGTAAGTAAAATTTTACCCCCTACAGCAAATATAATAGCCAGAAAAATTAGGACTAATATTGTAAATAATCTCACACTTTTTGACATTTTCTTTGAAAAAAAACTTCTCAACCATTTCATCAAAAAATAAGAGATAGTCAAAATTATCAGTGTATAAATTATTATATTCATATATTTCCTATATAAAATGAAAATACCATATCTCAAAAAAAAGCCAGAATTAAAATCATGTCATGATGTTACATGGGAAGATAATTATAGCTGGATACACCAAAAAAATATTTTAGAGGTACTAAGAGATAAAAACAAACTACTACCTGAAGTTAAACATTATCTTGAAGAAGAGAATAAATATTCTGATTACCATTTGAAAAATACTAAACCCTTACAAAAAAAATTATTTGATGAAATTAAAGGAAGAATAAAATTAGATGATGAGTCTCTTCCTTACAAAGATCACACCTACGAATATTGGACTAAAACAACTAAAATTGGCAATTATTCAATAAAATTACGAAAGAAAATTAATTCAGACTTAATTGAAGAAGTTTGGAACGGAGATAAAGAAAAAGAAAATCTTGGAGTTGAATATTTTGGTGTTGGTGATTTAGAGGTAAGTAACAATGATAAGTACCTAGGATATTCTTTAGATACTAAAGGTTCAGAATATTATACAATTTCTATAAGAAATATTGAGACCAATCAAATCATTACAAAAGAAATTTCTGAAACCTCAGGAGGAATAACTTTTAGTTTAGATGACAAATTTATTTTTTATTCTAAACTTGACGACAATCATCGTGCAAGAAAAATATATAGACATGAGATTGGTAATTTTACAGACCAAGATCAGTTAATTTTTGAAGAAAAAAGTGAGGCATTTACTGTAAGTATCGGCTTAAGCTCTGATGAAAAATATTTTTTTATTAATACATCTGATCATAACACATCAGAACAGTATTATTTTGATGTAAATGAAGAAAACCCTACACCTAAACTAATAATGAAAAGAGAGAAAGGTATTCTTTACTCTGTAAATTCTTGGGATAACAAATTTTATAATCACACTAATAAAAATGCAGAAGATTTTAAAATTGATGTTTCTGATAGTCTAGTAAATCAAGAATGGAAAAAATTCATTCCTCCTAAAGATGAAGTTTTAATAGGTGGTCTCACTTTTTTAAAAGACTGGATCATTAGATCTGAAACTTCTAACGCATTAGACAAATTGTTTGTTAAAAATATTTCAACAGATTTTGAGGAAGAGTTAATATTTTCTGATGAAAATATTTATGTACCAGGCGTGTCTTTAGTACAAAGAGATAGAAATACTAATGATGTATATCTTGGTTATTCATCTCCAAAAACGCCCTCTAGAGTTTATTTATACAATTTATCTAACAAAACTAAAAAACTTGTTAAAGAGCAGGAAATACCTTCTGGTCATAATCCGGATGACTATATTGTTGAAAGAGTAGAATACAAATCTCACGATGGAAGATTAGTCCCACTAACAATTACTAGACACAAAAAAACTAAAATTGATGGTTCGGCAAACTTATTACTCTATGGATATGGTTCATATGGCAACTCCATGAGTCCAAATTTTTCTTCTACAAAATTAAGTTTAATTAATCGAGATATCATTTGGGCCACCACACATATTCGAGGTGGTATGGAAAAAGGAATGAAATGGTGGAAAGAGGGAAAACTTACTAATAAAAAAAATACCTTTGAAGATTATATCTATGGAGCGAAATACTTGATTGAGAACCAGTATTCATCAAAAGGTAAAATTATTGGCATGGGTGGATCAGCGGGAGGTCTATTAATGGGAGCTGTTGTTAATCAATCTCCAGAATTATTTCTCGGAATTATTATGGCTGTACCATTTGTAGACTCTTTAACAACAAATCTTGATCATTCTCTTCCCTTAACTGTTGGAGAGTTTGATGAGTTTGGAAATGCTAAAGATAATAAAGAACATTTTGATTATATATTTTCTTATGCACCCTATAACAATATTAAAAAAATTGATTATCCTCATATTTTAATCACCACAAGTTTAAGCGATAATAGAGTTTTGTTTGATGAACCTACAAAATTTACTGCAAAATTAAGAGAGTATAAAACTGATAACAATTTACTTTTATTAAAAACAGAAATGAATGCTGGTCATGGTGGAAAATCTGGTAGAGACGGTGCTATAGAGGAGATTACAGTAGATTATGCATTTGCATTAAAAATATCAGAAAAAATTTAATCTTTTTAATCTTGAAATATAAGAATTAATTCCCAAATATAAACTGTCAGTCGCCTAATGGGACTTACATAAAATAAACTTGCTTAAAAAAAAAGGAGAATATTATGACAAGTAAGGATCTATCAATCTTTAACTCTCTAAGACCTTTTTCAATTGGTTTTGACGACATGTTTGATCAATTTGAAAATATGCTTGGAAATGGAAATTTGACTATGCAGTCAAATTATCCGCCATACAATATCAGAAAAACTGGAAAAGATAATTATGCTATAGAAGTTGCATTGGCTGGTTTTAATAAAAATGATGTTGAGATTGAGTTTGAAGATAATTTATTAACTGTAAGGACTAAACAAGTTAATAAATCTGAAGAAAATAATGTTGATGGAGAAATTATTCACAAAGGTATTTCACAAAGACAATTTGCAAGATCATTCACTATTGCTGATGACGTAAAAGTAAATGGTGCCGAACTAAAAGATGGTCTATTAACTATTTCTTGTGAAAAGATTATTCCAGAACATAAAAAGAAAAAACTTATAGAAATTAAATAAGTACTAACCCTTACTTGTGGGGATTAGTCCCCACAAGTTTCAAAAGTTATCTATTTTTTTTTCTTAGGTAATGTTGCATTCAAAATAAATGCTAACAATCCTGCAGGTATTAAACCCGTTGTAAGTAACAGTCCTAATTTAATACCTAAATCAGGCACATGAGCGACAAACTCAGGAAATGCGTATAAGCCAATTCCAAAAGATAAAGATAAAGATAATATTAAAATATTTCTTTGGCTCATTTCTGATTTTGAAATTAACTTAATTCCTGCACCAGCAATCAATCCAAACATAATGATTGCTGCTCCTCCAATTACTGAGTCTGGCATTGCAGCAATAATTCCACCAAGTTTTGGAAATAATCCTAATAATATTAGAATAACACCAGCAACAGTACCAACATGTCTACTAATTACTCCTGTGAAGGCTACTAAACCTGCATTTTGTGAATAAGAAGTATTTGGCATAGCGTTAAAAATTGAGGCAAAAACTGTTCCAGCCCCATCAGCCATAATACCACCTGAAAGTTCTTTGTTAGTAGCTTCTCTATTATCTCCACCCATCGTTGTGGCACTAATGTCTCCAATAGTTTCAATTGTTGTTACTATAGACATAAATAACATCAGTATTACAGCACCCCAGACAAAGTCTATTCCATATTGTAAAGGCATAGGTAATGCAAACCAGTCAGCAGCTGCAATTTTTTCCCATCTAACTTCTCCAAGAATAGCCGCAACTATGAACCCTGCTATTATTCCAATTAGAATAGAAGCTGCAGATGCCATTCCTTTTCCTTTAAGATTGGCTAAAAGTGCAACAATTAAAACTGTACCAGCTATTGTTAAATGATGCCAATTCGCAAAAACTTCTGGTTTATTATTTAATAACCATACTCCACCACCAGCATACTTAAATCCAACTTTAAGAAGACTAATTCCAATCATTAACACAACTATTCCTGTTACTAATGGAGGAAACATATGACGAATTGGTTTTAACCATTTTCCAATAAAAATTTGGAAAATTCCTCCTATAAACGCAGCTGTGAATATTGCCCCTAAGCCAAAAGCTTTGAAAGGTAACATTATTGGTATAAATGCAAAACTGGTTCCTTGTATTATTGGAAGTCTAGAACCTATTTCCTTATAACCAACAGTTTGTATTATTGTTGCTACACCTGCTGCAAACAATGCCATTTGTATTAAAAAAATTTTTTCTCCTGTCGTTACTCCAAAAACACCAGCAACTATTAGTGGCACAGTTATATTGCCAGCAAACATGGCAAATACATGTTGAATACCTAAAGGTATAGATTGATTTAATGGAAGTTTCTTATTACTTCCTGATTTAGTAGCCATAACCCTCCTTATTTTAATTAAATATTAACTAACGTTATAAAAAAAAAATAACTAAATATAGAAAATTCTTTATAAAAAAAGACCGTATATATTGACTAATTACAATAAATTAAAAACAACCATTTGAAACAAATCCAATTACAATATTTTGAGGATTAATTTCAAACCTTCTCTCACAAGGAATTCCGTATTTCTTGGTGTTGTAAATTAATTCAAAATTTCCTTTTGCATTTTTAAAATCTTCATCTGGTTTTCCTAAATCCATCTGTAAAACACTTGCAGGCTTGCTGATGTATTTACTTAATTTTTCATTCTCTTTTTCAACAATTGCATCTGTTTTTTCTTTGATAGTCTGACATCCCATAACCATTAAAAATGTAATGGATACAATTAAAAATAATCTAATTTTTCTCATATATTAATATTAACAATTGAATTATGGCATAAATATAAACTTCTGAGTTGAAATTTGATAATAAACAGTAGTTTTATAGGGTATTTACAAAAAGAATCAAATAGGGTCCAATTAACTTAACTTAAAGGAGATCAAATGTTAGATAAATATTTTGATTATCGAAAACATAAAACGGATTTCAAAACAGAAGTTATAGCCGGCGTGTCAACGTTTTTAACAATGGCTTATATAATGTTTTTAAATCCAGTAATACTTGCAGATGGTGGTTTTGATTTTGGAGGCGTGTTTACAGCTACTGCTTTAGCTGCTGCATTAGCTTGTTTTATTGCAGCCTTCTATGCAAAAACATGGCCCGTAGGTTTAGCGCCTGGCATGGGAATAAATGCTTTCATTGCGTATGGTGTTTGTTTAGGAATGAAATATACTCCAGCAGAAGCCTTAGGTGCTGTATTGGTTGCAGGTGTGGTGTTCTTAATAATTTCACTTACACCTCTAAGAGCATGGCTAATTAACTCTATTCCAAAAAGTTTAAAACTTGGAATTGGTGCTGGTATCGGATTATTTTTAGCAATAATCGGATTTCAATTAATGGGACTTACTACAGACGATCCTGTTGTACTTGTAAAACTGGGTAACTTAAGTAACCCATTAACTTTATTAGGTGCTGCCGCTTTCATTTCAATGATTGTAATGGAGAAAATGAAAATTAAAGGCAATATTATTATCGGTATTGTTGCTTTCAGTATAATTGCATGGCTTGGTGGTTGGGGTAATTTTAATGGTGTTGTTTCTTCACCTCCTCCTATGACTCATCTATTTGCTTTTGATTTAGGTGCTGCTCTTAGCGCTTCAATGGTTACTGTAATCTTTACACTTTTCTTTATAGATTTTTTTGATACCGCAGGAACACTTACAAGTGTTGCTAACGTATCTGGAAAAATTGGAAATGATGGTAAAATTAAAGATATAGATAAAGCAATGTTATCAGACAGTGTTGCTACTGTTGCAGGTGCTGTAATGGGTACATCAACTGTTACAACTTACGTTGAATCTGCTGCGGGTGTAAAAGCTGGTGGAAGAACTGGTATGACTTCGCTTGTAATAGGTATGTTATTTTTATTATGTCTATTTTTTAGTCCACTAGCTACGTCACTACCAAAAGAAATAGATGCTGCTGCATTAATTTATATCGCAACTTTATTTGTTCGAAATATAACAGATATAGAATGGGATGATGCTGCAGAAGCTGGCCCTGCTGTGCTTGCAATGATTGCAATGCCTTTTACTTATTCAATTTCGAATGGTATAGCGCTTGCTTTCATTTCTTATGCTGCTATTAAAATTTTCACTGGGAAATTTGATAGCACTAACCCAGCTATTTGGGTTATTGCAGTATTAAGTTTAATTAGCTTTTACGTAGCTTAAGAAATTAAAATATTTTATTTAGGGCGGTCTTGGGATCGCCCTTTTTATTTTTGGTGTTTTTTCTTAATATCCTCAATCTGTATTTCTTCATAAACTTCAAAAGGCTGTACAATCCAGGGATTATTTTCTAATTTTACAGCACAGTAATCTGGATCGAAAGTTGATTTTTTCTTTTTCCATAAAGTTGCTGTTTTAATATTGTCAATTTTACCTTTTATAGGTTCGTATTTTTTTAACCAATCAACACTTTTATTTAAAGTAATCCCCGTATCCGAAAGATCATCACATAGCAAAATGTTGCCCCCCATATTTTTTGCTATAGAGCTCATTTCTCTAGAAAAAACTATTTCTCCTTGTTCATCTTCGACACCTTTGCCGCTATAAGATTCAACTGCTAAATAGGCACATTTCAACTTAAAAACTCTACTTAGTACATCAATCATAGGGGCACCCCCACGCATTATGCCAACTAATAAAGTTGGTTTATACCCACTATCATAAATTTGAACAGCTAACTTCTCAACCGTTTCGTTATAATCATCCCAACTAACAATTAACTTTTCACTCATAGTAACTTGATATCCTTTTTATGGTTTAAAAACAAAAATTAAAAACGCTAGAAATATAAACGCTATAATAGAAATTATTAGTATAGAATTGTTAATAATCTTTCTACCCCTTAAATTAAAGTAATGCCTAGCTGTAGCTAATATTATTGCGAACGCAAATAGAATTAACCAATTATACTTATGATAAACTATAAAACTGTAATGACCAGACAACATAATAAATAGGACCAAAAAAGTAGAGTAATTATTGTGAATTGATCTTTGTTTTGCTGCTAAAGACAAACTGCTATCAATTTTCTTATTTTTTAAACTGCTTTTAATTATATTCATTTGATTTGGGATTATTACAGTAAAAACATTACCAAACATATTTGTTCCCAATATCAATCCAACACTTAGAAACGCAAACTTTGGTGTAAATATTTTTGTTAATCCAAAAGAAGTTAGTAACAATAAAGAAAAAGTAATAATTATAAAAAGTACATTGTTCTTAATTAATGATGACTTACATAAAAAATCATAGACAAGCCAATAAAAGAATAAAGATAAAATTGAAATTAAAACAGCATAGACTGGTGATATTTCTAAAACTTTTTTATTAACCATCAAAATCCCAGAATTATAATAATAAATTACAAATAAAAGTAAAATCCCAGTTACAAATGTTAAGTAACTTTGCCATTTGAAAATTACTAGATTTTTAAGATAATTAGTTGGTGGGGATTTTTTTAACCTTGTTAATTTATAAAAGTATCCAGAATGCATCAAATAACCCTCTCCATCAATAGTGCTACTTGAAATACTTTTATTAAGCTTGTTATCTAAATAATTAAATAAAAAACTATTACCAACCCACAGTATAGCAAACAAAACATGTCCCCATCTTAGTGCAAGTTCTAACCATTTCATTATATAGGGTAAAAAATCCATATCTAATATTTAATCTTATCGGCTTTTTTACTCCAGAGTTCAAAAGCTTTTAATGCATCATCTCTTAACATTTGTTTTATTGGAATTTGTCTATCTTCATTTTTTTTTGAAATTTCTGAATAGATTAAAGAATCATCAAAATCAATATTTTTTGCATCATCTCTAGTATTTGCATAAAATATATTATCAACATGTGACCAATATATTGCAGCTAAACACATGGGGCATGGCTCACAACTTGTATATAAGTCACATCCTGTAAGCTTAAATGTATCCAGTTTTTTGCATGCTTCTCTAATAGCAACTACTTCAGCATGCGCTGTAGGATCATTAGACAAGGTTACTTTATTTGAACCTTCGGCGATGATTACATTTTCCTTCGTAATCACACACCCAAATGGCCCACCATCATTGTTAGCACTATTTATTGAAAGTTCTATGGCTTTCATCATGAAATTATTTTTTGAGTTTGTTTTCATTTTCTAGCTACCATACCTAATTCTATTTTTTAATTGATTTAAACTCATTAAAATTTTTTCTGGTGTTGCTGGAGCATCAAGCTTTGGTATGACTTTATATTCCCCAACTGATGCTACTGCATCTTTAATTGCATAAAATACACTCATAGCTAGCATTAAAGGAGGTTCTCCAGTTGTTTTGGATTTATTAATAACATTTTCTCTATTTTTTCCTTGTTTAAATATCTCTACATTAAATATTTTGGGAATATCACTTACAGCTGGAATTTTATACGTTGAAGGGGAAAAAGTTGTAATTTGACCATTCGGTTTCCAATTTAATTCTTCAATTGTTAACCAACCTTGTCCTTGAACAAAGCCTCCCTCTATTTGTCCTAATTCAAGAGCTGGATTAATTGGTTTTCCAGCATCATGTATAATATCAACTCTTTCTAAAACATTTTCTCCAGTTAGAGTATCTATTGTAACTTCGGATACTGCTGCGCCATAACAAAAATATAAGAATGGTCTTCCTTTAAATTTTCTTTTATCAAAATTTATTTTTGGTGTTGAATAAAAACCTGAGGATGAGAGGGATACTCTATTCAAATAAGCTTCTTGAATCATTTTTTTAAATTCAAAGTATTGATTGCCAAATATTATATATTTATCTTTGTAAACCACATCGTGATTTTTAATCTTGTATTTTTTTTTTATAAAATTCTCTAAATTTTGTTTAATTTTTGATACTGCATTTAGTGCTGCGGCTCCATTTAGATCTGTAGTTGAAGATGCTGCACTGGCAGAAGTATTAGGAACTTTAGATGTATTTGTTGATGAAATATGAATTAAATTGTACGGCAACCCAAAAGAATTAGCAACAAGTTGTGCTATTTTAGTATGGGTTCCTTGACCCATTTCTATTCCACCATGATTTAAATGCACACTTCCATCGGTATAAACATGAATTAACGCACCGGCTTGGTTTAAATGAATTGTTGTAAATGAAATTCCAAATTTTACTGGAGTAATAGCTATACCCTTCTTTTTAAATTTATTCTTTTTGTTAAATTTTTTTATTTTTAAATATCGTTTTTTATAATTTGATTTTTTTTCTAATTTTTTAAATATTTCATTTATTACGTTGTCTTGAATACTCATTCCATAATGAGTGATATTTTTTTTATTATTTTGATAAAAATTTTTTTTTCTAATTTCTAAAGGATCTTTTTTTAAATATCTTGAGATATTATCTATAATATTTTCAATTGCCATCATTCCTTGATTTCCACCAAAACCTCTAAATGCTGTTGAAGTAGAAATATTTGTCTTACATAAATAATTAGTAGCCTCAATATCTGAAATATAATACGCATTGTCTAAATGAAGCAAAGCTCGTTCGTTGATTGCGGCTGATAAATCAGGTGACATTCCGCAATTTGAAGATAAATTTAACTTTAAACCTTGAATAACTCCATCATCATTAAAACCAACTTCGTATTCAGAAAAAAATTCATGTCTTTTACCAGTTAAAATTATATCATCATCTCTATCTAATCTTAATTTAACAGGTTTACCTATTTTTTTAGCTAATAATGCACAGATACATGCTGTCATAAAATTAGTTTCTTTTCCTCCAAATCCACCTCCTATTCTTCTAACTACTACATTAACTGAATTGCTTTTTTGATTTAACATTTTTGCAATTAATTGTTGTGTTTCCGATGGATGTTGAGTTGAAGTATAAACTAAAAGATTGTCATCCTCTTTAGGTATCACAAAAGCTGCTTGACCTTCTAAATAGAAATGTTCTTGGCTTCCTGTTGTAAAATTTCCTTTTAAAATATTTTTAGATATCTTTATTTTTTTTGATGGATTACCTTTTTTAATTTTTTTTGGCTTAAATAAAAAATTTTTTTTATTTAAAGCCTCTTTAATTGTAATAATTGGTTTTAAATCTCTATACAAAATTTTAGCTTTTAATACTGCTTTTCTTGCAAGCTCTGTTGATGTAGCAGCTACAGCAAATAATGGTTGGCCGTAAAACTCAACTTTATTTTTTGTAAATATAGGATCTCCGTTAAAAACGGGCCCAACATCATTTCTTCCTGGAATATCATTATATGTAACAATTGAAATAACACCTTTGCTTTTCTTTACTTCAGTTAAGTCAATTTTTTTTATTATTGCATGTGCTTTTTTACTTAAACCAATGGCTCCATATAAAGTACCTTTAGGTTCCTGAATATCATCTGTATATTCAGCATAGCCACTAACATGCTTGTAAGCACTATCGTGAGGTCTAATTTCTTCAATATAGTTTTCTTTGCTCATTTAAATAACTCTTGTTAATTTTTTAGTGTTTATCTCTAAAAAACACTTGATTAATAAATTTTTAGCTACCTCTAATCTATATTCTTTGCTAGCCCTCATATCACCAATAGGATTTAAATCTTTTTCTAAATAATCTTTTGCTCTAACAAATGTATCAATTGTTAAAGGTTTGTTTCTAAGCATTGCCTCACAGGCTTTTGCTCTTTTTGGCACTGCGGCCATACCTCCAAATGCAATATATGCTTGGTTTATTTTACTGTTTTTAATTTCAAAATTAAAAGAACCACAGATTGACGAAATATCATCATCAAATCTTTTTGATATTTTAAATGCTTTAAAAATATTCTTTTTAAATAATGGTATTTTTATTGAACGAATAAATTCATTTTTTTTTAATTTAGTTTTTCTATAATCAATAAAAAAATTATTAATTGGTAAAACTTTCTTTTTATTTGGACTTTCAATTAAAATCTCCGCATTTAGAGATAATAAAATTGGCAGTGTATCACCTATAGGTGAGGCTGTGCCAATATTACCTCCTATAGTACCTACGTTTCTGATTTGAATAGATCCATATCTTTTTAATACTGAATAAAAATCTGGATAATATTTTTTAATTTGATTTTCAAATTTAATTAAAGAAGTTGCAGCCCCAACCTCTATGTAATTTTTATTTATTCTTATGAAATCTAATTCTTTTATTTCTTTTAAGTTTATTATACATGAAATTTCTTTTCTTTCTTTTGTTACTTTCAAAGATAAGTCTGTTCCTCCAGCAAGAAAATTAAAATTAGAATTTTTTTTAATTATATTTTTTAAATCTTTAATTGTTTTGGGTGAAAAAAAAGTTTTATCTTCATTTTTAATATAAATATTTTTTGAATTAATTTTTTTTAAAAGTTTAACAATTTTGCTTTTACTTTTACTAAATTCATCATTTTTATTTGTCTTGTTTAAACTTTTAGCAGCATCAATTATTGGTCTATATCCAGTGCAACGACATAAATTTCCTGAAATAGAATCTTTTATCAATTCACTATTATAACTTTTATTATTTTTAAACATTGAAAACAAAGACATCACAAATCCAGGTGTACAAAAACCACACTGTGAACCATGAAATTTAACCATTGCATCTTGAACTGGATGAAGATTTCCATTTTTGGATACCAAATCTTCTACTATCAAAAGCTGTTTGCCATTCAAGGTTGGAACAAATGAAATACAAGAGTTAATAGCGCTATATTTTATTTGTCCATTAACTAATTCACCCACTACAATAGTGCATGCCCCACAACCACCTTCGGCACATCCTTCTTTTGTACCGGTTTTTTTTAGTTCTGTTCGTATATAATTAAGTATTGTTTGATTTGGATCTGGACTATTGATTTCTAAAATTTTATCATTCAGTAAAAATTTAACAGTGTTGGATATCACTTAACTACCTCTATAAATAGAATAACTCCAAGGCGAAACTAATAAAGGAACATGATAATGCTCTGAGGGATTTGATATACCAAATCTAATTACTACATCATCAAGAAAAGGAACATCTTTTGCTACTGATATATTTTTAAAATAATCCCCAATATAAAAAACTAATTCATATTTTCCTTTAATAAAATTCTCTCCTTCTGCTAATGGTGAATCTACTCTACCATCATTGTTTAACTTGACTGAAGTTATTTTTTGTCTTTCTGAATTATTTAAATAATATAAATCAACAGAAATACCTCTACCAGGTTTTCCTGAATAAACATCTAAAACATGAGTTGTTAGCTTTGTCATAAAATTATATTATCATTTAAATTTTAAACTTAAATTATTAAAACTTATATGAGAACAATAGATAACATTAACGATCTTAACAAGTCTGATTTTTTATCAATATTTGGTAATGTTTTTGAAAAAACTGAGTCTGTGGCTTTAGAAGCTTTTGAATTAAAACCATTTAAAGACTTTGATGATATAATTGTTAAAATGCTAAATATTTATGAAAGATATGGAAAAGATAAAATATTAGAAATTTTGAACTCACATCCAGAACTGGCTATAGCAAAAAAATTAACTTCAGAGTCTAAATCAGAACAAGCTTCTGCAAAGCTAAATGAGTGTTCCAGTAATGAATATGAAGAATTTAAAAAATTAAATCTTGAATATAAAAAAAAGTTTAATTTCCCATTTATAATTGCTGTTAAAGGTAAAGTTAAAAATGAGATATTAAATAATTTTAGACAAAGAATATCAAATGATGTAGAAGGTGAATTCCTAGAAGCAAAAAAACAAGTAAAAAAAATTGCAACTTTTCGTCTTAATGAAATAATAAACAAATGAAAAAATTTATAAGTGGTAAAATGATAAATTTAGCAGATCCAAGAATTGGATCAAAAGTTATTTTTAAAACTGATGATTTTTTTGCACCCGCTCATAGAATTTTAAATACTGATGCACCAGTTTTTAAAGAACGTTTATTTGATAAACATGGAAAGTGGATGGATGGTTGGGAAACGAGAAGAAAAAGATCAAAAGGTTATGATTATCTGATTTTAAAATTAGGTAAACCAGGTAAAATATTTAACATAGATATAGATACAACTCACTTTAATGGAAACCAACCTACTCATGCATCAATCGAAGGTTGTTTTAGCAAAACTAAACCAAATAAAAAAACTAAATGGATCTCACTATTAAGTAAAAAAAAACTTGGACCAAATAAAAATCATAACTTTACCTTAAAAAATAGATCTGTTTATAACTATGTGAGGTTAAACATCTTCCCTGATGGTGGAGTAGCAAGAATTAGGCTTTATGGAAAAATAGATATGGGAAAGATAAATCTAAATAAAAAAAACATAAATTTAACTTCAGTTTTAAATGGTGCTTCAATTGTCGGTTGTAATAATGAACATTTTGGACGTGCTGAAAACATTATAACGCCTGGTAAAGGTAAAAATATGGGAGATGGTTGGGAAACAAGAAGAAGTAGAGGAAAAAATTTTGACTGGTTAATAATTAAATTTGGAAAACCTGGATTGATAAAAAAATTAGAGATAGACACCCACCATTTTAAAGGAAATTATCCTGATACATGCTCAATACAAACTGCAAACATCTCAAAAGATATTTCTACTAATTCCATTATTAAAAGTTCAGCAAAATGGAAGATAATATTAAACAAGGCAAAACTATCAGCAAATAAAAAACATATTTTTAAAAAACTCCTGCTCAAAAGAAATAAAGAAAATTTTCTGAGAATAAATATTTATCCTGATGGTGGTATTTCAAGAATAAGAGCATTTGGAAACTTTGTGAAATGAAAATAATTAGACCAATAAAAGTAACTAAAAAAAAATTTTCTAAGTTTGGAGATTTGATTGATACAACAAAAAAAAACCCGATAAGCATAAATAATGGTTATGCAAAAAGATTTCATGATTTAATAAAAGTAGATACTTCTAAAAAAAGAGGTAATCCAATAGTAAGTATTTTTAAGGCTAAAAAAAGAAGCTTTCCAATGAAGATTAATATGATGGAAAAACATCCTCTAGGAAGCCAAGCATTTATCCCAATGGAAGATACAAAATTTTTAGTATTTGTTGCTCCAAAAGGAAATAAGCCAAATATAGATAAGATAAAATCCTTTATAGTTCCAAAACAAACTGGAATAAATTACAAGGCTGGAATTTGGCATTTTCCATTAATATCTATTAAAAATATGAACTTTCTAATTATTGATAGAAAAGGAAAAGGAAATAATCTGGTTATTTACAAATTTAAAAAATATAAGATTATTTTAAAAAAATGAAAAAAAAATATCCAAGAGACTTGATTGGCTATGGGTCTAAAAAAATAAAAGTTAAATGGCCTCATAATGCAAAACTAGCTCTACAATTTGTACTAAATTATGAAGAAGGTTCAGAGAATAGCGTTTTGCATGGAGATAAATACTCTGAAACTTTCTTGTCAGAAATTATAGGTGCAAAACCAATTAAAGGTAGACATCTAAATATGGAGTCAATTTATGAATATGGATCCAGAAGGGGCTTTTGGAGGATCCATGATTTATTCACAAAGAAAAAAATTCCATTAACAATATTTGGAGTTGGTATGGCCTTAGAAAGAAATAAAGAAGTTTGTAAAGCAATTAAAAAAGCTAATTATGAAGTTGCTTCTCATGGTTGGAGATGGATTGATTATCAAAATGTTTCTAAAGTAAAAGAAAAAAAAGATATGAAACTTGCTATTAGATCAATAAAAAAAATATTCGGCAATAAACCTTTGGGATGGTATACGGGTAGATGTAGTCCAAATACATTAGATTTAATTCTTGAAAATGGTGAATTTCTGTATTGTAGTGACACATATAGTGATGACCTTCCTTATTGGATAAAAAAAGGAAAGAAAAAACAATTAATGATTCCTTATACTCTTGATAATAATGACATGAGATTTGCAACAAATCAGGGTTTTAATTCTGGAGATCAATTTTATAATTATTTAAAAGATAGTTTTGATACTCTTTACGAAGAAGGAAAAGTTTCGCCAAAAATGATGTCTGTTGGTCTACATTGTAGATTAATTGGAAGACCTGGAAGAATTAAATCATTAAAAAAATTTTTAAATTATGTTTTGAGTTTTAAAGATGTTTGGATATGTAAAAGAATGGATATAGCAAAATATTGGATAAAAAATTACAAGTAAAAATATTCTTATAATTATTCTGAGCTGACTGATACGTAATGAGCCACAGCTTCAATTTCTTCGGGTGACAATTCCCCTTGATATGCTGGCATAACACCTATTCCATTTGTAACAGCGGCTATTACTCTCATTATATCGGGTCTAACTTCATTTAAATTTGGTCCAATATTTCCATCTGATCCTGCATCCAAAAGCGTGTGGCAAGCTGCACAATTTCCTTGTTTTAAAAAAATTATCTTTCCCTTATCGTATTTTTCATCTGATTTAACTTGATTAAAAATAAACAGAAAAATAATCGAGAGAAATAAGAATTTTGATAAATTAATAAATAATTTTTTCACTATAAAATTTGGTATCATAAATAAAAAAAAATAAAAAGGATAATTTATAAAATGAAAAAAGGCTATTGGATAAGTTTATATACAGAAATTGAAAATCAAGAAAACTTAAAAAAATATTCTGAAGTTGTAACTCCTATTATTAAAAGTTTTGGGGGAGTACCCCTTGTAAGAGGTGGAAAATATAAAACTTACGAAGGAGATGATTTTGTTAGAACAGTTGTATGGGAATTTCCAAGTTATGAAAAAGCAATCGAATGCCATAATTCTAAGGAATATTTGGCGGGATGGGATTTAGCAAAAGACACAACTGTTAGACATATGCAGGTAATTGAAGGATTTAGTACTGAATAGGGTCAGGATCTATACTTCTCCATAAATACCAAGTTGCAACCGAACAATAGGGTGAAAACCTTTTATTTAATAATTTTACATAATTTTCAGGGGGCAAATACTTCTTTTTATAATTCTTAGAGATAGCTCTTAATAAACCTATATCTTGAACTGGCCAAATGTTAGAACGATTGTAAGTAAATAATAAGATCATTTCAGCAGACCATCTTCCTATTTGTCTTAATTGGGAAAGATACAAAATAGCATCTTCATCAGACATCTTGGTTATTAGTCTTGGATTAAAAGTTTTATCTAAAATTTGTTTTGCTAAACTTTGAATTCCTTTTACCTTTTGTTTGCTAAGACCACATGATTTTAATTGTGTAAATGATAATGTATTTACCATTTTGGCATTGATCTTATTTTTACATTTCTTCTTAAATTTCAAAAAAACTGAGTTAGCAGCTGCAACACTAATCTGTTGACCAACAATACTTTTGCATAAAGAGAAAAAAATATCCTTTCTTGTTGTTAGAATTTTTTCTGTAGGAGATTTATATTTTTTAATTAAAGTAGCCATTACTTCATCTTTATTAGATAAAATTTTTTTTGCACTATTCCAGTAACTTGGTATTTTATTCATGTCTCGATAATGATAAATTTTTTTTTAAAACCATTTCACGTCTAAATATTATTATTGAAGATGCTATTACCAAAATAGCTCCTATTAAAGTTTTAGTTGTTGGAATTTCATCCCAAATTAAATAACCAAAAATTATAGCAAATACTAATGCTAGATACTTTAATGGGGTAACCAAACTTACTTCAGATAATTTATAAGACTGAGTTAGCCATAAGTTTGCTAGTCCTCCTAAAATTCCTATCATGGATAATAAAAATAAATCTACTAAATTTGGCAACAACCAATTTTGATAAAATGTAAAAAAACTTAAGATCATTATTGAAATTGAAAAGAAGAAACCTATTAACCAAACTGGTTCTGTTGTGGACAATCTCCTAATAGTGATAGCCACATAAGACAATCCTAAGCAAAAAATAATTGGAAAAATAAAATAAAAATTTAAGGAACTAAATCCTGGTTCTGAAATAACAATAATCCCAATAAAACCAACCATAACTGCTAACCATCTATAAAAGCCAACTTTTTCATTTAATAAAAATATTGAAAAAATAGTAGTAAATATTGGTGCTGCAAAAGTAACACTAACTACAGTAGCTAATGGAAGATTTCTTAAAGCAATAATTATTGAAATTAACGCAATTATTCCAGCAATACATCTTTTAAAGTGTAGTAATGGTCTGCTAGTTTTATAAAAATCAACATATCTTTCCTTAGGAATAATAAATAAAATAGGAATTAAGCCACAAAAACCTCTAAAAAATAAAACTTGTCCAACAGGATATTCGTCAGTCCATTTTACGATCACATCCATTACAGAAAATGCACATATAGAGATAAACATGTAAAAAAAGCCTAATTGATTTTTGGACAACATGTGATTAAGTTTAGATCAATTAATCTAATTATCAATGGAAATAGCAATTTTAGCACTAGGATGTTTTTGGGGACCTGAAATTAAGTTTAGCAAACTTGAAGGAATTCTAAAAACTGAAGTAGGTTACTGTGGTGGTGACAATAGTAAAACTAATTATAAAGAAGTTTGTTCAGGCACAACTAATCATGCCGAAGTAGTAAAATTAGAATTTGATCCTAAATTAATTTCATATGAAAAAATTCTCAAATATTTTTATGAAATTCATGATCCAACTACCTTAAATTCTCAAGGTCCAGACTTTGGGACTCAATATAGAAGTGAAATATTTTATTTAAACGATCAACAAAAACAAATTGCTGAAAAAATTACCAATGAAGAAAATGATAAATTGTTTGGAAAAATTATTACAAAAATTTCTATGGTAAAAAATTATTGTCCTGCAGAAGAGTATCATCAAAAATATTTAGAAAAGAGATAAAATGTCATTGGTAGAAACAAGTTGGCTAGAAGAAAATATAAATAAAGTTAAAATTATTGATTGTTCTTGGCATATGCCACAAACAAAAAGAAATGGTTTTAATGAATATCTTAAAGAGCATATCCCAAATGCTATTTTTTTTGATTTAGATAAAAATTCAAAATTAGATACTGATTTACCCCACATGTTAACTGATACAAAATCATGGGAAGAAGCAGTAAGTAATATGGGAATTGAAAATGATGATGAAATAGTAATTTATGATAATTCAGATGTTATAAGTTCCTGCAGGTGTTGGTATAATCTAATTTACTTTGGACATAACCCAAAAAAAATTCATGTATTAAATGGTGGTTTAAAAAAATGGAAAATTGAAAATAGATTAACTAACGATAAAGAAACGTATTTAAAAATATCAAGCTATAAAGCAGAAGAAAATAAAGAACTTGTTAAAAATAAAAAAGAGATAGATGAAAATATTCTAAAAAAAGAATTTGAAGTTATTGATGCTAGAAGCAAAGAAAGGTTTGAAGGGAAAGTTGCGGAGCCAAGGAAAGGCTTAAGAAGTGGATCAATTAAAAACTCTTTTTGTATCCCGTTTTCTGAATTAATAAACGTGGATCATACATTTATTAACAAAGATGAAATTACAAAAAAATTTAATTCTACAAAATTTGATATGAATAAAAACCCAGTATTCTCTTGTGGATCAGGAGTTACTGCGAGCGTATTGGCACTAGCTTATTCAATAATAAATGATAAATATATGCCCACAATTTACGATGGCTCTTGGTCAGAGTATGGGAGAGATTAAATTATGAAAAGATCCACTAAAATAATATCAGTAGTACTAATATTTTTTTTCATTATTACAGCAGTAATTGTTGCAAGAACAATGGTTGGAAATCATTTTAAGAAAAAATTTAGCAAAAGACCTCCTCCAGGAATCATTGTAAAAGTTGTTGAACAAAAATTATTTCAAAACACTATTGAGACATTTGGCACTGCTGTTCCTGTGCAGATTAAATCTTTTAATATTGAAAAATATGAAATTTTAGAGCCAATTAAATATAACTCCAAAGTTAAAGCTGGTGATGTAATAGCAAAGTTGAAGAATAGGAATATAGTAACTCCTTTTGATGGAATTATTGGCAAACGAGATTTTTCTAATGATATAGATGTATCAAAAAGTTCTATTATATTAAATTTAGAAGATACTTCAGTTCTATTTGTTGACGTTGATATACCTGAAACTTTTGCACCTTTTGTAAAAAAAGGTCAAAATGTTGATATTAAATTCTCTGGAAATAGTCTAAAAAAATATTCTGGAATTGTAGAGTCAACTGCAAGCAGAATTAATACTAATAAAAGATCACTACCTGTAAGAATTAAACTAAATAATCCAAATAATGAACTTTTATCTGG
>Ga0209660_1000246_pt1 | contig 33065 bp, 30 predicted proteins | sample SaaInlV_100m_DNA_2_FD_184659 | JGI IMG/M metagenome (GOLD analysis project Ga0209660, IMG submission 184659) | Marine microbial communities from expanding oxygen minimum zones in the Saanich Inlet - SI072_LV_100m_DNA (SPAdes) (version 2) | ecosystem: Environmental > Aquatic > Marine > Intertidal... | reverse complement strand
ATCCTCTACCGGCTGAGGATGATTCTACATCCGGTAAATATCTTTGAAATTGCCTCAGTGCCCCTACGTTTATCATTTTCAAAATTTAATAACCCCGATTGTCATTCCCGTGCAAACGGGAATCCAGGTAAACCGGATAAAAACCTGTGCATATCCTTAAAATCCCGAAACGGCCTTTCGACTCCACATCCTTAAAACCCCGAAACGGTGTTCGGGGCTACCGATCACATCATAGTTCGGGGCACGGCGCACCGTGCCCCTACGTTTATCATTCTAAAAATTCATAATCTCGATTGTCATTCCCGTGCATGCTGAAAAATTGTGCTGAACTGTAGAAACTTCCTTATCCTCCTAAAAATAAACGTCCTACATCAGGGTTTTCGAGCAGCTCATCTCCAGTACCTGCGATCGCAGTCTGACCTGAAACCAGCACATAACCGATATCAGCAAACTCTAAGCCTTTTTTTGCATTTTGCTCGACGAGAATTATAGTTTTATTTTCACTTTTTTGCAGATCAATCAGAATTTCAAAAACCATTTCTATATATCTGGGTTCCAAACCTATTGAAGGTTCGTCAACTAGCAAAATGTTTGGTTTCATAACCAGTGCCCTTGAAATTTCAAGCAGTCTTCTTTCACCACCAGACAAAACCTTTGCAGGTTGATCCCTTCTTTTTCTCAATCGTTCATATTTTTCAAATATTTTCTCTGCTTCCTCATGAGCCTCTTCGGTATTATCTTTAATATAACCTCCCATCAGCAAATTCTCTTCAACTGTCATATCAGGGAACACCGAATTATCCTGTAAAATATATGCGATTCCAACTGATTTAAGCTTTTCCGCAGGAGTCATATTGGTAATTTCTTTACCTTCAATTTCAATCTGTCCTGAAAAGATATTTGTAAATCCATAGATTGAGTGGAGAATAGTTGACTTACCTGCTCCATTTGGTCCTACTAAACATAATGACTGCGCTTTACTTACAAACAAGTCAAAGTCGTGTAAAATTGCCATTTTCCCGTAACCCGCATTAAGTTTTTTAATTCTCAAATGGGTGTCGTTGCCCGCAAGTTTTTTCAACTCAGTTGGATCGGGTGTTTTACCCAGTACCTCATATTGATTAGTTGCCATTTACTGTACCCCTAAATACGCATCAATAACTCGATGATCGTTTTTTATCTCTTCAGGTGTGCCCTCAGCAAGGAGTTGACCATGGGCCAAACAAAACATTTTTTGAGCTAAACTCATTATTACTCTCATGTTGTGTTCAATGACTAATAATGTAATGCCGAATTCTTTGTTCACTTTTATCAGTCGATCTATAATTCCATTAATTAAGGTCGGATTAATTCCTGCAGTTGGTTCGTCGAGCAACAACATCTTTGGTTCATTCATTAATGCCATTGCCAATTCCAAAAGTTTTTGTTGACCGAATGATAGATCACCTGCTCTGAGATTCCTCTTTTGATACAGGCCTACAAATTTTAATAAGTTTTCAGACTTTTCTGTTAGTTCCTCAGGTATCTTTGCAAACACATTATACACAGTATCATTTTCAGGTTTAGAACTTACCAGCATATTTTGGATACAGTTCAACTTTTCATAAATTCTAGTCTGCTGAAATGTTCTCAGCAAACCTAATTTTGCTATAGCGGGAACAGGTAGAGCAGAGATTTCTCTACCTTCAAAATATATTGAGCCTTGATCAATTGGGTGAGTACCAACTATTGAATTAAATAATGTGGTCTTACCTGAACCATTAGGACCAATCAAGCCAACAATGCTACCTTCCTCAACAGTTAATGAAACATTTTCATTGGCCTTTACTCCACCAAAGTGTTTATAAACTTGGTCTACTTCTAAAATGATGCCCATTATGTTAACTCCACTTGTGCCGTACGATCAGCCTCATCAACAACTTCTCCAAATCTGTGCGGATATTTCTCTCTGAGCCAGCCCATAATGCCTTCGGGGAAAAAAATAACAATCACTATTATTAAAGCTCCCAGTGCAACGTATTGCCAACCTAGAAAGAATGTCCAAAAACCTTCTTTAAAAATATGAAAAACAGCAGCACCGATTACTGGCCCCCAGAGTGTTCCTTTTCCTCCTAATATTGCCATTAAAACCATAAACACTCCATAAGTTGAACCGGCAAAAGCAATCTCCGTGGGTTCAATATATCCTATCATATTGCCCATTAAACCACCGGCAATGCCTAGAAAAAATGCTGATACCACCCAGCCGATAATTTTGTAGCGCATAGTATGTATGCCCATTGCTTCTGCTTTATCTTCATTATCTCTGATTGCATTCAATACCAATCCAAATCTCGTTTGATATATCCATTTTATAACTAAAAATGTAATGCTGACAGTGAGGAAGCAAAGGTAGTAAAAAAATTGCGATCTTAACTCTGTACCACCGATACCTTTTGGCCAGGGTGGGACTGTCATTCCCTGTCCTGCACCTATTAATTCAATTCCGCCAGCGATTTCACCAGCGGCAATACCTATTCCCAAGGTGCAAATCGCAAAATAATGACCTCTTAAACCTAAAATACCATATCCGATCAGCGCGGCTACAATTGCCGGGATTATGCCTGCTAAGATCAGCCCATAAGTGAATCCTTCAAAATATTGCGAAGTTGTATGTAAAAATGTTTTTTCACCTCCGCTGGCAGTCCATTCCGAGAGTGGAAAAAACATTCCTATTTGTACGCTCGAGCAGACATACATCCCTATTCCAAAAAATAGAATGTTTCCAAAGCTGTTGTAACCCATTTGCCCACCCTGAATATCCCAGGTAAGTGCTAAAATAGTCAATATCCATAAAATAGAAATTTGTAGTTTATAGGCAGGAAACAAAAATGGCGCACCAATACCAAAAACTAAAATTAAACCATAAATAATTATGTTGTTTTTACTCATTTTAAGTATTCTCTTTTTTTGGATAATTTGAATCTTCGATAAACAAGAATTACTACCAACAGTAAAAATACAGCAGCAATTCTAAATTCTGTACCAAGAATATAATCCGCAAATTCCTCAAAAACTCCTAATCCTACCCCAGACAAAGCGACTGCAGGTAAATTTCCCAAACCCGCTATAATAACTATCATGAACGATCTAACTGTGTAAGGTAGACCAACATAAGGATGCAGAGTAAAGGTAATCGCAATCAACGAACCTGCAACTCCACACAAAGCGGCATTAATTCCAAAAGTTGCTGCATAAACTTTCTCTGTATCTACACCTAAAATTTTTGCTGCTCGTGGATTTTGTGAGGTCGCTCTTATTGCACGTCCGAGTCTGGATTTTTTCATGTACAACACTAAAGCAACTGCAAAGACTATACTCACTAATGCAGAAAATATTTTTGCATTTGGCAAAGTAACAGAGTCATCAAAAAGCAATGTTGTACCAAAATTTGATTGAGCAACAACAACATCTGCCCCAAAAACAAAATTCATCAACTGTTGAGTTAATATACTAATTCCAAAAGTTGCTAATATTGAGATGAACAAATCTCTTTCAACGACTCGATTAATGATGGATTTATATAAAAACCAACCTACAAAGTACATTATGATTGGTGAAACAATAATACCAAACGCAGGATGTATACCCGCAGTATACATAAAATAGGCAATATAACCACCCATGATCACTAACTCACCCTGGGCAATATTTATGATATTCATCACACCCCACTGAAGTGCCATTCCATAAGCAATCAGCGCAAATAACAAACCCAGTAAAATACCATCCATAGATGCCTGAACCATCAGGATAGGTGCTTTGAAAATTAGAAAATCCATAAAGAATACACCAAAAAAATGCCCCCTAAAATTGTTTAGAGGGCAAAAATATTTAATTAAACCTATTGTAAATTATCTTTGTGACCAAGAAGGTATTGGATGAACTATTTTAGTTGAGGCCCATTTTGTTGGGGCAACTACTTTGTTAGTACATTTCCCACCATCACATCTTACCTGGAACAACACCATAGGTTTCGCAATGTTTTGACCTGTATCACTGAACTTTATGTTTCCATAAAAAGTTTGCATGTTTGTTTTTGCCAAAGCATCTCTGACTTTTTCTGTATCAAAAGAATTTGCTCTTTCAAAAGCATCTTTCCAAACTAACAGTGCTGCTGAAGACTCAGCAGATTGATATGGAGGTGGAGAACCATACTCTGCAGTGTAATCCCGGTCATAGTCCATTCCATTTCCAAAAAAGTTGTCTTTGTAAGTCAATGATTTATGCCATTGAGCTGCACACAAAGCGTACTCTGCTTTTTCGCCGTGTTGTTTTGACAATTTTCCTGCATCGCAGTGTGTCATCGCTAACATAGGCACATTTACTCTCATGTCTGCGAGCTGTCTGATTGCAGTCAGTGCTCCCTTTGTATGACCTGAAACTACTAGTACATCAGGTTTTAATGCCTTCACTTTAGCGAGCGTTGCTGCCATATCATTTAGCTCTTTTGGTAAATTATCATCAATGACAATTTCAGAACCGGTTCTCTTAGCTGCTTCTACAACACCAATTTTCACATCTTGAGAAAATGCATCTTGTTCAAATGCCATTGCTATTCTAACGCCTTTGCCACCATTTCTTTCAACAGCAAGATCGATTGCCACTTCAAGATATTGGTTCGCTGCAGATAATACCGCGAACAGATATTTATATCCTTTTGTAAACAATGATCTGGATGCACCATTCGCTTCAACCATTGGGATTTTATTCTCCTCAGTTACAGGTGCAATTGCTTTTGTAATCCCTGAACTGTATGGCCCAAGCATATATTTGATGCCATCCTGTTTAATAAGTCTTTCTGCAAGTTGAGCTGCACGACCTCCATTTGATTCATCATCGTAATAGACAATTTTAAATTTATAGGACTTTCCTCCTACTTTAACACCACCCATTTCGTTAATTCTTTTTATAGCCAGCTCGTAGCCATTTTTAGTGTTTTTACCGTTAGTAGAATACTTTCCGGTAAGAGACACAGCGGCACCTAATGTAATTGTATCACCTTCCACCTTCGCAAATGCGAGTGAACTGAATACCAGAAGAAGTCCTGACAACAGTGCAATACTAAGTTTGAAGTTTCTCATTTTTTCTCCAAATATTTTATTTAAAGCACTCCCTGAATGGAAATGCAAACATCGATTTTATTCCTCTTGAATCAAAGACGCTCCCAGCAAACAAAGACTTCATCCTGTGTTTGAAACTGTTATTTTGAGCTTAGACTTCAATCATCGGAATTCCCCCAGTCTTAGGAAGCTCTTATAAAATACCATCTACTCCATGGTATTCGTGCATTTTAACAAAATAAAAGTAAACCACAAGGGAAAAAACACTTGGTTCAGAAATAAGCTACTTATGGTGCTAAATCATGCAGCAGGCTCAGTTTATGCCATCTCATGATTTTGTTTTAAAATGATTTACTTGACTGCAAAATTAAGCTTTAATTTTTTTCTGATCACTCTTTCAGCAGGCAAAACTAGGCAGAACTTACAATCAGGATAAAGCCGGAGGTTTTGAGTCAGGATTTCCTTTACGGAAACGCAGCAGTTGTTTACGTAAATAGGAATGTCTTTTTGGAGGATAATCTACATCACTGGCGGCTTTGCGGATAACTTCAAGTGCTTTCTTTGTATCACCGGATTGAAAATAAGCTTCGGCCAAAGTATCTAAATTGTCTATGGTAGCTAGCAGGTCGACTGATTTTTGGGCTAACTTCATTGCTCTCTCAAGATTGCGCAACTGCCTGTCCTGAGCAGTTAGATAGAGCCAGGCAAGGTTGTTCAGCACCAAATCATCATCCGGTCGCACAGCAATTATTTTTTCATACAGCTCGATTGTTGCAACTTCGTTGCCTGACAATGTTTCAACGTTGGCCAGCCTGAAGCTGACGTCGAACGCCTGCGGATGTTTCTGCAAAAACTGATTGTAGTGCTTCCGGCTTTGTTCCATTTTCACCAGTCTCTCATAGACCCAACCAAGACGTGCATGAATCCAGGAGTTTTCCGGAAGTGCTTTTAAAACTACTTCAAAATGCTTAGCCGCCAGTTCTCTGTTGCCCCGCATTTCATGAAAATAGCCCCACTGTTCGTGCATCCACGGCGGCAGTTTTTTTGATGTCATGTCCTGCGGTTCCAGAATAATCTCCTCCGGCGCACCTTCCAGTAAGTAATGTAAATTTTTCAACACCTGCCGCGTAAAAGGATCGCTCCGAACTGCGGTTATTTTCTGCCAGGCTTTTTCAGGAGTTTGGCTGACAATTGCTGTTAAGACAGGCAGCAGAATTTCATATTCCTCACCAAACCAGCGGCGTTGCTGGTCTTCCGGCAGTAGTAGCAAATGAAGATTCCACGCCCAGAGACTACCTGGATTTTCGTAGAGAGCCTGTGTTATGTTTTGACGTGCAGCCGTTATCTTATTCAGTTTCCATTGAGTAAAGCCCAAGTGGGTCAGCAGCAGAGAATTGTATGGACGTAATTTCAGCAGTTGCTGAAAAACTATTTCTGCTTCCTGCCAGCGTTGCTGAATTTTGTACAAACGACCCTGAGTTTGCAGTAAACCCGGAGAATCTTTGTGCTTCTGCAGTCCTCGCTTGAGCAACTTTTCCGCTTCTACAAATTGCTCTTGTTTCAACTTTAACTGTGATAATTCCAGCAGCGCCCATTCCGAATCAGGTTTTTGCTTGAGAAAGTTTTTAAGTTCTACTTCAGCATTTTCTGTGTTTGCTATTTTCAGCAATAAGCCAATTTTTTGAATACGTGCCCATTCAAAATCATTTGAAACAGAGAGTGCTTTATTGAACCAGAGCAGAGCCTTTTCCGGATGATTTAAGTTTTTTTCATAAAATCCTATTTTGGCCAACGCGGCGGCGTTATCAGGTTCCAACTGTACAAAGGACCTCAAAATATTTGCTGCTTTTTCAAAAAGCCTGTGTGACTCATAATATGCAACAAGTTTTTCAATCAGTCTGGTTTCAGTGGGAAATTTTTCCAACCCACGTAAAAGCGCGTTTTCACCTTTTTCAAACAAAAACTCAGTCCAATAGAGACGATTCAGACGATTGATAACCAGCAGATTTACAGGAGCATTTACCATCAACCATTCGTAACGTTCAATTGCTTGCTCATTTTTTCCCAGCATTTCCAGAGCATGTCCGACCTGCTGAATTGCCCATTCGTTTTCCGGATCATTTTTTAATCCCTCTTCAAAAGAGAGCAGTGCCGATTCCCATTTTTCCTGTGAGAGATAAACAACACCCAAACGGAAGCTGGCCCATGGATAGTTTGAGTTTAAAGTCAAGGCGCGTCGCAGGTGTGTTTCCGCAGTCACAAATTTATCCTGGGTCCAGAACCAATTTCCATAATGCGCCTGTACCCAACTGTTATCCGGAAACAATTTCAGCATATGCAGCAGAGTCTTCCGTAGATCTTCCGTAATTTCAAGGGAGTTTTGCTGACTTGCCTGATTCAGCTCTTTTTCCTGCAAAACAGTAAGACGCCGTAGGTAAAGCTTTGATTCCGGAGATAGTTCAACTGCACGCAGCATAGACAATTTTGCTTTGTGAATATCGTCAATTCTCTCCCATAAAACAGAAATCCGTAACCAGAGATCCGGATTACGCTCATTAATTTCACTAGCGCTAATAAACGCGTCCAGCGCCTTTTCAGACTGATCCGGAAGATTTGGGGTAGTTTTCCGGGATAAAATTACACCGGTCAGATAGTGTGCTTCAAACAAATCAGGTTGCAAAGTGATTGCTTTTTGAGCATCTGCAAGGGCGAGTTGCTGTTTTTCCATGCGCCAGTAAAGCTGTGCGCGATCTAAATAAAGCAGTGCTTCATCCGGATGTTTGCTGATTTGTGCAGAGTAAAATTTTTGAGAATCGTTATAATAACCAAAGCCCTGAAAGAGACCTCCCTCCAGCCGGACAAGCGCGATCGCGTCAGGTATACGTTGCTGTCCCACACGGAGAACCGAAAAAGTTTCAGTGTAGCGTCCATGACTTTCAAGATATTGAGCCAGCCTGACATAAGCTAATTCATGAACAGGATGAATCCGGACAGCATTGCGTAAACGTTTTTCTTCTATAATCTGAACTGGACTTTTATAAACCTGACAGGCAACAGAGAACCATATTACCACAAAAATAAATAGGCCAAATACACAACGGTTTTTCATAACATCTTTTCTTATCCTTCAGCATTCAGACTCTGGTATGGAACTTCCCAGTTTGGCAGCATAGGTTCCAAACCAAAATTCAAGCCACCTATTTTTTCAATCACAACCAGCAATAATTCTGAAGTCAATACTCCGTCTGGATATACCAATAAGAGTGGATAGTATTCTTTTTTCCCAAACTGTTTCTTTATACTGTTATTCAGTTGAAAGAGTTGCAATAGATATGACAACAATTCCTTATTTCCCCCCTGAAGTTGATCCAGCAATTCCTCCAGCGTAAGGGTGTAATCCTGATTGTCAAACAAATTGTAATATTCAATCCGATCCGCAAAACAGCGAATAAAAATCGGTTTTACATATCCCGGCGCACCCACCCATTCAAATTTGATACGCTTGGGTGTTGAAGGAGAATCTGCATCCTGAGGAACTACGAGTAAAAAACTGATCGAAAGGAAAGCCAAAACTCCCATCGTGCTGAGCAGTACACTCAGGAAAGGAAACAGTGTTATACGGGGAGAATGAGAGACGTGCCTCATTGATTTGATGCTTGGTTGTTAGTTGGCTCTTCTTCGTCCTGCAAGGCTGCTGTTTTCGAATTTGCGGACTTTTCTTTGTTATTCTCAATTTGATTAAGCTCATTCACTTCATCATTTGCAGCAAACAAAGATTCACTGAATTTTTGAATCAAAGGCTGCAGCCCTCCGACTTGCGCCGCCAAACCTTTTGAATGCTGCTCTACTGATTCAAGCACCGGAGAAACCTGTTTACGCCAGTTTTCAGAAAATTCCGCCATCTGCTCCAAATGTCCACTTACTGAGTCATCCAGCATTTCATCTCCCGGACGTACATGTAAATTAGGCAGCAGATCTTCCAGACAGTATTCTTCAACACTTAGCAGCAAATCTTCCTCTTGTTTACGCAGAGAAGAGGCGAGCATCATGATGGGAACTACTCCAACCAGGGCAATAAATGTGGTGCTGAAGGCGACTGACAAACCGCTTGTAACTCCGCCGAGTGCTGAACGCATTTGCGTGTTCAAGTCTGTACCGCTAGTACTGCGGATGAAATCTGAAAATTCTCCGATTGACTGACCAATACCAAAAACAGTACCGATAAATCCAAGAATTGGAATTGCCCAGATAAACACATTTAGGAGAGTATAACTGCCTTGCATGCGGTTGTGGTCTATTTCTGCCTGATAATTCAGGATCGAAGTTATTTCTTCCTTTTTCGGAATGGCTTTTAGATGTTTTAAGGTACGGCGTACCCTTCGGAAAATAACACTGTCCTGAAATTTTTTGACTTTTTGTTCTTGCAAATACTGACTGATTTCCAGGATGCGCTCGTCCACATCTTTCACATAGATTCCATTTGACAATGAGTCATGCAGTAGCTGATTTCTGAAAGCCGCATAGGCCCGATGCTGTTGACGAAACTGAAGCCACTTGAAATAAATCAAAAATAATGACCAGAGCACTAGTGCAAAAATCGTTTCTGAAATTCGCCCGGAAAATAACTGCTGCCAATATTCGCTCCTGATTACAGGCATCGGAAAAACAAGATAGAATATACCAGTGACTAACAACGCTAATATTAGTGACTTGAAAGTGTTGAGAGCTTCCATCCCCGGTGGTTCAGCCAAATATGAATGGCAGTTTTGACAATAAGCAGCAGTGTCTGAATTGGACCATCCGCATTTTAAACATTTCATTTGTTGACCAATCTGTCTCTTAAGTTTTTTTGCCTCTAAAATACTCGTACTTGACCAGACACAAGCATTTACTTATCATGAAGAATAACATAATCAAAAAAATAGTTACATTTCGAAATTTTAAATGTCCAAACTCTACAACATAAAAAACTGGACACGTCAGAATCTGCGTGAGTGGATGGATGAAAAAGCAGGGTCACAAGCAAAGGTGCAGGCATTTCGTGCAGATCAGGTTTTTTATTGGCTTTATCAGCAAAGGGTGGGAAGTTTCGCAGAAATGCTGAATTTAGGCAAGGAAACCCGAAAACTGCTTGAAGAGAATTTCTGGATCAGTAAGCTCAAAAAGGCAGATGAGCAATATTCACAGGACGGTTCAATCAAGTATCGTTTGTTACTGGAAGACGGAAAGAGCATTGAATCTGTTTTCATGCCGCATACGAGCCACAATACAGTCTGTGTCTCATCTCAGGTAGGATGCGGAATGGGCTGTGATTTCTGCATGACCGGTACGATGGGTCTGATTCGCAATTTAAAAACTTCAGAAATTATTGATCAGGTTTTAACAGTCTCAAACGATCTTGAGGAAGGAAAAAATTTACGGAATATCGTTTTTATGGGAATGGGCGAACCCTTTCATAATTATCAAAACCTGATGCAGGCACTTGAAATTCTAACTGATGAACACGGATTTAATTTTTCAAAACGTCGTATTACTGTTTCCACTTCCGGACTTTTACCGAAAATCCGCCAGTTTGGTAAAGAAAAAATTAAAACCAACCTCGCAATTTCCCTGAATGGTGTAACAGACGAAGTGCGCTCAAAACTGATGCCTGTCAATAATGCGTACAATCTGGAACAACTGATGAAAGTTTGTCGCGAATTCCCCCTCGAATCCCGCAGACGTATCACCTTTGAATATATTCTGATTCGTGATCTGACAGATTCAATTGAAGACGCAAAGGGTTTGATCCGCTTGTTACACGGTCTTAAGTTCAAAATAAACTTGATTCCGTACAACTCTGATCCGGGAAACAAATATCAGGCTCCTTCACAAAAACAGGCACGGAAGTTTCAAAAGTATCTGCTTGATCATGATGTTGTCGCACCTCTGCGTATTTCAAAAGGGCAGGACATCCAGGGTGCGTGCGGACAACTTGTTGTGACTAAAAAACCGCAGCCGGAAGTGAAAGTCGAAATTAAAAAACTTTTAGCAACTGAGATGCAAAGCTGATGGTTGACTTAAACAAAAGCACTGACTTGGAAAGCCCCGTTGAGGAAGTATCACAGTGGGTAGAGGAACATGGTGATTTGCTTTACCGTTTTGCGCGTTACAGGGTGAGCAGCCATGAACTAGCAGAAGATCTGGTGCAGATAACTTTCATCTCCGCTTTGAAAGACTGGCAGCGTTTCAGACGTGAATCATCTCCAAAAACCTGGCTCGTGAGTATCCTGCGTCACAAAATAATTGATCATTACCGCAGAAAAAAACCAGCCTCTCTGGAAGACTTCCCAGACGGTGGTGAAGCTGTTACTCAATCAGCTATTGCTTCCGAAGAAATGGTACAGGATACTGAATCGATTCGGCTCAATCCGGAAGAAATACTGGAACATCAAGAATTGCGTCATACCCTCCGTGAATGTCTGGATCTATTGCCGGAGCGTTTTAAGCAAGTTTTTGTGATGAGGGACATTGAAAATGAGTCCACAGAAAACATCTGCAGAGAGTTGAATCTCAGTGTTTCTAATTTTAGTGTGATGATGTACCGCGCACGTTTACTACTGAAGGATTGTTTCCTGAAAAAAGGCTTTCCCTCACTTTCTAAAAATAAATACTAATGGACATTGTAAGAAACTCAAGCTGCACTCGACATTATTTCCAGAACAGTGGTCACCTTCTGACCGATCCACTGCTAACTCCTGCATACAAGGAGAGAATGTGAAGTTAATGATCACTTGTGAGGAAGCATCAACGCTGTTGTCAGAAAAAATAGATGTACCGCTTTCTCCAGCAAAACGCCTGCTCCTGCAGACCCATCTGTTGATGTGTAGAAAATGTACTCTTTTCAAAGGACAGATGAACTCGCTGAGGAAAGTGTTTCTCGGTCTGGAAGATGCGTCTTCCAAAGATGAGATTAAAATGCCTGATTCATCCAGAGATCGTATAAAACAAAAATTACGTGAGCAGTAACTTTTTAGACTAAGTAGTTTGGTTTGGGAACGTCAGGATCAACAGCGCCCTTCCCGGATTCGATTTACGATTCCCGGTTGTGGTTTGAAAGATCGAGTACATTGGACCTTTCTGCAGGAACGGCTGGTGAAAGTAATGAAACTTTTCGCCGTTGTTCTTAGTCCAGAAATTCACGCCTCTGTCAGTGCAGGCAAGCGCTTAGCACAAGTTGCTTAAAACGCACTGCATCAATAATCACCAAACATTATGTTTAGCAAGGAGATACTATGAGTAAAATCGCAATCATATTACATGCAGAACCTGGAACACATGATGCGCTGGGAAGAGCTCTACACGCACTATTGTATTCCAAAGAATTAAACGAAGAAGGGCATGACGTTCAGCTCATATTTGATGGTGGTGGTACAAAGTGGATTGAAGAATTTAGCAAGGAGCATAAAATGTCTCCGCTTTATCAATCACTGAAAAGTGCCGGAATCATCGCTGGAGTTTGTGATTATTGTGTCACTGCGTTTGGCGGAGAAAAAGAGCTGGTGAAAAAGGAAGAACTGCCTTTGATTGCTGAATATAATGGACATCCAAGCATTGCCAAACTCGTTGCTGACGGATATCAAATCATCACCCTGTAAAAATGTGTGCTCAATCATTAACTGAGGCTTAAAATGTTAAAAGACACTTTACATTCTAACTTTTTCCAATTAGCTTTTGGAGACGGAACACCAAAAAAAGCCTTAATGACCGCACTTGTAGTTGGAACTATCCTGACCTTGATTAATCATGGTGATGTTATTCTAGCTGGTGGTTCCATAAATTATCTTAAAGTTGCTCTGACTTATTGTGTACCTTTCTGTGTTACTACATGGGGTGCATTACACGGAAAACGTGTCAACTTGTCGGCAGAACCTCAAACAAACTGAAAGCTGACAGTTTCTTAATATTTCTGAATTAAACTAAAACTAGAGCCCTCAAATAAATGACAGTTAAGAAAAATCAACTCAAAATTATTATGTTGATGATGACTTTTTCCGTTGTTATAGCATTGTTCTTCGCCTTCGATTTACAGCAGTACCTGAATCTTGAATATCTAAAATCCTCAAAATCCTTATTCATTTCATATTACGAGCAAAATCCAATGCTCGTGTTGGGTAGTTATTTCCTGAGTTACGTGGTCATGACTGCGTTTTCACTACCGGGCGCGGTCTGGATGACTTTGGGCGGAGGCGCGTTTTTCGGCTTACTGACCGGTACATTTGTTGTTTCATTTGCCAGTACCATCGGTGCGACACTCGCCATGTTAATTTCACGTTTTTTATTACGTGACTGGGTACAGGGACGTTTTAAACAGCAGATGAAAACCATAAATTCCGGTATTCAAAAGGACGGTGGTTTCTATTTATTTACTTTACGTCTTTTACCGGTCGTTCCTTTTTTTGTAATCAACATGGTCATGGGTTTGACTCCGTTGCGTACATCAACTTTTTACTGGGTTAGTCAACTGGGAATGCTTCCGGGAACCCTGGTTTATATCAATGCCGGTTCAGAACTCGCAAAAATAGAAGCTTTAGGAGACATCCTTTCTCCAACACTAATTGGCTCATTTGTCCTGCTTGGAATATTTCCGTTGCTGGTTAAAAAGTTTATCTCAATCATTGAAGCAAAAAGAGGAGCAGCAAATGCCTAAAACAGATTTTAATCTTATTGCTATCGGTGCAGGTGCTGGGGGACTGGTCAGTTCTTTTATCGGTGCTGCAGTCAAAGCAAAAGTCGCTTTGATTGAAAAAAATAAAATGGGAGGTGACTGTCTCAACAATGGCTGCGTTCCAAGTAAGGCGCTCATCAGCAGCGCTAAAGCAGTTCAGATGATGAAAAAACATTCACTTTACGGTTTGAAAAATGTGAATTATGAAGTCGATTTTGCACAAGTCATGGAACGTATACAGGACATCATCACAAAAATAGAACCGCATGACAGCGTGGAGCGTTATTCCTCTCTCGGTGTTGAATGTCACATCAGCGAGGCAACTATTCTTTCGCCGCATGAAGTAGAAGTCAATGGTCGGGTTTTGACTACAAAAAACATTGTGGTGGCAACCGGTGCACGACCTTTTATCCCGCCTACTCCCGGATTGGAAGATGTCTCGTTTTCACATTCAGATAATCTCTGGCAACTCCGCAAACAACCCAAACATCTAGCCGTAATAGGCGGTGGACCGATTGGTTCAGAACTCGCGCAGGCTTTCAGTAGACTCGGTTCTGAGGTAACAATTTTTAATCTAGATCGTGGAATCTTACCACGCGAAGACTCGGATATGGTACAGTTCATCTGCGATTCTTTTACAAATGACGGGATAAATCTGCTCGATGAAGCACGAATTACCCGCATCGAAAAAATTGACGAGACTTCCCGCATACATTATTCCAGACACGATGAAGAAAAGTATTTGGACGTCGACCATATTTTGTCCGCTGTTGGACGTATTCCAAACACTTCCGGCTTTGGACTGGAGAATCTCGATGTGGAATTGAACAAAAATAAAACTATCAAAGTCGACAAGTATTTACGTTCCAGTATCCCGAATATTTACGCCTGCGGTGATGTGGCAGGGCCCTATCAATTCACTCACATGGCAGGACATCAGGCTTGGTATGCCACCGTCAACGCGCTGTTTGCACCGTTCAAAAAATTTGCTGTGGATTATTCTGTAGTTCCGTGGTGTACCTACACAGATCCGGAACTGGCAAGAGTTGGACTCAGCGAGGATGAAGCAAAAGCAAACAATATTCCGCATGAAGTCACAACTTATGGAATCGATGATTTGGACCGTGCAGTCACAGACCGTGTGGATTACGGAATGGTCAAAGTCATTACTCCGCCTGGAAAAGATAAAATCCTCGGCGCTGCAATATGCGGTGCTCATGCCGGAGATTTGCTGATGGAATTTACTTTAGCTATGAAACACGGAATCGGGCTCAACAAAATTTTGGGTACAATACATCCTTATCCCACCTTTTCTGAGGCCAACAAAATGCTGGCTGGTGTCTGGCGTAAGAACCACGCACCTTCCGGAGTTTTACGCTGGCTCGAAAAATTTCATTCTTGGCGACGTTAGCTCATGAATCTCAAGATAATGTTACGCTTTATTTTCCTCGTACTTATTTCACTTTTTATTGGTACTTCCACAGTTCTTTCCGCGCCAAAATCAGACTTGTGGGCACGCTGGCAAACCCACAATGCTGAAAACAATGAGGTGGTTGACCACTCCACTTGGAATATCTTCTTAAAAAAATATTTGGTCACTAACCCTCAAAATGTGGAAAATTCTACGACTTCCGGAATTAATTTGCTGAGATATGCCGCAGTTTCAAAAGAAGCCCGTGAACTATTAAACAGTTATCTTAAAACGCTGGAAGGCACATTCATTTCCAGCTTTTCACGTCCGCAACAAAGAGCCTTCTGGATCAACCTTTATAATGCTTCTACTGTAAATTTAATTTTAGAACACTATCCACTGGAGTCGATCACTAAAATTTCATTCGGTTTTTTTAGCTTCGGTCCCTGGGATGAAGAGTTGCTCAGTGTTGAGGGTGAAGAACTCTCACTGAATGACATTGAACACCGCATCCTGAGACCAATCTGGCAAGACCCACGGATTCACTATGCCCTCAATTGCGCCAGCCTTGGCTGTCCAAATCTGTTACCACAAGCCTTTACAGAACTCAACACAGAGTCCCTCCTAGAGCAAGGAGCACGTGATTACATCAATCACCCCCGCGGTGTAAACATTCAGGGTAAAAATTTAATTCTTTCTAAAATATATGAATGGTATCAGGCTGATTTTGGTGGAAATGAAGAAGGCTTATTGCTTCACCTCAAGCAATATTCAAAAAATAATCTACTGCGATCTTTGCATGCAGATGATTTGGAAATCGAATATCAGTATAACTGGCTACTTAACGCTGCAAAGTGAAATTTTTTTATCTTGATAATCTGCAAGTCTCTTCTGGCGATTTGACAGAGGAGGATGTCAATTAAATTAATCAAGTATGATGGCAAACCGCTCGTGATTATTCTCCAAATCAAGGTTACTCCACTTACACATTCTGGCTTAAATTCTCACTTCCTAATCCTGAATCTGAGCCATTCCCGATATTATCACAACAGATGATTAGCTGAGTTTTTTGGACAACATCGTATCCGACTACTATATTCGGATAGCTGAAATAGAATTATTATTTAGCTGCAATCCTTGAATAATTTTAATTCAGTTCAGGTACAAAACTAATTTTAGCTTCGAGGATTTCATCCGGAAGAAGAATTTTTGCTCCAGTCCCGGAATCTCCACGGTCCAGCAAGTTAAAGGCATCAGTCACATGACTGACAGGTTCCACACAAAAGTAATCCTCATCCTGAGGTGTGAAAATAACCATAAAATCCAAAGGTGCTTCTGCAGATATTTTGAGAGCTGCTTTCCATTCCGGCCATGAAATCAGCACTTCACGATTCCAACCGCTAAATATATTATCCAATGCTTTTTGATTGACAATCAAACCTTGAGACAAGTATTCTGATTCCTGAACTGATTGCAAACGCAACGGCATATTTTCGGAATCATTGACCCTCATCTTTTCCGTTTTTGCAGTTATAGCAGCAAGTGGTGTCCGGACAAAATATGGATGCAGTCCCATACCGGCAGGCATTGCAGTTTTTCCGCTGTTGGTGATTTGCAAAGTCACCGTCAGTGAGGGACCATTCAGTTCAAACATCTGGCGCGCTAAATATGGGAATGGCCATTCATCAGGAAAATGTTGGTAAGCTATCACTGCTCTATTTTCCTCAACTTCGCGTACCGTCCAGGCAGCTTTCCAACCTTGACCGTGAATTGTGTGGATTTCTGGTGGGAAATTAGGGGGCATTTTAATCTGCTTTCCCTGGAACGAAAAACGTCCGTTTTTAATCCGATTTGAAAAAGGGATCAACGGAAAGCAGCCCATTTCCAATGGATCCTTTACAGAAAGTCCTGCTTGAGTTGCCGGACGCATGAGTTCCAAAACCTGCTCTTCATTTTTTAAACAATAACGGGTGATGCAACCTCCGACTTCTGGCATGATTGCTAACAAAGTATTTCCCGAACGTAGATTTAAAATCTTTTCTTTTACTTCATTTTCATTCAGCATACTTGCCATTCTTTGTTGTAAGAATTTGCTAAAGTGTTCGACTACAAAAGCAGTGTGATCACAATTATTATTCTGCTAATCTGCTGAAGATTTTTCCGGAAAAGCAGGGAGACATTTTTTTAAAAGAATATCATGCTTGGACTGCTGAAAGCAATTGTTTGGGTTTTAATAATCGTTATCGCTGTTACATTGCCGTTCTATATCTGGAGTAGTCTGGACAGAGATTCGTATGAAAAATTTTTACTTCATAGCGTTTCCCCTTTGTCTCAAAAGAGCCGTAATTCTCTTATGCAATAGCATTAGTCAGTTCATTTCGACTATCGGCAATAATCTTTTTGATATCTGTGCGGTACTATATTACAGATTTCTAGTTTCGCTCGAAATGAGAAATCTTTTGACTTTTTACAGGTCTCAAATAAATGAATAATATTTTTAATTATAACTCTGCAACCGAATCAGAAACTATGTCAAAAACACTAAATTTTATAATTTTTACAACATTATTTTTGCTGCTTAGCAGTTTTTCCGTCTCTGCTAATTCGTGGGAGGACATCAGCAAAAAAGCAAAAGGACAAACTGTTTACTGGAATGCATGGGGCGGTTCCGAAGAAATTAATTCCTACATCAGTTGGGTAGGAACTAGAGTCAAAGAAGATTATGGTGTTACACTAAAACACGTCAAACTTGCCAGCACTGCAGATGCGGTTTCACGTGTACTCGCGGAAAAAGCCGCTGGACGTACCACTAACGGTTCGGTTGATTTGATTTGGATCAACGGCGAGAATTTCGCCAAAATGAAGGAAAACGGCCTACTCTTTGGACCATTTACGGATAATCTGCCAAATTTTAAACTCGTTGATTTTAGCGGAAAACCAACGACGTTGCTTGATTTCAACCTGCCGGTTGAAGGTTATGAAGCACCCTGGGGGATGGCTAAATTCAATTTTGTTTTTGACTCTGCACGCGTTTCCGAAACTCCAAAAAGTATTCCGGAACTGCTGCAGTGGTCCAAAAGGCATCCCGGTCGATTCACCTATCCGCACGTAACTGATTTTCTCGGTTCTACTTTTATTATGCAGGCGTTAATCGAGCTGACTGCAAACCCAGAAGTACTGAATAGATCCGTAAAAAGTGAAGTTGAGTTTTCTAAAGTAACCGCTCCGCTTTGGAGTTATCTCAACCAGTTGCATCCTCTCCTATGGCGTTCAGGAAATAGTTTCCCGTCCAGCAGTTCCGTTCAGCAGCAAATGCTCAACGACAGTGAACTCGACATCGCACTTTCATTCAATCCCTCAGCTACGTCCGCCGCTATTGCCAACGGATCTCTTACGGAAAGCGCCCGGACTTTTGTGCTGAAAAAAGGTACGATCGGTAACACGCACTTTGTAGGAATTCCGTTTAATTCCGGCTCAAGTGAAGGCGCGATGATTGTGGCAAATTTCCTAATGAGTCCGGAAGCACAAATGGAAAAGCAAAATCCGGATATCTGGGGTGACAGTACTGTGCTGTCAATCACAAAACTCTCCGCGCAGCAGCAGCAAAAATTCAAAGCACTTCCGCTTGGAGTAGCAACACTGCCTCCGGAAAAACTCGGGCCTACTCAGCCAAATCCGCATCCGGACTGGAAAAACCAACTTAGTACGGAATGGCAACGACGATACGGACAGTGAGGCTACTCCCTGCTTTTCCATTTCTAACTCAGCTACTGTTTCTGCTTCCAATTGCTGCAGGTCTTTTCGGTGTGCTGCTTCCGGCTCTCGGATACTTACCTGATCTTGGCGGAGATAAATTTCACTTTGAAGTTTTCCGCCAATTGCTTGAGCATCCTGCTCTTCCGCATGCGGTTTGGCTGACTCTTTTTTCAGGAATTGCCGCTACTTTTATCTCTTTGTCTTTGGCGATTTTTCTGGCCACAATGCTTTCGCGTACTAGCCTTTCCGGGAATAAAAATAACAGAATGGCCAGTTTGTTTGTAATTGTACGGCGTGGTTTGATTCCTTTGATTGCTGTGCCTCATGCAGCAATGGCTTTAGGATTGGCCTTTTTGGTGGCACCAAGCGGTTGGCTCGTCCGCTGGTTTTCTTTCCTGTTGATGGGATGGGAAACACCTCCGGAATGGGTGACAGTACAGGATCCTTTTGGCCTGAGTTTGATTTTGGGTTTAGTCTTAAAAGAAACTCCATATTTACTTTTAATGATTCTTGCGGCCTTGCCGCAAATTCGCGCACAGGAATATATTCGCATCGGGCAATCTCTGGGTTATGGGAATTTACGGAGTTGGCTGAAACTAGTGTTACCGCAAGTTTATCCGTTGATTCGTTTGCCTGTTTTTGCTGTGCTGGCGTTTTCTCTGTCAGTGGTTGATGTTGCGTTGATTCTCGGTCCCAGCACTCCTCCAACACTTTCGGTGCTGATTTTACGCTGGATCGACAATCCTGATTTATCATTTCGGTTTTTGGCTTCAGCCGGTGCGGTTTTACTGTTGCTGCTCACGCTTGGAGCATTGCTTTTCTGGCGTGTTTCAGAGTGGCTGCTTTTACAAAAATGGAGGAATTGGCTTTCAAACGGCAAACGTGGGAACAGAAACGAAGCTCAGAAGCTTGCGGCGCTGAGCGGATTGCTTTTGCTCGGAACAGCTTTTTTGAGTGTGCTTGGTTTGGCGTTTTGGTCTTTATCATTACGCTGGCCATATCCCTATGTTTTGCCACAGCGTTGGACCTCGCGGAATTGGGAGCGTCACTGGACCAGTATACAGGAAACCTCGTTCACGACTCTGGAGCTGGGAGTGATTGCCGTCCTAATCGCCTTGATTTTAGTGGTGGGTTGTTTAGAAAATGAACAGTGGCGCAGAGTCAGCTTTTCATTCCGTTCCCAATGGCTGCTTTATCTGCCTTTGTTAATTCCACAGGCGACTTTTCTACTCGGTATCCAGATCCTAGCGGTACGGCTTGAAATGGACGGCACATTTCTATTGCTCGTATGGAGTCATTTACTGTTTGTTTTACCATATATTTTTCTAACACTGGCTGATCCATGGCGTAATCTGGACACCCGTTTTCCACAAATCGGTCAATGTCTGGGCGCGTCTCCGCTGAGGGTTTTGTTCCGAATCAAACTGCCTTTGCTGTTAAAACCACTGCTCGTCGCTGCTGCTGTCGGATTTGCCGTCAGTGTCTCCCAGTATCTACCAACGCTATTTGCGGGAGGAGGACGTTTTGCCACACTCACCACTGAGGCAGTGAGTTACGCCGCAGGTGCTGACCGGCGTGTCATCGGTGTATACGGTTTTCTGCAGGCTTTGTTTCCGTGGATTGCGCTTTTGCTGGCCTTGGCCATTCCACACTGGCGGTTCCGGAACCGAGCCACTTTACTTTAAAATAATGAGCATGCAGTCCTTAAAAGTACTAAAACTTATAAAATGTTAAAACTAGAAAACATTTCCCTGAAAATAGACGGCAATCCACTATTCAGCAAGCTCAACCTTGAAGTGAATGCGGGACAGGTCAAAACTGTGATGGGACCAAGCGGATGTGGAAAATCCAGTTTGCTGGCCCATTTGTGCGGTACACTTCCGTCCGTTTTTCAAACTAGTGGAAAGATAATCCTGCATGAAAAAACATTAGACGATCTACCTCCGCATGAACGAAAACTGGGTATTTTATTTCAGGATGATCTGCTGTTTCCGCATTTGTCTGTAGGAGAAAATCTTGCTTTTGCCCTGCCCGCTAAAATCCGGCGTCATGAACGCCACGATAAAATTGAACAGGCTCTAGAGGAAATTGAACTGTCCGGAATGCACGAACGGGATCCTGCAAGTTTGTCCGGCGGACAAAGGGCAAGAGTTGCTTTGATGCGTACTTTGCTCGCCCAACCAGTTGCCTTGCTGCTGGATGAACCGTTTTCCAAACTTGATCAGGAACTGCGTGGACGGTTTCGGAAGCTGGTTTTTGCTCATGCAGTAAAAAATCGACTTCCCACTCTTCTTGTCACTCATGATCACGCTGATGCTCAGGCCGCTGGCGGAGATATTATTGCACTTTGATGTTTCAAACTAATAGACGAACAGGTATCTATTCCGGGTTGACAAGACATTGGATCATGAAATTTAATTTGATTTTCAGAATTTAGTATCATTTATTCATAATTCCCCTTGTCGTTTCATTCCGAACTTATGCGAAGTATCTTAGAAAATATTAGTAACTTAGCATATCTCTCCCTTTAGTCGAGATGACATTACGCAGTCCATAATATCAGGCACTTCAGATAATTCGTGACACAAAAGCTACTTCTCAGCATAGACTAATCCCGCAACTTCTTGCGAAAAGTTTCATACAGTTGTATAACAAAAGGCCGTCTCCTTGATTACTTTTTCCATAATTATGGCTTTTCTGTGTATATTACAAATATCCTCAATAGATCTTTGCAGTTCTCAATCTTTTCTATAATGATTGTACTGTTTTTCTTTTCATTGACTACTCCGGTTTTGTCTCAGGAATACAAACCACGTGCGGTGGTTATGGGTTTAAACACAAGCACCTCACCAGATATTTCGGAACAAATCTTGCTTCATAAATTGAAGTATGAATTAGCCGGCAGCTTTGATTTAAGCAAGCAAAAGGCTTTTGAAAAAGCCATGCAAAAGCTGGAAAGCTCCGCAGAGAAAAATTACTGTCTGCAACTAAAATGTATGCTGGAAGTGCACGCTGCTTTTCCGCAGACCAGTTTATTTTTACTAAAAAGCCAAACGGAAAATCAGCGTTTGACTCTGATCCTGATAGGGGAAAATAAGCTTTGGCGAGTGAAACATGAAGTCTGCTCGCTCTGCGCTTTGACTCCGGAAGAGATGCTGACCAATGTAGTGCTCCGGATGCAGAGTTACATAAGGCCTCCAATGGTAATGGAGCAGACAAGTTCGCAGACGCTTTCAACTTCATCTTCTCCAGATGCAGTGAGCGAGAAAGCTGATTCTGCAAAAGCAAAAAATAAAACTGCAAAATTCTGGTCCGACACTAAATTGCGGAAAGGAACAGAAAGTCTCGAACCGAAAGCCCGTTTGCCTTTGGAGGAGCTCCAGTTCAAAATTGCGCAAAGACGTTACAATCAGTTAATTTGGAGCAAAATTAAGAAAGATTTAATGTTTTTTCGACAAAAAAACCGTAATTTGTCTGTTAGGAACTTAAAAGCACGACTGAGACTGCAGATTGATAAATACGGCAAGGTGATTGAAAGACGTTTGTTGAAAGCAAGCGGTTCTCAGAAATTTGATAAATCGATCCTTGAGTCGGTTGATTTGCTGAAACTGCCTCCGCCGATGGAACTGTTGATTCAACATCCACCTTACGTGGTTACGATTCTGATCCAGCCCTGACCAAGATTGAATAACTTGAAAAAAGTAAATATAAAACACTTGTTTGTAATTCCATTTTCATGGGAGTGACAACATTTACAATGCTTCTAAAGATTTAAATGAAAATTATTTCAGTGGAAGAGCATAATTCTGAAATACAGAATACTGAAGCAGTAGCCGTTACTGTTCAACAATCCTCTTTGGCTCCGAATGAGGCCTTGAAACTGGTATTTGGCGAATATGCGGCCAATACTCAGCGAGCATACGCGCGCGCCTTCAGGGATTTACAGGAATGGGCAGATATCCGGGAACTGAGAGAAATGGAGAACTTTGATCCTCTCCGGATGCTCGAATACAAAAATCAGCTGAAGTCTTCAGGTAAAAAAGCTTCGACTATCAATCAAACCATGAGCGCCTTACGTAAAGTCTGCAAGGTGCTGACAGAGTTTGGCTATCTCAAACAGAATCCTTTCAAAGCCTCTGTCATACGAGCGGAAAAAGTTGACACGGCAACCAGTAAGGGCGCACTCCAGGTTTCCCAACTCAATGCCATGATGGAGGCAAATAAGGTCATGCAATACGATGGGCGCACAGCAACGCTGCTGAGATGCCGGAATGGACTTGTGCTGAAATTCCTTTACCTGACTGCAGCCAGACGCGGAGAAGCAGCTGATTTACGCTGGGATGATATTGTGCAGGATGGGGCTTTTTACGTGGCTGTACTGAGGTTTACGAAAAGCGGAAAAGAACAACGGATTAAATTGAGGGATGAACTGCATGAAGAATTATCCAGCTGGCGCTTATTGTGTCAGCAAAACAGCATTGATTCCGCTTATGTTTTTCCATCACTCGGCTTCAGGACACTTGCTCATCAAATGTCTGGGAAAGGCATCAATGACATCGTTTCCAGACTTGGCAAAGCAATTGGCTTAAATATTTCTGCACATTATCTACGCCACACTGCAATCACACTTGCGCTGGAACTTGGTGAACCTCTACAGAAAGTTCAGTCTTACGCACGCCATGCTTCCGCCAATACCACTATCCGTTACTTTCACGACAGGCAGCTTTTAAAAAAAAATCCTACCGACCGTCTCCCCCTGATTTAAACAGAGCGTTTAAAAATTACTTGAAATCATCTTTGAATCGATCAATCTGTGGCATACGTTTATGCAAAACAGTAATGATACCGACAGTTCAACTGTGAATATATTTCCTGTAGACAAAAGGCTTCTCATCTTGATAAAAGAAACCAACCACTCCAAACCCTGGGTTAAGGCGCTCAAAAGATTTTTGATCCATCCTTAAACAGTTTTAACAAATTTGTGATAGTCCGTTAAAAGTACAAACATAAGGGCCTTTCTAAAAACAGTTCCATGAGCAAGGTGCCTTGTGCCTGTCGAAGTGGTGTTGCAGTGGTGTTGCAGTGATGTTGCAGTGATGTTGAAGTGGTGTTGAAGTGGTGTTGAAGTGATTTTTCGGACTTGATTCAGGTTCAGAAATTTTTAATTTTAACTTTTCTGAGGTTTTTCAGTTTTGAGATAACTGTTTATCACTGTTGCAATGACAGAAGCATTGTTTCTGCTGGAGATTGATCAGGTCATTGAGGTCTGTTTGTAGTGATTGGCGGATCTCAGTGTTTCGCTTGCCATGAAAAAGCACATAGTGTGCTGTTCTGACAACATCTTCAACTTTGGGGCGTTTGGGAATGGAGTCGATATGGAGGTATTTATCCATAGTACGGGTTTGCGGACTGCTGTTATCCAGGTTTACAGTCCAGATAGCTGAGTCTGTTGCCAACTCAATTTTAGATCGAAAAGTACACTGCTGCCAATACTGGAGGGATTGGATCATCACTTGAACCAGCAGAGGTCTTACATTGGGAATTATTGACGGAGCAGAAATCATTTCTGCTGACTGCAATGTTGTTGTACCAGAATCAAGGTTCTTCATATTTCTTTTTTTGTAGCCGGTATTTTTGCAATTAATTTATTTTCAAATTTATTAATTCTCGGCTTAGGATTCCATAATCCCAACGCATCCAGTGTTAATTCAAGCACACGCACTTTAGTATCCAACGTGTAGCGCAGAGAAGATGGCGGACTTCGCTCAAGTACAAATTTAGCAGTGTCTAAAACTTTTCCCAGTTTTGGGCGTGTGGGTAGCGTTTCCAACTTCAGGTAACGGTCGAGCGTCCTTGTGCGTAAACTCTCCCCATCTACATTAACTTTCCAGATTCCGGAAACCTCCGCCAGGTTTGCTCGGCCCCCTCCGCTTAAGGAGCGCCAGCAATCTATTGAAGTATTCATCAATTGGATGATTTGTGTTTGCCATCCGTCTCTTAGGCTAAGTTCCTTTTCTTCAGCTTTGTTCTCAGTCTGCACTGCAAGAGACTGCGAGATAAAACCCAATTCTCTTTCTACTTTGTTTAAAATCCTGATCAATTGTCCCGGTATAAAAGGCTTGACCACAAGTCCGGAAATACCCAAATGGACTGCTTCCGCAGAATTTTCCAAGTCTGCAAATCCACTAACAAGAACTACAGGAAGGGGGTTCCCCGCATCTCGAAGCTTGCCTAGTAAATCAAGTCCACTCATACTGGGCATTATCAGGTCCAGCAAAATAACATCAAACTGATTTGTGCCATCCTTAGTACTTTTTAAAGCAATTTTGGGATCCATAATCCTCTGCACCTCATGGTCTTGACCTATCAAAAAAGAGGTCATAGCCTGTCCATAATTTGGATCGTCATCAATGATCAATATCCTCATGCTTTTGATCCCAGAATGAATTAAAATTTAATTTGAGCACATAATCTAAGTGAATATGAGCATCTTTACTGCTTAACCTCATGTATATTACATGATACTAAAAAAAATAAAATCGTTTAAAGTTATGAAAAAATCATCCGTGCTATGCTAATACTCCAATGATGAAAACCCCGAATTATTATCATAGTATTCAGTGGGAGTTATGTTTTTATTTATCCATCAGCTAACGACTATTACTGTGCTTCTCCATTCACATACTTTCCTACTATGTGTCCAAGTGTGTTATATAATATACCATTCCAAGTTTTTCCATCATTGTATTCACCTACGTACTTTTCTCCATCAGCATAAGTAAGTACCCCATGACCGTTCGGTTCACCATCCTTATACTGCCCAACATATACACTTCCGTCAGGCATAGTGAGTGTGCCATGACCATGTTTTTTCCCTCTTTGAAATTTTCCCACATACTTCGTTCCATTTGGAAAAGTGGATGAGCCGTAGCCATTGGGTTTTCCGTTTTTGATTTCTCCCAAATATTTCTCATCATTATTTTCGTCTCCATCCACAAACCACCCCCAATCTCCATCATCTGCCCGAAAATACAAATCCCCCCATTTAAGTATCCACTTTCCTTTTTTCAGTATCCCAATGAGTGTACCGTCGGGCTTACGTTGTTCAGTATTCCACTCCTTACCAGCTTTCCATTCGCCAACGACACTTTTGCCATCAAATGGATAAGTCAACACTCCCAGACCATTCATTTTTCCTGTTGATATTTCTCCTTCATATTTTGGTTGAACTTTAGCATTTCCAAAAGTTTTCCATTTTATTCCGGAAGAAGTATTATAACCGTATAAAATTCCTGGTTCCTGACCAAACAGAGGGAAGGACAGGAAAATCAATAAATAGATACTCAGTATGATTACTCGTTTCATTGTTCTTCCTATTTGGCTATCAGATGATTAATCAAATTCTTGTTGACACAACTATGTAAATTTTGTGACCATGCATAATAATTTATAATTCATGGAACTACTAAAAGAATTATCATGATGAATTAGAACAATACTTAATTCCTATTTTCGTAATCTAAACAATTGTCATTGTTTAAAAAAAAGACCAAACAGATTTTTAACTCTTAATCAAAACTTGTGAAAAGAAAAACTCTGTGTCAGTTTTAAATTAATCATAAGCTAACAGTTTTTTACAGGAGTACAACTTTTTTTCTGGCAAATACTTCACCCCCCCCCCCTTTAATTATATTTTAGTGTTATTATTTCAGTAGTTTATAGATATTTTTCAAATAGGTAACCCGGTCAGGCCAATGTAGTATTTTTTAAGTTACTGATATTATGTATTTTTAAAAAATACGGTTCCCCGTTTTTTACCAGCACTGGTAAAAAATCGAGCATTTTTGGTAAAAAACGTTTAAATTTATTTTGCATTTTTGTTAAAAAACTGCATTTAGGTGTCAAAAAGAGGAAAAAATGACAAATTTCGACTACGGTTTTTCAAGTGATTTACTTTGGAAAACGCTTTGGGATAGCACTAATGACGGATTAAATGTAGTTAATCTTGAAGGAAATGTTGTTGCCTGTAATTCTGCTATGGAGAAAATGATTGGTGTGAATTTGCTTGGAATGAGTCTTACAGAAATGTTTACAGCCACTGGAATACGGTATAATGAAGATGGGACAAAAGCTACAGTAGAAGATTTGGTAGCAACACAAGCTTTGCGGGGAGAAAAGCCTAAACAAAAACGCTGGTTTCAACGTAACAAGGTCAATCCTCAAGGCTACTATACAGATAACACCGGTCACACTCTGCGTGATGAAAACGGTGAAATCACCGGAGCTTTTGTTATCATCCGGGACGTGACAGACTTTGTTATCAAGGAAAAGGAAGCACAAGAGAACTACAAGAAAATCCTGCGGGAATCTGAAGTTTTGTGGGAAGCAATTCCGGATTTAGTGTTCCGGATCTCAAAAGACGAAGTATATCTGGATTTCCGATTTCCGCAAACTGAAGATTTGATTGCGCCGGAAATGGAAGTCATCGGCACCAGAATTGATCAGCATTTGAATGATGACTACGGCGCGCTTATCACCTGGCGCAATGGTGTTCGAGAAGCACTGGCAAGTGGGAAATTGCAGACGATTGAATATTTTTTAGAATTTCCTGAAGGACTGCGTTATTTTGAGGCCCGGATTGCCCCCAACGGAACTGAGGAGATTGTCGCAATTGTGCGTAATGTAAGCACTAAAAAGGAGTCCGATAAAATCATTCAGCAAAGCGAATCCCGTTTCCGTTCAATTGCAGAGGCGATGACCAATCCGCTGCTCATCAGCCGTTTAAGTGACGGAATTATTTTATATGTTAATCAACGGCTTTATGATGCGCTCAAACTTAGAAATGCTGATTTGCTAGGAAAGCCCACTCCTGACTTTTACGCGCATCCGGAGCAAAGGCAAAAACTGATACAAACATTGCAGAAACAGGGTCATGTTTATGACTGGGAATTGGAATTAATCCGTCCCAATGGTGAACATTTTTGGGTAATGTTTTCTGCGTCAACTTTAACTTATGATGGCGAAGAGGCTTTGATAGCTTCATACGCTGACATCACCGAGCGTCACATTACTCAGGCTCAACTACTGCAATCTTCTAAATTGGCCTCTCTAGGAGAAATGAGTGCCGGTGTGGCCCATGAAATAAATACACCTCTGGCAACCATTCGGCTCGCATCCTATAATGCTCAGCAAGCATTGAATACTAAAAATTTTGCAGAACTCAACAAGAATCTGGATTTGATTAACGAAGAAGTGAACCGTACTTCAAGGATAACCAGACAAATGCTTAATTTCAGCCGCAATGCAGATCAAGACAAGCGGATATTAATAGATGTGCGTCAGACAATTGAAAATATTATCTTAATGCTGAAAAGACTGCTTCAGTCAGAAGGCATTGAAATTAAACTTAAGTTGGGTCGACAGCCATTATACGTTAACGGCAATGCCACCCAGTTGCAGCAGGTCTTTTACAATCTGGCTGCTAACGCAAAGGATGCCGTGAAAGCTCAATCGAAAAAGGAAATCGAGTTTCGGATAAAACGCCGCAAGACTAAAGCGATATTCGAAATTGAGGACAGCGGTCAAGGCATTGAACCCATAATTTTACCGAATATTTTTGAACCGTTTTTCACCACTAAACCTCTCGGAATGGGAACTGGTCTAGGCCTGTCAGTCTCAGATAATATTATTAAGAATCACGACGGCAGCATCGAGTGTAAAAGTAAAGGTCCCGGAAAAGGCACGTTGTTCCGTGTTATTCTACCACTGAAAGAAAAATGAGTTTGCATGAGGCAAACTTCTCACTCCACAAAACCGCCTTTTGTCATCTTGGCCGGATCAAGCGCACTGTCCAGTTCTGCTTCAGACAAGTCACACATTTCCAACGCAACTTCCTTGAGAGCGCGATTTTCCGCAAAGGCTTTTTTGGCAATTTTTGCGGCAAGATCATAGCCGATCAGAGGATTGAGTGTAGTGACCAGAATCGGATTTTTACCGACAAGAGCCTTGATGTGATCTTCACGTACTACCAAGCGTGAGACTGAGCGTTCCGCTAGATTACGCGAAGCATTTGCCAGCAAACGGATTGATTCGAGCAGACTGTGCGCTACCATCGGCAGCATCACATTCAACTCAAAATTTCCGGACAGTCCACCGACGCTGATTGACGCATCATAACCGATTACCTGAGCGCAGACCATTGCCATTGATTCTTCAATCACCGGATTCACCTTTCCAGGCATAATCGAAGAGCCAGGTTGAAGTGCCGCTAGTTGAATTTCACCGAGCCCGCCGTTTGGTCCGGAATTCATCCAGCGCAAATCATTGACAATTTTCAGTAGACTGACTGCCTGAGTTTTTAATTGGGCTCCTAAAGCAACCGGCGCGTCAACAGTTGACTGTGCTTCAAAATGATTTTCCGCTTCACGGAAAGACTCTCCGCTAAGTTTTGAAATTTCCTCGGCAAATTTAGGAGGAAATTCAGGATCAGTATTAATTCCGGTACCTACAGCAGTTCCGCCCATCGGCAGTTCCTCCATTTGTTCCAGTGCTGATTCTATGCGCTTAATACCCATTTCAATTTGCCTAGCATAACCGCCGAATTCCTGTTCAAGAGTGACAGGCATGGCATCCATCAGATGCGTCCGTCCTGTCTTGACCACATGTGAATATTCTGCGCCTTTTTTCAGCAAAGTTTCTCGCAAATACTTAAGGGCTGGAATCAAGGTGTTTTTTGCCTCAAGATAAGCCGCTATTCTGAGTGCAGTCGGGAAAGTATCATTTGAACTCTGACCAAAATTAATGTGATCATTCGGATGGACCTTGACCGACAGATCCGGAACGAGTTCCATCGCACGGTGTGCAATCACTTCGTTTGCGTTCATATTACTCGACGTTCCTGAACCGGTTTGATAAATGTCGATCGGAAAGTGCTCATCCAGCTTGCCGTCAATTACTTCCTGAGCTGCCAGTTGAATCGCATGCGCGACATCTTTTGGAATGTTGTCAAGTTCAGCATTAACTTTGGCCGCACCTTGTTTGATCAAACCCAGGGCGTGTATCAAAGGGCGACTGATGCAGATTCCGCTGACAGGAAAATTGTCAACAGCACGTTGAGTTTGTGCACCGTAAAGCGCTGCTTGAGGAACCTTGACTTCACCCATTGAATCTTTTTCAATACGATATTCATTACTCATTTTATCCCTCCCTTTTTGTTTGTTAGTAGAATTTTATTTTAGTTTTTAAATCAATCAAATCTGCAAATTTAAATATCTTTTGTTTGCCAGAATAGAAAATTAATATTCTTTAATTGTCAGTACACCACAGGATTCCAGCTTTGATGTAACCCAGGAGAAATGACTCATAACTCTGATCCTAATAAATCGTTTCATCGGCGAAACTTATTCTTTAGCTGAAAATGCGCCGCACAATTTTCTAGGCCAGCATTCCTCCGTCTACTGTGAAGGTACTGCCTGTAATGTATGAGGCAGCATTAGAAACCAGAAAAAGCACCATTCCGGACATCTCACTCGGCTGAGCAATCCGGCCCAGCGGAATTTGCCGAAGAACTTGCTGCATTAACTCGTCATTCTGCGTCATGGCAGAAGCGAACTTCGTATCAGTCAATCCTGGCAGCAACGCGTTGACACGAATATTGTCGCACCCCAACTCTTTGGCAAAAGCTTGTGTCATCGAAATGAGTGCCGCTTTGGTGATGGAATAAATGCTTTGGTTTACCATCGGTATACGGCCGTTGATCGAAGAAACATTAACGATACTTCCACCATCGTTTTTCCTCATTAATCCAGCGGCATACTGACTCATGAAAAACGGCCCCTTCAAATTTACCTCAAGTGTTTTATTCCAAGCTTTTTCATCTGCCTCTAGAACTGATCCGTAAAAAGGATTGGTTGCTGCGTTATTCACCAGAATATCAAGTCGACCGTGAGTCTCACGAATTTTTTCAAATAGTGATTTTATCTGCGTAAGATCACCATTATGACAAACCATCGCCGAGACCTGATTGCCGGCATTTTTAATTTGTGCTTGAACTTCCTCTAAATTTTCTGCCTTGCGGCTTGTCAGAATTACATGTGCGCCAAACTCAGCCAAAATTTTTGCTGTTGCAGCTCCAATCCCACGGCTTGCACCGGAAACTAAAGCTACTTTCGAACTCAGATCAAACATTGCTGGTATTTCCATAAAATCTCCTTCTTAAGCTGTATTCAATACTATCGTTTGTCTGCAGAAGACGCAATCCGGTTTTGAACTGGAACGTGCCCACACTAAGACGGATCACACATTAATTGCAAGTTACGAAAAGTTCAATTTTTGCCGATTGTTGCACAGATTTTGCGTTGCCACTTGAGTTTATCTGCTATAGACTAAAAAAATAACATTTTAGACTACAATCTCATAATATTTATTAAATAATTCTATAACAGTTATTAAAAACATGGGTAACTGGCTTATTTTAACAATAGCAACTCTCGCGGCGATGATAGGTTTCCGCATGAAGAAACCGGCTGACGAAAGACTGGATCCTCCCTCTAATTTTGTGATGTTTTTTAATCCTCTTCAGGGCGAAGGCGATTTGTTTATCGGTGGAGTATTGGTCATATATTTTTCTTCCAGAGTATTTTTAGCATTATTTCAAACCTTAAGATCTATTTTTTAGCTGACAATTAAACGTTTAATAAAACGTACCGCTGAAAGAATGTCTAAAGAATACACTTTCAAATTAGTTGACTATACTACGACTCCTACCTAAAAAGGACTTAAACTGTGTCATTTAGAGCGAAGATAGAAATCTTAGCTAAGCGACCATACTAATCTCATTAAGATTCCTCACTATGCCCGAAATGTCAAATAGACGATTTAATATTTTCAACTGCTGGAGCATATGACTCGAAATCTACTGGTTTTGATAATGACTTTATTTCAGGACAATTATGTCCGCTTGGGCGCCTTGACTGGAGCGTTGGCTGGTTTTTGGAATCCAGAATTTTTACACGGCGAGGCAGGGACAAATGCATTTGTTTACGGATTCATCGGCTGGGGTATCGGGGCATATCTCGCGAATTACAAAGCAGAAAATACACAATTTGATCCAAAAAAGAAATTCCGGGTTTTTCAGGGAGGCCGCTAACACAAGCTTTGCCGTTTCTCGCAAATGACACGGTTTCAGGTCATTTCAGTTCCGCATCAAAAATGCTAAAGCCAGGGCAAATAATATTTTTCTCGGCACAAAGTTACCAATTATTCAGGCACCTATGGCCGGAGTTCAAGACAGTGCTTTAGCAATTGCTGTTTCAAATTGAGGCGGCTTGGGTTCTCTGCCCTGCGCTATGCTCTCTCTGGAAAAACTCAGGGCCGAATTAATTAAGCTGCTCGCAGACGAACTGTAAATAATAGCTTCCGTAGAAATGACAGCTATTTACTAATCTATCAAAATCAAATAAATCCATTCTTTAAAATACAAGGGGCTAATATGCGTAAATCTGTTATGATTCTTATTCCATTTCTTCTACTTTTTTGGCTGACTACAATTAATTCACCTGCAGAGGAAAAAGACCAAAGTGCAATTTTTGCAGGCGGTTGTTTTTGGTGTATGGAAGCTGATTTTGAAAAAATAAATGGTGTCAAAGAAGTCGTTTCCGGATATATCGGCGGAACGTCAAAAAATCCGAACTATAATAATTATGGAAAAAGCGGACATATTGAAGCAGTAGAGATATTTTATGATCCGGCTGTTGTTTCTTATGCGGAACTGCTGGAAATATTTTGGGTAAATATTGATCCTCTTGACAAAAATGGCCAATTTTGTGACCGCGGTCATGAGTACTCAACTGCGGTTTTTTTCCTGTCAACTGAGCAAAAAGAGCTGGCGTCAAAGTCTAAGAACTTGCTCGAAAATTCCGGTATCCTTGAAAAACCAGTTGAGACTCCGCTGATAAAAGCAGGAGAGTTTTTTCCTGCAGAGAATTATCACCAGAATTACTACAAAAATAGCTCAACAAAATATAAATACTACCGATATAGATGCGGACGTGATCAGCGGCTTAAAGAACTTTGGGGTAAAACTGAAATC
>Ga0209660_1000243_pt1 | contig 33133 bp, 32 predicted proteins | sample SaaInlV_100m_DNA_2_FD_184659 | JGI IMG/M metagenome (GOLD analysis project Ga0209660, IMG submission 184659) | Marine microbial communities from expanding oxygen minimum zones in the Saanich Inlet - SI072_LV_100m_DNA (SPAdes) (version 2) | ecosystem: Environmental > Aquatic > Marine > Intertidal... | reverse complement strand
TCCTCTTCTTTATTTATAAACAATGAGTTGAATGGTTGTTTCGAATTAACTCGAAGGAGGCAACATGACGTTAGAAGAATTAAATGTTTTTGTTACCACACAAGCAAACGTTGGCATGGAGGCTTACTATTGGTGGTGTACAGGATTAATGATTATTATACACGTTGGTTTTTTAATGTATGAAGTAGGGGCTACAAGAATGAAAAATGCCGTATCTTCAGGTGTCAAAAATTTATTGGCATTTGCATTTATGATACCAACTTTTTGGTTATTTGGATGGTGGATATATTTAGCTTTTCCTGGAGGCTTTGTTCCTATTGATTTAGAGGGATATGGAGTTCCATGGAATGTTTCAATGGGACCTATGTTAAGTGATCAAGCTACTGGTGTATTCTGGGCTGCATTTACGTTGTTTGCATGCACAACAGCTTCAATTTTTTCTGGAGCAGTTATTGAAAGAATTAGAATTAGTGCGTTTGCTTTTCTTGCAGTAATTTTAGGGTCTGTAGTGTGGATTTTAGCAGCTTCTTGGGGATGGCATCCTGATGGATGGTTAGTAACTAGATTTGGTTTTCATGATGTAGCAGCCGCAGGGTGTGTTCACACTGTTGCAGGTTTATTCGCTTTTGGTGTATTATTAAATTTAGGACCAAGAGTAGGAAAATATAACGATGATGGTTCAGCTAATGAATTAGAAGGTCACAGTTTAGTACTATCTTTTATAGGTTTATTAACCTTAATTGTTGGTTTCTTTGGTTTTTTAGGAGCTTGTTTAATTTGGGCAGGATCTGATTTAGGAGGTTGGGTTAACATTTATGGTGCTCCAGCCACATTATCATCTTTTGCATTTAATACATTAATGGGTCTATCAGGCGGTATGATAGGTGCATTTTGGTGGAGTAAAGGAAACCCTTTCTGGATGATGTCAGGTGGACTTGCTGGAATATTTATTTGTGCTGGTGGTCTAGATATTTGGTATCCAGGATTTGCATTTATCCTTGGAACAATTGCAGGATGTGTAATTATTCCTGCGAACAATTGGCTTCACAATACATTTAAGATTGACGACTGCGTAGGAGCAGTTTCAATTCACGGTGTTTGTGGTATTTTAGGTATGTTAAGTGTAGGTCTTTTTGCTTCTGGTTTTCCAGCAGCAGGAGATATACCTCCATCTAACTTAATGGGTCAAATAATTGGTACTGTTACAATGGCACTAACTGGATTTATACCTGGCTATGTTATTTCATATATAATGAAAATGGCTGGCTGGTTACGTGTTCCAGATCATATTCAAGAAGCAGGTATTGATAAATCTGAGCTTGAGCTTCAAGCTTATAACCAGTAACAGAGAGAAAGGAGTATATTATGAATACATTTCCTGGAGAATCAGCGAGTTGGGAAGGTGTTGACGCCTATTTTACATGGGCATCTTCATCAGGAATGCTAGTTCTATTCACTTTAGTTACAGCTTGCATATGCTTAGGTGTAATTATAGCTGCAGCAAGACATGAAACTGAAGTAGCAGATAGTAACAAGTAAAATTATTATAAAAAATAAGGGCAGTTTTATTACTGCCCTTTTCTATTTAAAAATGTAAGATCGTTTCTAATAATTATGAATTATAAAGTTATCGAAAATTTATTAGGTGATATTTATCAGTTTGGATTTGATAATATCATTATTATAGCTATTTTTTGGATAATAATTATGTTTTTTTTCCTTAGACAATTATCCAAAAGAGATAATGAGTTTTATTTAAAAGATTTTTTTAAAAAAAAAAAATAAATACATAAACTATTCTTTCGGAACAGTTATAAAAGACAATAAAATTAAAAAAATAAAACTAACAATTCCACAAAAAACTGATCCAAAAAAAATAAGAGATATAGTTAACATAAAATTATTACTATTTAATTTATTAAAAAAAAATGGTGTTTGTAAAATTTGATCAATTACACAAATAAAAAAAAGAACAAACAAACCAGTAAAAAAACCTCTTTTATAAAATTTTATCCATTTTTCCTTGATTAATTTAATATTCATTTATTTTAAAATTGATTATATATTTATTCATTTATTCTAGAAGGTCATTAACTGCTTTATCTAGCGCCGTTTCAAACCCTTTGTCATTGCCTGGGTTTGCAACACAATGCCCCCATATTGAGTTGTAAGTTCTTAATTCACAATTTTTAATATACCTAGCTTCAAATTCATTATCTTCAGGAGGGAAATAAAGATCATGGGTGCATGGTATAATTATAGTCTTGGCCTTTATATTTTGAAGTGCTTGTATAAAATTTCTATTATATTTTTTTCCAATTGAAATATCATTTTTTTGCCAAGTTATTAGTTTTGTTAAAAGATTATTAGCGTCCCAATTATTGACATGATCATTTTCCCAATCAACCAATAAACTCTCAACAGTTGCAAACCCTAAGTTTTTATATATTTTTTCTCTAAAAAAAGATTGTGAAAAAGCCCAACCAGCATACACTCTTCCAAAAGCTTTTAATCCTCTTATTGGTGGAGCATCATAACTACCATTATTCCAAGCAGGGTCGGCACAAAGAGCAGCTTTAACACCTTCTAAAAAAACAAAATTATGTTCTGATGTTTTTGCTGAAGCACAAAAAGGTAAAATTGCTTCAACCATATCAGGATATTGAGCAGCCCATTGGTATGACTGACAACCTGCCATAGACCAACCAGCAATTAATGCAATTTTTGATATATTAAATTTTTGAGTAACTAATTTATGTTGACACCAAATATTATCCCACATTGTAATTTCTGGAAAATTAGCACCCTTTTGTGTGTTCTTGGCATTACTTGGAGAAGTTGAGAAGCCGTTGCCTAATAAATTAATTGAAATAATAAAATGTTTGTTTGGATTAATAGCTCTATTTATTCCAAAAAAACCCTCATTACGCTTATGTGTACCTGTGTAAAAAGTAGGAAGTAGAACAACGTTATCTTTTTTTTTATTTAATAAACCATAGGTTTTGTAAGCCAGTTTTGCTGAGTATAAAATTTCACCAGATACTAATTTTACATTACCTAATTCAAAAATATCATAATCATTATCATTCATTTTTTTAAAAAAAATTATAATTTTTTATATTAAAATTTGGATACACTAAATTTAATACAACCTAAGATATTCTTTTATTTCCCAATCAGTAACGGCTTGATGATATCTTTCCCATTCATCATTTTTATACTGAACATAGGAATTTAACATAACTTTACCCATTACTTTTTCTGCAAGTTTATCTTTTTGTAAAGCTGCAGTTGCTTGAAGTAAGTTTCGAGGAAGACGTCTAATACCAAGTTTTTTCATATCCTCATCTTTTAAAGCATACAGATCAAAGTCAGAAGGTTTTCCTGGATCAGTTTTATTTTCAATACCCTCTACTACTGCTGACAGTGTCATTCCAAGTGCCAAATATACGTTCATAGTTAAGTCGGCTGCACGGTTTTCTATACAATATCTATTTTGTGGTAATCTAAACTGTGCTGAGCGATTATTATGACCATACGTAATATTAGTTGGCGCCCAAGTATGAACCCCTCCTTCAAAACCGCCAACTGTTGGTACCAATCCATTATATGAATTCACTGTTGGGCAAGTGATAGCTGTTATTGCTTCTGAATGTGCTAGTAACCCTCCAACAGCATGCATTGCATTTTTTGACCAATTTTCGCCATCCTTAAAAACATTTGTATTTTTATTGAGATCATTTAGTGAAAAATTTATATGCCCTCCTGATCGCCAATCACCAATAGTAGGTTTAGGCATGAAAGTAACAAACATATCATGTTTTTTTGCTACTTCTTTTAAAAGTATTTTTAAAAATACTAATCTATCTGCCATTTGGAGTAAGTCGGTATAATGGAAATCTAATTCAAATTGAGAATAAGCTCCTTCAGCAACGACATCATGCAAATCCCAACCTAACTCTCCTAAAATATCAATCAATTCTTTTAGAAAATGCATTGAGTCCAAAGAATACTCAACATCATATCCAAATGCCTGCCTTCTTGGTTTAATCCCATTAGGAGGATCGTTATCAATTGCTTTTACAGGTTCACCTTTTTCATTATATTTCATTACTATAAATTCAGGTTCAATACCTGCAAAACCTTCGTAACCATCATCTTGTTTTTCTTGAATAATTTTTTTTAATGCTTGCCTTGGGCAAATATTATAAGGAGCGCCTTCCCAGAATAAATCTGCAAATATTATGGCCATTGTCTTGTCCCATGGACAAATATATACAGCATCAAGGTCTGGCAACATAATTTGATCAGGATCAGCAGGAGTTAATTCAGGAACGAATGAAATAGAATGTACAGCAAATTGAGGACCTTTTCCCATGCACAAAGATTCAAAATCACTCATAGGAACAGGTTTTGTTTTAGGTATTCCATGCATATCAATCCAGCTAGATAAAATATATTTAACCCCTACTTCTTCTAATTTTTTTTTTGTTAAAGCTAATTTGGATTTATTTCTTTCAATAGCATCACTTAGGCTATCAAAATATATTTTTCCCCTCATATTTCCCCCATTATTTTGTTTAGTTTTCCTCTACACCCATATCTTCTGGATCAATTCCAGGCACGTGGGTTAAACCAGCTTTCTTTTTCCAATCATGAGGGTAAGCAGCATAAAAAATGATACACTTTTCATCACACTCATAAGCGATATGATTATCCTTAGGTACATAAAGAACATCTCCCGGAGAGCAAATATATGACTCCCCATCGCAAGTTAATCTGAATGTTCCTTTCATACAGTAAATGATTTCATCACAAGTTAAGTCCCAAGGTACTGAAATATTATTAAGGAAATTTAATCCTCCACACATAGAATCACTAACTTTACTAGTTACAAAAGGTTTGATGTATGTCCCTCCTGGTTCCAGTGTTTGGTATCTGCGTTCTATGTCTTTAAATTTATATAATTTAGGTTTGTTATTCATCAATATATCCTTTCATCATTTTGTAATAATTTTTTCATTTAATTCTACTTTATAGCCATCCGGATCTTCACAAAAAGCAATAATTCTTGTACCATGTTTCATAGGACCGGGAGGTCTTGTAATTTTAATACCAATTGCAGCTAAATTTTCGCATGCTTGGTAAACATTTGGTGTTTCGATACATATATGACCCCATCCATTACCTTTTTCATAAGGTTCTTTTTGATCCCAATTATATGTTAATTCTAAAGTAGGTGAATCTGTTTCTAAACCATAGCCAATAAATGTATTCGTAAATCGGCCATCTGGATAATCATTTTTTCTAAGTATTTTCATCCCTAAAGTATCACAATAAAATTTTAGTGATAAATCTAAATTTAAAACCCTTAGCATTGTATGGGCTAATCTAAATCCAGAGAATAATTTTTTTTCAGACATAATATTATTTTATTTATTTATTGATTTAATCACAATTTGTTGAAAAGCGCGAACACTATCTTCCCAATGAGGTGATAATAGTCCACCATCTAATGATGCTAAAGAAGATCGGCCTTGCTGAAGTCTTTCACATATTTCATGATCTTCTTTATGCACTTTCCACCAAAGATTTTTTTGTTTTTCTATTTGACTTTCTGTTAAATTATTTCCTTCAGTAGTATAAATTATTCTTGTTTGAATTGTACGATCTACATCGACAGGTTCATTTAAATACACCCCAAGCTGTCCAGGAAAATAAGTTCCTATAATAAAATTTGGGAATAAAGATAAATATTTAGAGGTTACTGCTAGATTTTCACTGCTTGCATCTTCTTCTTCTAAATCAACGCCACTACCATAGCACATGCCATCAACAATGGTATAATGCTCACTAAGTGGCTGACTTGTGGTATTTTTATGTACAAATTGAACATGGTAGGGTTCAATAAAATTTTCTATAAGAAATTTCCAATTACTTTTTATTTCTCCAAATTCTAAAGTTGCTACTGGATTTATATTTTTTAAATTAATATTTCTTAATTGATTAATTAAAGGTGCTGCATATGTCTCAAAATTTGGAGCATTGTTATTTAAGTTAATAAATATCCAATCATACCAAACTTTTATCCTAATTGATTTTAATCCATGATTTGAAGTAGTAAAATTATTTGGTTTATGATTATTTATACCTCCAAAATGTGGAGCAGCTAATAAATTTCCATCTAGATCATAAGCCCATGCATGATAAGGGCAACTTATTATTTTTTTAACATTCTTAGGCTGATCGACTAATTTAATACATCTATGACTGCAGATATTATGAAAAGCATTTATTTCTTCCTTACTATTTTTAACTAAAATTATTGGTTGTCCAGCAACTTTAATTGGTAAAATATCTCCAATGTTAATTAGCTTATGTTTGCAACCAGCAAAAACCCAATTATCTGAAAAAACAGTTTTTGCTTCTTCTAGCCAAAAATTATTATCTGTATATGCAAATGAATTTAATCCATTATAAATAAGATCATTTTTCATTTTAACAAAACTCCCAAATGATTAAGTTAATTTTAACTTTTAAATATTTAAAAAATGATTATGATAAATAAAACTTTAATACAACAAATATAATTTACTTTAATGAACAATGAATATGATGAAGGTAGACTGAATTTACCATTTGTTGGTATTTGTACCTTTGGCAAATACCCTTACGTTCAGGATTGGAGTAATATAAATGCTGATGTAGCAATATTAGGTGCACCTTTTGATAGCGGAAGTCAATTTCGATCTGGTGCTCGAATGGGCCCTAGAAGTATTAGAGAAGCTTCAACATTATTTTCTTTTGGTCATGATGGGGCATATGATCATGAAGACGATATTACCTATCTTCCATCAGAGACTACTAAAATAGTTGATTTAGGAGATGCCGATATTATCCATACTGATACGATAAAAAGTCATGAAAATATTAAATATGGCGTACAAAAAATATTACAGGCAAAAGCTATTCCTATAATATTAGGAGGTGATCATTCAGTTAATATACCCTGTATTGATGCATTCGAAAATGAAGATGAATTTCATCTTATACAAATAGATGCTCACTTAGATTTTGTAGATGAAAGACATGGAGTTCGTTACGGACATGGCAATCCAATGCGCAGAGCTTCTGAAAAAAAATATGTAACAGGCATGACGCAAATTGGTATTAGAAATGTTTCTTCAACTGCTAAAGATGGATATACGGATGCTAGAGCACGTGGCTCATCAATTTTTTCTGTTAGGCAATTTCGCAATCTAGGTTTAAAAAAGATATTAGAATCTGTTCCTAAAAATAAAAGATATTATATTTCAATAGATATAGATGCTTTTGATCCTTCTATTGCTCCAGGTACAGGCACCCCCAGTCATGGAGGTTTTTATTATTATGACATTCTTGAATTGCTTGATGCAATAATTCAAAGAGGCGAAGTTATTGGAATGGATTTAGTTGAAGTTGCTCCTGATTATGATTTAACATTTTCTACTTCTACTCTTGCTGCTCAATTGTTAATGAACGCTATTGGAAGAATTTTACATTATAAAATAAAATGAAAACTCATACTCAAGTAGTAATAGTTGGAGGGGGCATACTTGGTGTTAGTCTCCTTTATCACCTCACTAAAGAAAATTGGACCGATATTGTTTTAATTGAAAAAGGAGAACTTACCTCAGGTTCTACCTGGCATGCAGCTGGTCAATGCCCACATATGATTGGAAGCTATAATTTAGCTAAAGTACATTTACATTCGACAAACCTTTATAAACAATTAGAAAAAGAAACGGGTCAAGCTACGGGTTTTCATGATTGTGGTAGTTTAAGATTGGCTTATAAAATGGAAGATATTGAATGGTTTCATTATATTAAAGGAATTTTAGATAATGTCGGGGCACCAGCAGAAATAATTTCACCTGAAGAAATTAAAAAAATTCATCCATTTATAAAACTCGATGGAATTGTTGGTGCATTTTATACTTTAGAAGATGGACATACTGATCCTACAAGCACCACAAATGCTATGGCTAAAGGAGCCAGAAACGGTGGAGCTAAGATATACAGAAATAATAGAGTGACTGATATTAAGTTACTTCCATCAGGAGAGTGGAAAGTATTTACGGAAAATGGAGACATTATTTGCGAACATGTTGTCAATGCTGCAGGAAGCTTTTGTCCAGAAGTTGGTGAAATGGTTGGTTTAAAAAATATACCAAGTATAAACATGATACATCATTATTTGGTAACGGATGAACATCCCGAAATTAAAAAATTAACAAAAGAATTACCAGTTACAAGAGATCCGGAATCTTCTGCTTATCTCAGACAAGAAGGTAAGGGTTTATTAATTGGCCCTTATGAGATTGATGCAAAAACTTGGGCTTTAGATGGAATGGATTGGAATTTTGATATGGAGTTATTAGAACCTGAACTCGACAGAATAGAAAAGCATTTAGAAATAGGAATGAACAGAGTTCCAGAGTTTAAAGATGTTGGAATAAAAAAAATTATTTGTGGTCCTATTACCCATACCCCGGATGACAATTTTTTAGCTGGTCCTGCACCTGGTTTAAAAAATTTTTGGATGGCGTGTGCTGCAAGTATAGGAATTGCTCAAGGAGGAGGGATTGGAAAATATCTTGCGCAATGGATAGTTTATGGAGATTCTGAAATTAACATGTTGGAATTTGAACCTAGAAGATACATGAGTTGGGCAACAAAAAAGTATGCCATTCAAAAATCAATCGATCAATACAAAAGAATGTATGTAACACCTATGCCTAATGAAAGTATCGAAATTGGAAGACCTAATAAAACTACTCCAATTTATAAGAAGTTAAAAGATATGGGAGCCATGTATTTAGACACTTATGGATGGGAAAAACCTACATGGTTTGCAAAACCTGGAATGAAAGAAGAATATAGTTTTAAAAGAACAAATGCCTTTCCTTATGTACAAAAAGAATGTGAAAATGTACAAAACAACGTAGGCATCTTAGATTTAAGCACCTTTGCAAAATATGAAATTAAAGGAAAGGACAGTGAAACATATCTTGATCGCTTATGTGCAAACTCAGTTCCAAAAAAAGAAGGTAATATTATTCTTGCCCACACACTTAATAATATAGGTAGAATCCAAAGTGAGCTCACTATAACTAGATTAGCAAATAATAATTTTTATGTTCTATCATCCACTGCATCCGAAATAAGGGATTTAGACTGGTTTAAGCATAATCTAAATAAAGAAGAAAAAGTTGAAATAAAGAATGTCACTGAAGATTACGGAGTTCTTGTTTTAGTAGGACCAAAATCTAGAAATGTTTTATCACAACTAACTTCTGAAAGTTTAGATAATAAAAATTTTCCTTGGTTAAAAGGCAAAGAAATAGAGATTAATAAAGTTTCTGTACGAGCACTTCGAATTAATTATATGGGAGAATTGGGTTGGGAATTGCACCATCCAATAAAACAGATGGAATCTTTATATGACGCTATTTACGAAGTAGGTAAAAATGAAAACATTTCAAATTTTGGAACTTATGCCGTTAACTCACTGAGGTTAGAAAAAGCTTATCGTGGTTGGGGCACAGAATTGACTGGAGAAATTAGTTTGGTAGAAGCAGGTATGGACCGTTTTTTCAATTTAAATAAAAAAAGTAATTTTATTGGTTCAGATATTCTTAGAGAAAAAATGCAATCAGGAGGTAATATTAAAATAGTTTACCTTGAGATAGATGTTGATAATGTAGATGCTAGAGGAAATGAACCAGTGTATCATAATAATAAGATAGTTGGAATTGTTACATCAGGCGGATTTGGTTTTAGAGTCAATAAAAGTCTTGCTTTTGCATATGTAGATGCAGAAATAGCCAGTAATGTAAAAGAATTCGAAATAGAAATTCAAGGAATAAAAAGGAAAGCTCTCGTTTTAGATGAGGCTGTATATGACCCAATGAATAAAAGATTGCGTAGTTAGCACTTTAAAATTATCCAAAAGAAAATTTTTTTTTAAGTTATGTAATTCTTCAGATTTTCAAATTAAATTTAGATTAAAGAAAAGTACATTGATGATGTTTGATAATCACCGGTTACTTCATGGAAGAACAAAATTTTTTCCAAATACTGGATTAAGACACCTCCAAGGATGTTATCTTGGGCATGATGCTGCTGAAGGAAAATTAAGACTTTTAAAATCACTAAGCAATTAATTAAGTGATCAATTAAAAATTATTATTTTATAATAGGCATTTGACGTGGAGCACGTTTTGTTAAAAGTCTTGAACCATCTTTTGTGATAGCTATATTTTCTTCGTGTACAATCATTTTACCAGGCGCATATTCCATAACCGGCTCAATAGTGAGAACCATATTCTCAACAATACGAGTATTATCCCCTGGACGATGAGAAGGGGGTTCAGTTAATTGAAGACCAAGTCCGTGTCCTAGCCGACCAACGTTATTTCCAATTGCTCCAGCATCTTGAATTATAGTATTCATAGCTAACCATATTTCATCTGTTGTAGTTCCAGGTACTGCTGCTTTAATACCAGCCTCAGTAGCAAGCCATAATGTTTCGTGTACTCTTTCAACTTCACTTGATATTTCTCCAAAAGCATAATTTCTATTAAAGTCACAAAAATATCCATCAAATGTTGAACCAGTATCTATAAAAAGAATGTCACCATTTTTTAATATGCGATCAGAGGGTCCGCATACTATTTGTGAAACACCACCAACTCCAGAAATACCAGGCATGAAAGGAACATTATCAGCTCCTCTATTAAGTACATCAATTTTCAATTTATTTACCGCTTCTCTCTCAGTATCCCCAATTCTTAGTTTTGATGGAAGTTCATTATAAGCGTCACTTGCAATTGAGCAAATAAATTTAATTCGCTCAATTTCAGCATTTGTTTTTATTATTCGCATATCCCAAATGGCATCAGAACCATTAACTATATTTGTATTAACAGAATCTTTTAATTTGAAAAGATCTCTAACTGGCATTCTAATTGTCATTTCTTTTCCAAATTCAGCACCTATTTGACCGTAAGTTTTGTTTAAATCTTCTAAAGTTGATTTTACCAAAGAAATACCATCATCTTCTGGTCTTGGAGAAGGCCAAGATTTAATTTCGTCTAGCCAAGTTTTCTTAAATTCAGATTCCCCAATTTCTGGGACAATTGCAATTGGTTTACCTGAGGCAGGAACAACTACAAACCATGGACGAGTAGGGCTCTCCCAAAATTGAGAGTCATATCCAGTAAAGTAACGAATATTCTGAGGAGTAGTTACTAAAATACCATCCAATTTATAACTCTTCATAACTTTTTGAGCTTCAATTAAGCGCTGTTCAAATTCTAGTTCTGCAAAACCTCTTTCAGGATTAATTTTATTATTCATATTTTATCGAATATTAAATGGATCGCTTAGTGGTTCAGTTGATGTACTAATCCAAGTAGTTTTTGTATTGGAATAATCTTTCATTGTTTCTAATCCTGACTCTCTACCATAACCACTGTTTTTAAATCCACCAAAAGGGGCAACGGGAGAAATTAATCTATACGTATTAACAAAAACTATACCTGCTTGAACCGCTTTTGAAACCCTCATTGCAATTCCATTATTTTCTGTAAAAATTCCTGCAGCTAACCCAAAGCTATTATCATTCATTAAGTTTATTGCATGCTGCTCGTCTTTAAATCTCATCACAGATAAAACTGGACCAAATAATTCATTTTCAGCCGCTGGTAATTTATGATTATCACATTCAATTATTGTAGGTTCAAAATAATATCCACTTTTAAATTCACTAACTTTATTTCCACCTGTAATTAGGCGCCCACCTTGTTCTAAAGTTTCCTTAATTTTTGCTTCTATATTTGTTAATTGTTTTATAGTAGCAAGAGGCCCTAATTGAGTAGTAACGGATAAAGGATCACCAATTTTAATTGCTAAGGTTCTATTTTTTAATTCTTCTAAATAATCATCATAAATATTTTCTTGCAAGTATAGTCTTGAGCCAGCAATACAACTTTGTCCACTTGCTCCAAAAATACTGGCCATAATACCATTGATAGCATTATCTTTTCTTGCATCATTAAATACTACGACGGGACTTTTTCCACCTAACTCAAGTGATAATTGTGATAAATTTTCTGCAGAGTTTCTCACTATATGTTTTGCAGTTTGAACACCACCAGTAAAAGCAATTTTATTTATTTTAGGATGAGAACTCAGTACCTTGCTGCAGGTATCCGCAAAGCCTGTAATGATATTTACGACACCCCTTGGTAACCCAGTCTTATCAATTATTTTAGCAAATTCTAGTAAAGGGGTAGGGGCAACTTCTGATGCTTTAATTATTATAGTATTTCCCATTGCTAAAGCAGGAGCAAGTTTAACAGCGGTAAGGAACATTTGAGAGTTCCACGGTATAATGGCTGCAACTACTCCAATGGGTACTCTAGAAGTAAATACATGCATATCCTCTTTATCTATAGGTAAGGTTGAGCCCTCAATCTTATCAACTAATCCTGCATAATAATAATAATATTCAGCTATATAGTTTGCTTGAAACTTTGTTTCTTTATAAAGTTTACCGGTATCTTTTGTTTCTATTGTTCCGAGTAGTTCAGCTTTTTCTTTAAGCTGATCACCTATAGATCTTAAGTATTGACCTCTTTGATAAGGTAATATTTTTGACCACTCTCCTTTAAAAGCATTAGATGCAGCTTTAACAGCTAGATTGACTTCAACTTCTTCAGCTGCACAGATTTCAGCAAAATCTTTTTCGGTTGATGGATCGATAGTTACAAAAGTGTTCCCTGATTTAGATTCTACAAATTCACCATTGATATAATTTTTATACTTTTGCATCAAACCTCAAATATATTTTTACTATCATAGAATTTTAGCATATTTTTTTTCCATTCTTGAATGAAATTTTTATTTATTAACGAAACAGTAAATCCCCCAAATCCCCCACCTGTTAAGCGCGCACCTTCAGCACCTGATGCAATTGATCTATCAACGATAAGATCAACATCTCTAGTTGAAGCATCAAAATCTCTTGCGTACGACTGATGACTTTCATTCATTAATTTTCCAAATATTTTTATATCTTTTTTTAATATTGATTGCTTAGCTTGAATAACTCTCTCATTTTCTGAAACTACATGTTTTGCTCTTTTTAAAATCAGTTTATCATTTATTTTATTTTCATCAAATTGTTTAGGTTTTATAGAGCCAAGGTATTCAACACCAAGAAATTCTTCAGCTTTTTTAAGTTGATTATACCTTTCATTATAGGCGCTATCTCTTAAATTTCTTTGTACAGCAGAGTCTACTAAGTAAAAACCCCATTCTTCTGGAATATCAATCAATTCAAATTTTAAACTCAAGCAATCTAAGAAAAAAGCTTTTCGGTGAATGCCAATTGAAGAAACCATTTGATCCATTATCCCCCCTGAGACACCAATATAATCACGTTCAACTTTTTGGGCTAATATAGCTATATGTTTTTCAGAATACTGAGTATTGAAAAAATCATTTAATGTTTTTAAAATTGCTACACACAAAGCTGATGATGATGAAATTCCTCGACCCATTGGAATAGTAGAGGAAATAAACATATTTAAATGTGTGTTAGGGATATGTTTATTTTCATCGTAAAAAACAAATAAACATCCTTTTACATAATCAATCCATTCATTATTAGTTGATTTTAAAAAATCTGTAAAATTTTTTTGTTCTGTAAAATGCTCAGAATAGACTTGATATTGTTTATTTTGATTTTTAGATATTTGAATTGTTGTTTTGAAATTAAGTAATGATGGTAAAACATATCCGCCAGTATAATCTGTATGTTCACCTATTAAATTTACTCTTGCATGAGCACTGTTAATAACAGAATAATCAATATGAAAAATATCTTTAAAACTCATAACAAAGTAAATATATAAATTAATGATTATGGAAATACAGTCAATTTTTACTAAAACAAATCAATTAAAAATTTCAATTATTGATAATCCATATGACTATGGAGAGTTTAAAATATGCTTTTCTCTTGTCTACTCAATTCAAAATATTGAGGGGGGGGATATTGCTAAAAAAGTTGGAAGATATTACGAAATCAACTCACTGCAAAAGGATGTAACTTTAACTCTTCAGCAACCTAGAATTGGTTCATATAATCTATCTTGTGGACCAGAGGGGTTGTTTGTTATTGGAAAGAATGAGGAAAAATTAGAATGTAATATTATCCCTTTGCAGTTTGAAGAAATTATTCCTGAGATTATTTATTCTGAAGATTTAGAAAAAATATTTCATCCAATTATACCACTACCATTAACTTATAATCTTAAAGATGAATTTATAAACATTATAAATTTAGATTTTAAAATACCTTCAAGTGAAAATAATTTTTTTAAAATTTTTAATAACTTTATTAAAGTAACTAATATAAAATTTAACAACACAAATGGTCATGAAATCAATTTTGTTAAAAAAGATTTTGAACAAGATGAATATAAAATTTTTTTAGATGAAAATTTAATTACAATTCATTATTCCGATTATGGAAGCAAAGTTTATTCTATTATAACCTTAATACAGCTATTTAATTTTTATAAAACAAAACTACCCCTTGGTATAATAGAAGATAAACCAATCTTAAGATGGAGAGGGATGCACCTAGATTGTGCAAGGCAATTTTATACTATTGAAGAAATAAAAAGACTTTTAGATTATATGTGTTTTTTTAAACTAAATAGATTTCATTGGCATTTAACAGATAATGAAGCTTGGAGAATACAACTAAAGTGCTATCCTGATCTTACCAACTTTGGAGCTTTTAGAGGATTTAAAGAATTAATCCCCCCTTTTTATGGAACTGGTTATCATAAAAATGGGGGTTATTATTCAAAAGAACAGATTCAAGAATTAATTCATTATGCAAAGCAACTTAATATTGAAATAATGCCTGAGCTAGACTTGCCTGCACATTCCTGGACATTATTACAGGTAATGCCAGAATTAAGAGACTTAAGTACAAACATTCAATCAGAGGATGTAGGTAATTATCCAGATAATACAATTAACCCAGCAGTAGAGGAGACATCTGTTTTTTTAAAGAATATTTTAGATGAAGTAAGTGAATTATTCACATTTAGCATTATTCATGTTGGAGTGGATGAAAGACCAAAAGGTTCCTGGGAAGGTTCTCCAAAAGTAATTGAATATATGAAAGAAAATAACATTTCATCTTTCGATGAATTGCAAGATGCTTATATGAATAACATTATTAATATTTTAAAAGACTCAAAAAAAATAACTGCTGCATGGAATGAGGCTGCTTTACCTCCGCATAACGATATAGGATCCTCTGGAAGTGCTGGTAAAATTGATAAGTCTTGTGTTATTTTTGCTTGGGAACATCCTGATGTTGGTTTGATGTCTGTGAGAAAAGGATTCCAAACTATTCTTTGTCCTGGTCATAAAACTTATTTTGATATGGCTCACAATAACGCAACAAATGAAAGAGGTATTTGCTGGGCAGCAACGATAGAAGTAAAAGAAGTTTTTGATTGGAAGCCCTTAAAAGGTTACGAGCTTGATGAAAAAGAAAATGTATTAGGTATACAAGGACAACTTTGGTCAGAAACAATTACTAATAAAAATTATTTTGATATGATGATTAATCCTCGACTCGCCACTCTTGCTGAAATTGCATGGTGCTCTGAGTCACAAAGAACTTGGGAGAATTTTAGGTCTGCATTAAAAAATAATTTAGAGCTTTTATCTAAAATGGGATGGAAGTTTCATAAATTTTAATGTTATATTACCATCTATTATGAAAATTGGTGCTGTAGGATTTGGAAATAGAATAGCTCACGTCTATCATGAATTAATTAAAATTAACAAAGATGCAGATTTAATAGCGTTTGTTGATCCTTTACCAATAGGAAAAGCCTATGCAGAAAAAAATAATTTTTTTCCTTCCAAAGAATATTCAACTTTAATTGAAATGCTAACTAATGAAAAATTAGATCTTTTAATGATAGGTTCTCCAAACCATCTTCATTTGGAGCACATCAAAATCGGATTAAAAGCTGGTGTTAAAATTTTTGCAGAAAAACCAATTGTTATAGATGAAAGTCAATCTTTTGAACTAGCTAAGTTATTAGGAGAATATGGTAAAGATCAAGTATTGGTTGGTTTAGTATTGAGATATTCACAGCATGCAAGATCCGTAAGAGATTTAATGGAAAAAAATGTTCTTGGAGACATTATATCAATTGAGGCATCTGAGCATATCATGCCTTGGCATGGTGGTTTTTTTATGCGTAATTGGCGTCGTAAAGAAAAATTTTCTGGAGGCTTTATGTTGGAGAAATGCTGCCATGATATAGATTTTTATAACATGATAGTTGGTTGCAGACCAACAAGAGTAGCTAGTTTTGGGGGGAGAAATTCCTTTGTGCCTCAAAATAAACCTAAAGAAAATCTTGAAGAATTTTCAAAATATAATTTATACGGATGGGAAGCAAAAGATAAGGTATTTGACAGCGATGCGGATATTGTTGATCATCAGGTAGCAATTATTGAGTATCAAAATGGTGCAACATTAGCATTTCATACCAATATGCGTGTGCCAGATGAATTTAGGCGATTTGCAGTAATAGGAACAAATGGTATGGTGGAAGGTGATTTTGTTAGAGGTTTTTTAAAAGCTCATGATCAAAAAAATAATGTTATTTTAGATGAAGATTATGGAGCTGCATTTGGTATGGTGAAGGGTCATTACGGTGCAGATAATCTAATGTTAAAAGATATTAACCACCATTTAACGAATTCTGAAAAAACTAATTTACCTGTAGGAGTAAAAGATTGTATTGAGGCTGGTTTAATTGCTATGAAAATTGATGAGTCTCGTAAAACTGGAAAAATAATTGATTTAGGTGATAGCTGGGAACAGCTAGACTTAAATTTGAAAGTATAAAATGAATAACAGATTAAAATCCTTTAATTCACCAACATTTCTAGCCTACGCATTAATTGCTCCTGCTGCCATTTATATCTTGGCCATTGTAGCTTGGCCCCTAATAGAAACTGTTAGATTATCTTTTACAAATTCAAGTTTAGCTGGTGAGGAATATATAGGATTAGAAAATTATGAGAAAATGTTAGGTAGTAAAAAATTTAATAAAATTGTTATAAGAACTTTTGTTTGGATGTTTTTTTCAGTGAGTTTGAAGTTAATTGTAGGTTTGATTGGTGCTGTTCTTTTAAATGCTAAATTACCAGGACGAGGAATGTTTAGAGTATTAATTATGCCTCCTTGGGTTGTTCCAATAGCAATTGGGATGCTTGGTTGGCTATGGTTGTACAATGGTTATTTTGGAATTATAGCGGGAGTAGGGATGAAAACAGGCATTTTAGACGGCCCTTTTGGTTTTCTTGCCTATAAGCAAAGTGCTTTCATCTCAACTATTATTGCTGATGTTTGGGTTGGCACTCCTATGGTGACTATATTCTTTTTAGCTGCAATGCAGGGCGTTCCAAAAGATTTATATGAAGCAGCTTATTGTGATGGAGCATCAAGATGGCACAGATTTTTTAAAATTACATTACCTCAAATAACACCTGTAATTATAACCATGGCATTATTATCAGCAATTTGGACATTTAATTCATTTGAAATTATTTGGATATTGACTGAAGGGGGGCCAAGAGGGGCTACAACCACATTGATTATCGATACTTACAAAATGGCGCTTGGAAATTATAAGTTTGGAAAAGGAGCAGCTAGAGCAGTTGTTGTAATGATTTTATTAACTGTCTTTGCAGCATTCTATATGGCTATTCTCTTAAAAATTAACAAAAAGGTCTCTAGTGGATAAATATAATTTATTTGAAAAAGTATTATTGTATTCAGGAATTTTAATATTCATGACATTTATATTACTTCCTTTTGTTGAGATGTTTTATGCATCTTTAAGACCCTTAGAACATTTGTTTAGATCTCCTTATCAGTTTTTTTCTGATGATTTGTCTTTTTGGGCATATGGAGAAATGTGGAATACTGTTCCAATGTTAGGAAGATATATTTTTAATAGTTTCTTTTTAGCTACATGCGTTACTGTTATTACAATATTGTTTGTAATTCCAGCTGCGTATTCATATGCGAGATTTAAATTTCCAGGAAAAAATTCAACCCTTTATCTTCTTTTAGCAATAAATATGTTTTCAGGAGCAGTGCTTCTTATACCTTTATACAAATTACTAAGAACATTAGGTCTTCTAAATAGTTATCAAGCAATGATTGTTCCAGGTGTTGCTTTTTTAATACCAACTTCAATTTGGTTGCTTAAATCTTATTTTGAAAAAATTCCTATTGATTTAGAGGAGGCAGCTTTTGTAGATGGGGCATCTCGTATGCAAATATTAAGACATATAATAACACCACTTAGTACTCCAGGGTTAGTGGTTGTCAGTTTATATATTTTTATAGGCGCCTATGCTCAGCAATTCCTTTTTGCAATTACATTCAATTCAAAGAAAGAGTATATGCCCATACCTGCTGGTCTTTATGAGTTTATTGGATATCAGACGGTAAAATGGAATGAAATGATGGCTGCTTCTTTAGTTGGAATTGCTCCAGTTTTAATTATTTTTATATTTCTTCAAAAATACTTAGTAGAAGGTTTAACGGCTGGTGCCGTTAAAAATTAAAAATATATACATAATTTGTTGCGTATATTAAAATCTCTCTTGATAGTCATTTGTTAATCTAATAGTTTAAATTTATAATTTCTTAAGGAGGAAATATGAATTTAAAAAAATTAAGTAGAGCATTCTCTCTATTATTTATAAGCTTGTTTAGTTTTAATGCATTTGCAGCAACTGATGTTCATGGTGTTGTATGTGGTGGTGAAATTAGACCGGCAGATATGGCTGTAGTTGAAAAATATATGGCAGATAATCCAGACGTAAATATTACTATGGAAGCTGTTCCATGGGGAACATGTCAGGATAAAGTAATTAACTTAGCTATCGCAGGTGATCCCGTAAGTTTCTCATACATAGGATCAAGAACGCTTAAAGGACTAGCTGAAAATGGACATATCGTTCCTGTTAATATTCCTGAGTCCATGAAGTCTATGTATCAGCCCGGTATTTTGGACACTGTTACACATCTAGGTCAACAATGGGGTTTTCCTCACGCATTCTCAACTAAAGCATTATTCATGAATTGTGATGTTTTAGCTGAAGCAGGATTAGCATGTGAAGGACCTCAAAGTTGGGACGAGTTGTATTCAATGGCTGAGACTATTCAAAATAATACTGGAATAGCTGGTATTGGTTTGGCAGGTAAAGATTTTGATAATACTATGCATCAATTTTTAAATTATCTTTATAGTAATGGCGGTCAAGTAATTGATCCCAATACAAATGAGATTACTTTAAATAGTCCTAATACTGTTGAGACTCTTGAGTTTTATGCAAAATTGGCTAATGTTTCTCAAGAAGGCCCACTTGCTTGGGAGAGATCTCAATTAACTGAGTTATTTAATGATAAAAAAATTGCTATGTATATCAATGGTCCTTGGGGAGCAGGTCAACACGGTGATATTAATCAAAAGACTGTTAGAATTCCAGCAGGTCCGAATGGATCTCAAGGAACTTTACTTATAACTGATAGTATGGCGGTTTTTAATGGTACTGGGCATGAAGATATCGCAATGGATGTTGTTTCTTACTTAACTTCTGGTGAAGCACAGTATGATTTAGACACAAGTTGGGGTCTAACGCCTATTATGCAATATCCAGAAATTGGAAAAGTAGCACCATACAATACTGATTATTGGATGATGTTCATTGATGCTATAGCTGATGGTGGACCTGAGCCACTATTAGTAGATTATAAAGCTTTTCAAACTGTTATGAACTCTATGATTCAAGGAGCAATTCTTGGAGAAGGGGATGCAGCAGATTTAGTTGCTGAAGCAGCTGAAGAGTTAGAAGAATATAAATAATCTATATTTTTAACTGGGGCATTAATGCTCCAGTTATTTTTTTTATTTAAAAAAATTATTTCTTTTACTAAATTTTTTTTCTAAAACTTTATTATGATTGTCAGCTCCCTTTTGGTTAGAGCTAATGAAAAAAGGAAAAGGTTTTTCATTTTTTAAAAGTATAGCTAGCTGTAATAAAATTGAGTTTAGAATATATGATCCTGAAATAATAGATGGAGAAGCAACATTAGTGTTTTTTGAAATTTTAATTAAAGCATCTCCGATTGGACCATGATTATCAATAGCAATGTCTGCAATTTCATATATTTTATTTTTAATATTTTTTACAGATTTACAATAAGATAATGATAAAATTACAATCACTTTTAAGCCAATTTTTTTTGCATATTTGGCAGCTTCAATTGGAGCTTTATTTAATCCGCTATTAGTAAAAATAATTAGAGTATCATTTTTTTGAATTTGATACATCTTTAGTAATGATTTTGAAATACCCCTTGTTCTTTCTGCTTTTGAAGCTTTTTTAATTCCTTTTGAAAAATTCAAATTATCATCAAGTATAGGACATGCATTAGCATAACCTCCAGCCCTATGTAGTCCTTCTTCTGCTAAGCAGTGATTATGCCCAGTACCAAATAAAAATAATTTTCCATCTTTAAAATGACTTTCAGATATAAATTTTGCAGATAATTTAATTTTATCACTTTGATTTTTCTCTATCTTATTAATAATTTTATTAATAATGTTGTTTAAATTTATTTTTGATTTAGTCATAAACACTTTATAAACTATTTTGTTTAACAAGTTGTATTATATTTTTAATGAGTAAAAATAAGATTATAAAATTTACAAAATTATTTCCTATTTATAGATGAGTAATTTTCCTATTTATTTTTTTTGCGTTGATGGTGGAGGAACTAAATCAATTGCAGCTTTATATGATTTAAATGGTAAAATATTGGCAAAATCAAAAGCTGAGTCAGGAAATATTTTTAATGATGTTATTAAAGTTGAAAAAAATATAAATATACTTTGGGCAAATTGTTGCAAAAAAGCCAAATTAAATAAAAATCTTATTAACTCTTACACCATTGCATCTTTTGGATTAGCAGGAGCAAGATTTGAAAAAAGTAGGATGTATTTAAAGAAAAAATTTAATTTTTTTAAAAAATTCATTATATCTACTGATGGATATATAGCTTTGGCTGGAACATCTGCAAAAAAATCTATGGGGGTGTTAAATATTGGAACTGGTGTAGTGGCTCATTTAATGCTTAAAAATAATCTTTCCCAACAATTAAGTGGATGGGGTTTTCCATATGGAGATAAAGGAGGAGGGTGGTGGATTGGTCTTAGAATGGTTCAAGAAACCTTAATGGCTGTGGATGGTTATAACAATAATAAAGATATTATTGTGAAAAAAACTTTGAATATAATTGGAAAAAAAGATCTTAAAATATTGAACTGGACATCACAATCAAAACCTAGGCAATTAGCAAAATTAAGCAAGGTTTTTTTTTCAATTAAAAATCATTCAGTTATTTTTAAAGCTATATTAAAAGAAGGTGTTAATGAAATTGAAATGATTTTAAAATACATGATAGAAGTAAAAAAAATACCTAAGATTTTTTTAGTTGGTGGATTATCTAAATTATATATGAGTTATATAAAAAAAAAATATTTGAAATATTTAAAAGATGATGAAATAAATCCTCTATTAGGTGCATTACGTATAGCAAAAAATGAATTTCCCTATGAGGTTTTGATAAATGATAAAAAAATTTACTAAATTATAAAATTTAAATATGAGGATTTCTTTTCAAATAAATCTTCATTAATTTCTGATTATGTTTTTCTGCATTAGGCATATTGCCGCTAATATAAAATGGAAAAGGCCTGTCATTTTTTGCAAGTTCAGCAACTTCAGATATTATTGAGTTTAAAATAAAAGAGCCTGCTATTGTTGAAAAAGGGGAGACATTATATTTATTCTTAATTTTAATTAATGCATCACCTGGTGGTCCATAGTTATCAATATGATAATTCACTACTTCTGATAATCTTTTTTTATATTTAGATTTTTTTGCTATTTTAGAATAACTTTCGGAGGATATTCCAACTGTTTTGCATTTAAGATTTTTTGCAAAATGGGCAGCCTCTAAAGGCGCCTGATTTACACCACTGTTTGTAAAAATAACTAAAATATCTTTTGATTTAATATTATATTTTTTAATTAAATTTGATGCAATACCCTCTCTTCTTTCAAGGACAGAACTAAAGATAGTATTTTCATGAAGCATTAAACTTGAATTTAGAATTGGGCAAATTGGAGCAAATCCCCCTGCTCTGAAGTGCCCTTCTTCAGCTAGCATGTGAGAATGACCTGTGCCAAAAATATAGACCATCCCATTTTTTTTATAAGTTTGATAAAACTCTTTAGCTACTTTGGTAAATATTTTTTTTTGATTAAGTGTAATCTTATCTAAGAGGTTAAATATTTCATTTTGATATTTTTTAATATTTTGCATTTTATAAATAATTTTAATAATTATTATTAGCATTTTAGTCAAATAGAGAATAATTTTGAGTTTTTTTTCACATAAAACGTTTTACTTTTTATAAAATGGTTTGTTTTGATCATTTTTACTTTAGAGTATAATTATTAACTAAAATAGGAGAATTTATGAGAAAATTAATATCTTCATTTATTATATTTACAGCTTTTATATTTACTGCATTACCTGTTTTTTCAGGGACAGTGATTATAGAGTCATGGAGAAATGATGATGCTGATGCTTGGAATGATAAAATTATTCCTGCATTTAATGCTAAACATCCAGATATTGAAGTAGTCTTTCAGGCTACTATTCCAGCACAATACTCAGCTAGCATTAGTGCGAAACTTGAAGGTGGAAACGCTGGGGATTTAATAACCTTAATACCTTTTGATGCTTCGCTTAAATTATTTAATAGAGGTTGGTTAGCTTCTTTAAATGACTTAGGTGGATTAGAAAACTATCCTCAGGTAGCTAAAGACGCTTGGAGTACTGATAATCAAAGTGATCTTTTCGGAGTGCCTATGGCTTCTGTATCACATGGATTTATGTATAATAAAGATATCTTTAAAGAGCTTGGTTTAAGTGTTCCAAAAACAGAGAGTGAGTTTTTTAATGTATTAGAGAAGATTAAATCTGATGGAAATTATATCCCATTGGCAATTGGTACTGCTGATACATGGGCTATATCTACAATGGGCTTCCAAAACATTGGTCCTAATTATTGGGCTGGTGAAAAAGGGCGAAAAGGAATATTGACTGGTGATGAGAAATTCACTGATGATCATTATGTTAGCCTATTTGAAACTTTAGGTAAATGGAGTAATTATATGGCTGATGGATATCAAGCGCAAACATATCCTGATAGTCAAAACTTATTTACACTAGGTGATGCTGCAATTTATCCAACAGGTTCATGGGAAATTTTTACATTTTCTCAAAATGCTGATTTTGAATTTAGTGCTTTTGCTCCACCAACACGTGATGGACAATCTAATTGCTATATTGATGATCATACAGATATAGGTATTGGTCTTAACTCAAAAGCTAAAAATCCAGCAGAAGCTAAAGTGTTTTTAGAGTGGTTAACTGGTGCAGAATTTGCAGAAATATTTGCAAATGAAGTACCTGGATTTTTCCCACTTCATTCTCATTCGATTTCAGTTAATGATCCAGTTGCAAAAGAATTCATTAGTTGGAAGGACACATGTGATACAACTATAAGAAATAGTTATCATATTGTTGGAAGAGGAGAGCCAAATTTAGAGAGTGTATTGTATGAAGTAGTTTCAGGTGTTGTTAATGGAACTGTTACTCCAGCTGAAGCGGCAGAAAGAGCTGAAGCTAGTTTAGCTAATTGGTACGAACCACATCAATAATAAAGAAAAAATTTGTGGCGATTTTTATCGCCACAGATATATAAAATCTTAATTAATAATATTAAACAATTAATATGAAGAAAAAATTTCCATTACACATTATAGTTTTTCTTTTTCCTGCCTGTTTTATTTATTCTATTTTTATGATTTATCCTCTTATAGATACTATGAGAGTAAGTCTTTATACTCAAAATTTATTAGGAGAAAATATGGATGACTCTTCGGGTGTAAGAGCTTTTATTGGATTAAGGAATTATTATGATTTATTTTTTAATGATACTTGGTCTTGGCATTTTTGGAATGCTCTTAAAAATAATATATATTTTTTTCTTTTGCATATTTCTATTCAAACACCAGTAGGTTTACTCATAGCTGCTTTTTTATCAAATAAAGAATTAAAATTAAAGAATACATACCGCACATTAATTTTTTTACCAGCAATGATGTCGATAGTCATAGTGGGTTATATCTTTAACTTAATACTATCTTCTTTATGGGGCATTCCTCAAACTATTTTAGGATTGGTCGGTTTAGAAGATATTGTTCAGCCTTGGTTAGGGTTAAAGGGATCTGCATTAATAACTGTTTCACTAATTTCGATATGGCAATTTGTTGGAATTCCAATGTTACTATTTTATGCTGCTCTTGTCAGTATTCCTGAAGAAATACTTGATGCAGCAAAAGTTGATGGATCTTCTGGATATAATACATTTTGGAAGATAAAATTTCCTCTTATTTTACCTACAATTGGACTAATGTGTGTATTAACTTATGTCGGAAATTTTAATGCATTTGATTTGATTTATGCAATTAAGAATATCTATGCAGGCCCAGAGTTTTCTACTGATTTAATGGGAACTTTCTTCTACCGCACATTTTTTGGATATCAACATCAGTTGGGGAATCCTACAATGGGTGCTACAGTTGCATCAACAACTTTTGTAATAATTTTAGTCGGCGTAGTTTTTTATTTATATGCATTTCAAAAACGTATTACTAGATATCAGTATTAATGAAAAATTTATCATCTAAGTTAAACTCAACTATCATGCATATGGTGTTAATTTTTTATACTCTAATTTGTTTATTTCCTGTTTACTTACTTGTTAATAATTCATTTAAATCAAGAAGGGCTATATTTAAACAGCCTCTATCACTACCAAACGAGGAAACATTTAGTTTGGCAGGTTATTTAAAAATGTTCTCCAGAGTTGATTTTGGTGTTTTTTTTTACAATTCAATATCAGTAACAATTATTACTCTTTTCTTTGTCTTACTTTTTGGTGCAATGGCAGCTTGGGCACTTTCTGAATATAAATTTAAGGGAAATACTATGCTAGGTTTATACCTTGCTTTTGGCATCATGATTCCTATTAAATTAGGAACAGTGAGTATCTTGCAATTAATGAACTCATTAAATTTAGTTAATTCTCTTACTGGATTAATTATTATTTATATTGCCCAAAGCCTCCCTTTGGCAATTTGGATTTTAACTGAATTTATGAAGCAACTAAGTAATGAGCTTAAAGAAGCAGCTAGGTGTGATGGAGTAAACGAATATCAATTATTTTTTTATATAGTTTTACCTCTATTAAGACCACCAATGGCAACAGTAGGGGTGTTTACAATGGTGCCTGTATGGAATGATCTTTGGTGGCCTTTAATTTTAGCACCATCTAATGGAAAGCAAACTGTTATATTGGGTATGCAGCAATATATTGGTCAATATGTGACTAATTGGAATGCTATTTTTGCCTCACTTTCTTTAGCTCTTATTCCTGTAATAATATTTTATTTAATATTCTCAAGACAATTAATAAGAAGTATTACTTCTGGAGCTGTGAAGTAGAATACAAAAATAATTAATGAATAAAAAAAATAATTCTATTATTAAATATCTAAAAAACTCATTGATAGCATCATGTCAACCAATTCCAAAAGGTCCACTAGACTCCTCTTCTTTTATATTAGCTTCTGCAAAAGCTTCAATTATAGGTGGGGCTAAAGCATTAAGAATAGAGGGTTTTAAAAATTTAAAAGTTATAAAAAAAAATATAAATTTACCAGTTATTGGAATTAAAAAAAGAATTACTAAAAGATATCCTGTAATTATCACACCATTATTAAGTGATGTTGAAAAATTAGCAGAGTTAGGGGCTGAGATCATTGCTTTTGATGCAACTTTTAGAAACAGACCTTTTTCAGTTGGTAAGTTAATTTCAAAAATTCATTCATACAAAAAAATAGCTATGGCAGATTGCTCAAATATTAAAGATGCCCTCAATGCTATCGATAATGGAGCTGATATATTATCTACAACTCTTTCTGGTTATACAAGCAATAAGCAAATTTCTAAAAATCCTGATTTTAAATTATTAAATTTATTAATTAAAAAGTTTAATGTTCCAGTTATAGCTGAGGGTAGATTTAATACACCAGCTTTTTTTAAAAAAGCTATTAATTATGGAGCTCATTCAGTAGTAGTGGGAACAGCATTAAATAGAATTGAGCTCATAACTAGAACATTTTTAGATGAATAGTAAAAAAATATATATTATCACTGTTGATGTTGGAGGTAGCAAAACTAATATTGGTTATTTTTCTAGTGGAAAACTAATTAAAATTATTAATTTTTCAACTAAAAAATATGGACCAGAAAATATTAATAAAATTTCAGAAATTTTATTTAATTCAAAAAAAAATATATCATCAATTTGTTTGTCACTTACAGGGTTAATAAATAATAAAGGTTTGTGGAATCCTATTAATAAGAAAACGCTTGGTGATTTTAAAAATTACCCTGTAATTAAAGTTTTAAAAAACACTTTCAGAGTTCCAGTTTATGCTCTTGGAGATACTCAGGCAGCTGCTCTAGGGGAAATGTATTATGGTAATGGAAAAAAACTAAGAGATTTTTTTTATATAACGATATCTACAGGAATTGGAGGAAGCTTAATTCACAATAAAAATCTATTTGACCATAAAGTTTCTGATGTTGGTGCAATAGGTCATAATGTAATAAAATTTAATGGTATGCGATGTGGTTGTGGTAGAAGAGGGTGTCTAGAAGTTTACGCCTCAGGAAATGGATTAATTAAACTAAATAAAATAAAGAAATGTGTTAATACTAAAGATCTTTTAACTAAATTTAAAAATAATGCACAAACAAAAAAAATAGTTGATAATGCCGTAAAAATGATTGTTGAGAGTCTAACTAATGTAAATGCTATGCTAAGAATAGACAACTTTATTATGGGTGGAAGTGTTGGATTAAATTCATATTTCTATAAGAAAATAAAAGATCAATTAAAAGAAATGCAATCTCCTTTAATGCTTAAAAGAGCTAAACTTCAATCAAAAGCTGAATTATATGGATGTTATGCGTATATAGATAAACGACTATTTCTGAAAAAATGACAAGTTCAAATAAAGTATCTGGTAAAATCATTAATTATAACAGTTCATTTTTAGGTGAAATTATATTTGATGAAAATATTACCAATATTAATAAGTCTGAAGAAATAAATGGTGAATATTATATCATACCAGGCTTTGTAGATTTACATTGTCACGGTGGTGGTGGCTTTGACACAATGGACGGAATCCAAGCAATTAAAAAAATGTCATCTTATCACTTATCAAAAGGTACAACATCTCTTTTAGCTACTACTTGGACAAGTTCATTTGATCATACTTTTGCAGCTCTGGGTAATTTTAATTCACTAATGAGTATGAGTTCAAATCTTATGGGTGTTCATTTAGAGGGGCCATTTATTAATCCTGCAAAACTTGGCGCGCAACCAGCCTTAACAATTAATCCATCAATTGAGTTTATTGAAAAAATTAATGAAATTGCCAATATCAAAACAATTACATTGGCTCCTGAGATAGAAGGTATGAATCAGTTCATCCCTTTTTTAACTGATAAGGGAATCAATGTTCAATTTGGTCATTCGCTTGCAGATAGTCAAACTTGTGAAAGATACATGAGTTTGAGCAATATAAGCTTTACTCATTTATATAATGCTATGTCGGATAATAATCACAGAAATCCAGGCGTGCTTTCTGCTGCTTTAAATAGTGGAAAATTTGCAGAAATTATTTGTGATATGAACCATGTAAGTAAAGAATCTATTTTAATTGCTAAAAAATGTATTCCTAATCTTTATGCCATAACAGACTCTATCGCTGCAACAGGCATGAAGGATGGTAATTATAATTTTGCTAATGTTGAAATAGAAAAAAAGAATAATAAGGTACATTTAAAAAATACAAATACTTTGGCTGGCAGTGTTGTTAATATGCACGACACTTTTTTAAACTTAATAAAAATGAATATTTCTATTCAAGATGCGGTTAGAATGACCAGTTATTCTGCTTCAAAATATTTAAAACAAGATGATATAGGGTTTTTAGATATTGGAAAAAAAGCAAATTTTCTAATTTTAGACAAAGAGTTTCATTTAATGAACATCTACTTAAATGGAGCGCTAGTCAATGGTTGATTCTTTAGTTTTAGATGAAGCTTTAAGTATTCCGAGTATCATTGATAAGTTTAATCATATTGATAACAATCCTTATCAAAATATTGCTAATTTAATAAATCAGAAAAAAATAAAGTATGTTGTGACTATTGCTAGAGGAACTTCTGATTGCGCTGCACTATATTGCTCTTATTTATTTGCAAAGCATTTAGGCCTTCCAACCTACAGTATGCCTCCCTCAATTATTACTTTAGAAGAATCAAAGTTTGATTTTTCAGAAGCTTTAGTAATAGTTATTTCACAATCTGGTAAAAGCTCAGATCTAGTAGAGTGTGAGAAAAAATCCAGATCAATGGGTGCAAAAACAATAATTATTACTAATAATGATCTTAGTCCTATTGTTAATGAGGCAAATTATTTTTTTAATATGTTCGCGGGTGAAGAAAGAAGTGTTGCTGCTACTAAAACGTTCACACAAACTTTATTGGTTTTAACAAAGTTAATTTTTATTTGCCAAGGTAAAAAGAATATTAATGACGATATTAAGAAATTAAGTGAAAGTTTACTTAAGGACTCTATCAATCAATGGAATGAAAATATTATAGATAATACTATTAATACTGGATTTATAATAGGTAGAGGGGTTGGCTTCGCTCTATCAAATGAAATATCACTTAAATTTAAAGAGCTAAGCCAAGAGATGATTGAGCCTTTTAGTAGTGCTGAAGTGATGCATGGCCCTAAAAGCTTAATTCAAAATTCTTTCAAACTTTTTATTTTAGGTATGAATGATAAAAGTGGATTAACTGTAAATCAAGACATTAGTGAGCTTAAAAATTATACAAATTTATTATATCAATTGACTTCAGATGAGAAATTAAAATCTGAATTTTATTATTTATCAAATGAAATTTTAGAATTTGATTCTATTATATTAATGTCAAAATTTTATCCTTGGATAATTCGTTATACAATCAAAAAGGGATTAAATCCTGATGCACCACGCTATTTAACAAAAGTAACACAAACTTTTTAATTTTTTGGATAATTTTGATTTAGTTATTGTAGGTGCTGGCTCAGCAGGATGTATTATTACAAGCAATTTAATTAATAATACAAACTATAAAGTACTATTAATTGAAGCTGGACCAAGTGATAATAGTCCAGTTATCCATACTCCTTTGGGATACGGAATGACTTTTTATCACAAGAAAATGAATTGGAATTTTTATTCAAAAAATCAACAGAATCTTAATAATAGAGAAATATACTATCCCCGTGGAAAAGTTATAGGAGGATCAGGATCCATAAACGCTATGATTTATGCACGAGGTTTAAGTTCAGATTATGAGAATTGGAATTTAAACTCAAACTGGTCATGGGATAATATTCAAGCAACTTTTAATGAATTAGAACAGTCTGTGAGTGAGGAAAGTAATGAATTAGCAATTAATAGAATACCTGTTAATGATGTGAGCAAACAACATCATCCTATTTTAGATAATTTTTTCAAAGCTTCCAAAGATTTCAATTTTAATTTCAATAAACAATTAAACAGCTCAAGTGAAGATCAGGTTGGGCATTATAATGTTAATATTTATAAAGGTTTAAGAAATTCATCAGCTAAATCATTTTTAAAACCAATCCAAAATAATCCAAACTTAACCATTTTAAAAAATACAGAAGTTTTAAAATTAAATTTTAAAGATAATAAAATTTCTAGTTTAGAGATTAAGCATAAAAGTAAGATACTTAAGATAAAACCAAAGATTGGGACTATTCTTTCAAGTGGTTCAATTATGACACCTTATTTATTATTAAAATCAGGAATTGGTAATGCCAATGACTTAAAACAATTAAGTATCCCGGTTAGTTTCCATAGTCCACACGTTGGAAAAAATTTTCAAGATCATTTAGGGTTAGATTATTTATATAAAACTCATTTACCCACGCTAAATAGAGATTTAGGTACTTGGCCAGGAAGAATACAATCTTTTTTAAGATATGTTTATAACAGAAAAGGACCACTTTCTTTGAGTCTAAATCAGGGAGGAGGCTATATTAATTGGAAGTCCCTTGATCCTTATCCTAACATACAATTGTACTTCAATCCTCTTACTTATTCTGTTACTTTTAAAGATAAAAGACCTCTTTTAAACACTGATAAATTTAATGGTTTCATAATTGGTTTTAATTCGTGTAGACCAAAAAGTCTTGGCGAGATAAATTTAAAAGTATCTGGTGATGATTATCTCCCTAGCATAGATCCAAAATATCTATCTGATGAAAAAGATATTCATGATTTATATTCTATCTTTAATTTTATTAGAAAATTTGCAGCCAATAAAAATATTAATGATATAATAAAGTCACCAGTCAATATTGACCCCATTAATTCAAGTGATTTTGAATTGCTTGATCATTTTAAATCAAATGCAACTAGTATTTATCATCCATGTGGTACATGTCGGATGAGTAAAGGTGTTGAGACAGGCGTTGTATCTGAAAAGTTAAAAGTTCACGGACTTGATAATTTATGGATTGTGGATGCTTCTATTATGCCAAATATTACTTCAGGGAATATTAATGCCCCAGTTATGATGTTATCACATTTATCTAGCAAAATTATAATAGAAGAATTAAAATATAAATATAAATGAAAATTACAAAGTTAGAAACTTTTAGCAAACCCTATGTAAGTTTCGTTAAAACAACATTAGAAGATGGCTCTGAGGGTTTTGGACAGATGTCAACATATCATGCTGACATAACGGCTAAAATATTTCATAAACAGGTAGCGCCTTGGGTTTTAGGCAAATCATGGATTAATTTTGATGATATAGAAAATTTAGTTTTAGAAAAAGAACATAAATTCCCTGGCTCATATTTATTACGAGCTATTGCTGGTCTTGATACATCATTATGGGATTTAAAGGGTAAGCTTGAAGACAAGCCTGTCACATCACTTATTGGAGGTAGTCCAGGAAAATTAAAAGTTTATGGATCATCTATGAAAAGAGATATTTCTGCAGAAGATGAGGCTAAGCGATTTAATATTCTATTTGATGAAAATGGTATTGATGCATTTAAATTCAGAATTGGGGCTGAGTGTGGAAGAGGCTTGGATGAATGGGAAGGCAGAACACAGGATATTGTTAAAACAATTAATAAATCTTTAGATGATTCAGTAAAAAAATTAGTAGACGCAAACAGTTGCTTTTCTCCCAGTCAGGCAATTGAAATTGGTAAACTGTTAGAAGATAATAATGTTACTCATTTTGAAGAGCCTTGCCCATATTGGGAGCCTGAACAAACTAAACAAGTTACCGATGCGCTTGTAATTGATGTAACAGGAGGAGAGCAAGATTGTGATTTAAGAATATGGAGAGACATGGTGAGTAGAAAAATCGTCAATATTTTTCAACCTGATATTATGTATCTTGGAGGCTTAACTAGAACTCTTCAAGTTGCAAAAATTATTGAGGCAGGTGGTTATACATGTACTCCTCATGCAGCTAATTTATCCCTAGTCACTATGTGCACAATGCATTTACTTAAAGCTATACCAAATGCGGGCCCTTATTTAGAACTATCAATTGAGGGTGAAGATTATTATCCATGGCAGCAAGAACTGTTCTTAAATAATCCTTTTGCAGTAGAAAATGGTAGAGTAACTATCACTGATAGGCCGGGGTGGGGAGTAGATATAAGCCCTAAATGGATGAATAGCGCTGAATATCAAGTATCAGAAACTAATTAACTATTTACTTTATTCAAAACTAAAAATATAATTTTTTAAAAAGGAGTTTTTATGTCAACATATGAATGTAATATTTGTGGCATGTCAGTTAATGCAACATGTGCTAAATGTGATGAGCCACTTAAAAATGATATTTTAACAAAAGATGATGGTTCTGAAGTGCAAATATCTAAATGCCCAAGTGGACATGGAAAAATTAAATCACCTATGTGTTGTGGTAATGATATGGCCTGTTCTATTGATTAATAAAGAAATTTATTAAGTTGATTATTAACATCTTCCGCCTGCTCAATTGTAGCACCGTGTTTGGCATTTTTAATAATATATAAAGTACTATTTTTTATTTCTTTACTTAATCCTTCATTCATTAAAACGGTTGAACCGACTTCATGTTCACCGGTCATAATTAAAGTTGGCATAGTAAAATTATTGTAATTTATGGGATATTTATCTGAGTCTACAAATATTTTATATGCCGGCAAAAAATTATGATTACTTTTTTTCTCTAAAAGATCATAAAAAAAATCATGTACTTGAGGGTTGATTTTTAAATAATTTTCTGAAAACCATCTTTTGATTGAGTTATTCGTTATGCTTGAGCCATTAAGAGCTTGGTTATATCTACTCTGCACCTTTTCAATTTGACTTGTTGATCTTTGAAACACACTTCCAATTAAAACTAATTTATTTATTTTATTATAAAATTTTTCAGTAAAATGTTGCGCTATGAGAGCTCCAATTGAAAATCCAACAAGGTTAATTTTTTTTAATTTTAGTTCATTAATTAAATTAAGTAATTGTTCACTGTAAATATCAAAGCTAAGTTCTTTAAATCCTCCTGTGGATTGACCATGATTAATCAAATCATAAAACAAAACTGATTTATTATAAAAAAAATCTTTTTGTGGATACCACATTG
>Ga0209660_1000237_pt1 | contig 33729 bp, 25 predicted proteins | sample SaaInlV_100m_DNA_2_FD_184659 | JGI IMG/M metagenome (GOLD analysis project Ga0209660, IMG submission 184659) | Marine microbial communities from expanding oxygen minimum zones in the Saanich Inlet - SI072_LV_100m_DNA (SPAdes) (version 2) | ecosystem: Environmental > Aquatic > Marine > Intertidal... | reverse complement strand
GAATTATAGATGACAATGAGATCAATGCCGCCGGTCTCCTCGCACTTGGCTGAGATGCCCGTTCCGGCTCCACCCCCCAGGATGGGAATTCCCGCGGCAACCTTGGTGCGGAAGCGCTGGAGAATTGCAGTTCGTGAATTGTCAGGGTTGCTCATTTTGGTAGATATCCTTGTTCCCACTGGTAGGCTTGCAAGGCGAAAAGGAGTGAGATAAAAAAAGTGCTCAGGCGTACCTTACGTCCGGGTGTTTACAACGTTTTGCGGCGTCCCTTTTATGAACGACTCCACGTTTTTAACGGCGACATCCATCAACCTGGATCGAGCGGCCCGGGTTGCCCATGCGATGTGCGGTGTCACGAAACAATTCCTTGCTCCGATGAGAGGATTGTCCCTTCGCGCCGGTTCTTCACCCAGGACGTCAAGTCCTGCACCGCCAATCTGCCCCGAATTCAAGGCCGCAGCCAATGCAGTCTCGTCGATCAGCGGTCCACGTCCTGTATTGATCAGGAAAGCTGTTGACTTCATTTTTGCCAATGCCTTCGAGTTGATAAATCCTTCATTTTCCTGAGTAAGCGGGCAGTGCAGGGAGATGATATCACTTTCCTTTAGAATGATTTCCACATCCTCCGTCGTCACCTCTGGTTCCAGTTCGATCCCTTTGCCCAGAGAGGGACTGTGAACCAGCAGTTTCATACCAAACCCTTTTGCGATTCTTCCAACCTGTCGACCAATACTCCCATAACCGATGATACCGAGTGTGAGTCCCTGCAGTTCGAGTAGGGGGAAGTCCGAGAAGCAAAAGTCCGGGCATTCATTCCAGCGATGCTCCTTTACGGCGTCTGCATGATGTGCAACCCGCTGTGTCAGGTTCAGGATATGCGCAAAAGTCATCTGGGCAACGGAGGCGGATCCGTAGTCCGGAACATTTGTCACTGGAATGCCTTTCTCCGCTGCGGCTTCCACATCCACGATATTGAATCCTGTGGCTGTCACTCCGATATATTTCAGTCCATCCAATTCCTCAATGGCTTGGCGTGGTATCAGTGCCTTGTTGGTAATAATGGCATCTGCTTTCTTCGATCTTTTTATAACCTCACAAGGAGTCGAGCGGTCATGGACCTCACACGAACCCAGTGCCTCTAGTCCTTCCCATGAAAGATCGCCGGGATTCAATGTATGACCATCGACAACAACTATTTTCACGATAATTTTTATTCCTGCCTATTTTAATTCAGTTTAATCTCATTCAGGGTATCCCAGTTTGGCATGAAATCACCACCATAACCGGTTTCCAGAACCCTCGATATATCCAGTTGTCCATGCCTGATATTGACTATGGGGAGACTTGAATTTCCGGTGGTGTAGACTTCCGGATGTTTTTCCATTGCCCATTGCCTTTCTACGGGGTCGAGGAATTGCAGGCCGTTTACGTAATGGTGGCCGTTGCGCTCTGTATGCCGGATGCCGAGTGTTCCCGCTACACACAGATCCTGATGCAATGGCAGAATGGGTACATTGGTCAGGTCTTCACTGGAGAGGAACAGCGGTTTTTCGGGATTTGTCCGGTTATTCCTTTCAATGATTTCAAAATTCTTAAAGGTTCGGAAGGGGCCTTTGCAGTTCTTTGCACTGACACCCCGATAACCCAGTTGGATTGCACTCTCAAAGGCTTCATCAGTGCCATTTGATTCATCAATTATAACTGGAATTCGACGATTGATTTCAGCAAGCTCATCAGCAAATTCATCGTTCAGTGCAGTATTGCGGTGTAATGGCTGTTCAACCCAAAGAATCTGCTTGCGGAAGTCACCAATTTCCCGGGTTGATTCAAAGACATCCAGAAAGGATAGGAAATCTTTAGGTGTCTGGAATTGTTCGTTTGCATCGATGGTGACATGGAAGTTGCCTTTTCCCAGTTTGGATGTAAGCACGCCATTCACTTCACATAAACGGTTCATGACCTCCTCCTCATTGGCAGATGCCTTCAACTTGAACCACCGAATCCCATAACTTTCGATGACGGCCTCCAGTGACTCAGGTAGTCCATCATTGATCGGTTCAATTATCTCATTATCATACAAGGGGTCCACGAGGCCAACGGTATGGCGAACATCGATTTTCTGCTTTGGTGTCTTGTCGAGCAATTCGGAAAATTTTTCGCCGAGCCCAAGTGCATTGGTTGAAATTACTCCATGAAGCCCCTGGTCGGTGGCTCGACAAATTGCATCTATGATGGCGCTATCCATCAGTGCACATCCAAAACCTGCAGTTAGATCGTTGAAACGGCCACTTGAATTAAGTCTCCTGGTCTCGATTTCCAGTTCACGATGCAAATCCCATGCGGAGGCACTTTCGTGCTCCTGATAAAGATTGGCCGCCTGAGCAATGGAATCCTCAAGAGACTGTTGGCGTTCTTCAAAACTTATATCCGGATTTTTCTCAAACCACATGGGGGAGAATATGGTCGCCCCAATTCCTGGAATATTTTTTCCATCCTCATCCTCAACTATAACCTTTAGCAATGCACAATCAAGTTTTTCGATTTTTGCATTCCCAAAATGAAACGGCATTCTTAATAAGGCTGGTCTGGAATACAATCGAGTCTCACGAACCCTTATTTTCTTTGGAGCATCCATATTTTTAAATGCTGAATTTTCATTGAAAGACGGCTATGGTCAACAGGAGATTTGGATGTGTCTTTGTGTTGCCAAATCATTACGATTATTCATTCTTTAATCCATGTCCGTTGATATTCCTGAGTTTGCAAATATAGATGCCTTGGAGGATCATCTGTCCACACCTGATGTTCAGCTTATAGAGGAAATCTCCCATGTCTCCGGTGACATCATTGTACTGGGTGCCGGAGGAAAAATGGGGCCAACCTTGGCTGTAATGGCTAGAAAGGCTCTCGACTTGACTGATTCAGATGCACGGGTACTGGCCGTGGCTCGATTTTCTGATCCTTCAGTTCGGGAGCGGTTGGAGGTTTGTGGGGTCAAGACCTTGTCCTGTGATCTTTTGGATGTTGATGCCGTACAGAATCTTCCTGACGCACCCAATGTATTATTTATGGCGGGCATGAAATTTGGGGCATCCGGTAATCCTGCATTGACTTGGGCCATGAATGCCCTGGTTCCGGCAATTGTTGCCGAGCGCTATTCGGATTCCCGTATCGTTGTTTTTTCCTCGGGCAATATATATCCTTTTAGTGATATTGATTCTGGAGGAGCGACTGAGCAGACATTGCCTGCCCCACTTGGCGAGTATGCTCAATCAGTCTTGGCTCGAGAGCGTATTTTTGAGTACTTCGCTCATCGTGATCGTACCAATATACTTCAATACCGGCTAAATTATGCGGTTGAGCCACGCTACGGGGTTCCTGTTGATATTGCCCTCAAGTTGATGAATGATGACCCAATCGACCTGTCCATGGGGTATGTGAATTTAATTTGGCAAAGGGATGCCAATGAAATCGCCCTGAGGTGCCTTACCAAGACTGCCAATCCGCCGGCTATTCTCAATGTAACAGGTGCAACTACTCACTCTGTGCGCGAGCTTGCCGAGACATTGGGGGATTGTCTCGGAAGGGAACCCGTATTCATGGGTAGGGAAAAACCAGTGGCACTCCTCAGTAATGCCACCCTCTGTCGTGAATGGTTTGGTGAACCCCCAACCCCATCGGACGCAATGTTGGAAGCCATTGCCGACTGGATTGGGAAAGATGGTGTGACGCTTGGAAAACCAACAAAGTTTCAGGTAAGAGACGGGAGCTTCTAGTTTTTTTGAAATATCGTTGTCTCAAATTTTTCTCAACTTACTATTTATCTATTAATTTCATTAACTAGCTTCGCGCACGCACACGATGGAATCTGAGACATGCCTCTGAAAACAAACACTTCCAGATGAATAATATATCACATCCAGAACAACCAATTCAATGCAACGATCTCCCTTGGCATTTTTCCCGCCGGGAGTTCCTCCATGTCGGAATGATAGGTGGGCTTGGATTGACTCTACCTGAATTTCTGAGGATGAAAGCCAATGGTGCCCAGAAATTCTATGAATCCAAGGAAGGTAAGGCCAAGTCGATCATTCATATTTACCTTCCCGGAGGGATGGCTCATCAGGAGTCCTTTGACCCGAAGCCCTATGCACCCTTGGAATATCGCGGTCCAATGGGACATATTCCCACCAAGATTACCGGTGAACGCTTTGGAGAAACTTTCAAGGAAACCGCAAAGATAGCCGACAAAATAACCGTGTGTCGGTCCATGAGCCATGGCGAAGCTGCTCATGAGCGAGGCACCCACAACATGTTTACCGGTTATCGTCCCAGCCCGGCTCTTAAGTTTCCCAGTATGGGAAGTGTGGTCAGTCATGAGTTTGGTTCCCGTAAGAGCCTCCCTCCCTATGTATGCATTCCCAATGTTCCCAATGAATTTGCTGGCAGCGGTTATCTAAGCAGTGCTTACGGTCCGTTTGGGCTCGGTAGTGACCCTGCACAGGGTAGCTTTTCTGTTCGGGACCTTGGGTTGCCCAAGGATATATCCCTTGACCGGTTTGATCGTCGCAAGAGTATCCTGAACACTGTTGACGATCATTTTCGCAAACTTGAGAAGTCTGACAAGCTCAATGCGATGGATCAGTTCTATACGGATGCCTATCAGTTGATCAGTTCCAAGGAGGCTCGCGAAGCCTTTGACCTCAACAAGGAGGACGACAAGCTTCGGGATCGCTACGGTCGTAATGCCGCCGGCCAGAGAATTTTGATGGCTCGCCGCCTTGTCGAATCCGGTGTGCGTTTTGTTTCACTTACATACGGTGGTTGGGATCATCATGGTAATATAAAGAACGCATTCGAGAAACAGGCGCCTGACTTGGACAAGGCATACGCCACCCTCATTTCCGATTTGGACGACCGTGGTCTCCTTGACGAGACACTTGTAATGATTTCATCCGAATTCGGCCGCACTCCCAAAATCAACCAGAACAATGGGCGGGATCACTGGCCCCGTGTCTTCAGTGTCGTCCTTGCGGGCGGAGGGATCAAGCGGGGGAGCATCTACGGTTCATCCGATGCCTTTGCCGCCATGCCTGAAGAGAATCCACTTTCTGTTGAAGATCTTGCCACCACTATCTATAACCAACTGGGCATTGTTGCCGATAAGGAGTTGATGGCCCCGGGGGATCGTCCGATTGAGATTGTTGATGGCGGTAAGGTTGTGAAGGATCTTCTCGCCTGAACCCAGGAATTTGCCTTATTTTATAAGACCTATACTGGATGTAGGTCTCAATTGCTTTATCCAGCTTACAGACATGAAACGCCTGCAATTTCTCTCTCTAGTCGCATTCATATTATTTTCAGCAAATACCATTCTGCAATCCGCGTCACCAATTCTATCCAAGATCCTTCCTCGCGGAGGACAGAGGGGAAGTACAGTAGAGATGGTTTTCACGGGTCAACGTTTGCAGGATATTCACCAGGTTCTTTTTTATTCATCAGGCTTTCAGGTTGAGAAGATTGAAGGGGATGAAAAGAACAACAAGCGGGCCACGGCTACCGTCAAGATTACTCCTGAATGTGTATTGGGTGAGCACCATTTGCGATTGGTCACATCCTCTGGATTAAGCACGCTGCATACTTTCTGGGTTGGTCCATTTCCATCCGTGCAGGAAATAGAGCCCAATAGTGAATTCTCTAAGCCACAGGCTATCCCCATTAACCATACGATTGAGGGACGAGTGGACAATGAGGATGTCGACTTCTATGCTGTGGAAGGTAAGAAGGGGCAGCGACTTAGTGTCGAGGTGGAGGCACTGCGTCTCGGGAACTTTTTGTTTGATCCCTATGTTGCAATTCTCAACTCCAAACGGTTTGAGCAGGTTGCCGCTGACGATACTGCATTGTTGCTTCAGGATTGTTTTGCATCGATAATTGTTCCGGAAGACGGAACCTATTGGATAGAGGTTCGAGACAGTTCCTACGGAGGTAATGGAAACAGTCACTATCGCCTTCATGTCGGAAATTTCCCTCGCCCCGGGGGAGTATTTCCTGCCGGAGGCAAGGCCGGTACAGAAGTCGAAGTCAGCTTCCTCGGAGACCAAGGTGAGTTACCAAACAAGAAAATCAATCTACCTTCCCAAGCGGATCCTTCCTTTGCGATTTTTGCTGATTCGGAGGGGCATATATCCCCATCCCCGAATCGTTTTCGGGTTAGTGAATTCGCGGATGTCCTCGAGATTGAACCCAATGAAAATCGTGCAAAGGTACCCATGCCGGAAATAACACCGCCCATGGCTTTCAATGGAATTATACAGGCTGAAGGGGATACTGATTATTTTACCTTCAAAGGACAGAAAGGACAACGTCTGGTTTTTACAGCCCATGCACGTTCTCTCCGTTCGCCTCTCGATCCTGTCATGAATCTTTACCATCAAGAGGGCAAGTCGTTAAAGAGCCTTAAGGGCAGTGATGATGTCGGGCGTAATCCGGATAGTAAGTTTGACTTTACTCTGCCTGCGGACGGCCAGTATTTCCTCCGTGTTAGGGACCATTTGGGTAAGGGCGGCCCCAATTATATTTATCGTATAGAGGTAGAGGATTTGCGCCCAGAATTAAGAACTTTCCTTCCCCAGTTTGGGAATAATGACACGCAGTCCCGCCAGATGATTCCTGTGGCACGCGGCAATCGCTATGCAAACGTTGTTCAGGTTACTAGACGTAATATCCGATCGGAATTGGATTACATTGCAAATAATCTACCACCCGGCGTCAAGATGCACGCCATGCGACTTCCGCCCGACATCGATCGCTTCCCCGTGGTTTTCGAGGCTGCTCCTGATGCTCCAATCGGCGGAACCCTGGTTGATTTGAAGGTTCGTCAAGTCCTGAAGCCCGAAGAAAAGCACTCACCTATTGAAGGCGGGTACAGCCACAACTTTGTACTGGTTCGAGGTCCCGGTAATACAGACATGTATTCCACCTCTGTAAACCGGCTTGCCGTTTCAGTGACAGAGGAAGTACCGTTTAAAATCGAGATTGAGAAACCAGCCACACCCATTCTTCAGCGCGGTTCATTGAGTCTCAAGGTTCGCGCAATTCGCAAGGAGGGATTTGATGAGCAGATCGTCCTTCGAATGCTTTGGAACCCACCTGGGATTGGTTCACGTGGTACAGTCAATATTCCCAAGGGGAAGAGCGAGGTTTCCTATCCATTGACAGCCAATGGTGGTGCTACTGTGGGCACATGGAAAATTGCCATACTTGGAGAGGCCAATGCCCCCGATGGGCAGATTTTTGCCTCCTCAATGCTAACAGATCTCACGGTTGAGCAACCCTACCTCAACATGAAGATTGAAATGGCAGCCATCGAACGGGGCAAGGAGGGGGAGGTTTATTGCACGGTTGAAACTCTTCGTGAATTTGAGGGGGAAGCCCAGCTTCGTCTCATTGCACTCCCGTCCATGACCACGACTGTCCCTGTTACCATTACAAAAGATACCAAGGAAATTTCATTCCCAATCAAGACCGAGGTCAAGGCTCGTGCCGGAATAACCAAGAATCTTTTTATCGCAGCCAGCATTCCTGTTTCCGGGAACAAACTCAGCCAGACTGCCGCCAGTAGCGGGCACATTCGCATTGATAACCCGCCCCCGCCGAGGAAGAAGCCTCCGGCCAAGCCCAAGGTTGCCCCCAAGCCCAAGCCTGTTGTGGCACAAAAAGTTGTTGAAAAACCCAAGAAACCCCTCAGTCGACTGGAAAAGCTGCGGCTCCTTGCCAAGGAACGTGCCGGTGGCCAATAAAGTCCATTCCTCGAATTTGATGAGCTACATGAATAAACTACTGACAATACTGTTTCTCGGATTGGTGATACAGCTCTGTGCAGAGGAACCAAACAAGGCGGTTGCCGTCCCACAGGAACCTGCAAAACCTGCCGAGGCAAAACCTGTGCAGGCACCAAAGCCACCGGAGACGAAACCCGAGGTTGTAAAACCTGCCGAGGTAAAGACTGAAGTGGCCAAACCTCCTGTCCCCAAACCTGAAACCCCGAAACCGGTTGCACAACCTGCCGTAGTCGCCAAGCCCTCACCGGCACCAGCGCCGGAAAAGCCTGTTGTTGCACCTGTGGTTGCGACCCCGGTGGTTGCCAAGCCCCCAATCCCGAATTTCCACAGTAAAATCCGTCCCATCCTTGAGGTCTCCTGTATCCAGTGCCATGGTATTGAGAAACAGAAGGGAAAGCTGCGTCTTGATCAATCTCCCTTTGCTCTAAAGGGAGGAGAAACAGGTCCGGCCATTGTGCCAGAGGATTTTGCCAAAAGCCTTCTCATCGAACGTATCGCTCTGGCTGCTGATCATGATGATATCATGCCACCCAAGGGTGATCCTCTTTCCCCCGATCAGGTCAAGTTGCTCAAGGATTGGATTGCCGGAGGTGCACCCTGGCCAAAGGATATCGAACTGCGTGCCAAGACCAGGGCCGATCTCGTTCGTGAACAACTCTTTGCCAATAAGAAGCTGGTAGCTGTTGAGGTCTTTCCTTCCAAGGTGAGCCTTGAGACCTCCTCTGATCACCATAAACTTGTCGTGCTGGCCACTTACGATGATGATACCACACGTGATGTCACTCTCGATGCCACATTTTCAATTAGTGATGCCACCACGGCTCGTCTCGATCGGAATGGCATTTTTCCCGCCAAGGATGGCTCAACCAGTGTGCGGGTTACTTTTGCCGGACGCAATGTTGATGTGCCTATCACTGTCAAGGATGCCTCAACTCCCCGTAATGTCAGCTTTCGCCTTGATGTAATGCCGGTCTTCATGCGTGCCGGCTGCAATACCGGGTCCTGCCATGGGTCAGCCCGGGGACAGGATGGGTTTATGCTTTCCCTCTTTGGTTATGACCCAAATGGAGACCATCATCGCATCACCCGCCAACTCAGCACTCGTCGCATTAACCTAGCAATTCCCGAGGAGAGCATGTTACTGGAAAAGTCAATAGAAGCAGTGCCACACACTGGTGGTAAGTTGTTTGAGAAGGGGAGTCAGTACTACGATAGTATACTGACATGGTTGAAAGATGGTGCCAACAATGATCCTGCAGATATACCCCAACCAACCAGTATTGAGATACTACCTCCAAAACTTCTCCTGGAGGGGACTGGTGCCACCCAGAAAATGGCTGTTATTGCACGTTACTCTGATGGAACGGACCGGGATGTTACTGATCTTGCTGTTTTTCAGAGCAATAATGACAACAGCGCCAGTATTACCAAGGAAGGGGTCGTTACTGCGCAAAAGCGTGGCGAAGCTTTCATTATGGCACGTTTTGCCACATTCACGGTAGGTAGTCAGGCTATTGTTATTCCTGCCGGTCTTACTTATTCACGCCCCAAGGTCGCCGAGACGAACTATGTGGACAAACTCGTCAACGAAAAGCTACATAAACTTCGTGTTATTCCTTCAGGTCTTTGTTCTGATGAAGCTTTTATTCGGCGTACGAGTTTGGATATTGCCGGTGTCCTTCCCGATATTGAAGAGCAAACAAAATTTATATCCAGCACCGATCCCAAGAAGCGGGAGAAGTTAATTGATGAACTTCTTGATCGGAAGGAGTTCACTGAGATGTGGGTCATGAAATTTGCAGAACTCCTCCAGATTCGTACCCAACAGAATAATCAGGTCAGCTATAAGGCGACACTTCTTTATCATAACTGGCTCAAGGAGCGCATCGCCACGAATGTACCCATCGACAAGATTGTACAGGAATTACTTTCCTCAACAGGGGGGACTTTCAAGGCGCCGGCTACCAATTACTACCAGATTGAGCGAGATACTCTAAAGGTTGCCGAGAATGCAGCACAAGTCTTCATGGGGATGCGCATTCAGTGCGCGCAATGCCATAATCATCCTTTTGACCGATGGACCATGGATGATTACTATTCCTTTGCAGCCTTCTTTTCTCAAATCGGGCGCAAGAATGCCGAGGACCCACGGGAAGTCATCGTATACAATCGTCGAAGTGGCGACATGAAACATAAGATTGATGGTCGTGTCATGTTGCCGAAATTTCTTGGTGGCGCCCAACCTGAAATTCCCAGGAGCACAGATCGGCGTGTTGTATTGGCTAAGTGGTTGGCTTCTGCAGAAAATCCTTATTTTGCCAGAAATCTGGCAAATATTGTATGGCAGCATTTTTTCGGTGTTGGGATTATTGAACCTGTAGACGATGTTCGAGTCAGTAATCCTGCTTCAAATCCTGAATTACTTGATGATCTTTCGCACCGATTTACCGAATACAACTATGACTTTAAGCGCTTGGTTCGAGATATTTGCAACTCGCAAACTTATCAGCGAACCACCCATACCAATGAAAGCAATGTATCAGACACACGCAATTTTTCACATGCCAATCTACGTCGTCTGCGAGCTGAAGTCTTACTTGATGTAATCACTCAGGTTACCAGCACCAAGAACAAGTTCAAGGGACTTCCTACAGGAGCCCGCGCAGTTCAGATTGCTGATGGTAATGTTAGCAATTATTTCCTGACCACATTTGGTCGTGCAACCCGGGAAACGGTCTGCTCCTGTGAGGTTAAGATGGAACCCAGTTTATCTCAGGCACTGCATCTTTTGAATGGGGACATAACCCATAATCGTATTCGAAGTGGTGGCTTGGTGAATCAACTCCTGAATGTTGAAAAAAAGCCTCCAGTTGATGCCTTGGATTTTCTTTACAAAAGCACCCTCTGTCGTTCTCCATCTGTGGAGGAGCGGAAACCTATCCTTGCAGTTATAGAAAGCGAGGAAGACAAAAAGGGTGTTTTGGAGGATGTTTTCTGGGCACTATTGAACTCCAAGGAGTTTATTTTCAATCACTGAGTTATTACGGGGAGTAACAATTGAATAGGTAAAATGAAACGGGCATATCTTTCTTTACTAATCGCTGCGGGGGCAACCGCACAGGAGAAAACAACATGGGAGGACCATGTGTTTTCCTTAATGGAGGCTTCTTGTATTTCGTGTCATAATCCTGACAAGGCCAAGGGTGGGCTGGATTTAAGTTCCTACAGCAATCTTCTCAAGGGCGGAAGTAGTGGTGGTTCCGTGGTCCCAGGGAATCCAGATGCAAGTCTACTGTATAAGGTGACAGCCCATTTGGAGGAACCCTACATGCCGCACAAGAAGGACAAACTGTCAGATGCGCAGGTAGCCCTGCTCAAAAACTGGATTGCTGGTGGTATCCTTGAAACAGCCTCCAGTAAGGCAAAGAAAGCAAAGAAATCAGGCTTTAACCTCGCACTTAAAGTTACCTCAACCGGGAAACCGGAGGGTCCCCCTCCCATGCCTGAGCATCTGGCCCTGGAACCTCATGTTCTGAGTGAACGCCCAGCAGCCATTTCGACGATGGCAACAAGTCCCTGGGCACCAATTGCCGCGGTGGCGGGACAAAAGCAGGCCCTGCTTTACAACACGGACACCTTTGATCCACTGGCCGTTCTGCCTTATGATGAAGGATTCATCGAGTCTCTAAAGTTCAGCTCCAATGGTTCACTACTGGTTGCCGGTGGAGGTCGTGGAGGCAAGTCCGGGCGCGTCATTGCCTGGGATGTTAAAACCGGGCGTCAGGTGCTGAAAGTGGGACAGGAGTTTGATACCATTCTTTCCGCTGACATCACGGCTGACCAAACCACCGTTGCGGTTGGTAGTCCCAGCAAACGTGTCAAGCTTCACGACACATCGGATGGCGAGATGTTACACAACATAAAGAAGCATTCCGAGTGGGTGACTGCCGTCGCATTTTCACCGGATGGTGTACTCCTTGCAACCGGAGACCGTAATGGTGGCGTATTTATATGGGAGACTTTTTCGGGGAACCTTTTCTACACACTTAATGGTAACAAGGGAGCTATTACTGCAATTTCCTGGCGATCGGACTCCAACATTGTTGCAACTGCAAGTGAGGATGGTTCGGTTCGGTTATTTGTAATGACGAACGGACGTGAGGTGAAAAGCTGGACGGGGCATGGTGGAGGTACTTCATCCGTTCACTTTGCGCACAATGGTCAACTTGTCACATGTGGTCGTGACAAACAGGTAAAGATTTGGGCTCAGGACGGCAAGCAGATCAAGGCTATAGGTGGCTTTGCTGATCTTCCATTAGAAGTAGCATTTACCCATAATGCCAAACGTATCATCGTTGGTGATTGGCTTGGCAACGTGACTGTCTGGGATGTTGATTCCAGCAAACAGGTCGGTACACTTTCAGCCAATCCACCGAATCTTGCTTCCCGCCTGAATGCCGCACAGAAGCATGTTGTTGCCAGCGAGGCAGCGGAGAAGAAGGCAAAACAGGCCTTGGAGACCGCCAAGGCTGTTACTGCCGCCAAGGCCAAGCAGTTGTCGATCCAGAAGGTTGCCGTGACCACACGCACCACAGAAAAGCAAAAAGCCGATGCTGACCTTGCTGTCAGTAAACAGCAGATGGCTCAGGCTACTGCTAGCCGTGATGCCTCCACCAGGAATTTAAAGCTCATTCAGGACAAATTAGCCAAGACAAATTTGGATCTCAAGACCAACGAGATACATTTGAAAAATGTCCGGTCTACGCAGACGAAATGGAAAGAACAGGTAGCTTCTCGTACGACTCAGTCTGGCATGTTGAAGGCGGCTGCCGATGTAGCCAATGCGGGTTCAGTAAAGCTCCCTGAGGATGCCACACTCAAGGATGCCGCCGCCAAGGCTGTTGCCGCATGGCAGGCCATGGAAAAGGCCCTGAAGGAAGCCCGTGCCAAGGATGGTGCTGCCAATGGAGAAGTCCAGAAATTTGAAAAACTTACGGCTTCCTTTAGGCAGCAGTCGCAGTTGGACACTAATGCATCCCAGACTGCCAAGTCGGATTTGGCCAAGAAGGAACAGGTTCTTAAGGAGGCTGTCACCAGGGTTGCTGTTGCCACCAAGCTCTCCACAGACAAGGCTGCGGGACTGAAGGCTGCACAGACTGCTGTGACCAAGTCGGATGCCGGACTCAAGGCTCAGTTGGAAAAAGAAAAGGCCCCTGCGCAGGCTCATGCGCAGTCCGTTGCCCAGCTTGCTGAGGCCCGAAAAAAGGTGGCCAAGTGGCAGGCTGAACAGGTTAATGTCGGTCGCCATGTGGAGCTTTCTTCCCTGGGGAAATTGGATGCCGAATTTGATCTATTGAAAGATAAATCAAATAGCGCCAAGTCTATTTATGAAAAGGCCCAGGCTGAGTTGGTCGCGGTTCAGAAGGAACTAACTGATGCCCCGGCAAAAATTCAGGCTGCGGTGAAATCCTTGTCCGATCGTCAGGCGATAGTCGTTGCTGAGTCAGAAAAACTTGGAGAATTAAACCGGATTGTCGCCGACAAGGAGGCTTTCCTCCAGAAAACTGATGCTTTTGTGGCCGAGCTTGTTGCACGGCACGCCAAGGAACCTGCAAATAATGAACTCGCCCAGGCTGAAACCCAATTAAAGGATCAGGTGCGTGATGCCCTACTGACTGATTTGAACAATGCCAAGGCGCGAGTAGTCGCCCAGCAGCAGACCATTGAAACTGCAAAGACCACTGTGTTTAATGCAGAAACGCATTTGGCCGCCATGAAGGCCCTGCCAGGCAAACTTCCTCCGGTTATCGGGGAACGAACCAAGGTTCGGGATGTTTCCAAAGCCGAATTCGACAAGACTTATTTGATAGAGGTTGAGTTTGCCAAGAAGGTTGATGCTCAGCGTAATAAGGTCAATGAATTGACTGGGAAATATCTCGCAATGCTCCCAAAGTAGACTTGGATTCATCCTCCAGCTGTTTCAATATATAGCTGGGTTTCAATCGCGCATGGTTGACAGGCGTTACTTTTCATCCACCTTTCCCCCCCCATGTCAGAGCCCTCCTTTAAACGTAGCAATTCCTGGCCTCTTATCACCTTTTTTTCAGTTTTGGTCTTGGTGGCTTTGATTGTCTCCATGAAAAGCAAGGATGGCATGCGTTCCGAGGAATCTTTTATCACTGTCTATTGTGCAGCCGGCGTGCGGTTGCCTGTTGAGGAGGTGGCTAAACAGTTTGAGCAGGAACTTGGAGTCAAGGTTGCTTTGGAATATGCCAGTAGCGGGGTTCTGGCCAATCGATTGAAAACAGATCGGGAAGGCGGTCTGGCCAGTGCGGATGTTTATATACCAGCAGACTTTCAATTTACGAATCGTGCGCTTGCGGATGGCTTGACTACCGAGGCTTTTCGTATTGCGAGATGGAAAGTGGTGCTCGGGCTTAAACCTCGTCTGGATCTTGAATTATCGAATTGTGATGATCTCCTTAAGCAGGGTATTTCATTTGTAACTTGTGATCCCTTGGCCGGGGTTGGAAAGAAAACACGGAAGATGTTGATCCAGTCCGGACACTGGACATCTGTTGATTTAGCGAAGGCATCCTCTTTCCCGACCGTTACTGAGGCGGCTCTTGCAGTTAAGGAGAATGCCGGGACCCAGGCGGCGTTTATATGGAATTCCACCGCACGACAACATGGACTGCGGGTAGTGGATTTGCCAGAATTGGCAGACAGTAGTGCGGATATTTCAGTCGCAGTAACGGCATCTACGGATAAACCTACGCTTGCATTACAGTTTGCCCGTTATCTTTCTGCACCACAGAAAGGTGGACTGGTATTTGCCCGGCACAAATACATCTCCATCGCCGGGGATGCGTGGGCAGAGCGACCCAAGTTACGAATTGATTGCGGCGGTGTTAATCGGGAAGCTGTAGAGAAAACGATTTCTGAGTTTGAGGAGCGGGAAGGTTGTGAGGTTGACGTGGTCTATGCTGGTTGTGGCACCCTTGTCAGCAAGATGCAAACAGGCGAGCAGGGATTGCCTGACTTGTTTGTGACTTGTGATGCCACTTATTTAACCAAGGCTCAATTAGCGATGGGCAATCCATTCGGGCCTGACTTGAAGGTTTCAAGCACGCGCATTGTCATGCTGGTGGCAAAGGGGAACCCCAAGGATTTACATGCCTTGTCGGATTTGGATCAGGAGGGACTGCGTATTGGTACGACTGATCCGAATGCGAGTACACTGGGAGCACTAAGCCATGAATTGATCCGGGAAACCGGCAAGTTTGATTCAATTAAGGAAAATATTGAAATGATGGCGGATACCGCTCACACCTTAATCCAGACAATGGAGGCGGGAGAGAAACTGGATGTGGTCCTTGTTTATGAGGCGAATATACAGCATCTGAATGAACGTTTTTTAGCTGTGCCGTTGCAGGCTGAACGAGCGATTGCAGTCCAGAATGTTGCAGCAAGGAAGGACACGCCGTATCCACAGCTCACCGAGCGTTTGATGTTGAGGTTGGTGTCTGATACTTCCCGTCGTCGGTTTGAGCAGCTTGGATTCAGCTGGGTGGCCGAATCGGAATGAACGATTCAGCACAACCGCTCAATCGCGTGGCCTCTGATCGATCGTTTCTGGCTGTGCTTTGGGTACTCGGTGGAAGCTATCTTTTCATTATTGCTGCAATGATGTTGGCTGACTTGGTATTTCTCAATTATCGGGATCAACCTATCCTAGGTCCTGAACTTCTTGAGCAAGGTCGTTATTCTGAGGATGCGGAGGGTTTCATTGTTTCACTTGAACCGGGTCGAACCTATCATTTTCGCAAGGGAGGCAATGAAACCGGATTGAGACTGGGAGATACATTGATCGAAAAGGACGGACTTTTTACAGCGAACATTGATGATGTCCTGATCCTGCCGCGTGAGAAAGGCAAGGCCGTCACGGCATCATTGCGACCTGAGGTGCGCATTGTCAGCATTTCGATGAAGGATGATGTTGCCACATTAAAGACGGATTTGCCTCACGGATTGCTTTGGGGGGAATTTATTCGCATCAGCAGTACCGGAGATGACGGATGGGCGGGTGTGCATGAAATTAAGGATACCTCACAGGAAGGATTATCATTTCAAGTGACGGAGGAGGCTGTACTTACGAAGGCCATCAAGCTTTCAAAGCCAAATCCGCTCATCCAGGCCTTGAGGAGCCGTGATATCCAGTTTTCGATCAAGTTGAGTCTGATCAGTTGTACAATAACCACTTTGCTGTCCCTATGGGTTGCCGTGCCGATCGGGTACCTGATGAGTCGCTATGAGTTCCGGGGTAAACCATTTATCGATGTACTCCTTGATATTCCAGTGGTTCTTCCCCCTCTGGTGGTGGGTCTCAGCCTTCTTATTCTTTTCCGTTATGTGCCGGATTGGTTAAGCGATATGGTGGTGTATAAGTGGCCGGCGGTTGTGCTGGCTCAATTTATGGTGGCCTGTGCCTTTGCAGTGAGGACCATGCGTGTCACCTTTGAGCAGATTCCGCAGCGATACGAGCAGGTTGCGTTGACCCTTGGTTGCAACAGGCAGCAGGCATTTTGGCGTGTCATCCTGCCACAGGCTCGTGGGGGTGTTCTTGCTGCAGGAACATTGGCCTGGGCACGTTCCCTTGGTGAATTCGGGCCTATTCTTGTATTTGCCGGTGCCACGCGCCAGAAAACCGAGGTCTTGCCAACCAGTGCATATTTGGAGTTACAAGCCGGTCGAACAGAAGGCATGCTGGCGGTTTCGCTCATCATGATTGCAACTGCAGCGGTGGTGTTTATTGTCGCCCGCACCCTGGGAATGAAAAGGATTTTCTCATGATCGCCGTTGAGCAGCTATTGATTCGTCAGGGTGACTTTGAGCTGAAGGATATTGGTCTGGAACTTGCTGACGGTGAGTATGGTGTGCTAATGGGACGAAGCGGTTGTGGAAAGACGACAGTTCTCGAGGCTATATGCGGATTGCGTGGTGTTCAATCGGGGAGGGTTTTACTTGGCGGCCAGGATGTTACAAACCTGCCTCCGGCAGATAGGGGTATTGGTTATGTGCCACAGGATGGTGCTTTGTTCCCGAGAATGAAGGTCTGGGAGCAGTTGGCGTTTTCCATGTTGGTAAGAAAGTTGCCACAGGCTGATATTGAGGCACGGGTCAGGGAACTTGCTGACAACTTGGGGATCAAACATCTCCTTGAACGATTCCCCCATGGATTAAGTGGCGGGGAAACTCAACGGGTGGCCTTGGGGCGTGCATTATCAATCAAGCCAAGATTCCTTTGTATGGATGAGCCTTTAAGTGCGCTTGATGAAGATATCCTTGAAGAAATCTGTGAATTATTTACCAAGACCTTGAAAAAGGAAAACGTGACTGCGCTTCATATCACCCATAGCAAGACTGAGGCTTCGAGGCTGGGGGATGTAGTATTCCATCTTGATGGAGGCGTTTTAAACAAGGTCTAGAAAAAGAGTTATGATCGTGAACTTTCAACTTTGGGGCCAGTTACGGCAGGCGGCAGGGGGGACTTCATATGTAGTGGACGTGCCGGACGGGGTCACGGCTACAGAGGCGGTTCAGGCTCTGGCGAGTTCATGTGAAGGAGTTCGTTCAATGATCCTGGACGATGACGGTTCTGTTCGTCCAGTCATTTTGATTTTTCGGGAGGGTCGGCAACTGGAGACAGATGACACCGAATCCTTGTTGACTGGATGTGAACTAACCTTGATGTCCCCGATTGCTGGTGGTTGATATGCTGACCCCTGCGGAGAAGGCCATTTATGAATGGCAAATGTGGGTTCCCGGTATTGGTGAGGCCGGACAACAAAAACTAAAGGAATCGAGTGTGCTTATCACCCGATGTGGCGGGCTTGGTGGCTTGGTTGCCTATGAACTCGCGGCAGCCGGAGTCGGTAAACTGGTCATTGCCCATGCGGGAAACTTGAAACCGAGCGATCTACATCGTCAGTTGCTGATGACTTCCGACTGGGTTGGGAAACCCCGCATCGATTCCATTGTGCGCAGACTTGGCGAATTGAACCCTTTGATTGAAGTTTTGGGTATTCCAGAAAATGTCAATAATGACAATGTTGCGGACTTGGTGGGGCAGGTGGATGTCGTTGTTGATTGTGCACCACTATTTGAGGAACGTTTACTTTTGAATCGTGAGACGGTTAGACAGGGAAAACCCATGGTGGAATGTGCCATGTATGAATTACAGTTTCATATCACCACCTTTCTTCCCGGTCCTGAGACGCCATGCTTGGCCTGCCTTCACCCAGAAGAACCGCCTTCATGGAAACGGCAGTTTCCCGTATTTGGAGCAGTTTCAGGTACGGTGGGTTGCATGGGGGCAATGGAGGCAATCAAGCTTGTTACAGGTGTAGGGGAACCCTTGGGCGGTCGACTACTGAGCATGGATATGCGGGATTTTAAAGTCATGGAATCCTTGATTCATCGTAGAAATGATTGCGTGGTCTGTGGAAATTAATTTGAACTTGTAATTGGCATGTCGATGAACACCGCCCAGCTTGAACGTTATAGTCGCCACCTCCTTCTTCCAGAGGTGGGAATGAATGGTCAGGAGAAATTACTGGCTGCAAAGGTCCTCATTGTGGGTGCCGGTGGCTTGGGATGCCCCTCCTCGCTTTACCTCGCAGCCGCAGGTGTTGGCCGATTGGGTATTGTCGACTTTGACAAGGTGGATGCTTCAAACCTGCAGCGCCAAGTACTTTTTGAAACCGGTGATGTGGGGAAACCCAAGGTGGATGTGGCCAAGTCGCGTATCAACGCCATTAACCCGGACGTACAGGTTGACTGCCATCCCGTGCGCCTGGACTCATTAAATGCCCTGGACTTGTTTAAGGAATACGACTTGGTCGTTGATGGAACAGATAACTTTGCCACCAGATACCTCGTCAATGATGCCTGTGTGTTGACCGGCATTCCGAACGTATACGGAAGTATTTTTCGTTTTGAAGGACAGGTAACAGTATTTGCGCATTCGAATGGTCCCTGTTACCGATGTCTTTTTCCGCAGCCTCCAAAACCCGGAGAGGTTCCCAATTGTGCCGAGGGCGGTGTCCTTGGTGTGCTTCCGGGTATGGTCGGAGTGGCGCAGGCCACAGAGGCTGTTAAATTGATATTGGGCAAGGGAAACCCATTGTTAAATCGCCTTCTTATCTATGATGCACTTGCGATGCGATGGAAGGAACTGAAAATCAAGTCTGACCCGGAGTGTCCTGTCTGTGGGGACAATCGAAGCGTCACCGAGCTTATTGATTACGAGAAATTTTGTGGTGCCGGTGGAATGGATGAAGAAGAGGATGATATGTGCGGAGATGAAATCGTTCAATTGGAAGTATCTGTGGCTGCAGACATGATGCGAAGTGAAAGTCCACCTCTGCTTGTTGATGTGCGAACGGATATGGAGCTTCAGATCGCTCGAATATCCGGCTCAAAGCAGATTGAACTTCAAGAATTGAATTCTCGTTGGCAGGAGCTGGATGGTCTTCAGAAAAAACCGATCATTCTTCATTGTCACCATGGAATGCGAAGCCATCAGGCTGCGATGTTCCTGCAGGAACGGGGATTTTCCAAATTATACAACATGGCAGGTGGAATTGATGCCTGGTCCCACAAGGTGGATCCGGAAATTCCCCGTTATTAATGGATCAGGTATGTTTACACAGGAAGGTTTCTGGGGGTGCTACTGGTTGTTTGGTCGAGTAATTTGAATCTTTGAAAACCATACCCATGGATAATTAATTATGAACGGGAATCGCCCAAATATTCTTTGGTACTGCACGGACCAACAGCGCTTTGACACGATTGGCGCGCTGGGTAATGAGTTTGTTCAAACACCTGTGCTTGATCAATTTGTGGAGGGAGGGACGGCCTTCACTCATGCCTACTGCCAAAGCCCGATTTGTACTCCCAGTCGTTCAAGCTTTATGACAGGAATTTATCCGTCCAAGCTACATAACACCCGCAACGGAAACGATACTTTTCCTTCAGGACCTACACTCATATCAAGGCTTCTATTTGATGCCGGCTATGACTGTGGGTTGGTTGGTAAGTTTCACCTCGTGAGTGCAGGTCGCCGTACCGAACCCCGATTGGATGACGGCTATCGTTTCTGGAAGCACAGCCATGCCCCGCGTGATGATTGGCCTGAGGGTCACGATTATGCCGAATGGGTCAGGGACAAAGGTGGAGACCTTGATGCCCTTCGGGATCATCCCGACCGGGTCCCCCGCGAATTTCACCAGAATACATGGGCCACGGAGCGTTCCATCGAGTTTATTAACCAGGATCGGGATGGTCCTTGGATGTTGAGTGTAAATATTTATGATCCGCATCCACCTTTTATTCCCTCCAAAAGCTATGCGGATCGTTTTCCCGCTGAGTCCATGCCTGGGCCTCATTTCCAATCATCGGACATTGAGCAACAGGCCAAGCTTGCAGATGTTGATTTTCAAGGGAATGTACGAACCCCAGAGGAACATGAAGCCAAGCAAAAGCAAGCATTGTACTATGCGATGATTGCCCAGATTGACGATGAGTTCGGGCGACTTCTGCAGGCACTCGATGATTCTGGTCAACGGGAAGACACGGTAATAATCTTCACCAGTGATCATGGTGAGACTCTTGGCGACCATGGCCTCATGTACAAGGGTTGTCGCTTCTATGAGGGCTTGGTTCGGGTGCCTCTTATTTTCTCTTGGCCAGGACAATTTCAGACCGGGCTACAAAGTCCGGGGTTGGTTGAGTTGCTTGATATGAGTGCCACCATGTTGGAACTGGGTGGGGTGGATTTACCTGATTATTTCCAGGGTCGTAGCCTGCTTCCAATTCTACGTGGTCAAGCCGATCCTTCCCGTTTTCGAGAATTTGTGCGTTGCGAATACTTCGACGCCCTCGATCCCCATTTCACTGGCGGAACCGGTTCTTACGGGACAATGTATCGGGATGAGAGATACAAGCTTGTTGTGTACCACGGAAAGGGACAGGGCGAACTTTACGACCTAAAAAATGACCCTTGGGAGCATGAAAACCTTTGGGAGCACGCGGAAGCTGAACCTATCCGAAATGAACTACTTTATCGTAGTTTCGACGCCCATGTTTTACTGACCACAGATGTTGGATCCAGAAGAATTGCTCCTATGTAGTATGGCTAGTGTTTGACAGTTGTATCTTTTCCAATGGAGCGAATGCAGGCACGGCAGAATATTAGGAAATGGGTCACGGTTGGCAGGGATGCTGATATGCCCATAATCAAGCCGAAGTAGATGTTTCGCCAGTTGCCAATTGGATTTTCGATGGCTTGCTGAACACGTGTGGTCGTCTTCCCGGTTCGTTCCAAAATCGTCTCAGGGACCTTGTCTGTAAAAAGAGCGTCTATGCTGGAGACAACTTGACCGCCCCATGTAAAGATGAACAAAACCCAAAAGGTGGCAATAATGGCTATGAAAACATCAATGGAAAGATGACTCACATATTCGGCGGTGCTTTGACATTCCAGGGCTCGACGTATAATCCAGATTGTGATAAAGAATGACAGACTGTCAAAAAGCGCTCCAAGGATGCCAACAGGAAACTGTAGTAGCAGATATTGTCGCGCCTCCGTTGTCTCCATGTAGGTTGGATAGGCTGTGAACATCGCTAACCAGTAACAGGCTGCATTCAGAACAATGAAGAAGAGGAACAGAAGCGGAAAGAATATTCTTAATGGAGGTCTCTTCTCATCATGGAAATAGAGGAGTTCGGTCAGAGATGTTTTCCAGATTTGTATCAGGGGCATTGATTGAGGTCGATTTTTTCGTGTCAGCTTAAGTTCGATTCATAAATTCAATTATTGAGTTCATCATATTGCAAGTCCTGTGACTGAGTCAGTGGAGAGAATGTAATTGTCATTAGTTGACCGGATTTCAGGTTACTGATAGTTTGCGGAAATCCACAGGGATGGACTGCCAATGAAATATTTTTCAATGTGGTGAAGCATTGACGGTTCTTAGTTTTAGGCAGATAAATCGTCACAGATATTAATCAGACAATGAAAAACCTAATTCCATTTTTATTTTTATCGACGTTGTCGATACTGTTGTGCGCCCAGGATAAGCCGGAGGAACCGAAAGAGAAGGCGCCTGCAACCAAGACCGCCCCGACCAATTATAAAACAATGAAAGAGATTGATATCTCTGGATTTACCCCGAAGCAACAGGCAGAGATTCTCAAACGTGCAAACAAGGAAATGTGCGATTGTGGTTGCAAAATGACTATTGCTGGTTGCCGCAATAAAGACAGCACATGTCGAACCAGTGTTGGACTTGCCAAGAAAATCGTCAAGGATGTCACAGGTGTATCAATTGAGGCCACGGGGACGAAGGAAGAATCGCTTGGTAAACCCCTGAACATAAAATTCACTGCCATTGATGGCCGTGAAGTGGACCTGTCCAAGATGAAGGGCAAGGTTGTGTTGATCGACTTCTGGGCAACTTGGTGTGGTCCCTGTGTGGCGGAAATCCCGAACCTAAAGAAGACCTATGATAAACTGCATTCCAAAGGGTTTGAAGTTATCGGCATATCCCTCGACTCCAGCGAGGAGAAGCTGAAAAAGTTCGTCAAGGATCGGGATATGCCCTGGCCTCAATATTTCGACGGTAAGGGATGGAAGAACAAGATATCCACCCAATATGGAATTCGTAGCATTCCTGCGATGTGGTTGGTGGACAAGGATGGCAATGTTACAGACAAGAATGCCAGGCGGGATCTGGAGGAAAAGGTGGAGAAACTACTGGCAGTCAAGACTTCGTCTACCGGAAAACCTGAACCGAAGGCAGAACCAGCACCGGAAAAAAGGCAGACAAAAGTAGAACCAACTGATGCATCTTCCGTAGAGGAGAATGATGCAGAATCCATTTGGTCGGTCAGTTACAAGGAAGCTCGAAATCGTGCACGAAAAGAGGGCATGAGCATTCTTATGGAATTTACAGGTTCGGACTGGTGCCCGCCCTGCAAGGCGCTTCACAAGAACGTACTTGTAAAGGATGCCTTCGTTAAGGAAATGCCCAAGAAGTTTATCCTGCTCAAGCTCGACAACCCACGCGACAAATCCAAGCAGACTCCAGAGGAGATCGAGCAGTACAAGGAAATGAGTGCCAAATACCAGATTTCCGGGGTGCCCTCCATTATCCTGGCTGACAAGGCAGGAAAGCCCTACCATAAACAAAGTGGTTACAATAATCAGGCTGCGGAGGACTGGGTAAAAGATATTGTCAGCAAGTCAGCCATCCTTAAGCAGCGTGATGAAATCATTGGCAAGTCAAAGGAAGCCAAGGGAATCGAGAAGGCCAAATTGCTCGACAAGGCTCTAGGCTTAGTCGATACGGAACTGGTTTCCACTCATTATGGTAAGATGATTGAACGGATCATCAAGCTCGATGAAGACGACAGTGCCGGTCTCAAGACCAAGTACGAGAGTGCTTTATCAACTGCCAAGGTAAAGGGAGCCCTTCAGGAAATCATGAAGTCTAGTCGCGACAAGAACCCTGACGATTCGATCGCCTCCATTGATAAATTGATCGAGGAGAAAAAACCCACCGGTGAATCACTACAGGATGCGCTTTTCTACAAGAGTATGTTTTTCTTCCGTAAAAAGGATAAGGATCAGGCAAGGAATTTGCTGACTGAGGCACGCAAGGTTGCTCCCGAATCCAAGCGTAGCAAAGAAATTGATGGCCTGCTGGGGCGTTTATTTAAGGAATAGAATCATTCTTGATTCCTGAGTATAGAGGCTATCCATCCCGTGAAGATTCAATTCTTGAGGCCAAGGTTTTGCTTAGCACATGCCTGCCAAAGAAATGGGTGATGATCGCGGCACTCCAGGTCACCAGGAAAATACCCCACCAGACGCCGGATTCCCTCATCCCGAGTTTAAACGCGAGGAGGTAAAACACAATGCTCGGGGCAATGATTTGTCGGGAGAGACCGATGACGAGAGCAAACATGGGTCGTTTCAGTCCCTGTAGGAGGTTGACCGTCTGAAAGAGGATGACGTAGGAACAGAGGGTGATGGCTGCAATCCTGAGGTAGTCAACACCGTGGGCGACGACAATAGGATCATTGGTGAAGGCTTTCATCATGGGTCCGGCCAGAAAGAAGAGGAGGAATCCCCCGGTCAGCATCATGATCAGGCCATACTTCATTGTTGTGTTCAGGGTGTCCCGAATACGCCCGGGTTTCCTGGCTCCATTGTTTTGTCCTGTCATTGAGAGGACCGCGATGTTGAGTCCAATCGTGGGGAGCAGGACGATTTGCTCGATGCGGGTGGCTATGCCATAGGCGGCAACACTCTCGGTACTGAACATACTGATAAACCAGGTGATCAGGAAAATACCAATTGCCACACTTACCATGTTGAAACTTGCGGGGAAACCCTGCCCTGCAATTTCACGGTAGATCCGGGATGGGGCCAGCATGCTCAGGATGGGTCCGTCCCAGAGTTTTGTCAGGGAGAGCCGGTGAAGCATGTAGATCATACCGAGAAACTGTATTAAGATTGTCGCGAGGGCAATTCCCTTGATTCCCATGGCAGGGATTCCAAGTCCGCCGAACATGAACCATGGGTCCAGCACACAATTAAGTAAGAACCCTGCAATCAAGACGTTCCTGTAGGATCGGGTGTCACCTTGTGCATTCAGGCACGCATTACAAATGGACTGGAGGACAAAGAAGATGGTGCCACAAAGGATCAGGTTAATGTAGTCCAGCGCAATTTCCAGGTATTTACCCGATGCACCAAGGATTTGGAACAAAATGGGTGCGGAGAGAAAGCCGGCAAAGGTAAGGGCAATCGAAAACAGGCACCCGAAGGAAATGCACTGGACGCAGATTTGATGAGCCCTCCCGGGGTTTTTTTCTCCCAAGGCATTTGCAATGAGTGCTGTTCCTCCCTGGGATATCCCGCTTCCCATTGCAATAATGATAAAGAACACGGGAAAGGAAATGGAAAGGGCAGCCAGAGCATCGGTGGAAATGAATCCTGCGAAGAATGTGTCCACCACATTGTACATCGTGTTGAAAAAGAAACCAATACTGGCCGGCAGAGCGATTTTCCGGACCAGGCCCGGGATGGGGTCATTTGTCAGGTCCATTCGAAGTGGGTTGCATAGGAGGTGTAATGAAATGACTTATCCGAGGGCATCATTGTGATGTAGTATCCTGTGACGAGGCGAGGGTTTGCTTGAGCACTTTTATTCCATGGAGGTAGATGATGATTGAAGTGCTCCATGCCACAATGAACCAACTCCACCAGACTCCGAGTTCCCGCATATTGAGCAGGAACGCCATTATGTAGCCCAGGATGCATGTGCCAAGGACATACCGGCAAATGCAGGTTACAACCACCGGGAAGGGTTTTTTCAAGCCCTGGAGCAGGCTGATCATCTGGAGATGAATCACTCTTGCGCAAAGGATGAATGCGGCAATCCGTAGATAGACCTCGCCGTGCCTGATCACCAATGGGTCATCTGAAAAAATCGACATAAATGGGCCTGCAAGGAAGAAGAGGATCAATCCACCGATTGCCACAGTGACAAGGCTGTATTTCATGGTGGTCCTCAAGGTCTGCTGTATTCTCTCGGGTTTCCCCGCTCCATTGTTTTGCCCCGTCATTGAGAGCAGAGCTGTGCTCAATCCAAATACAGGGATTATGAAAAACCCTTCAATGCGGACGGCGATCCCGTAGGCGGCAACACCCTCGGTGCTGAACTTGCTGATGAACAATGTGGCCACAAACCAGGCAAATGCGAGGCTTGCCATGTTGAAACTGGATGCCAGGCCCTGAAGCATGATTTCCCGGTAGGTTCCAGATGGAGCCAGGATGGCAAGAAACGGTCCTTTCCAAAGACTGGATTCGGATAACTTGTGAAACATGTAGATCGCACCGAAAAATTGAATGGTGACTGTGGCAAGGGCAAGACCCTGGATTCCCATGGCGGGAATCCCGAATCCGCCAAACATGAACCATGGATCCAACACGCAGTTCAAGAGGCAACCTGTGACCCAGACATTTCGGATGGGCTTCGTGTTGCCTTGTGCCCTTAAGCCTGCATTAAAGACATTTTGGAGGACAATGAACAGGATGCCGCACAGGATCAGGTTCAAGTAGCCCAAGGCAATCCTGAGGTATTCACCGGATGCGCCAAGGGTGCGCAACAATGTCGGCGCGATTAGGAAACCGATCAATGATAGCAGGATCGCAGAGATGAATCCGAACGAAATGGACTGAACACAGATTTTATGGGCCTTTTCGTGGTCCTTTTCCCCGAGCGCGTTGGAAATCAGCACCGCGCTGCCCTGGGAGATTCCAGCGCTGATTGTGAGGATAAAGAAAAATACTGGAGAGGCAATGGAAAGGGCGGCGAGGGCCTCCGTGGAAATGAAACCGGCAAAGAAGATGTCCACCACTCCGTACATGGTGTCGAAGAAGACGCCAACAGTGACGGGCACGGCGATTTTCCGGACCAGGCCCGGGATGGGATCATTTGTCAGGTCCATAGTGGGGTAACCTCAATGTTTGTGACAGGTGAATGCTGACCGTTTCTAGAAAGACATTCAACGAAGGACGTTGTGATGCAGGGCCCATTCCCCTTGCCAGGCAGGGTAGTCCTTTGCCAGGAGATCTTTTCCCCAGTATCCGAGCCAGCTGTAGCCGTTGCGTCGCTCGTAGGAAATCCCGGCCAGGGTTTTCCGGGGTATGCCGTCGCGGCTGCAGAAGATGGGTTGGTTCGTCCCGATCCTGTAAAAGCGTGCCCAGATCGGCGGTGCCTTGGAATCCTTGACGACAACCTTGTCAAATCCTTTGGGGCTACCCTTGGAATCCATGCGGATTTCGCGAATGCCGGTGAGCTTGGCTTCATCAAACCAACGGATAGCTCCTTGCACGGCTGCAATGATTTTCGGCGATGGCTTCTCAATTTGCATCAGGAAACGGACAATACCTACGGACTCAGCCCCGCTGATGGATGCGAGTTCATAGCTTCGGGCTTTTCGTGGCGCAAATGTCTTCTCGTCGTGCTGGGCGCACCAGGCGGTCCTCTTCCCGTCCACGCTGATCTGGCATTTCAGGATACAGAGGATACCTTTTTCCACTGCGTTCCTACACCTTGTTCGAAGCCTTTCATCAATGAAAGAATACGCATCCCTGTCATTTGCCAAGTCACGCAGGGTTGTCATTACACCGATCATGGCTCCATCATTGAAGGTGATATGTTTTGAATAGCCACTGGCATTTGGGCGTTGTGGCCAACCGCCGTTTGGGTACTGGGTCAGAAGCATGAGCTCAACACCCTTCAATAAGGCATTTTTGTAGCGTATATTGCCAGTCGAATTGAATGCATCAGCCAGGAGGCGTACCTCGGTGTGAGTGGCTCCATTATCAAATGTGGCATCATTTCCACCTCTTTTTGCACGGATATTTATAACTTCTTGCGCGCTAGGGTTTTGATCCCTATCGTAATTCTTGGGCCATCCTCCATTGTCCCTTTGGTACAATAGAATATAGTCTGTCTTGCGTTGCAGATTTTCTTCTGGGTATACCTGAAACGTAAGGGATGGTACGGCAAGTAAGAGTAGTGCAGTTAACCCTGGGAATCTAATAAGTTTCCTTCTGGTGAATTCCCGGGGGATCATTATTTTCATCAGAAATGAAAAAAGGCGGCCCATTTTCATGGAGCCGCCTTTAATAAAAATGAATTATCGAAGTAAGTGTAGTGATCCCTTTTTTGTGTGGGAACCTTAACTTTCCTCAATATTATCTTAGAGTTTTTTTACGTTGGTAGCACAAGGTCCCTTGAGGCCTTCTCCAACTTCAAATTCTACTGCGTCATCTTCGTTGAGGGCATATCCATCTGTTTCCTTATGGTGAACAAATAAATCTTTTCCGCCATCTTCCTGCTCAATAAAGCCGTAACCTTTGTCTTCATTGAACCATTTAATTTTTCCTTTAGGCATCTGTCTTTTTTCTAATCTAGGTATTTATGTTATTTTATTATATTTGCGTAAATAATACACGCAAAATTTGAATCTTTAAAATTGGGTTTTCAGAATTTATCGATTTATTTTGAGGTTCTAGTCCGATAATGAATGCCTAAACGACATTCCGGAATTTTAGAGGGATTCTTTCTGAAAGCTGATTCTTATTACTTAAATACAGCCTTTGGTCAAGTGATTTGTCGCTATGGAAAATAGATTGATTCCTGTTTGGATAATTAGATGTGTATTTGTTTACCAAGATAATTCCGAAAACGGTATCAGTTCGGGCAACCTCCCAACCTTTTACTTCATTTTGAAATCTACAATAAATCTACAATTTAACTTTTTTAAAAAATAACGTAATATTTTGTGTTTTCGGCTAATACATAGTAGACGTCCACGTTCGATATCATGTTCTAAACCGATAAAGATATCGGGCAGTCTACTTCTAAACCATAATACACCTAAACCACTTGTTCGAAGGACCCGCATCCACTACCCGTTGCGGGTTCTTTCGTGTCTAGATAACAGATTTTCAGGTTACCAACTTAAGGATAAACCTCGGATTCAGGCGAATTGCCCCCGGTTTGATTCAATCTTCCCTATGGTTTTATCCAGCATCTGTATAATACGGGTGCGCTGATCGAAGGAATTTTGCCCATCCTCTGGGCAACCATGTGGGGATGCCCATTCCATGCCTCGTTCCTCATGCACATCTTGTTGTTCCTCCAAAAGTTCCTTGATTCTACGTAGATTGAACAAAAGGCGATTGCCGGGTTGAGGTTCATCATGTTCCTTGAAGTAGGGTTCACCGGGTGCGATTACATTGCCTTCCTCATCTTTTTGTTCAGGTGTATTTTCAATCACTCCTGTTTCGCAGGCGTCCGGAAAACTGATCAGGCTAAAGTCCACGATACCATAGGAAACAGCAAGTGCCACACCTTGGACGGCCTGCATACTGCTTTCTGCAAAGTCAAAGCCCTCCTCTTCAGCCTTGACCTTCCAATCCTCAATTTTCTGGATCGTCTCATCCAAGGCCTTTGCAATAGCTTCAACAAAGGTGTAGTTAACATCCTGGGCCGACTCGGTGCCGACCATATAGTTCATAACTTCGGGATTCATGTCTATTATATGGGTAAGGGTATTTTTTTCAGGTTGAGAAAATGCCTGAGTTGCAAAAGGTCAACCTTGCACAATTTTTCTTTAATCCTTTAAACCAAGATAACGCATTCAATGAAACCAATATTTCTAACACTGATATTTTTGGCCGGATCCCTACAAACCCATGCCGGAGACTGGCCCCAGTGGCGTGGTTCTGATCGCACTGACATCTCGCCGGAGACCGGACTTTTGAAGACATGGCCCGATGGTGGACCCAAGCGTTTATGGATAAACAAGGATGCCGGTCTCGGTTACTCCGGTTTCTCTATTGTCGATGGTAGGCTTTTTACCTTGGGCTTGATTGATGGGAAATCCCACCTGCTTTCTTTTAATGCTAGCACCGGAAAAAAAATCTGGTCCACTGACTTTGGTGAACACTTTGAAAATAAATGGGGTAATGGCCCTCGTGGTACCCCAACAGTTAATGATTCCAACATCTATACATTGTCTGCCAAGGGACAGCTTATTTGTGCAAAGGTTTCAGATGGAGCCATTGTCTGGAAGCGTGAGCTTGTAAAGGAACTTGGTGGTAAAGTACCCGGTTGGGGATACTGTGAGTCCGTTCTCGTTGATGGGAATCTAGTTGTTTGCACACCCGGAGGGAAAAAGGGACTTATGGCTGCCCTTAACAAGAAAACCGGCAAGACAATCTGGACAAGTGAGGCTTTCCCTGATGGCGCCCAATATTCTTCCATTGTCCCCATTGAGCACAATGGAGTTCGGCAATACGTCCAGCTTACCCAGAAGGCGCTTTCCGGAGTCAGGGCATCGGATGGTAAACTTTTATGGCGCACTCCATGGACCGGGCGAACCGCTGTTATTCCTACGCCTATTTACCATGAGGGGCATGTCTACATCAGTTCCGGTTACGGGGTTGGTTGTAAGTTGGTGAAGCTCGGTGGTTCCAAGCCCCAAGAGGTTTACGTCAACAAGAATATGAAGAATCATCACGGAGGAGTGATAAAGTATGGCGATCACCTCTTTGGCTATTCTGATGGCGGTGGGTGGTTATGTCAGGATTTCAAGTCCGGAGAAATTGTCTGGAACAACAAGAAAGCCTTAACCAAGGGAGCCATTGCTTGTGCCGATGGTAAGTTTTATCTTCTGGAGGAAAGTACCGGTACTGTTGCCCTGATTGATGCCTCAGCCAAGGGATGGCAGGAACGCGGTCGTTTCAAGCTTTCACCCCAGACCACCCAGCGTAAACCTTCAGGCAAGGTCTGGACACATCCCGTCATTTCAAACGGTCGCCTTTATCTTCGGGATCAGGAAATCCTCTACTGCTATGATGTGCGTGGTTAGATTAAGCAGACTTTTTTCGAAGAATACTGTTAACCAATGCCCATAGGAACAACGGGATTATCGCACTGAGAATCATTCCCGTAAATGTATGTTTCTCCATGGCTTTTGTGGAGCCGATCCAGGCGTAGGTGAATGACATTGGTGCAACTCCGCAGATAAGGGCAGGGAAGTATTGTCTTGCCGGCATACGGACGAGACCCGCACAACCGCTTACAAGTTCCGGGAGAATTGCCATCCAACGGGAAAGGGCAACAGCCCAGCCTCCATGTTTTTGGAAAACGACTTTAATTTGCTTCACACCTTTTTCCCCCAGGAGAAATCCACTTATCCGATGATTTGTTAATCGGCACAAAAAGTATGCGATGGAACCTGCGGCGAAGGTTCCTACCGTTCCAATTACTCCACCAACCACAGCTCCGTAGGTCATGCCCAGTGTTGCCAGAATGACTGTTACCGGTATGGGGAGGATTACATCTGACATCAATAGCAGGATTACAAATGCAGCAGTCCTGAAACCAGGTTGAATCACGATGGATTCTTCATTGAAGAGTCCATCGAAATACTCTCCCCAGATCGCAAACGACCCAAGTAACAGCGTTACGCAAGCAATAAGTGTTAGGAAAGGTCGCATCAATCAATGAAACCTGTCATTGATTCCCCGGGTGTTACTTGGCCCAGGTTGTGTAGTTTTCACTAATCTTTGCCGCCTTTACATCTCCAGCGTGGAAAAGGAAGCGGTATCGGAATCGCACCTTTTCACCTGACTTGATCACGAGATCGCCTGTTCCCTTGGGTTTGCCTTCAAAATTGTGAACACCAAATGGATTTGCCGCAACCAATCCATAGTCTCGGGCATGCCACCATGTTGGGTGCCGTTGATTGCCCGGATGGTCAAAGATTGCGATACCAACTGTATTTCCATTGATGGGCCCCCAGTAGTCGACCCACTTGGCACGCTTGCCCCAGACTGCTTTACCTTTGATGCCTTCACTATTGATGGCCTGTCCCTTGGCAACGGAGCCTTTTACGCGCAGGGCGGGGTTGGTCCGGATACCCATGGAACCCTCCTTGGTGTCACCGAATTTAACATCACTGGAGGATGCATGGACAGTGATGTCAAAATCAATGGCACGGTTTTCTCCCAGGGCATGGAAGCTAATACTTGTATCATCGGAGCATTGTTCCTCGCCTTTGGCACTGAGCCACTTGTTGGTGGTGGAGATGGTGTTCCCATCGACCTTGATAAATTTCTGGTGCTTGATGACACCGGTATTTTTTCCAACATGCCAGAAGCTTATGCCGTTAACCTCGCCATGGGTGAACCATAATGAGGCATGATGGGGATGGTCGCTGGCCTCACCTGGAGTTCCTTTCTTGAATGGATAGTCGCGGGTCATGCGGGCTCCTCCGGGCCCCAGAATAGGGTAGAGAACTGGTTTGGATCGTCCGTGACCATCATAAAGATATTCCGTGAAAAGTTTACCCTCAATATTGACGATGACCTTGCCTTTACCTTTCTGAAGAGAGACTTTTTCGGCTTGGATTGGGGGCAGGGTTGTGGCGAACAAAAGAAGTAGCAGGGGTTGTTTCATTTTTTGGATTCGTTGGGTTTGGATTCAGATTCGTGGAAAAATAGTTTTTCCGCAGATTCTCTTTCTCCGGGGCCATTCTGGATAAAAAACCCCAGACTTTCGTCACCAGTAGCCTCGAAATAATCAATTCTGATTGGAAGGAAGCCTTTGCGTAGCCGCAGTAGACGCCCAACATCCTGTGCCGGGTGGGGACCATCATTATCAATCATTGATGTCTTACCAATGTAGAATCGGCTTCCATCATCTGAGTTCAAGATAAGACGATAGATGCCGTCTTTCGGGATCTTCAGGTATCCTTCTAGTTGAATTGCAAAGTTATCTTTCTTCGGTTCGGCCATGGCCAGGATATCGAACCTTCTGGCAACGCCCCATTTTACGATTTTTTCCTTAGCGAAGTCAGGCACCTTTACGAAACTTCCCATGCAAAGCTTGAAGTGCAGTCCGGGCTTCGGGTCTTTTAAAACCACAACTTCAGGCTCTTTATAGGGTGCCAGTTTAAGGATGTTTTCCCGCTTCCGGTGTCCGCTTTTGGTTCCTAGTTTTAATTCATCTCCCGGCTTATGCTTTAGGAGTTGTGCCATCCAGTCCACCGGGCCTCCGACTGGTCTGTTTCCTAGGGTGATGATTGTATCTCCTGACTTCAATCCTGCTTTTGCAGCCGGGGAACCCTTGGCTACGCTATTGATCTTCGTCTTTGGAGAGAGTGGATCGATTGTTATACCTGTCTTAAATCCCTTTCGGATTTCCGGAGCGAACAATTCCACCAGGTTTTCCCGGACTCGATCTATTGGAATGGCGAAGTTGATATTTTCCTCATCTAGTTTCTTTCTTGCGACCACGCCAATCTGTTCGCCGAGAATGTTAAGGAGTGGTCCCCCTGAATTACCTCCGTTACTGGCCGCATCAAATTGTATGAATCGGTCCCTGGTGTCATTGCTGAAATAGTACATCACCAGTGCGTTGGGTGCACTCAGCATGAATCTTGGGGAACTGACTATGCCCCTGGAATAGACAACGCCCCGTCCACCGGGATTGCCTGCACAAAGGATGGGTTCTCCGGTAAGCAGGTCATTGCTGCGACCGAGTTTGATGTTGGCCAGAGGGGCATCCGTATCGATTTTCAGGAGGCAAAGGTCTTTTTCTGGAAGGGCACCGATAATACGATAGTTTAGAGGCTTCTGGCCTTTTAATAAAACAACACCGGGACGGTTGGCAATAACATGGTCATTGGTGAGGATGAACCCTTCCGGGTGGATAACCGATCCGCTTCCCATCGAAAGGGATCCTTCTGCCTGGCTAAATACAGCAGCAACTCCGTCTTCGGTATACTGTACGACACGAACAGTGTCCGTTATGCGTGGAGAGTCCTTGGGTGGGGCCGGGTACAAAGATGCTACAATGACCCCGAGAAACAGTGTCAGGGGGACGATGTTTCGGAGGCGCATGATTCCACGAGGCTGGAGCCTACAGTTCCTTGATCCGAATGTTTCGGAAGTACAGGTTGTGCGGTTCGCCGTGGTCCTGTAGGCCAACATGGCCTACCAGGGGGCGGTCCTTTACAGGTGTCTTGTCAAGCTGTACATCTACAATGTCCTCTCCGTTGAGGTTGACTTGAAGACGGTACCCTTTGCAGGTTACGATCATGCGGTTCCATTCACCGGGCTTCTTCGACATGTTCTTGGATGCCCCAACGGTCTTGATGATTCCACCGTGATCATGGGGGCCAACCTTTACCTTTCCATAAGAATCCAGAATCTGACACTCAATGCCAT